>Ga0076929_100032_pt1 | contig 320303 bp, 294 predicted proteins | sample HotLakConUCCSL28_FD_87104 | JGI IMG/M metagenome (GOLD analysis project Ga0076929, IMG submission 87104) | Hypersaline microbial mat communities from Hot Lake, Washington, USA - Hot Lake Consortium UCC-SL28 (version 3) (version 3) | ecosystem: Environmental > Aquatic > Thermal springs > Hot...
TCTGCGGTGCCAATTAGAACATCATCATCGTTTGTGCCAATGACCTCATTAGGGGCCGGTAGACTAGAGGCCAATAGGGCAGCTTCCATTGCTTGAGCAATATGCACTTGGTCAACATGGCCCTCAATACCAGGCACATCAAAGCCATACTGCTCAAAGCCAGAACCAATAGACTGGGTCAAAACATCAGCACCCGCCCCCTGGTAATAAACCGGCACTGGAATCGAGGTGTGATGTGCCCAACCGTTCATCACCTCTGGGTCAGATCCCCAATAGTGAGCGGCAAAAGCAGTATCCACTTCGTCGATTCTATTCCCCTCTTCATCCAGCAGAGGTTGACCATTTTCATCCAGTTGAATGGTGAGCGCTTCTGCCCCAAATTCCTGTAGCTGGGTAGGAAAATCATTGTTGAGCGTGAAGTAATGATCGTGATCAGCAGTGACTAGCAGCAAGTTCTCTTCATAGCCACCATTGGCAGCAATCCAGTCCTGCACAGCACCGACAGCCATATCAAAGCTCAGCATGGCTCCAATGGAGTTGTCTAAGTTGTTATCATGCATGGCCCAGTCAATGTCGCCACCTTCGATCGATAGCCAAAACCCGTCACTGTCATCGCCCAAAACATCAAGGGCAGCCAGGGTCATTTGAGTCAGCGTGGGGTTAGCATCCAGTTCGGAGGCAATAAACGCCTCTACAGTCTCGCCCTCGGCCAAGGGGCGGTCATTACTCAGACGAGTGGGTAGACCCAGGTTGCTGTAGTCGCCATCAGCAGTGAGCCAGGGCAAGTTGCCCCCCTGGCCCCGAGCACCATAGACACCAAACAGTTTTTCCCCGCTATTGACATCAATGCTGGCAGCGGTGCCGGCTAAAATCTCGGCTGCATTGGCACCGCGCTCAACAAAGGTATAAGCAGTCTCGCCATTGCGCAGGCTTTCGGCAGCCTCAACCGTTAGGTAGCGCTCAAAGGGGTCAGCTTCCGTACCACCAGCAGCAAGGTAGTGGCCCCCACCCAAAACCACTTCAGGCTGAGAATGGTTGAGAATATCGTAAAGGATGTTGTCATCTAGAACAGGGATAGGATTGCCATCCTCGTCTAGTGCAAAAACAGGCTCACCCTCGTGAGCACCGCCGCTATGGTCTTCGTGCAGGGGCACGCCAAATTCATCGAGCACAACTTCGTTGTTGACGATACGCTCTTCTTCGTTTAATTTGTCGCGGTGGCTAACGTGACCGATAGCCGCCGCTGGGGTAGCGTGACTAAAAGGCACTGAGGTGACCACACCAAAGGACTTACCCAGATCCCGAGCGGTGTCCCCTAGGGTCACCAAGTCATCTTCATAGATATCAACACCGACCGCTGCGTTGTAAGATTTCACAGCGGTATAAAGCGTTGTTGCGGTGTTGGCAGAGTCTGGATAAAGGTTTTTGACATAATCCAAATCGGAGTGAGGCAACCAAGGTCGGGTAGGGCCTTTGGTAGGGTCATAGGCATTGATAAATCCTCCGACCTGTACCATGTCACCCTCTTCATTGAGGGCAAACACAGCCCGCTCATCAAAACCAGGGTCAAAGATGCCCAAAATAGGAGCATTGCTACCGACCACTTCAAAGCGGTTACCCTCGGCATCAACTAGGGGATTACCGTCTGCATCGGTACCGACAAAAACAGTTTCACCGGTCTCAGTTCTCTCAACAGTGAAGCCGACGACCTGAGCGCCCTGAAAATTGCCATTTTCGTCTAGGCCAGGTAGGTCAGAGAGATCGTAACCCTCACGGATGACGGCAACCCCGGTCTCTCGCCGAAAAGGATTACCTTCTAGGGCAGAGTTATTCTTTGAACCATCAATGTAGGTGCCGCCGGTGGTGGCCAAAGTAAATCCGTCGAGCTTTTGCAGGTTAAGGCCAGTGCCTTTTTCCTCAGTGTAGAAATCGGTTAGGGAGTCGCCTGTTGCCCCTTCGTTGATTGCCTTTTGAATAGCGGCAGCACGGGTGATCTCCCAACCCATACCGTCACCAATCATGATGATTACGTTCTTAGCCATGTTTAAAGAAGAGCTCCCAATATGAATTTTCTGTACTAAAAATGCATTTACTCTGGAAACCGGTCGGGATGATCATCCCGACGTCAGTTTTAGCAACCAGCTGACTAACGCCACCTGGCAACATTGCGACAGTTCGACTTGCTTACGCTCGAAAACTAATCAAAAACTGAAGCAGTGCTGAAAAAATGCTTAACGTTAGCAATTTCCGCCCTTTCAGTTAATAGAGAATTAAGCCTGCAACAAATTTGCAATAAGCTACTGTTAATCTTGACTAGACAGTCCGAGGTTTTTGTTGAAGCACATGCGACTAAAGACGGCGGTTGCTGAAGGTTGAGGGTCTTAATTTTGGCTTGAGATTGACAAATCTCTCAAGGGCTTGCAAGAAAAAGCGGCTCAAGGAAAAACAGGTTTTGGGCCAGTTTCCCTGAGATGGGTGCCATGAGATGGATGCTATAAGATGGATGATTGAGATTAACAGCTAGCCTTTAAGGCTCAAGCTGCCAAACCTCCCAGTCGCCTTCACTGGCGACCACAGTCCCGGCTAAATCTGGATGCCAGCCGCGCTGAGTCAAAATATAGCCTGCCTCGTAAGACTGTGCGATCGCCATCAGTTCTGCACTACTGCGCTGACGGTACTGCTCATGCGTAAACTGATCGGAATTTAGCCGTGGGCTCAGCGGGCCGTTGATATCAATCAGCCGAGCCTGCCAGGTCAAAATGCCAGCATCCGTAAACGGAAAGCTCTTAAAACTAGCCACTATCGAGCGCTGCGAGTAAAACCGAAACATTTCATCCGAAGTCGGCACCAATACCAAAGCATCGACCGGGCTCACCTCGCCAAACTCAGTCGCCACCTGAGCCAGAGAATCTTGCGGCGGCGCGTACAGCCTAATCGGGCGATGCAGCGGGGTAAGGGCCATATCACCCAAGGTGCCCGAAAGATGCAAACCTAGGTAAATAGCGAGCCCTACCGTCGCCGCCTTAAAGTAAGGGCCTGTGCGGTGAAACCATTTTGGAAAAGGCTTTTGCAATAGCGGGTAGGCAAGGCTGGCAAACAAAGCAGGCAAAAATGACCAGCAGGCCAACAGCACAATGAAAAAGAGAACATAGATTGTGACAATGCGGCGCTGCGCGGTGATTTTAATAGCGTTGAGCCGAACCAAAGGACTCGCTGATGAAGCGGCCTGTTGTTTGCCGACCAGCAGCATGAGGGTAAAGAGCAACAGGGCGATCGCACCCACCTTATCTACCAAGGGCAGTGCCACCAGCAACAAACTCACCGGGTAGTTTTGGCGCTGATGATATTCGCTCGCAACCACGCTCACCGCCGTCCATACCGTAATCATGGCAAAGGGCGTGACCCTGGCAAACTGTAGCTTGGCCACCAACGCCACCGGCATCACTTCAACAAATACATAGCCAACCACGAGCAAGCCACAGGCCACCAGCAGCGTAAAAGCCAAATCTCGCTTATGCTCAGCGCTCAACTGATCCGAGAGCTTTAAGCTCACCAGGCCAGCCGCCGTGAGGCAGCCAAAATCCCACCAATCCTTAGCCGGAAACGACGACAAAATAATATGGTGCGGATGTCGAATGTAGCCGTACAAATTCACAAAAGTCTCATCAGTGAGCACATCGCTACTGGTATTACCCGTGAGCGCCATCGGCACATACACCAAAGCCACTAAGCTGCTAAATACAACAAAAGCGCCTATAAACTTCCCCGGCCTACCCCGAAAAACAGTGGCAAACAGCAAGCCCATGCCCCATAGGCAAGCAGGCACAAATCCAATCAAAAACTGTAGCAGCGTCGCCAGCCCAAACATCAAATAGCCCAGCAGCCACCGTCGCCGACAGCAAAAGTAAATCCCCCAAACCGTAATGCCCATGGCATAAATCGCAGAAATGGGTTCTACTCTAAAAATGTCAGTCACCCCCAGCGTGCCATCCACCGCAGCTAGCCCCAAAAAAGCCAGCACGACACCCGCAAAGGGCGATCGCCCCAAGTACTGACCAATCGCCCACAGCCCCGCCACCATAGAGCCAAAAGCCGCTACAAACAGCACAAACTTAGCCACCGGCAGGCTCATGCCCAGCTGATGAAACAAAATCACCAGATGATAGTAATAAAACCGAGGTGTAAACCCCGTCATCTCTTGAATATAAAAGTCGCGGCGAAACAAATCGCCATCAATCATGGCCTGAATCACCGGCACCTGATTATAGATATTGGAGCGGGCAAACGAATAGCCATAAGCGACCAAGCTACTCAGCAGCACAAAGCTACTCGGCCACAGCCACTTGACAGGCCATTTCCGCAAGGAATTCACCAACATAGGCAAAACACAGAACCCCAGTTAAGATCTCACTTAACAGATCTCACCATAGTTTCACCGAGAAAGCTAGGCAATCACCGTGAGCCCCTTCTGCTAAAAAAAGGCCAGTCTAGCAGGCCAGTCTAACACCCTATAAAATGATCTCCTGCTCCAAAGCAACTTCACCCTCTCGCTGCTAGGTGAACTCAAAAACAACAGGTTTATCTCGTCTCGGCAATGAAACCGGCGATGAAACTTTTAATTTCTTCAGCTGCATTCCGGATATCTCTTATAGATTGCTAGATTGCTGATCAGCTTGCATAAAGCACTTTTGCAGATTCTAAAATGTTGTGACATCGCGCTAGATTTCGTCCGTTCTCTAGGGATTTTTTAGTCAAAACATCGACCTCTCGCCCTAATAATGCCTCTAATTCCAGCTTAATTTGAGCAAGCGTGAGGAGACCTTTCCGAGCATGGGGAGCAAAGGTAATTAAAACATCAACATCGCTACTCGCTTTAAAGTCATCTCGAAGAACAGAGCCAAACAAAGCAAACTCTATGATCTGCTTGCGCTGGCACAAGTCTTTAATCTGCGCCATTGGTAGCGAAATACTTTGAAGGGCCATGTCAATTGATCGTTCTTTATAAAACCGAATTCATTTTGACTGATCATATTCAACCTAACTTTACTATGGCCACTACCGTTTGGGCTATCCACGCACTGCCAATCCAAGCTGCTGTATGAAGATAGAAGGCTCAAGCAAACGCTTAACAAATACTGGATCGCAGCATCAAAGGCTTGTTTTGGATATTGTGGTTTCAGGTGCCCAAGGGTTTATGAGATTTATATGGCAGTCTATAAAGTCTTTAACGTTGCGAGTTGCGATAGTTGCTTGATGTGTGTGGCAAATAGCAGCGATTTGAGCATCGAACTGGGAGATAGGGTTACCTTGGCGGCGACGATGGGACGCAACTATGGCAAACTGCTCAGCGGATTTTTGGCAAAAGGGCATGATTTTATCAGCAAAGTCTTCCTTAAACATCGCTTGAGCGGCAGCAAAAAGGCGTTGCCTTCTATTTCCTTCTGGTAGAAGGGCAATGCCGTACAGAACCTCAGCTTGGGTAATGGTAGTGACAAATAAGCTATCTCTTGATTGCGATTTTATCCAGGCTTTGACAGTTACAGAGCCTTGTAAGTTCATGAGTTCGGACAGTACGTTGGTATCGAGAATGATCATGATTAGCTAAACGTAGGCGCTGTTCTGATAGGTTCACGAGGTATCTCGGGAAGCTCAAATTCTTCGAGTGGGGCGAATCGTTGTTCTATAGCAGTGGCAAGATCTATGCGGTCATCGTGTAAAGAGGCTGGAGTCAGAGCGCTGGAAAGAATAATGGTAATTTCCTCTTCGAGGGTGCGTCCATTTTGGCTAGCACGCTGTTGAAGGCGTTCAGCTAGCTGAGGCTCAAGAGATTTCAAAATGATAGGTGTCATTTCATTAGGTGAGAGAGTATCAGTCTAAACGGCTGTAAGTAGGTAGGTCGAATCATTTGTACATACTGAACGCCCCTCCAAAAATATAATATTTATCCCTTGAGCCAATAATGGCTTTCCCAAGTTTTGGGAAAGCCGGATTCAGAATCCCCCAGAATTGGAGACAAAGGGGGCAATGCAGTCATTCTGTTGCCCGCATAGGTTTAATTATGCTGAGCTACTTACATGCATAAATTATCGCTTAATATACGGCTTACGTAAAAAGTCTGACCTTCTCTGGAGCTGAATGAGTAATGAATTGTAGAAGCATGGATAACCAGGTCAAGGCTCATACATCATAGATTCAGATCTTTAAGCAAGGTCTTTGAGCCAAATCTTTAGCTCATAAGCTTGTGAGTCAGGCAATTATCTTTGCAGGCTAAGCCATCCGTTTCTTGGCCGGGTCGGTTGAGTTCATGATGAAGTGACTTGGGTTTATCACTGACTCAGTTGACTGGATAGGTGAGCGGGTTCAGTGAAAGGGAAAGTCGGTCGGGTGGATTATTAAGCGACTTGACTTGATAGGCGAGCGGGTTTGGTTAAAGGGCGAGTCGGTCGAGTAGATTACTGAGTGAGTGGACTTGATAGGTAAGCGGGTTTGGTTAAAGGGTGAATCGGTTGGATTCTGAGTTGAGCGGGTTGAGTGATTATTCGAGTGGGTAAAGTTGATAGGTAAGTGGGTCGGGCCAAAAGGTTTGCGGTGTAAGCTTGTTGCGGTATAGAAAATGTTTCAACTGACCGTGACTTTACGAGGACGCGATCGCACTTTAATTGAGCCCCCTCAAAAAGTTCTGTGGTTTTACAGAGTTGTGCATGTAACTTTTATCATTTTAGGCGGGCACTTTGGATATGCCTGAATGACCTAAGCCTTTTTAGGCAAGGGTTTTCGTCACTATTCATTGATATTAGGAGAAAGCGCTCATGGTGCGTCGCAAAAAGAAATCTGAAGTTATTGACACTGCAAAAAGTCGGCTAGCTGGTATGAAGTCTATTAGCGAAAAGCTAGACTTAGGCAATGGCTGTACAACCGCCGCCGTAGAAGCAAGACTTAAAGAAGCGCATGAAAAGCTAGAAAACTACAACAGTTTGCTAGCGCAGGTAGCCGCAGCCGGAAATGAGTTTGAGCGAGCAGAAAGAGCGCTCTCAAACATCTCTAAAAACATCCTTATGGGTGCGGCTATGAAGTTTGACTTAGACAGCGATGAATACGAGATGGTGGGCGGTGTGAAATTGAGCGATCGCAAACGCGCCCGCCGCAAAACCGAAGAACTCGTCGCCGTCTAGGTAATCGAAACCCGTTCACAACTCATTTACAACCTATCCACCATCTATCCATAGTAGGTACAAGAGATTCTCGGCCATCGCTGCCCAGAATCTCTTTTTTTTTACCTATCTAGGCTGACACAGCAAACCGATCAACCAGCATTTGATCGAGCATTTTATCCGCTAGTGACTCCGGCTTACCTGCAAGATGCCGTGCATAGCGCTGCGCAACTGGCGGAACAAGGGCAAAAGGGCCAGTGAAGCCGCTAAATAGGTGAAGGCCACTCACGCCAGGAATCGGGCCAAGCAGTGGGAGGCCGTCTTGCGTAAAGGTGACCAGACAGTGCCGCCAGCTACCCGCAACATCTTTAAGCGCGGGGACTTGATGAGCGATCGCATCCTGTAAAGCCTGCCCACTCGTGCTCGCATCCGCAGTCGGCATATAGGCCGTATGAAAACGGCTGATTTGCCCAATCCGAGCAGTTTTATCCGCAAACTGAATCACCCCAGCCTCTAGCACAGCAGGCATAATCTCAGTATCTGCCGTTTGCCATAAGGAAGATTGTTCAGCAGCTTCAGCTTCTTTCTCAAAGCGGCTGTTAGCCGCAGGCATAATGAGCGATCGCACCTCCACAGCCAACGGCGGCGTCTCTATAATCTCCGCATGAGTAAAAAACAGCGGCACCGTTAAACCAGCCGCTTGCACCAACTGCCGACTATAGGCCCCTGCGGCCACAATCACAGTCTTAGCTGGGTAAGCCTGCGCCTCGGTGAGTACACCCGTCACCTTATCGCCCACTCTCACTAACCCCTGCACAGGCGTCATATTGTGCAGCCCGCCCAACCGCCGAAACGCCTGGTTGTAAGCAGTCACCAACCCCATCGGATTCACATGCCCATGGCGAATCGTAAATGCCCCTTCAATCACATCCGCATTCAGCTGCGGCTCTATATCGCAAGCTTCTGCTGCCGAAACAAATCGAGGCGGAGTGCGAAAAACCTGGTAGCTCTCAATTAGCTGCTCAACATTCGCCCCTTTATTCACTGTGAGCAGCAGGTCTAATTCACGCAGCTGAGTATCTGCGCCCAGCTCATCAGGCAGTTCCCGGTGGCGCGTCATCCCTTCGTTGAACAGCGTTTCGGTTAAATCTGTAGTGCCTGCCCACCAGCCAATACCGCCATAGCTATAGCGCGTCCCACTGTCATAATTGCCGTCATCCATCAGCAAAACTGAGCAGCCTGACTTAGCCAGTTCATAGCTCAGCGCCGCGCCCGCAAGCCCATTGCCTACCACAATGACATCATGAGATTTCATAAAACTGCCTATTTTGTCTGTCTGTCTATATTTATTTAGGGATGAATCTGCGACAGAATCATACGCAGCCGATCGTAGTCGTCCTTGAGCAGTACGCTAACCATTCGCCCCGCTCTGATCAGCCAGTCGCGATCCAAATCGCGCAAATTATACACATCGCGAATGGCCGCTGCTGCCAAGCTCTCGGTCGGCACGCCGCTCACCTGCAACAGGGTTCGCAGCCAGTCCAGTTCTTCGGTAAAGCGGATGACCTCAGCCTGTTCGCAGCGATACACAGCCTGATGCACCTGCGGCGGGCGAGGCGGCAAATGCTGATAGGTGCGATCGCCCAGTTCCATTTCACTGGTAACTTCCTTGGCCCCTTCATTGACAGCACTTTCATTGACAGCACTTTGACCATTAGCACCAAATTTAGTAGCGCCCAGTTTAGTAGCGCCCAGTTTAGCTGCCTTATGCCGACGCTTCACCATCGGCACAAAACCCACAATCGCGACGCTAAACTCAGTTTTGAGCATGGCAAATATCTGCGGCTGCTGTTCGCGCAACTCATCTAACGACATGCCCAGCGCCCGCGCCCGATGCACCGAATCTAAGGGGCTAGTGGTCGCATGGTACACCACGCCATAAATTTGGTTAGCAGACTCTTCGTCATAGGCTTTTACCCAGCTGCCAAAGGGCGGCATCACCGGAAAGCTCAAGTCTTCGGGCTCTAGGCATTGGGCCAAAAACTCAGTCGTAGAGGTTTCAATTACCTCAGCAATATGGCCAGCGGCCCGCTGACGAACGGCAAACTGCGGAAGCGGAAGACGCATCGCTTACTTTTTCCTCTTATTTTTTACCGCGCTTAGGCTGCACGACTTCTAAATCGGTCGCTTTAAAGGTCACTAGCTTATCCCAGTTCCCCCCTTCAAACAGTACCGCTACCTTGCCATCACTCAGGCGCTGTACCTGGCCTTCAAACCCGTAGTAAGTATCATTGACATTAGTAATGCGAACCGGAGAACCTGGCAAAATCATCATGGCGAGAAGGCGTTTGCTTAAATGGAACAAAAATCTATCTTGTACATAGCTTACAGGGCTCGTTTTAGAGTGCAAGCAAATTTGGCTATAAATTTGGCTATATTTTCAAAACTATATTTTCAAAAATAAACCAGTTCTGCGGCCAGTTCTGCGGCCAGTTTTGTAGTCAGTTCTTTGGCTAGTTCTTTGGCCCAAAAAATTGGTCAGTTCTACAGCCAATTTTTCAACACAGCTGATAGAGTGCTAAATGTTCAGGCAAAAGAAACCCGGCAAAAGGGCCATAACAGATGCTAATTGACTACTTGTATAACGGTGCAAATCTCTTTGTGCTGCCCTTTTGGACGCTGATGGTCGTTTTGCCGAACTGGTCGATTACGCGGCGGATTATGACTTCTACGCTGCCGTTTGTGCCGCTGGCACTGGCCTACATTGTTTGCTTTGCGAGCAGTCTCGATCCAGAGTCTTTAGCATCCTTTGCCAACCCAACGCTCAGCACACTAGCAGGGCTATTTGCAAATGAAAAGGTGATGGCAACCGGCTGGATTCACTTTGTAGTGATGGATTTGTTTGTGGGGCGCTGGATTTACTGGCAGGGGCAAGAAAAAGGTATTTTCACTCGGCATTCTTTGGCCTTGTGTTTGTTTGCTGGGCCTATAGGTCTGCTATGTCATTTGGCGACCGCGCAGCTGCAAGAAAGATGGCTGGGGCTGAGTGAAAAAAATCGGTCAGAAGCCGTCAGCTGAGTCATGACTAACCATCAGATGAGTAAATTGTCACCTCACTTTCGGTTAATTCGCGCATGATCCTTCATAATATTGCGTTATTAGATTTCTATTTAGGCAGCTCATGATTGCGTCTTTTCTGCTTCGGTTGCGACAAATGCCGCCCCTACGTCAGCTCATCAATAGCTGGTTTGGTAATAGTTGGTTTGGTCGTTCCCCCAGTCAGCATCTCCTGCAAAGACCTCAGCAAAAAACCCAGCAAAAAACCCAGTCAAGATATTGGCTCAAGGGCAGCCGATATATCGGGCTGTTTAGCCTTTGCTTGTTGTTGACGGTGAGCTGCCGTTCAGGCGATGCAGATGTAGCAGGAAGCGGCACGGCTGCGAGCAGTGGCGATCGCATCACCATGGGTACTACCCTCAGCGCAGGCTCGCTAGATCCTGCCGACGCCTACGAAACCTTCCCCGGCATTTTGCTCTACAACCTGGGCGATCGCCTCTACACCTACGCACCAGGCACCACCGATATTGTCCCTCAGCTAGCCACCGAACTCCCCACCATCAGCGACGACGGCCTCACCTACACCATTCCGCTCCGCGATGATGTCACCCTCCACGACGGCACACCATTTGACGCGGAAGTCATGGCCTTCTCCATGCAGCGATTTATGGACAACCAGGGCCGCCCCTCCGATTTGCTCGCCAGCAAAGTCGAATCGGTCAGCGCCGCTGACAGTGGCGAACTGGTCATTACGCTCAAAGAACCCGTCTCCGCCTTTACTGCCCTACTCACCTTTTCAGGCGTTACCCCCGTCTCCCCCGAGCAGTACGAAATTGGCCTTAGCAAATTCAAACCCGACACCTTTATTGGATCTGGCCCCTACAAGCTCAACTCCTTTAGCAGCAACATTATCCGGCTAGATGCCAACCCCGACTATTGGGGCGAACAGCCCGCCAACGAAGGCATCGACATTCAAATATTTACCAGCGCTGTTAACCTATACAACGCCTTTACCTCCGGCGAACTAGATGTTGCCTACCAAACGCTAGACCCCGACCAAATCACCAAAATTCAAGCCGATGCTGACGCCAACAACTGGAACGTCATTGAAGCAGGCTCTACCGTTATTAACTACCTGTCGCTGAACCAAAAGATTGCGCCTTTTGACGATCTCAATGTGCGCAAAGCCGTTGCCGCCATGGTTGACCGCCCGCAAATTAGCGATCGCGCCTTCCAAGGTCAAGCCGAACCGCTCTACAGCCTCATTCCTAAAGCTTTCGACGTTTACAAGCCCGTCTTTGAAGAAGCCTACGGTGACGGCAACTACGAAAAGGCCAAAGAGTACCTCACCGCAGCAGGCATCACCGAAGCCAATCCCCTCACGTTTGAGGTTTGGTATCCTTCAGCCTCTACCCCCAGGCAAGTCGCTGCCAACACCATGAAGCAAGCCATTGAACAAAACTTGCCAGGGCTGGTCACCGTTGAAGTCAGCACCGCCGAATCAGCAACACTGTGGCAAAACGTCGAAAAAGGCGTCTATAACAGCGTGCTCTCCAACTGGTACGCCGACTATTTTGACCCCGAAAACTTTGTTCAGCCCTTCCTCACCTGCGACGCTGGCTCCGAAGCAGAACTCTGTACATCTGGTGAAAGCCAAAGCAACGGCTCCTTTTACTACAGCACTCGGGCCAATGAGCTAGTCACCGCGCAAAACGCCGAAAGCGATCCCGCCAAACGCAATGCCATCTTTGATCAGCTACAGGATCTTATGGTCGAAGACGTTCCCTACATTCCGCTGTGGCAAACCAAAGACTATGTCTTCACCACAGATAATGTCAGCGACGTGGCCATACAACCCAACCAGCAGCTGCTGCTATGGCAAATTGACAAGCAAAATGCGGAGGTGGCTAGTTAACTAGGCAGTTAGCTAGGTCAATTGACCATGTCTTCTCGCACCAGCGCCCTTAGGGTCTACATTACCTCTCGCCTTCTGCTTGCCCCGCTGATGATTTGGTTGGCCACAACGGTGGTGTTTCTGCTCATCCATGCGGCTCCCGGCGATGTGGTTGATGTCAAACTCGGCCCCAAAGCCCCAGAAGCCCTAAAAGCCGCCATGCGAGCAGAAATGGGGCTAGATCAGCCACTTTATGTTCAGTACTTCCGCTATCTCAACCAGCTGCTGCATTTTGACTTAGGCTCTTCAACCTTCACTCAGGGACAGTCCATTGCTCAAGTCATTGGCGACTACTTCCCCGCAACGGCAGAACTGACCATCTGTGGCATGATTGTCGCGGCCATTGTGGGCCTTACCATCGGATCTATCGCCGCTTCTCGGCCTAACAGCGCCATTGACGCAGGCGGCAGGCTGTTTGGCATTGTCACCTATGCGCTGCCAATGTATTGGTTCGGCATGATTTTGCAGCTGATCTTTGCCGTTCAGCTAGGCTGGTTTCCCATTGGATCTCGCTTTCCGCTTAGCGAAATTGCCTACAGCGGCCCCACTGGCCTCTATCTGTTAGACAGTCTGATCCATGCCGATTTGGGCCAGTTCTTCACGGCGCTCCACTATCTCACCCTGCCGAGTCTTACCCTTGGCATCTTAATCAGCGGTGTTTTTGAGCGCATTGTCAGAGTAAATTTGCGCCGAACCCTCAAGTCTGACTATGTTGAAGCGGCCAGAGCTAGGGGCATTTCAGAGTTTCGGATTATCACCGCCCACGCGCTTAAAAACGCCATGATTCCGGTGATCACTATCTTAGGACTGACGTTTGCAGCCATGTTAGGCGGCGCAGTCCTCACTGAAGTTACCTTTGATTGGCCTGGGCTTGGCAATCGACTATACCAGGCCATTTCGCAGCGCGATGCCGACATGGTGCAAGGGCTCATGGTATTTTTCTCAGCGATTGTTGTGGTGATTAGTATCGCGATTGATGTGCTCAACGCCTATGTTGATCCCAGAATTCGATATTAACGACCGGTATTCACGACGATATTTATAATCAAATCAATCAGATCAATCAAACCAATCAGATCAATCAAACCAATCAGATTCATCTCATCAGATCAATATTCACGACAAAATTGTCCAGATTAGGCAAATTCCAGCTCGGACTAACTCCCGCTTGGACTAACTCCCGCTCGGGCTAAGAATCAGCCTAAAAAACCAATCTTAAAATCGGTGTTAACCTGTTTTATAGCATCAGTTTTTCTGATAACGTAATAAAACGTTAGTTATCTTTTACGGACAGCAATACAGCTAGAACCCTCGGCTAACCAAATCGGATAAGCAAATCTGATAAGCAAAATCGAAGAATTTCCCTAGCACCCCATCATGCTTTCTCTCAAGACAGACCTTCTTTTATCGGAAGCTTGCGCACACCGCGTATCTCCTGCCCTATTAGCCCTCAAGCGATTTGCAAGAGGCATTTTTAAACAAGCCAGCATTGGAGTCGTCGCGCTGCTGGTTATCTTAAATCTAGGCGTTCATCCTCACGAAATAGGGCCACACACAAGCGCTTATACAGCGACAGAACTGACGGCCTCTGATTTAATAACGACTCCAGCGCCTCGCCCAACGCCTCGCCCAACGTCTCCCACTGTTGAAGCGGCTGCGACTGCACGCCAACATACGCGCCAACATACGCGCCAACATGCCGGTGAGATCCCAACCGATCACATTCTGTCCGCTAGCTTGACCGACCATCACCTCACCAGTGCTCGACTCTCTATCCCGACAGCACCCTATCCGGTTATGGTGAGCACTGCCGAAAAAAATAGCCGTTAGGTAAAAGATCATTGACGAACCTGCGTAAAGTCCAGGCTAATTCTTGGATTAAAAAACTTAAAAGGATAGGGATAGGTGCAGTCATCGGGACTATTGGGTTGAGTGCGATCGCTCCTCATTCAATGAGTGCTGATTCAATGAGTACTGATTCAATAAGTACTGAGCCAATCAGCTGCGAGTTTTTCTCCGAACCCCAGCGCTACAACACCCAAACCAGCAACGAGGCCATTGTCATTGGGCCACAGCCCAACCAGCACTATCGCGTGATTGTAAACACCACAGATAGCGCAACGCTCACCGCGATTCGAGCATGCGTACTAGATGCCTTTGCCACCCGCTCCCATCTAGGGGAGTACATTCAGGTGGGCAGCTTCAGCCAGCGCAGCGATGCCGAAACCATTGCCCGCCTCTTAAAACGAGCAGGCTATCCGGCAAGAACTCTCTACATTCGCTAAATGTCGCTAAATATCGTTAAATATCGCCGTAAACCAAGAATCCTTACATAATCAAGCATCATTGAGAGGTAATTTCATTAAAACCACTCATTTCGTATGCTCCTATGTTCAGGAAGCATGGGATATTGAAAGGGTTCTTGATATGCGTTCTCCTCAAAATTAGTTGGTTAGTCACACAAAGTTTTATAGGGCATTCAATAAATTCGGCTTAGCCACGCTCATCCTGGGTTTGGTGCTAACCCTTTTACTCGACATGGGATCTGGAATTACCCAGACAAAGCCGGTCACACTACAGGGCAATCGCTGGCTCACAATTGAGCAAGTCACTGGTCAGGTCAACTTTACGCCCTATCAAGGAACCCGTCGTCCCGCTCGCAGGGGCGATCGCCTATCTGTTGTCGGCGATGTGCTTGAAACCAACGCCGATGCAGCCGCGCGGCTCACTATCGACCAGCAAACTGGCTTTGTCGCGATCGCTGAAAACAGCCGAGTACAGGTACAAGCCCTCAGCATCACCCCCAACGGTGGTCGCATTACCGCGCTCAATGTCAGCAGAGGCCAAGTACGCCTCAGAATCCGCCCGCTGACTAACCCCGAAACCGAAATAGAAATCCATACCCCTGCTGGCGTTAGCGGCGTACGCGGCACCGATTTTGGCGTCACCGTTCAACCCGATGGCCAAACTGGCGTCGCAACGCTAGAAGGCAGCGTCGCCGTCAGCGCCGAAATGCAAACCGTCGCCGTCAATGCCGAGATGCAAACCTCCGTCTACCCAGGCGAAGCGCCCGAGCCACCCGAACCGCTGCGAAACGATCCCACCCTATTCGTCGAACGGCTGGTCAAGCTACCTAACAGCACCACCGAAACATCACTAGTCAGGCTCACGGGCTACACTGACAAAGTCAATTTACTCAAAGTAAATGATGATTTAAAAAGGCTGAGTCGGACGGGCCGATTTGACCTGGTTGTACCTATTTTCAATTCACCAGGTTCTGAGCCTGGGCAACTACGCATCTTAGCCACGGTGATTACGCCGCTGGGAACCGAACAGCGCTATGACCTAGTCGTACCGTAACATGTGTATTCGGTGATATCTGTCAACGATTCAACCCATGCTCTCTAAAATCCGACGGTTCTCAGGTCTGAATCGCCTGCTGCGCAAAAGACTTGGCTGCATCATCCCGAGCCTAGTCGCCAGCTTAATTGTCGCCGCGCTCATTCAGCTGAATGTTTGGGTGCCACTAGAGCGTGCGGTCAATAATCAAATGATGGTCTGGCGAGGCACTCGCGACTGGGACAGCCGCATCGTCATGATCAGCATTGATAATAAAACCCTTGATGCTTATGGACAGTTTCCAATTTCGCGAGAGTATTACGCAGACTTACTCCTCAAACTGATTCAAGAAGAGTCCAGCGTTGTTGCTTTTAATATTTTGTTTGCCGATGGTTCAACCTCCAGCCGAGCTCCAGATAGCAGCGCCATTAATGCCAAACTCGCAAACGCAATAGCCACCTCAGGCAATGTCATCATCGGACAAGCCTGGGATGAAGAGGGGTTAGCGCTGCTGCCGGTGCCCGTGCTGGCAGATACGGTCATCGCTGTTGGCCATCTACAGTTCGAGAGCGATCCTGACGGCATTGTTCGCCGTGTCCCCATCACCTGGGACAATGTTCCGACGCTAGGGGCCGCGACCGTTCAAGCGTACAGCCTACAAAAAGAGCTCATCAGCATTCCGAGCAACCTTCAAACGCTACATATCAACTGGCCCAACTCTGCTACCCAGCTCACAACACTCAGCCTAGTCGATGTGCTAGGCGGCAACATCCCAGCTAAATATCTTAAAGACAAAATTATCATCGTCAGCTACGGTGCAACCGCTGGTCAGGTTCAGCTACGTACCCCTTTTGATCGTCTGCGGCCAGTGCCAGCGGGCTATCTGCACGCCGCCGTAATTGATACGCTACTCAAGCAAAACTGGCTGCGCCCAATTTCGAGCAACGTTATTATCCTGATCGTACTGATAGGCAGCCCCCTCTTTGGGGCGCTGCTGTATCGGCGAACGACCTTTGTGCAGCTGCTTATTGGCATTGGCGCATTCGTAGCATGGCTAGTCATTTGTATGGTGGCACTGTACTTTGACTATTTACTACCAGTAGTACCACCCCTGGCAACTTTGGGGCTGACAGGCGCCACGGTTATTACCCTTAGCCACCTACAGTCCAATGCCCTCCTACAGGTGCGATCGGCCTTTCTTAACACCATCAGCCACGAGATCCGCACCCCGCTAAACGCCATTGTCAACCTCTCAGAAATGCTGCAAGAGACCCAGCTAGACAACCGTCAAAGGGAATTTGCCGAAACACTCAATACTAGCTCTCAAACGCTACTAGCCCTTATTAACGATGTTCTTGACTTTTCTAAAATTGAGTCGGGACGGCTGACCATTGAGGCCTATCCGGTTAGGCTCAACGATACGCTTGAGCGCTGCCTTGAAATGCTCTCTCCCAAAGCCGCTGAGAAAGACTTAGAGCTGGTGTATTCTATTGCACCAGGAACGCCCACAGTGGTTATGAGCGACCCGGTACGGCTTCAGCAAATTTTGCTCAACCTGCTCAGCAACGCGATTAAATTCACAGCAACAGGAGAGATTTCAGTTCAAGTCCAGGCGATTGTACTGGCGAGCAATCCGTCTCTATTTTCGCTTAAGCAGCGGCAAGTCATCCAGTGGATGCGCAGTTTACAGTCTAACGCTCGGGCCAACACTCGGGCCAACGCTCGGGCCAACGCTCGGGCCGCTTCCGCGACTAAGCTTCAGCCACCACCTTCCGCCGACTATCGCATCGGCAACCTCTACGAAATTCGATTCGCCGTTCATGACACAGGCATTGGCATTCCGCCCGAGCGTATGGGCCAGCTCTTTAAGCCCTTTAGCCAGGTGAGTACAGCAACAACCCGCAAGTATGGCGGCACGGGCCTGGGGCTTTCTATTAGTAAACGACTCAGCGATCGCATGGGCGGTGATTTGTGGGTCAGAAGCTATCCTGGCCAGGGGAGTACGTTTTACTTTACAGTCCAAGCATACGAAGCCTTGCCTCACTTATCCCTTGGGGCAACCAGCAAAACAGGTCACCAACCCACTTACCTCACAGGGCTCAACGGCGCCCGAATACTGCTGATTGACCGCAACATAACCCGCCGCTCTCAGCTGAATTGGGAGCTTCAGCTATTGGGCATTCGGCTAGCACAGGCCACCTCACTTTCTGAGGCGCTAGCGTTTGTGCAAAACGGCCCCACCTTCGACGGCCTTATTTTAGACGAAGCCATTCTCTATAGCCCTGAAGAATGCGCTACCACCATCCAAACACTTCGCCAAACAGCTCGCAACGATTATCTGCCCGTCATATTGCTGAGTAAGCTACGGGCTCAAGCCCATCATCCCCCTATTGGTTCTCTACTCAGCCAAACAACCATCATCTGGAAACCGGTCAAGCAAGCAGCACTCTATCAGGCCCTGCGCTCCATTGAGGCCATCTCGCTCTCACTTTCAGGCAGCAATAACAACAGCAACAGAGCCCCAGCGATTGAACCTGCCCTAAAGCGCACGCTAGACGGCCCTTTGGAACCCGATTCAAAGCAATCCCCAGAACCCTCTTCAGAGCGCTCTCCAGAACACTCTCCAGAGTGCTCTCCCGAATGCTCTCCCGAATGCTTTCCAGAAAGTGGTCATCTCGCTTTAGAACCTTCCCTAGAACCCAGTCATCCAGTTAGCCTCGACATTTTGATTGCCGAAGACAACCCGGTCAATCAGCGCGTGGCTCTGCGATTGCTAGAACTACTGGGCTACCAAGCCGATATCGCGGCATCCGGGCTAGAGGTTCTGACCGCGCTTAACCGTCAGCGCTATGACGTGATTCTAATGGATATGCGAATGCCTGACCTCGACGGGATTGAGACCACTCGTCAAATTCGCCAAATGCCTCAGTACAAAGATATTTGGATTATCGCCATGACAGCCAATGCAATGGAGCGCGATCGCCAGCGATGCTTCGCTGTAGGCATGGACGACTATTTAAGCAAACCCATCAACCGCAACGCGCTCAATCAGGCCCTCAAACGCTGCCCAGCCGACCGCCCCTGACGGCCAAAAACGTTCGTCAGGTCGTACAAAATAAGGCTTTGTTCTGTAATGTGGCTCATTTCTGTCCGGCTCAGTTTATTCTGAGGCTGAAGGAGGTTTTATCAGGTTCTAACGGCCCTACTTTCTTTATCAATTTTTTTGTCAATTTCTCTATTAATCTAGTTTCTCTATCAATTTAGTTTCTCTTCTGTTTGGTCTATCGCGATGACTCGCAATCTATACGCGCTTTTAGTTGGCATTAATAAGTACGACGAGCAGTCGCACATTCCGGAACTAAAAGGCTGTCTGAACGATATTCAGGGTATGCAAACCTATTTAGACAGCCGAATCGACAAAAACGAATTTGGCCTCCGGCTACAGATACTCACCAATGACCAGGCCACCCGGCGAGGCATTATCGATGGCTTTCGACAGCACTTAGCTCAAGCCACCGCTGAGGACATCGTGCTGTTTTACTATGCAGGCTATGGGAGCAAAGCAACTGCCCCCAAAGACTTTTGGCCAGTAACCCAGCTCACTCCCCACAGCCGTCAGCTAGAAACGCTGGTGTGCTATGACAGCCGCATGGATGATGCTCATTGGGATCTAGCGCGAATAGAGTTGGACCAGCTAATCGCTGAAGTCACACAGAACGGGACGCATATCACCGCCATCCTAGACAGTAGCTGTGCTAGCCCCACGGCGAGCCGTTCAACAGGAAACCCTACCGCAGCCCGTAGCCTAGCTCCAGACCAACGGCTACGATCAATCGATAGCTTTATTGTGTCACCTGAGGTCGCCCGAAATCGAGCCCTTCAGAACCAAGCCCTCCAGAACCAAGCCCTCCAGAACCAGGCCCTCCAGAACCAGGCCCTCCAAAGCAGAAACCGTAAGCATGCCCTAGCACCTACACGGGCAAATATTCCGCGCCAAAACACCCTGCCCAAAACCGTTACCTTATCTGCCGCTTCAGGGCTAAGTTCAGCGCATGAGTACTTTGGGGCAGCCCAGCCCAAGGGCGCATTCTCACATTTTTTACAGCAGTCACTGGCTCAAACCAATGGCCCATTGAGCTGTTTGGATCTCCTCAGGCGTACGCAGGCACTTTTGCTCAGCAGCTTGCCGAGCCAGCAACCCGACATACAGGCATCACCAGGCGCCGGTTCCGCCAGTTTGGATCAGCCCTTAGATCAGCCCTTTTTAATGGGTGCGATCGCCCCCTATCCGCCCTACTTCACCGTTAGCCATCATCCTGAAGATGGCTGGATTATTGACGGCGGCATCGCTCATGGCCTATCTGCACCCTTGAGCCAGGCCAGCCGTGAGACCACTCAGCTAGCCTTATTTCCTTACTACACCCAACCCGATCAAATGGAGCATGTGGCCGAGGCTATTGCCCAAGCCAACATCACCGGGGTATACGCCCGATTTAGCAAAATTGAAAGCGCTGGTCTAAAGGCCGCTAAAGCAACCGATATTTTCAAAGCGGTGGTCACTAAAACATCATTGCCCTTATGCAAAGTGCGGGTTGAAGGCGACACAGCTGGCGTTAAGCTGCTGACAGAGGCGATCGCGACCGCTAGCCTAAAACAGCAACCGGCCCAAGATGTGCAACCCTTGGTTCACTATGTGCACTATGTGCAGCTCGTGAGCGCCAGCGAAGGCGCCGCGATTAAGGTCAGGGCTAGCGAAGGCGCCTATCAGATTATGCCGCCAGAATGCGATCGCCCCTGGATGCCCCCCATTTGCGGCTACAGCAACCAAAACGCAGACACCATTGTCAAAGCACTAGAGCATATCGCCCGATGGAAAACCATTGTCGAGCTGGCCAACCCGGCCAACAGCCAGATTCAGGGCACCGTCAAGCTCAAAATTTATACCGGCGCAGAACCCGATAAAGAAGCCGCCACCGAAATCACCGACGCGCAGATCCGACTGACCTACCAACCCGCAGAGTCAGCGCTCACTGATTCAAAAAGCGCAGGCCAGCCCGCACCCTCATGGACGCCCGAACGGTTCCGCATTAAGTTGCACAACACCAGCAACCAGCCGCTTTACTGTGCTCTCTTTTACATCAATGACCGATTCAGAGCCGCCTCTATCAAACCCGACAGCGAACATAGCATTGTGCAGCTACAGCCCAATCAAGAAATGTGGTTTGCCGACGGCGCAGCGCTCAACAGCAGCGTGCCCGACAGTCTGTGGCAGCAAGGCATCACCGAATGCCAGGAGAGCCTAAAACTGATTGCTTGCACTCACCCGTTTGACCCCCTGCTGCTGAACCTAAGCGAACTAGAGATTAACCAATCCACAAATCAGCCTACCGGCGATGCTAAACCGCCTGGCTCGCAAGCGGCAACGCAGCCTCCTCAAGGCGGCAGCTTGAACCGACTGATGTATCAAGTTCACAGTCGCAACCCCATCACAACCGAACCTGCTGCCGCCTACGACGACTGGATTACAAATCAAATTACCTTTACCTTTGTTCGTCCGCTGCTGCCCGTAGCGCTCAGCAACCAAACTCAAAACCGCAACAGCACTGTTATTGGCACCAATCGCAGCGCCGTCAGCCAAAACGAAGCGAGCTGGATAGTCAAGGCACATCCCCATCCCCAGTTACAGGCCAATGCTCAGCTAGTAACGGTTGCCCAGGCGATGCTGGGCTTAAGCCATTCAAATACGCGGAATGCTGACGAGCTGCCACTACCCCCAGGGCAAATGGCCCCTTTTCAGTTCACATCGGGTCGCACCAGTGACGCTGGACTTAGCGTCCTTGCGCTGAGTGAGATAAAGGCTGTAGACACAGTGACCGCAGAGCAACCACTACGGATTGAAACCAATGTCTCTTTAGGCGAGGGCCAGCAGCTACTGCCGGTTGCTTTTAACGGTGAATCTTACGTGCCCTTAGGATATGGCACCACCCAAAACGGCACCACCCAAAACGGCACCACCCAAAACGGCACCACCCAAAACGGCACCACCCAAAACGGCACCACCCAAATAGTGATTAGCCGCCTGCTCAGAGCTGATCGGGCCCCATCAGCGGAACTTGTTACGCAACGTAGCGGCCATGTTGCCCTAGCGCCTATCTACATTTTCTTTCGACAGCTTGATCAATCCACGCAGAGCGCCAATACTGTAGAGTCTCTTTCCCTTACTAGAAATCTTAAGAATAGAAATCCTAAAAATCAACAAAATAAACCAGAGGCAAGTATAACAATGCCACCGCCGCCACCGCCTAAGCAGCCAAGCAGGCAAGTTCCAGAACCGATCCCGCCGAACTTAAGTCTGGCCGATCCCATGCAGCCCGAGCCTGCGCCGATTAAGCCCGAGCCGGAGCGTCTACCTGTGCAACCAGATTCTGTGCAACTAGAGTCCGTACAACCAGAGCCTGTACAGCTAGAACTTGTGCAACCAGAGGCGATACAGCCAGAGTCTGTGCTGCAATCAGAGCCTATACAGCCAGAGTCTGTGCTGCAACCAGAGCCTATACAGCCACCTGTACAACCACTGCCTGTACAATCACTGCCTGTACAACCACTGCCTGTACAGCCAAACAACCAGCCGATAGATCCGAGTGAAGTTTATGCCCCGGCAAGGGAGCGATCGCCTCAATCAACCGTTTCCCCGATCATGGCAGCTTGGGTACTCGTGACTGGCACACTCACACTCATCGTGGCACTCGCTTGGATTCAATACTTTCAATCCGGTTTACAACCCGCTCCTGACCCAGAAACCACTACTGACCCAAAAACCACTATTGAAGAGCCCATCTCACCCCCTAGCGCTCCCGACACAGACACATAAGCACACAGACACCAAATGCATACACATTAGCCTTCTCGGCAAGTATGCATCCGCACTGTGCGACAAATGTGCGACAAAATGTGCGATCGCCTAATGGCTACTCAGCCTTAGTTTCTGACTTCTCACCATCCACTGAAGTATCAGCGGTATCAGTGGGCTCAGCCGCCGCTTTGGCTTTAGCCTCATCGCGAGCTTGCTTCTCAGCTTCGCGTTTGGCCTTTTTCTTTTTCTCAGCCTCTACCATGTCCTGCATGACCGCTTGAGCCTGCGCCATTGTCTCCAAGTTACCGCGATATAGATCCACGTCCTTCTTCAGCAGATCGTTATTAAAGCCCAGGGTTTCTGCCAGTTCATCTAGCAGCGCTTCCCGCTTATCCTTGTCTTGAATCGACGCTGAATCAATCGCTTCTAGCACATTGTATAGGCCAGTTGCAAACAGGCGGCTGTACTTAAACTTAGGATTTGTAATCACCTTGTGCAGGTTGCCCTTGAGCGCATCGCTACCGTTGCTCTTAGCCTCTTCCAGCAGCGACTTAAACGCATCAATAGAAGGCACAGCACTGCCCGCAGCTATTACCTCTTGGGCATCGCGGCGATACTGCTCTGGATCGCCTTCTACCGCCTTGATAATGGCCGTGTAAATTTCAGGTCTATCCGCTTCGGGCTGGTAACCAGCCATAAATCGGTCGAACACGCTAATCACGCCTAGTGCAAAAATAGAATCGTAGGCAAAATCAACATTGACCAATAGCAGATGCATTTCTACCATCAGCTCTTCAACCACACGGCGGTAGATCGCGCTAATGGGGCGAGTGTGCGCGCCATAGAAGGCTCTTTTTGTATCTGAAACCGTGCGGACGTTATTCACAAGTAAACGCTCTTTTAGTTGAATACTATTTGTAAACATATTGTTACGCTTCTCAGTCGCTTTGCCAAGCTGTTTATTACGCTTTTGTGTTTCTAATGAGACTCTTTTGAACCTATTTTCATGATATGACTAACGCTCCTTTCGACATCCTTGTTAGCTACCTAGCGGGCGAGTTTGAAAATCAGGCCCAGGCCGCAGCCGAGCCAACTTGGTTCGTGCATCTCAAGCTGTGGCAAAGACCCATCCCGCAGCTGTCTTCAAAGGATGTCTGCACATTGTTTTTAGAGCAGGCCAGCGTCAAACTCAATCAGTCGCCCTACCGGCAGCGAATATTTCAGCTGAGCCGTACCCCCGAAAAGCTCAGAGGACAGTATTTTGCCCTGGCAAATCCCGCTCAGTTTATCGGTGCAGGGAAACAGCCTGAACTGCTCAAAACGATGACAGCCAACGATTTGGTGAGATTGCCTCACAGCTCAGCAAATGTTGAGTATCAGGCGCTCGGTCAGTCGGGCTATCAATTTCAGGTCGCTTTGCCAGACGACCAGTTATGTAGTTTTGAGTACAACGGGCAAAAGCGCTACGTTTATTTGGGGTTTGATATTGGGCCTACAAAATCTTCTACAGCGATGGCGGCAAATAATGCAAATAATGCAAATAATGCAAACAATATAGTGCTATTGACCCATGACAAAGGGATAGACCCCGACACAGGCCGGGGTCTATGGGGGGCTTTGATGGGGCCGTTTCAAATGATTAAATGCTAGGCAACGGCAGCCCCATAGGGAGCTTTTAGCGCTTCTTCTTCCGTTTCATAAATATCGAAAACGGAGTCCATCATAGTGACTTCAAACACTAGCTTGGCTTCGGGATGTACGTTACAAATGCGAAAGCTGCCGTCAATTTTGTCGGCATCGCGCATTCCGGCAACTAAAGAGGTCAGCCCTGAACTATCAATAAAATTGACTTCACTGAGGTTAACCAAAACATGGGGGTTTTCTTCAGAAATCATCTCTTGTAGCTTGAGACGAAACTGCCAAGCTGTGGTGATATCTAGCCGCCCGGTGGGGGCCAAAATCACAACCTGCTCTCCGCTTGGGGCGGTAAAATCTCGCTGCTCCATACCGTTGTTGCCACTCATTTTTTAAAGATCAAAGGGTGCTAGTGACGCACCGTTTGATCTTTAGAGTGCCCAAGGCAAAGAACTGATGCTCACACCTCCATGGAGGCCCAGTCTTGAGCCTTTAAGAAGACGTCGTACAGCTTGGCTTCTGGGGTGTTTGGCTCGGGGTGGTAGTTGTACTCCCAGCGCACCATCGGCGGCATCGACATTAGGATAGACTCAGTGCGGCCATTCGTTTGCAAGCCAAATAGAGTGCCTCGGTCAAAAACGAGGTTGAACTCTACATACCGACCACGACGATAGAGCTGGAAGTCCCGTTCTCTGTCGCCATATTCGGTGTTGGCCTGCTTTTCAACGATGGGGATATAGGCGGGCAAAAAGGCGTCGCCGCAGTCTACTGCGAAATCAAAAATTTCTTCCCAGGTGCGTTTGGGGGCGCTGCCGATTTGCTTGCTGTAGAGCGCGGCAGGCCCGTCCTGATTGTGACCGCGATATAGCTCACCGCGCTGACCGTTTTGATAGTCAAAAAAGATGCCGCCAACGCCTCTGGGTTCGGCGCGATGCTTGAGGAAAAAGTATTCATCGCACCAGCGCTTGAAGTTGGGATAGTACTGGGGATTATGGCGATCGCACACTGCCTTCAGCGTTTTGTGAAAATGAATCACATCGGCTTCGGTAGTGTAATAAGGCGTTAGATCAATTCCGCCGCCAAACCACCAAACCGGGCCAGCCTCAAAATAGCGGTAATTGAGATGCACAGTAGGCACATAGGGATTGCGCGGGTGCAGCACCATTGAAGTGCCCGTGGCATAAAACTTGTGACCCTCGGCCTCAGGGCGCTTACTTAAGATAGAAGGCGGCAGCTTATCACCCCACACTTCAGAAAAGCCCACGCCGCCCTGCTCAAAAATATTGCCTTGCTTCATCACGCGCGATCGCCCACCACCGCCCTCAGGACGCTGCCAAGCATCTTCTTGAAACTTACCCTCGCCATCAACGGCTTCTAGCTTCTTACAAATGCGATCCTGCAACCCCTTAAAGGCTTCACTCACCCTATGTCTAGAGTCTTCAGGCGGCAAAGTCAGACCGGGGGGCTTTTTAGCACCCTCTGCAGGGGCTTCTTTGGAGGTTTCTCTGGAGGCTTCTTTGGAAATTTCTCCAGGAATCTCTCCAGGAATCTCTCCGGGAGTCTCTAAAGAAGCTTCTGGGCGGATGGCCTTTGTAGGGGAGATCGTCATAGTTTCTAAGTAACGGCACGTCTTAGTAACGGCATGTCTTAAGTAACAGCCTAAAGCGAATGGAAAGGTTGAAACAATCCTCTTATGTTAGTCAAACACGATTTGGAATGACTGATTACTTTTTTGAAACAGAGCGTGACAATCTGTGACAAAAAGGGGGCAACACCGCTAGATGACGCGCTCATCAGAAGCTTCACAATCGACTAAACTAAATAGAGATACTCAGGAATATTACGGAGCTACTGAACGACACTAAGCAAGCGACATTGAGTAAAAAATTAAGTAAAAAAGACCCCCAAGAGTGACCAGAGTGATGGCAGAGCGATGCTAAAAAGAGCGATGGCAAAAGAGCCATGGAAAAGCCTTTTTCTTCACGCAGCATCTCTGCCGGAGATTAGGAGAAACACCATGCAGTGGCTTCGCTTCAAAAGAAAGAGCCTAATCAAGCCAGGAACCTCAACCTCAAGTTCACAGGACTCACAGCGATCGCAGGGCCTATGGAACGGAGCCTGGATTAGCGGCACTTGTGAGAGCAACTATTGGACCGCTAGCACCGCCCCTGCCGAAACCCTCTGGCAAATGGTCACCAATCTGGCTGACCTTAGCAGCTGGCATCCGCTCATTACCTCTACCAACGCCCCCCAAGGACAAAGCGCCAAGCCAGGACTAATTTACCGTGCGGTCATGCCCTACTTACCCATCTCCACTCAAATATTCGTGGAGCGTGTACTGCCTGGCGAGCTGCTCAGTATTCGGCTGTTTCCGCTACCCGGACTGCAAGAACGAGTGACTTACCGAATCGTCTCAACGCTTTGCGGCACCTGTGTTCTGTACTCCATCAATCTAAGCGGATGGCTCTCCCCCCTCGCTTGGCCCGTCGTTAAACCCCATGCGACCAAAGTTGCCGCCGCCCTTGTGGAAGCCGCCGAACAGCATATGTCTGGTGCCACCACCTCGCCTAAACTAGAAAAACGACTAGAAAAAAAATTAGGAAAAAGCTCAAAAGCTCGCAGAAAAGATATTTTCGGCAATCCGCTTTAGCTAGCCCGATTTAGCCCCTTCACATCGAGGAATGATGCTCAAGCCGCAGCGTTGAGCGTTAGTATTTTCTAGTAAGTCTGCCGGTCAACCGCTTACTCACCAGAACTCACCTAAAAGCCCACCCGCAAAATGACTCAAACGCTCGACGCAGCATCCGTCTTAGAAGTCCTTAAACCCGTACAGGATCCAGAGCTGCAAAAAAGCCTCGTAGCCCTCAACATGATCCGCAACGTCAGGGTAGAAGGCGGCAGTGTAGATTTCACCCTGGTGCTCACAACACCTGCCTGCCCACTCCGAGAATTTATCAAGGAAGACTGCGAGAAAGCCGTCCGTACCTTGCCAGGAGTTGAAAGGGTAGGCATAGAAATCACTGCCGAAACACCTCAGCAAAAGGCACTGCCTGATCGCACGGGCATTGACGGCGTCAAAAACATCTTTGCTGTCACTAGCGGCAAAGGCGGCGTTGGCAAAAGCACCGTGGCGATTAATATTGCCGTCGCGTTGGCCAAAACAGGCGCAGCTGTGGGCCTCATTGACGCCGACATCTATGGCCCAAATGCACCGACGATGATGGGGCTCGCTGAAGCCAACGTCACGGTTCGCAACGACAACGGCCAGGATGTGCTAGAGCCTGCCTTTAACCACGGCGTAAAAATGGTTTCTATGGGATTTTTGATTGACAAAGATCAGCCGGTGGTGTGGCGCGGCCCTATGCTCAACGGTGTGATTCGTCAGTTTTTGTATCAGGTGCAGTGGGGCGAATTAGACTATTTGGTGGTAGATATGCCGCCGGGGACAGGCGATGCACAGCTCACCCTTGCTCAAGCCGTACCGATGGCAGGTGCGGTCATTGTCACGACCCCTCAGGCAGTCGCGCTTTCAGACGCGCGGCGCGGGCTTAAGATGTTTGAGCAACTCAACGTGCCCATTCTCGGGCTAGTGGAAAATATGAGCTACTTTATTCCGCCCGATATGCCGGATAAAAAATACGCTATTTTTGGTGCGGATGGTGGTGAAAAAGCAGCGGAAGAGTTAGGGGTCGAGCTATTAGGTAAAGTGCCTTTAGAGATGCCTGTACGAGAAGGGGGGGATAGCGGCTTACCGATTGTGCTCGCTCAGCCCGAATCGGCCTCGGCTATGGCGCTGATGAGTATCGCTAAGCGGACCGCTGCTAAAATTTCCGTTGCGGCTTTGACTTAGAATTTTAGAAATTCAAATCATTGCCGGTCTGGGGCCTTTTTGGTTGGCCTTTTCATGGCCTTTCATCAGAAGTGGCTTAGGCTAGCTTGGTTGACAGCGACATGCAGTGTAACCATTACGGTGTGGCGCACTTTCCTAATTTTGAATTTTGCTAATTTAAATTGCTATGACGACCTATTCATCTGGTTCTGTATTCAAAAAACGCTGGAAAAGGCTATCTCACGGCTGGCAAGGCGTAGATTGGCTGTTATTTGTGCTGCCAATGGGTATCACTATTTTCTCGAGTGTTTTAATTAGCAGTACGCAGAAGTACACGGGCGAAAGTGGATATGCCATCAACCATGCCATTTTAGGCATGATAGGATGTGGGCTAGCACTATGGATTGCCCGCACTCGCTATGAAATGCTGCTGCAATGGCGGTGGATTATCTATGTCGCAACTATCGCTTCGCTGGTGGCGGTCATGGCGATAGGAACCGAAGGGTTAGGCGCACAGCGTTGGATTAATGTTTTTGGCTTTTACGTACAGCCTTCAGAATTTGCCAAGCTAGGGGCTATTATCACCTTGGCGGCAATGCTGAAGGATCGGGATGCGCCGACCCTATATGGTATGGGGAAGGCATTGGCGATTACCTCAGTGCCTTGGGCGCTGGTTTTTTTGCAGCCTGACTTAGGAACATCGCTAGTATTTGGCGCGATTGTGATTGGCATGCTGTACTGGAGCGGCATCCATCCTGGCTGGCTGGTTTTAATGGTCTCGCCGCTGGTTTCGGCGATTTTGTTTGAGATTTCAATCCCAGCATGGATCTTTTGGGTGGTGGCGATGGGCGTGGTGGCTTTTCGGTCACTACCTTGGTGGTCGTGGTATAGCGGCATTGTGGCTATTGTGGTCAATTTGGCATCGGGTAAGCTTGGCGAAGTGATGTGGGGCGTGCTAAAGGACTACCAAAAGGATCGTTTGATCCTCTTTTTAGACCCGGATAAAGATCCGCTGGGCGGTGGCTATCACCTGATTCAGTCACGAATTGCCATTGGGGCTGGAGAGCTATGGGGCCGAGGGCTGTTTCACGGGACGCAAACGCAGCTGAGCTTTATTCCGGAGCAGCATACGGATTTTATTTTTTCGGCGGTGGGTGAGGAATTAGGGTTTGTAGGTGGTGTAGCGCTGCTGCTGGCTTTTTGGCTAATTTGCCTGCGGCTGGTGATGATCGCGCAAAACGCAAAGGACAACTTTGGCTCTTTGCTGGCGGTAGGCGTGCTCTCCATGATTGTATTTCAAGCAGTTTTAAACATCTGCATGACCATTGGGCTAGCACCCATTACCGGAATTCCCCTGCCTTGGATGAGCTATGGACGCTCGGCCCTGTTAACTAATTTTATTGCGATTGGCATTGTGGAGTCGGTGGCGAACTACCGATTTAAGCTCAAGTTTTGAACCTGGGCTATGCATCCAATGATGGCTATAAGTGGCTATAAGTTTGCAAGATATATAAGCTTGCAAGATATATCTTTGCAAGAAAACTCAGCCGGAAAGCAACTGACGCTAGAGGGCGGTGATATGACATTCCGCCGCGCTCTAGCGCTATTCATATTGTTATTGAATTGGTGTAGCTGAGTAGCTAGTAGCTGTCGTCGCCAGTGACGGTTTTAATGCCGAGAGTATGGTTGGCCTCGTGGAGTCGTTCAGCGATCGCATCTCTCCAATTGAGGCTGATTTTGGGGTTCGCGAGTACCTGCTGTGCGCTCTCACGGCACTGGGCACTCTCGGTAGTTTCCATAGAGTCGATATTAGCCAAATCTTCGTAGAGCTTTTGTAACGGAATCTTTTGCTCGGGTTTCTGTTTGACGGTATCTGATACTACACCAGAGGTCATTTCAGGCATGGTCTAATTCTCCTGTTGGAATAGGGGTTGCCAAATACGTTTAATTATATGGAGCTAGCGTAATTAAGCGTAATTTGACGCTGTAGGATATTGTGGCCGCTGTTTGAGCCTAAGCCGCTCGTTGGTCAAGAAGATTCACAGAGAAACACACAGCGCGTAGTTTTAGTTAGTACTTCTTAAAAGAAACATTCATGCTGCTATCGCCTCAAGAAAAAGACAAGCTGCTGATTTTTACGGCAGCATTAGTGGCCGAAAGACGCAAAGAACGCGGCCTAAAGCTGAACTACCCGGAGGCAGTGGCCTATATTTCGGCGGCGATTATGGAAGGGGCTCGCGATGGCAAAACCGTCAGCGAGCTGATGAGCGAAGGCACCACTCTGCTAAAACGCGAAGACGTGATGGAAGGCATTCCTGAAATGGTGCATGAAGTGCAGGTAGAGGCGACATTTCCCGATGGGACAAAGCTAGTGACCGTGCATGATCCGATTATGGATTAAGCCCATTCTGGATTAAATCTGGATTAAAGGAGTTAAGTAGATGTATCGAGAAAGTTCTGTAGAGCCGATGCCGCTAGTGCCAGGGCAGATTATTCCGGGCGGGACGGACATGATTGAGCTCAATGCAGGGCGCGAAGTAGTCACGATGGTGGTGAGTAATGTGGGCGATCGCCCCATCCAAGTGGGCTCACATTTTCACTTTTATGAGGTGAATGAAGGATTGCGCTTTGATCGCGAGCTGGCCAGAAAAATGCGTCTAAACATCACCGCTGGCACTGCTGTACGCTTTGAACCTGGCGACGAAAAAGAGGTCGAGCTGGTGCCTTACGGGGGCAGTCAAGAGATTTATGGATTTAACGGAAAGTACGACGGCGCTGAGCCAAAGGACTAACTCATGACACACTCAGCCGCACGATTGGGTATTGGGGGACCGGTGGGCAGTGGTAAAACGGCGCTGATAGAGGGCATTGTGCCGATGCTGATGGCGCAGGGCATAGAAGTTGCAGTGGTCACCAACGACCTACTGACGACCGAAGATGCTGACCGGCTAAAGCGTAAGGGTTTTTTGCCCGCTGAGCGAGTGATAGGAGTTGAAACAGGCAGCTGCCCGCACACGGCGATTCGGGAAGATCCGACGATGAATCAGCTGGCCGTGCAGGACTTGGAGCTATTGTTTCCGCAGCTTGACCTGATTTTAATAGAGAGTGGGGGCGATAACCTGGCCTCTACTTTTAGCTATGAGTTGGTTGATGCCTACATGTTTGTGATTGATGTGGGCGCAGGTGATGATATTCCGAGAAAAAACGGGCCAGGATTTGTTCAATCTGACCTGGCGGTGGTGAATAAAATTGATATTGCGCCCTATGTGGGTGCCGATTTGGGCCTGATGCGGCAGCAGGCGACGCAGTACCGACAGGGCAAACCGGTGGTGTATACCAACTGTAAAACCGCAGAAGGGCTTGATGAAGTTGTGGCGTTTATTCAAGAGACGCTGCTATTTGGCCGGCAGATGGGCCAGCCGTCCACTCAGCCATCCGCTCAACCGCCCTCAACTCAGCAGACCTCAACTCAGCAGACCTCAACTCAGCAGCCCGCAGGTCAGCAGCCCGCAACCGAAAACCTGATTGGAAGCTATTCGTGAAAGCAGCGGCAGAACTCGCCACACCCACACAGCTATCGCTAAAGCTGTGCTGTAATTCAATCGAAAAAACTATCGTAAGCCATCGTTATATGGCTTACCCGCTGAGCGTTTCGCCTATTTTTCGACTGGAGCAAAACGGCCTGGAATCATCACTAGAATCATCGGGTGATCGGGCCTATTTGTACCGGATGAATACATCGCCTGGCCTGCTGGCGGGAGATGATATCAATATGTCTATTCAGCTTGGGCAGGGGACTCGGCTATATTTGGCCGATCAGGCGGCGACCAAAGTCCACACCATGCCTCAACCGGCGGCACACGCGACGATACATAATTGGATTGAGGTGGGCGATCGCGCAACGCTTGAATTTTTACCCGAGCCTCTTATTTTATTTGCCGACTCAGCGCTGAGCCAAACCACAGACATTACGCTACATGCTGAAGCAGGTTTAAGCTTAGGAGAAATTATTTTACCGGGACGCCTCGCGAGAGGTGAAGCCTATCAGTTCCGACAGTATTTTAGTCGCCTACGAGTGCGATCATTGCAGACGGCAGAAAACACACCCGCAAAAAACGCGCCCGCAAAAAACGCACCCGCAGAAAACCTATGGTTTACGGAAAGAATAAATCTGTTGGGTCAGAACAACCCATTTGCACAGCATAATTTGTTTGCCAGCGGCCAGGTGCTGGGAAGTTTGTTGCTCATTTTGCCAGCAACAGTAGCGACCCCAGAGCGTTTAAACAAACTGAGCGGCATGATTGATGAACTGACAGAGGCGGATGGATCTGTTGATCTTGCTAGCTCTGTACTACCTACTGGACGAGGATTGTTCGTTAAGGCCATTTCAAAGACGACTCGGGACATGCAGCGTTGCTTTAAGAAGGCCATAAACTGTGTGAGGCAGCTACAAGGCCAGACAATGCTGCCTTATTCGGTGTAAGTCGCATGCAGTTTGTAAATAAACTAATCATTTGAAGCGAGATAGGGAGAAAAAAAGATGCCTGAAACAGAATTAGCCTCGACTAAACCCACACCTGATTTGCTCACTGAGCTGGCTGAAGACTACTTGGGCAATGTTAGCGAAAGTGCCGATGTGGCACGGCGAGTCGTGGCAGCGCAGCGAGAAAATCGCTGTTTAGAAGTGTTGATTAGCAAGGGCGATCGCGCGAAAGGCCGCATCCTCACTCGGGCCAAATCCGGGCAGCTAGTGGGCATTGTAAAATCGCGTAGCTGGCTACTTAAAGACGGTGACGTGCTTTCTACAGCGCAGAACAATTTAGTATTGGTGAGCCTTCAGGAGCAGCAGGTGATGGCGCTACGATTTGCAACAGAAGAGAGTACCGCAGCGATGGCAGGCCGTAAAGATTATGCGATCGCACTAATGCACTTAGGTCATACCCTCGGCAATCAGCACTGGCCCGTGAGCGTGAAGGGTGAGACAATGTATGTAGAGATAGTCACCGATTTCGCGCAGATGCAATCTACCTTGAGCAAGATGGTCGAGACGCTAGGAATCAAAGGTTTGCACATTAGCATTGAAACAAAATCAGCAGATAGCTCTGTTGAATTTACGACGGATCATGCTCATTAGACAACAGGATTATATTTGTTACAGGGAAATAGCAATAGATTAGGAAGAAAAATAGATTGAGTGAGTATAATCTTGTAAATTCCTGGCCCGGCTCTGTTGCTGAGGATTAAGTGTTGTTTAGAGTTTTATTTTTATGTCTGATACGCTTGATCAACAGTTTGTCCTGATGCAGCTGGCGGATTCGTTTTTTCCATCGGGCACCTATACGCTCTCTCACGGGTTAGAGAGTTTGGTGCAGTCTCAATGCATTACCAACGCTGACGAGGTTGAAACCTTTGTGCGGTTGCTACTATGCAACAAAATCGGAGGCACCGATTTAGTGGCCCTAGCCCATGCCTATCAGGCAAGCGCTGACAACAATCTTGATGCGATCGCCGATGTCGATGCGAGGCTCTATGCCCAAACCCCAATTGAAAAAACGCGCATTGCCCAGCGTCAGAGCGGTCGTGCCCTGCTGATGGTTGCGAGCAAAACATGGCCGCATCCACAGCTCACCGAGCTAAGTGGACAAACGGCTCAAGGGCAAGTTCACTGCTTGCATCCGGTCATTTTCGCCGTCGTCGCCCAAATTGCAGAACTAGAGCAGCAGGCTGCGCTGGCGGCTTTTGTGCATGGATTTGTGACGGGGATTTTGGGCGCTGCGATTCGGCTGGGGGTAATTGGACATTTGCAGGCACAGCAGATTAGACGAGCGATCGCGCCCGATATGACAGCGATTTGCCAGGAGGCCAGCACCCAGCCACTCGATGATATGTGGTCTTGCACGCCGCTGATTGACCTTGCCCAAATGCGTCAGGCCAAGCTTTCTAGACGGCTCTTTGCCAGTTAAGAAGGTAAGCGCTGAAAAAATCCGTGATATTTATTAAGCACCTTCAGCGGTATCCTTAGCCTTAATCCAAGCTTCTAACGATAACAACCTGTAACAACTGTCCGACTACTGCTAACTTAAGCCAATGAGTAACTATATTAGCCGCCGCGATTATGCTGATACCTTTGGGCCAACGGTGGGCGATCGCCTCCGACTGGCCGACACCGAACTCTTTATAGAAGTTGAACAAGACCTAACAACCTACGGCGGCACTTATTACGGCGACGAAGTCAAGTTTGGCGGCGGCAAGGTGATTCGCGATGGCATGGGACAATCGCCGATATCCAGGGCAGACGGGGCAGTGGATATGGTGATTACCAACGCCCTGATTTTAGACTGGTGGGGCATTGTAAAAGCCGATGTCGGCATTAAGGACGGCAACATTGTAAAAATAGGGAAAGCCGGGAATCCCTACACCCAAAATAATATTGACATTATTATCGGGCCGGGAACAGAGATTATTGCTGGTGAGGGCAAAATTCTGACAGCAGGCGCGATTGATTCGCATATTCACTTTATTTGCCCGCAGCAAATAGAAGTTGCGATCGCATCAGGCATTACCACCATGCTCGGCGGCGGCACTGGCCCTGCCACTGGAACCCTTGCAACCACCTGCACACCGGGCGCTTGGAACATCCACCGCATGCTAGAAGCCTCAGAAGCCTTCCCCATGAACCTAGGCTACATGGGCAAAGGCAACGCCAGCAGGCCAGATGAACTCATTGCCCAAATACAGGCGGGCGCAATGAGCCTAAAACTCCATGAAGACTGGGGCACCACTGCTGCGGCTATTGACACCTGCCTTTCAGTAGCCGACGACTACGACGTACAGGTCGCCATTCATACCGATTCCCTCAACGAAGCGGGCTTTGTTGAAACAACCATCGCGGCCTTTAAAGATCGCGTCATTCACACCTTTCATACCGAAGGCGCGGGCGGCGGGCACTCTCCCGACATCCTAACCGTTTGTAAGTACAACAATGTACTGCCCGCCTCAACCAACCCGACCCGTCCTTACACCATCAACACCTTTGACGAACACAAAGACATGCTGATGGTGTGCCATCATCTGGACAAAAACATTCCCGAAGATGTAAAGTTCGCAGAATCGCGAATTCGGCGCGAGACCATTGCCGCTGAAGACCTCCTGCACGATATGGGCGCACTGAGCATCATCGCTTCCGACTCTCAGGCGATGGGACGAGTCGGGGAAGTAATTACGCGCACCTGGCAAACGGCACACAAAATGAAGGTGCAAAAGGGACTGCTGCCCAATCCTGAAAACACAAGTGAAACACACGACAACTTTCGCGCTAAGCGATATGTGGCCAAGTACACGATCAACCCGGCGCTAGCTCACGGCATTGCACACTGTGTAGGATCTGTTGAAGAAGGTAAATTAGCTGATCTATGCCTATGGAATCCGGCGTTCTTCGGCGTGAAGCCAGACATCGTCGTGAAAGGAGGCTTTATTGCTTGGGCACAAATGGGCGATGCCAATGCGAGCATTTCAACGCCGGGGCCAGTGCATATGCGCCCCATGTTTGGCAGCTACGGTGGGGCGATCAGCAGCACCGCCTATACCTTTGTCTCGCAGGCCGCGATGGAACGAGACATTGCCAGTCAACTGGGGCTAAATTCTAAGCGTCTACGGCCCGTGTTTAACACGCGCCAAGTGAAAAAGTCAGATCTCAAGCTCAATAGCCTAACGCCCAATATTGAGGTAAAACCAGAAACCTTTGAAGTGAGAGTAGATGGCAAGCTGCTGACCTGCGAACCGGCTAGCGTGTTGCCCATGGCTCAGCGATATTTTCTCTTTTAGCCGCATGTTATCGCAAGTCTTCTGACATATTTGTCTGCCGCATGTCGTCATAAGTCGTAGACTGCCGCATGTCGTCACCAGTTATTCCCGTGATCTATTCCAATTATCTAAAAGGGCTAATTAGCGACGTTGGGCTAATCAGTCTATAATCTGGGGTGCCTTGACTAGTCGGTAGAATTGACTCACGAAGCGATGAAACTGGCCAGGCAAATCACCAGGTAACTCACCAGGCAAATAACTGGGTTGGATCGCTAAAGAGGACGCTAGATTTGGCTAAGGAATCACTATCTCAAGAATCTCCAAAGGATAAACCACTTCCTTCCCCTTCAACTGAAAAAAATAGTGGCGAGCTTGAAGGGAATGAACTTGAAGGAAATGAGCTTGAGGGAAATGAACTTGAGGAAAAACCGACAACCTATGTCACTCGTCGTAAAATCATCAGTGCAGCGCTGCTCGCGGGTAGTGGAGCTGTCCTCTTTGGGGTGCTTGGTCGATTATTGAATCCGCCAGTACCTGCCTCATTCTCTGATGAGAATGCAGGTGCGAATGGGGATGAAAATGCAATGCCTAATGGCAGCACTACCGATGAACCGATCAGCGTTGGGATTTTGCACGCCCTTTCTGGTGATATGGCGATCAGCGAAGCCGTTTTGGTCGATGCCGAGCTATTGGCCATTGCAGAAATTAACGCGAACGGCGGGGTGTTAGGGCGACAGCTTGTTGCAGTGACAGAAGACAGCGCTTCCGACAGTCCAACATATGCCGAGAAAGCCGAAAAGCTCATTAACCAAGCGCAGGTATCTGTCATTTTTGGCGGTGGAACCTCGTCTAGCCGTAAAGCGGTAGTCCCTGTGATTGAAAGCAACGATCATATGCTTTGGTATCCTTGGCCGCATGAAGGCCAAGAATGTTCTCAAAACATTTTTTACACTGGCACCACGCCAAACCAAAACATTGAGTTTGCTGTCAATTGGCTTTTAGAAACCAAAGGTCAAGAGAGTCAGCGCCAGGCTGAGGAGCAATCGGCCAATCAGACTGATGACCAGATTGACGACCTATCCGAAAATCAGACCGAAAATCAGGCCGAAAATCAGGCCGAAAATCAGGCCGAAGTCCAAACCGAAGAACAATCCGAAAGCCAGGCTGACGACCCATCCGAAAATCAGACTGACGACCCATCCGAAAATCAGACTGAAGACCCGGCAGAAAACCAATCCGAAAGCCAGCCATTTTTCCTCATCGGCTCTGATGACATTTTTTTACAAACGGTGAGCAGCCTCCTTCAAACGCAGCTCGGCAGCCCAGAAAAAGCATCAGAAAACAACCCTTCAGAGAACGCACCAGCAGGCGTCCTGACAGGGGAAGAAAAGGTATCGTCAACCACCGATATGGCGGCGCTAATCACCACAATTCAGCAAGCGATGCCTGAAGGTGGCATTATTTTTAGCGGCTTAAATGGGGATAGCAACATAGCCTTTTTTAGGCAGCTAGCCAGCGATGGGCTAGGGCCAGATAATTATCCCGTAATGTCGGTCAGCCTAGCCGAAGAGGAGGTTCGTCAGATCGGCCCTGAGAATTTAGCAGGGCATTATGCCGTATGGCCGTATTTTCAAACGGTTGAGACCCAGAGCAATCAAAAGTGGATCGCAGCCTTCAAGGCTAAATATGGGGAAGAGCGGGTGCTGAGCGCGCCTATGGCATCGGCATACACCATGGTTCATTTATGGGCACAGGCAGTAGAAAAAGCGGATACAACCGATATTAGGGCAGTCCGTGAAGCGGCGTATGGACTGACTTTTGAGGCACCTGAGGGCCGCGTAACGATGCAGCCTAGCCATCATATGGCGCACACGATGCGCATTGGTAAAGTGCGTGAAGATGGCCTGTTTGATATTGTCTTAGAAACCGATGCGCCCGTGGAGCCGTCGCCTTGGAATCAGGCGTTGCCGCAGGGCGCAGGATATTTGTGTGATTGGTCTGACCCGGCTAAAGGCGGTCAGTACAAAGCGACCTAGTCGTTATTGCTAGGCCACTTTGCGATCGCCTCTAGCGGCCCCAGTAGCTTTTGGTAATCCACTGGCGCATTTCACTTTCAGACTCAGTGAAAATTGTCTGCCCAGCTTGAGGGTTGTAGGCATACCAGGAGGGCTTACCTTTAGCATCCACGGTTCGTTCAATATGAACTTTGTTCCATTCACTGAGTGTTTCTGCAAAGCTCATCCATAGCTGCTGCAATCGATTGCGCATCGCGATCGGTTGAGCGGGAGCTGTCAGCTGGGCATATTCACTTTCTAGCGCCACTATCAATGACTGGTTTTGGTGCGCTCTGGCAACTTCCAATCGGTGAGAGAGCTTCGCTAATAGGTTAGCGGTATGGACAGAGCTTAGAGGGCTCAGGGTCGTCGTTGAGTAAGTCATTAATGATACGCCTCCAAATATAGAATCACAATTTTGTAGTTCTATCTTAGGCGGATTGAAGCCCTAAAACGATGTTTTCTGTATATTTCGATACAAAAATTACATTTCTTTTAAAGTATGTCGAAAAAATTGTTAAAAATGCCTCAAAAAACGCCCATATGAGCATCTCTACTCATATGGGCGTGGATTAACGACTTAATTTAGGTTCCAAGCGATCGCTATAGCCTTTCGGCAGCATGACCTAGCATCCACGGGCGACTTCCCTGCTTGGCACTCTGGTTTTGAGGCTTAGCGGGTTCGCCTTGGCGCTTCACAATACGCGGATCTTTGAGTCCGACTTTTTTCATGAGGCTGCCTGAACCGAGGCTGATATTAGGCGCTGTAAAGACCCGAGAGGCCGTAGCGTCACATTCAGGGCAAGTCTTAGGCAGGCTTGTCTCTGACATGGTGTGCCACATCTCAAAAGGGCCACAGCCATCGCACTTATAGTCATATAGGGGCATTCAATCAGTACCTCCTTTCAGTGGGTCTAAGGTTAAGTGGACTAAGGTTAAGCGGGCTAAGCGGGCCTATTTAGGTCGGCAGAATGGGTTTATCAAATATCGCGGTTGGAATCGCCAGCGTACAGCAGGCATTCGGAATATCTACAATGCCGCTAATGCGTCCTTCTACGGGTGCGCAGCTGAGCAACAGATACGCCTGCTCGCCCGTATAGCCAAACTTTTTGAGATACTCAATCGCATTCAAACAAGCCTGCCGATAGGCAATGTGCGTATCCATGTAATACTGCTTGCCAGTAAACTCATCTACTGAGATGCCTTCAAACACCAAATATTCGGAATAGTGAGGCTCTACAGGACCGGGCTTAAAGATAGGATTTACCATGGCGTACTTGTCCATGCCGCCTTTGATAATGTCTACATGGATATCGATATAGCCAGACATTTCAATCGCACCGCAGAACGAGATTTCACCATCTCCTTGCGAGAAGTGAATATCGCCCATAGAGAGTTTTGCACCCTCTACATAAACCGGGAAGTAAATGCGCGTGCCTCTAGATAGGTTTTTGATATCGCAGTTACCGCCATGCTCTCTAGGAGGTACGGTGCGAGCGGCCTCAGCAGCAACTCGGTCAAATTCTGACTCGGCCAGCTGACCCAAAACAGCATTGGTAGGATTGGGCAATGCAGCCAGCACCGGATCTTCTCCAGAGAGGCCAGCGCCATATGTGCGCAAGTCGGGTGCGGTATTGACTAGCTCTGTCTCGCGCTTATTCCATTTGTTCAACAGTTCTTGTGAGGGCGCACAGCCGATAAGTCCGGGGTGGGTAATCCCAGCGAATTTAACACCCGGAATATGCCGAGAGGAGGTATAAATCCCTTGAAAATCCCAAATAGCCTTGGCTGCTTTAGGGTAATGGTCGGTTAAAAATCCGCCGCCATTTTCTTTAGCAAAAATGCCGGTAAACCCCCATTCGTCGCCCTGTAGCGCACCAATATCAACCAAATCGACCACCAAAATGTCGCCAGGCTGAGCCCCATTGACATAGATAGGGCCACTGAGCATATGCACTTTTGTCAGATCAACATCGCGGACATCGTCTGGACTGTCATCATTTTTGATTTGGCCATCTGTCCAGTCTTTACACTCGATTCGAAACACATCCCCTGGATTGACAGATACTACGGCTGGAATGTCAGGGTGCCACCGATTGTGACCGGGAATCTCTTGCTCTGACATGGGCTTTGTAAGGTCAATCTTGAAGAGAGTCTTCGGCATAGCTTTTATCCTTAAGTTAAATGGCTTAAACCTGTTTACAGGTTAAAAAATGGCACACAAGATTCGGGGGGTTACAACAGGAGTTGTAACAACAAAATCTTGTGTCAAAGTTTTCAAAGGCGAACAGGCGGAAGGTGAAAGGTAATATCTCTAAAAGCAACAAATCCTGATCTTTCTCTGATCTTTTGATGATGAGAACCTTTTTGGCCTAGAAGATAGGCGATCGCAGCTTAAGTGCCAAACTTGAGATTGAGTTGAACTGAATGGCACAGCTTATCTATAACGTTTAACATGTCGCTCAAAATGTAAAACTGACTACAGAAGGAGGCATTATCAGATTTATCTATCTGATAAAAGCTGCGCTGTAAATCTCCCCAGTTTAGGAGCCTATTTAAGGCCTTACTTCAAACCATAATTTAGGCCGCTCATCTAGCATTAGATGAGCGGCCTAAACGACAAACTATGAAATAGAAGGGGAAATAGAGAAACAGAAGGAAAAATAGAGGTGAACTTGGAAAAACAGCCTTTAAACAGCCAAATATTTTTTCAGCAACTCGTCAGAAAGCTGCTCTGTTGTCCCTTTTTCAACAATTGAACCTTTCTTCATGATAAAGAACTTTTGAGCTAGCTTGCGGGCAAACTCAATCTTTTGTTCAACAACCACGATGGTAATACCTTTTTCCTGGTTAATTCGGCGCAGCGTATCTTCAATTTCTTGAACAATAGAGGGCTGAATACCTTCGGTGGGTTCGTCTAGCAGCATAATTTTAGGATTGCACATGAGGCCGCGTGCGATCGCAAGCTGCTGCTGCTGCCCACCACTGAGCAATCCCCCCTGCCGACTCAAATGCTCATTGAGCATCGGAAAAAAGTCAAAAATCTCACTGGGAATCCCATTCCCCTTGCTTCTTTCTTTTTTACCACTAGCGCTCATGCCCATCTTTAAGTTATCCAGCACAGAGAGATAAGGAATAATCTCTCGACCCTGAGGAATGTAGGCAATGCCTTGACGGGCACGCTGATAAGTTGGCGCTTTGCTGATATCCGTGCCTGTAAAGGAAATACTGCCACTATCCAACGGATTCAAACCAATAATGCTTCGTAGCAACGTTGTCTTACCGACGCCATTGCGCCCTAGCAGGCAAGCAATATCGCCTTCATTTACCGTCATATTGACGTCAAACAATACTGGCGTAGGGCCATAGCCTGCCACTACATTGTTCATTTCTAGCAACGGCTGACCAGTTGTTTGGACTCCGTTTTTCTCAAGCAGCGGCGTTGATTGTTTCACGACCCAAATATACCTCTATCACTTTAGGATTGCTTTGAACTTCTTGCACAGACCCTTCTGCGAGCACCGCACCCTGATGCAGCACTACAATTCGCTCGGCAATCTGCTTCACAAACTCCATATCATGCTCAATCACCACAATAGAATGCGACTTAGCGATACTTTTAATAATTTCGCCTGTCGCATGGGTTTCTTCTGTTGTCATTCCTGCTGTAGGCTCATCTAGCAGCACAATTGAAGGATCTTGGGCCAAAACCATGGCAATCTCCACCCACTGCTTTTGACCGTGTGAGAGCGATGAAACTTCGTCAAAAGCCTGATCCAAAAGACCCGTTCGCTCTAAGACGTCGTAAATCTTTCCTTTTTTGGCCTTAGTCAGCTTGGCCATAATTGAAGAGAAAATGCCATGAGTGCCCTTTAGCGCCAGCAAAATATTATCAAAAACCGTCAGTTCGTTATAAACATTTGGATTTTGAAATTTGCGGCCAATGCCCATACGCGCGATCTCGTAAGGGAGCTTATTGGTAATGTCTTTGCCATGATAGTAAACATGACCAGAAGCTACCGGAGACTTACTCACAATCGCGTCTAGCAGTGTACTCTTGCCAGCGCCATTCGGGCCAATGATGGTCACAATCTCGCCATCATAGACCTCCAAGTTCACGCCTTTTAAGGCTTTAAATCCGGAAAATTCAACATTTAAGTCTTTTATAGACAAAACTGATTCTGCTGTTGCCACTGTCATTGCACAAAGCCTCTTAAGGCAAACTTAGATAAACAAAAGGGGACGCAAATCAAATAACCGAGAGTCATCCGAAGGTTCATTTAATAACCTAAGAACCTCGCTGTACAGGCTCTGGCTGTGGCTCAGAAACGCTGGGTGCAACAGGCTTAACAACCGTTTCAGGCATGGGTTTGGGTTTAGACAAGTTTGATAGGCTAAACTTCTTGGGCACCAAACTCATCAAACCATTAGGGATAAACAGCACAACAACCAGTAGCAATATCCCGACGATGAGATTCCAGTCTTGTGTAACTCTTTCAGCGGAGTTTTGCACCTGACCAAGGATCATCGCTGCCGCTAGAGGCCCCACAATAGTTCCTCTCCCCCCAATTGCGACCCAAATCACAACCTGCGTACCAAACGCTACCGCCAAATAAACCGGTGAAATAAACCGGTTTAGCGGAACAAACAACCCCCCAGCCACACCAGCCAATGCAGCCGAAAGCGTCCAGACGAAAATCTTATATTGAGCAACGTCATAGCCCAGGAAAGAAATTCGATTCTCATTCTCATTAATAGAACGAAGAATGAGGCCAAAATTTGACTGAGTCAGCCACCAGGCCAACGCCACCACAAATGCGGTGTAAGCCAAAATCAGGAAATAGAGACCGACCGGTGGAATAACCATGCCAAATACACTGAGCTTGCTGACATCAGTAATGCCGTTAGTGCCCCCGGTATAAGCCTGCTGACTGATAAAAAAGGTCGTTAATGCTGAAGATAACGCCAGGGTAATAATGGTGATGTAAACCCCGCTCACCTTTGAACGAAAAATGAAAGAACCTGTGATGTATGCAAATAGCGCCGGAACACCAATCATAGCCAAGAAGGCGACTGGGAAATACTTTAGCGGTGCGATAAACCAGGGCAAGACTTCTAGCCCGTTCCAGACCATAAAATCAGGGATATCCCCACCGTAGTTGTTGTTCTCAGCAGAGAGGTTGAGCTTGAGATAGTAGGCAACCGCATAGCCTCCGAGCGTAAAGAAAACGCCGTGGGCGAAACTCAAAATGCCCGTAAAGCCCCAAACCAAGTCTAGCGAAACAGCCAGTGCGCCAAACAGCAGCAGCTTTGACATCAGCGAAAGCTGAAAGCTCCCAACCATAAAAGGCAAAATGACGAACGCTAGCAGAATAATTCCGCTGACGATAGCCAATTTTTTGGGAAACGTTGACTGCTTATAACCCATTACGACATTCGACATAGCCTAAGCTCCTAAAGATAATTTAGCCAAGATAATTTAGCCAAGATAATTCAGCTAAGACAGTTCAGCTCAAAACGCTTTTTAAATCAAAAACGCTTTAGGAACCCAATCTATGTTCGCTTTTGAACCGTAAACAGGCCCTCTGGGCGGTAGCGAATCAGCACAATCACCGCACCTAAAACCAATACTCTTGCAGTGGGATCATTCAAAAAGAATGCCAGAACTGCGTTCGATTCTCCAATTAAAAACGCGCCTGCCAAAATGCCAATCAGCTTATCAACGCCACCGGTCACAACCACCATCCAAGAATCGACGAGGTAGTCTTGACCCATGGGGGGAGCAACTGTTTTTAGGGCCGAGATAACTGCCCCTGCAATACCTGCCAAACCACAACCATAGGCAAAGGTGCCCATGTCTACTAGCTTGGTATTAACACCCAAGCACTGGGCCATACTTCGGTTTTGAGTAACCGCCCGAATTTGGCGCCCCCAAGACGTGCCGTAAAACAAAAACATGGTAATTGCCAGCAGGGCCAGAGCAACCACAATAATGAAAGTCCGATAGTAAGAGATGGAGACTAAGGGAGATCCCGCTTCATCTTTTAACAAATCGATGCCACCGGAAAGATAAGAGGGCGCTTTAACGTATTTCAGTTGGGCCGTAAAGATCAGCTTAATAACGCCCTGCAAGACAATACTCAAGCCCCAAGTAGCCAGTAAGGTTTCTAACGGCCTACCGTACAGCCTTCGAATAATGGTGAGTTCAACAATAGCGCCGACAATAGCCGTACCGACGAAGGCAAAGGGAATCGTCATCAACAGATCCATATTGAAGGTGTCCTGCATCCAAAAGGTGATGTAGGCCCCCAGCATAATGAACTCGCCGTGGGCGAGGTTAATAATACGCATGACGCCAAAGGTGATGGCTAAGCCCAGCGCTGTGAGCAGCAGAATACCAACAATCCCAAACCCATTCAACACTTGGTTAGCGAGGCTTGAAAACTTGAACGCCTCTTTAACAACTTCTTCAGCGGCGGGTTCTTGGGCGAGCAAATAAACAGGCGATAACATTGACGATAGGGCAAGGTCCAACATAGGGAGTAAGGGGGCTTACAGCGTTTAATAAAGGCTAAACAAATAGGCTTGAAAAGAATAGGCTTGAAAAGAATGCTTGCAAAAGACCGAGCGTTTGAAGATGTGCTTTGTTCGGTAAAACATTTCTCCAAAACATTTTGGAGAAGAGACCTGCGAGCCTAAAATCAACGGGCAATCAATGGATTTAACCATCGTTTTAATGGCTCGCAGGCAATTAACCGGTTTAAATCAGGCCTGTTTAAGACAGACCTAATCTCAGCAGACCTAACTACAGGAACTCAGGCACTAGCTCCTTTCCGGTCTCTTTGGTTGGGTCACTACGATCATCGGGAACCGGATGTACGCACATGCGACCTTTATAAAGTGCCTGACTCCAAGGAATCGGCTTCACCGCCGCATCGGTAGCAAAAACGATTTCAGCCTGACCGTCTTCTTTCCACTTACCAATTCGGGAGTAGAGATAAGCATGGTAATTGTCTGGATCCACCTTCACACGGCCTTGAGGCGCATTGAATTCTTGGCCGCGTGTAGCTTCGCGAAGTGTTTCGGTGGTAATTTCATCGCCTGCTTCCAAAATGTCTTTCATGGCTTGGGCCATGAAGAACGTTTGAATGTAGGCAGCTTCCATGACGCCGTTGGTCACTCGATCATCCCCAAACATTTCCTTGAACTGGCTAACAAAAGCCTCGTTTTCAGGAGTCTCAACGCTTTGGAAGTAGTTAAAGCTGGTGTAGTGACCGGCTGAATACTCAGGGCCCATTGCCTGAATTTCTTCTTCAGTAGTGGGATACGCCATGATGGGAAGATCTTCAGCGTTTAGTCCTGCATCTTTGAACTGCCGGTAGAAGGCTGGAATAGAGTCACCAACTAAGTTACTCAAAACAAAGTCAGGGCTAGCTGCTTTGATTTTGTTGATGATAGTAATAAATTCTGTAGTTCCGAGCGCTGCGTACTCGTCGCCGACAGCCTGACCGCCCGCTTTTTCAAGCTCTGCGATCGCAATTCGGTTACTTTCCTTAGGATAGATGTAGTCAGAACCAATAAAGAAGCCTTTGGGGCCAAAGTTTTCAAAGGAGTAAGGAATAGAGTCTGTAATTTGTTGGTTCGGCGCAGCACCCGTGTAGAAGACATTAGAGCTACACTCGTTGCCTTCGTAGTAAACCGGGTAGTAGAGAATGGAGTCTTTCTCTTCAAAAACGGGCAATACTGACTTACGACTTGCTGAGGTGTAGCAACCCAGCACACAAACCACCTGATCTTCATCAATCAGGCGCTTGGCCATTTGGTTATAGAGATCCCAATCGGAGTTCGGGTTAACAACTACACTCTGAATTTTGCGACCGCTGATACCTGCGCCATTCGCTTCCCAAGGGCCCGTACCATTGTTGATTTGATCAATGGCTAAGAATGTTGCGTCTTGCAGAGACTTTTCAACGATGGCGATTGTGCCGGTTGTCGAGTATAGGACGCCAACTTTAATTGGGTTTTCACCTAAGTCGGCTGAATCGCCACCACCCGAACCACCACCTGTACAGGCTGCTAGGATACTGGTTCCTGCCGCCAAAGAGCTATATTGAAGAAATTTTCGGCGACTAAAACCGCTTGAAATAATTGGGGACTTTGACATTTTGATTTTGTTTTCCTTAACCACACAAACAATTAATCCCTTCAACCGCATCACGAAAACGTACTCTTATGGCGGGAAACAATGCGTTAAGCCCTCCTAACAAGAAGAATGATCTGCAAGCGGATCCGTTTGCGTATCGCGAATCGATTCATTAACTACTGATCACTAGCCAGATATAAAAATGAACGTAAAATAGAACGTTCATTTTTGTTCACCTGTGCTAAGGGAGTAGGTAGCCCTCATACTAAAGAGTGAAATGACAGCAAATTGTATCAAATAATACAATTTTCCGGGTCTCTGAGCGAGCGCACTAATTAGGTCATTGCTCGCGTTATTGTGCAGGCTTTACATGATTTATAAAGATTCATTTTTGTAAATCATTCCTGAAGTCATTTTTTAGTAATCTCTTGATTCTAGGGAGCATAAAGCGGAGTCTTGGAGAGCATGAAACAAGAGTCAAGAAATCAGACGCACCTGCCACTATCACATTTTCCACTATCACATTTTCGGCACCCATCACATTTTCAACATCACACCTGTGCAATCACACCTGTGCAATCACATCTGTGCAATCACATCTGTGTAATTGTGTAATTCAATGTCATGTGGAATCCAATGCCATGTGGAATCCAATGTCATGTGAAATCCAATCGTGATAGCCAAATCTAAATTTTGCCAACAAAACTGTTGCCACCATTTGTTAACAGCATAAAAGGTCTTATCAGCTCGGATTTTATTTTGGTCTTATCAACGCAATGGAAAGGATGGTTAGGCAGCAAAGTTTCCGCTTTCTCGCCGCTTTATAATATATTTTTAAGCTTTGCTCGAAATCATGATAGTGGCCGACGCTTTTTGAGTTTGTATCTTCAATAACACTTTATCGCAGTGGGCGATGTTATAAATCAGACAGTTAAACTAACCGAAAGCTCTCAACTCAATGGCTTGACTACTCAATGGTTTGACTAAAGCTTAGCTACAGCTTGGCTAAAAGTGCCATAGACTGAAGGCTCGATGGTTGCAGGCTTGATGGTTGACTGTCTCAGGTAAAGGCGATAAAAAAGTAAGCCAAAGGTAACTTACAAAACAAGCTTTTAGCCTTTTAGCATAGTTTGAATTTTGAAAGAATTAGGAAGACTGTAGATATGTCAATGCATGGCGATATTTCTTCGAGTAATGATTCCGTAGGGGTAGCTGTTGTTAATTACAAAATGCCGCGCTTGCATACTCGCGATGAGGTCATGGCCAACTGCAAAAACATTGCAGAAATGATCGATGGGATGAAGGTGGGTTTGCCGGGTATGGATCTGGTGATTTTTCCTGAGTACTCCACTCACGGCATTATGTACGATTCCACAGAAATGATGGAAACGGCTTCTACCATTCCTGGGCCTGAGACAGATGTTTTTGCCGAAGCTTGCATTCGCAATAAGGTTTGGGGTGTTTTCTCTTTGACCGGAGAACGTCATGAAAAGCATCCTGAGAAAGTGCCTTACAACACATTGATATTAATGAACGACAAAGGAGAGATCGTTCAAAAGTATCGCAAAATCATGCCTTGGACGCCGATTGAAGGCTGGTATCCTGGCAACTGCACCTATGTGAGTGAAGGGCCTAAGGGACTGAAAATTTCGTTGATTATTTGTGATGATGGCAACTACCCTGAAGTTTGGCGTGACTGCGTCATGAAAGGCGCTGAGCTAGTGGTTCGCTGTCAGGGCTACATGTATCCAGCCAAAGAGCAGCAGATTATGGTATCTAAGGCAATGGCCTGGATGAACAACACCTATGTAGCTGTTGCTAACGCCGCTGGCTTTGACGGCGTGTATAGCTACTTTGGCCACTCAGCGGTGGTGGGCTTTGATGGGCGCACGTTGGGTGAATGCGGCGAAGAAGAAAATGGTATTCAGTATGCAGCGCTCTCTAAGTTTGCCATTCGTGACTTCCGCAAACATGCGCAGTCTCAGAATCATCTGTTCAAATTGCTGCATCGTGGCTATACCGGGATGATCAATTCTGGTGAGGGCGATGAGGGTATGATGGAGTGTCCTTACGAGTTCTACCGTGAATGGATACTCGATCCGCAGAAGGCAAAGGAGAAAGTAGAAGCGTTGACTCGCGGCACTGTAGGCACTGAAGAATGCCCCATTGAGGGAATTCCGAATCCGCAGACCAATGCACCTGTCATGCCGGTTGTGAAAAAAGCGGAACCCGTCAGGGTGAGTCAGTCTATTTCTTAGGGCAGTTTTATAACGACAAGCCAGAACGACAAACTAGCGCCATCTATTTTCGGAGGGGTTTTCGGTGTGTTGCTTACGCATCGAAAACCCCTTCTCTGTAGAACATGCCGAAAGGACATGCCGAAAGAACATGCCGAAAGAACATGCCGAAAGAACATGCCGAAAGAACATGCCGAAAGAACATGCCGAAAGAACATGCCGAAAGAACATGCCGAAAGAACATATCAATAACGGGGTGCTCCTCAATCATTGAATTTGTGGTGCTGATTTTGTGGGAGATTTGGGAGCCAGGGGGCCATGCCGTGCCTTTGTTTCATTTGGAATTCAATTGTTCATAATTCATCTTGATTTTTACAACAGTTGCATGGAATGATGGGTTAGGTTGATTTTTTTGAAGTAGCGATCGCCGATGTATTTAACGCCTAGAGAATCTGAACGATTAACCTTATTTACTGCGGCTGAAATCTCTCGCAGACGAAAAGAGAGAGGACTTAAGTTAAATGTGCCAGAGGCGATCGCACTCATTAGCGACTACATTGTCGAAGGCGCTCGTGAAGACAAAACTGTTGCCCAGCTAATGGCCGAGGGGGCCACCCTCCTAACCACCGCAGATGTGTTGCCCAACGTCGCTGAACTCATTCCCCTGATTCAGGTAGAAGCCCACTTTAATGACGGCACTAAGCTGGTGAGCGTTCACAATCCTATTCGCCCCCAGGAAGCTTGATCAATGGCCGGATCGATAGCAGGACTCTCTTCTAATGATTCTCCCGACAGTTTACCGAACAGTTTACCGAACAGTTTGCCGACGCCGGGGGCTGTGATTTGTGAACCCGGCATTTTGGTAATCAACGCTGGACGTGAGACTAAAACCATTATGGTGGTCAATCGGGGCGATCGCCCCATTCAAGTCGGCTCCCATTTTCACTTTTTTGAAGTCAACCGCAGGCTACAGTTCGACCGAGCCGAGACCTTGGGCTTTCGATTAGATATTCCAGCGGGAACAGCCGTGCGATTTGAGCCGGGAGACAGTAAAACAGTGACCCTAGTGGCATTGGGAGGCGATCGCATCGTTCAAGGTCTCAACAACTTAGTCAATGGCTCGCTTGATGACCCGCAAATCAGAACCGCCGCGTTAGAACGTATGCGGGTTGAGGGATACAGTGACGGGATACAGTGACGAAATACAGCCTTGAAATGCAGCCTTGAAACACAACCCTGAAATACAGCCTTGGGGAATACAGCCTCAAACAAAACGGCGCTGAACACAATGCAGAAAGTAATGAGAAGATGAATGGAAATTAGTCGTGAGCGGTATGCTGAACTTTTTGGGCCAACAACGGGCGATCGCGTCCGCCTAGCCGACACTTCTTTGATTGTAGAAGTTGAACGCGACGACACGGTGTATGGCGACGAATGCGTTTTTGGCGGTGGCAAAACCCTGCGCGACGGCCTTGGTATGGCCGCAGGCGTAACCGCTGCGGACGGCGCACTCGATTTTGTCATTACCAATGTACTGCTCATCGATCCGGTGCAAGGAATTGTCAAAACAGATATTGGCATTAAAGACGGCAAAATTGTCGGCATCGGCAAAGCAGGCAATCCAGGCATCATGGAAGGCGTCACGCCCAATTTAGTCATTAGCGCCAACACCGATGTGCGAGCCGGAGAAGGCCTAATCGCCACGCCCGGCGGCTTAGACAGTCACGTTCACTTTGACAGCGCGGGCCTGTGCGCAGAAGCACTCTCTAGCGGACTTACAACAATGTTAGGCGGCGGCCTGGGGCCGGTCACCGTCGGCATTTGCTCTAGCGGCGCGCGCAACTTAGAAATGATGCTCAGAGCCTCAGAAGCCTTCCCAATTAACTTTGGCTTTTTAGGGAAAGGCAGCTCTAGCCTACCCGAGAGCTTGGTAGAACAAGTTGCAAACGGCGCAATGGGCCTCAAAATTCATGAAGATTGGGGAGCTATGCCCGCCGCCATTGACACCTGCTTAAAAGTGGCCGACCAGTACGATTTTCAGGTCAAAATCCACACTGACACCCTCAATGAATCAGGCTATGTAGAAGATACGCTAGCGGCGATAGATGGGCGAACCATTCATACCTATCACACCGAAGGAGCAGGCGGCGGACATGCGCCCGACATTATTAAAGTGGCGTCTTTTCCACATTGTCTGACCTCTTCTACCAATCCCACCAACCCCTACACCATCAACACCTTTGACGAGCATTTAGACATGGTGATGGTGTGCCACCACCTAAACCCTCGCGTACCCGAAGACGTCGCTTTTGCCGAGTCTCGAATCCGAGCGGAAACCATTGCCGCCGAAGATATTTTGCATGATATGGGGGCCATTAGTATGCTGGGCTCTGATTCTCAAGGCATGGGCCGCATTGGCGAGGTGATTTGTCGTACCTGGCAGCTTGCCTCCAAAATGAAAGATCAGCGAGGCACCCTACCCGAAGACAACGCCCGTAACGACAACTATCGCGTGTTGCGCTATTTGGCCAAGTACACCATTAACGTCGCTCGCACCTGCGGTATTGCCGACTATGTGGGGTCTATTGAGCCGGGTAAAATGGCCGATATTGTGCTTTGGAAACCGGGCTTTTTTGGCATTAAGCCAGAGCTGGTGATTAAACAAGGCTTTATCGCCTGGTCGCCTATGGGGGAGTCCAATGCATCGCTCATGACCTGCGAACCGATTGTGTATCGGCCCCAATGGAGCAGTTTTGGCAGCGCTGCTGCGGTGACTTCGGCCTGTTTTGTCACCCAGCTGGCATTGGAAAGAGGATTGGCGGATCGGCTGGGATTAAAAAAAGAACTGCTGCCGGTTAAAAACACTCGGCACTTGAGCAAAGCAGACATGCTGCATAACGATGTGTGTCCTGAAATTGAGGTCGATCCCGATACCTTTGAAGTGAGAGTTAATGGCGAGATAGCCACCTGCGATCCGGTAGATGAAGTGCCGTTAGGGCGGCTTTATATTTTCCGTTAGTCCATGTCGTTAGTCTATGCCGTTAGTCCATGTCGTTAGTCTATGCCGTTAGTCCATATGGCTCAACTCTGTTATTGGCAACATGTTATTAGCACCCCCGACCGAGCACCTATCCATCCGGGTAGCGCGTGCAAAGGATGACACGGCTTCTTTTGTGGCCCATCAGTACGCGACCTATCCTTTTCGCCTGTCGAATAGTCTACGCCTCGACCCCCACAACCTGGATAGGGTTTATGCCTATATTATGAATGCCTCACCGGGCGTGTTAGCTGGGGATAATTTGCACTTGAAAGTTGAGGTGGGCGATCGCGCTCAGTTGTACCTCACCGATCAATCAGCGACCAAGGTATATAGCAAACCGGCGGGTGGTAATTCGGCTCAAGTGACCTGGGATTTAAAAGTCGGCGCTGAGGCTTATTTAGAATTTGTGCCAGAACCCATCATTTTGTTTAAGGCGGCGGCCATGACCCAAACCATGGAGGTGACCATTCACCCAACCGGGCAACTGGTGCTGAGCGAGAGAATTATTCCGGGCCGCTTAGCCAGAGAAGGCGCATATAGCTTTGAAGCATTTCACAGTCGCTTGCGCATCCAGAGCCCAACCGGCAAACTATACTTTGCCGACAATCTGCGCTTACTCGGCCAAGCCAATCGCTTTAAGCTCAGTCCGTTGTTTAGTCGCTTGCCCCTTTTGGCCAATTTTATTGTTATTGCCCCTAAAATTAGCCTAGAACGATTGACTCAAGCGCTTCAGCAGTTTGACGCGCCCGCCGATCAGCTACAGGTGTGTGAGTCGCCATTGCCCGGATGCGATGGGCTTTTGGTACGGGCGATCGCTAGCCAAACCAGTCTTCTCGAAGCCTATCAACACCACTTACTCAACTGCGTTCGTCAGCTGCTCAACCACCCACCGCTCCCTCACATCCCCAAATAAGCTAAAAACAATCCACAACAATCCAAAACAATCCAAAGCAATCTAAAAAAATGAGGTAAAGTCAAGGGCCTGTGTATTTGCCCATTTTTCAACCTCACAACGTATCAAACACTACAGCAGAGTTTGAAAAGACTTCACATATTTTGTGAGTCATTGGCGGTGCAACGTATGTATAGCTCGCTTATCACAAATATTTTGTAACATTTTCAGTTAATTCGTTACAGCACCTGTTGTTTTTGTTAAGCGCGGTATCAAGATTCTCTTTCTTGAGAGACAATAAAGTCCTATTTACTACAGGCTGATTTCCGCACTTGTTTCCATATTTGCTTGCTGCACTTGCTCTGAGGCAATGCGCTTGCTGACATAGCCACTGCATAACCTGCATAGACTGTGCCGTGGTTTTTCTGTCTTTTTCTGCCTATTTCTGTCTATTTATTGTTCTTACAACCCCTCGGTTTTCTGCGATGGCTCCTTCCAATCAACCCGCTCTCAGTTCTGCTAGTCGTGTGTCTAGTAGGGGTGCAAGGTCTGCTCCGCTCAAGCAGGGTCTCTATGATCCTCAGAACGAACATGATGCCTGTGGTGTTGGCTTTGTCGTCCAAATGAAGGGCATAACCTCTCACGATATTGTGCAGCAAGGCTTGACCATTTTGCTGAACTTAGATCACAGAGGCGCGGTCGGCGCTGAGCCCAATACCGGTGACGGCGCGGGTATTTTAATTCAGATACCGCATGCGTTTATGAGTAAGGCCGCTGCTGCCGAAGGGTTTGCGCTGCCAGCGCCGGGAGAATACGGCGTAGCGATGATTTACACCACGCCAGAGGCCGATCAGCGAGCCCAAGGCCGACAAGCCTTTGAAAAGGTCGTTGCTCAAGCTGGGTTAGAAATGCTGGGCTGGCGAGACGTGCCGACCGACAATACAGCGTTGGGGCCAACGGCGCGAGCGAGCGAGCCGTTTATGCAGCAGGCTTTTGTAGGCAAGGGCAGCCTGGGCGATATTGATGAACTCACCTTAGAGCGCAAGCTGTATTTGGTTCGCAAGCTGGCGCACAGGATGATTCGCGGCGACGGTGAAATCGCAGGCATTGAAGACTACTGGTACATGGCGAGCTTTTCATGTCGGACCCTGGTGTACAAGGGCATGCTGATGCCTGAGCAGGTGGCTCAGTACTATTTGGACTTGAACGATCCGGAGATGGAAAGTGCGCTGGCGCTGGTGCATTCGAGGTTTAGTACCAATACCTTTCCAAGCTGGGAGCGATCGCACCCCTATCGCTACATCGCCCACAACGGCGAAATCAACACCCTGCGCGGCAACATCAACTGGATGACCGCTCGCCAGTCAATGTTTGCCTCTGAGCTGTTTGGTCAAGATCTCGAAAAAGCCAAGCCGCTGATTAATATTGACGGCAGTGACTCGACTATTTTTGACAACACTTTGGAGCTACTCGCACTCAGTGGGCGATCGCTCCCCCATGCTCTAATGATGATGGTGCCTGAGCCCTGGTCAGGACATGAGACCATGGACGCTGCCAAAAAAGCGTTTTATGAATACCACTCCTGCCTGATTGAGCCCTGGGATGGCCCAGCTTCAATTGCCTTTACCGACGGCACCCAAATGGGCGCAGTGCTCGACCGCAACGGCCTGCGTCCTGGGCGCTACTATGTCACCACAGACGACCGCGTCATTATGGCCTCAGAGGCAGGCGTGCTGCCCGTGCCGCCCGAAAACGTCGTTCGCAAAGGTCGGCTTGAACCGGGCAAAATGTTCTTGGTCGATACTCAGGCCGGTCGAATTATCTCCGACGCAGAGATCAAACAACAGATTACCTCAGCAGCGCCCTACGGGCAGTGGCTTGCCGACAATCTCGTGACGCTAGAAGATTTGCCAGCCGCCCAGCCGCCCGCCACCGCCACTGCCACTGCCACCGCCGAGCTAGATGCTCACACCATCACCCAAAAGCAAATCGCCTTTGGCTACACCTTTGAAGAGCTGCGAATGCTGCTAGCCCCGATGGGGCAAAACGGCGTAGAAGCGATTGGCGCAATGGGCACCGATACGCCGCTGCCCGTACTCTCCAACCGTCCTAAGCTGCTGTACAACTACTTTCAGCAGCTCTTTGCTCAGGTGACCAATCCGCCGATTGACTCTATTCGCGAAGCGATTATTACCTCGGCGATTACAACCATTGGCGCGGAGCGCAACCTGCTAGATCCTACGCCCGAAAGCTGCCATTTGCTTCAGCTCAAAACACCTTTTATCACCGATGGCGAGCTGGCCAAAATTAAGCACAACCGCCAGTTTAAAACCACTGTGCTGCCGATTCTGTTTGATCCCGATCTCGGAGAAGCTGGCCTGGCTGGGGCCATGGAAGCGCTGTGTATGAAAGCCGATGAGGCGATCGCATCAGGCCACGAAATTCTCATTCTCTCCGATCGCGAGATTGCGCCGAACCGAGCGCCCATTCCAGCGCTGTTGGCCGTTGCGGGCTTGCATCATCACCTCATTCGCAACGGTTCTCGCACCAGAGTGGGCCTGGTGTTAGAGTCAGGCGAACCGCGTGAGGTGCATCACTTTGCCGTGCTGTTGGGCTACGGCTGCGGTGCGATTAACCCCTACATGGCCTTTGAGACGTTTCAACAGATGATCCAGGAAAATCTGTTGCGCGGCGTGGAATATGAAGCAGCCTGCAAAAACTACATTAAAGCAGCGACGAAGGGCGTCGTTAAAATCGCGGCTAAAATTGGGATATCCACCATTCAAAGCTATCGAGGCGCACAAATTTTTGAGGCCATTGGCCTTAATGAATCTGTGATTAACCAGTACTTTAGCTGGACGGCTTCGCGCATTCAAGGCGTGGGCCTAGACATACTGGCCGAAGAGGCGATTATCCGCCATCGTCATGCCTTTCCCGATCGCCCCACCACCGAAACCAAAAATGCCGCCACGCTAGAAGCAGGCGGCGAGTATCAGTGGCGTAAAGACGGCGAAGCGCATTTACTCAGTCCGCAGAGCATTCACCTGCTGCAAAAGGCCACGCGAGACGGCGACTATGCGCTGTACAAAAAATATGCAGCGCTAGTTAACGAGCAGGGCAAAAACTTTTTCCGCCTGCGCGATCTGTTGGACTTTCAGCCGCAGCAGCCCGTCCCCATTGAAGAGGTGGAATCTGTTGAGGCCATTATGAGCCGGTTTAAAACCGGGGCGATGAGCTACGGCTCCATTTCGCAAGAAGCGCATGAGACTTTGGCGATCGCCATGAACCGCATCGGCGGTAAATCCAACACGGGCGAAGGCGGAGAAGACCCCGACCGCTACACCTGGACCAACGAACGAGGAGACTCTAAAAACAGCGCGATTAAGCAAGTTGCTTCAGGTCGCTTTGGGGTTAACAGTTTGTATTTGTCTAAGGCAAAAGAGATTCAGATTAAAATGGCCCAAGGCGCAAAGCCGGGTGAAGGCGGACAGCTACCGGGCAAAAAGGTGTATCCCTGGATTGCAAAAGTGCGCAATTCCACCCCAGGTGTGGGCCTAATTTCTCCGCCACCGCACCACGACATTTACTCCATTGAAGATCTCGCTGAGCTGATTCACGATCTTAAAAACGCGAACCGAGAGGCGAGAGTCAGCGTCAAGCTGGTCTCAGAGGTGGGGGTTGGCACCATCGCCGCTGGTGTGGCGAAAGCCCATGCCGATGTGGTGCTCATTTCTGGCTTTGATGGGGGCACTGGCGCTTCGCCCCAGACTTCAATTAAGCATGCGGGGTTGCCCTGGGAATTGGGGCTCGCTGAAACGCATCAAACGCTGGTGTTGAATAATTTGCGATCGCGCATTGTGATTGAAACCGATGGGCAAATGAAAACGGGCCGAGATGTTGCGATCGCCGCCCTGCTCGGCGCTGAAGAATTCGGCTTCTCTACTGCGCCCTTGGTCACCTTGGGCTGCATCATGATGCGGGTATGCCATCTCAACACCTGCCCGGTCGGCGTCGCTACCCAAAACCCCGAGCTACGCAAACAGTTCAAAGGCGACCCCGAGCATGCCGCTAACTTCATGCGATTCATCGCCCAAGAAACTCGCGAAATTATGGCAGAGCTGGGCTTCCGCTCACTCAACGAAATGGTCGGTCGCACCGATGTGCTCGCCGCCAAAACCGCAATCAACCACTGGAAAGCCAAAGGCATTGATCTTTCTGCCCTGCTCCACCAGCCCGAGGTCGGCCCAGAAGTTGGCCGCTACTGCACCCAAGCGCAAGATCACGGCCTCGACAGCTCTCTCGACATCACCCAACTGTTGAAAATATGTCAGCCCGCGATTGAAGCCGGTGAAAAAGTCAGCGCCACCCTGCCCATTCGCAACATTCACCGCGTCGTCGGCACCATTGTCGGCAACGAAATCACGAAAAAGCATGAGCAGGGCCTACCCGAAGACACCGTTCATCTTCACTTCCAGGGGACAGCGGGTCAAAGCTTTGGGGCCTTTATCCCTCAAGGAATGACCCTAGAGCTAGAAGGCGATACCAACGACTATCTGGCGAAGGGCCTCAGCGGCGGGAAGATTGTGCTCTATCCCGACCGGCGCTCTACGCTGGTCGCAGCCGAAAACATCATCGCGGGCAACGTGTCCCTGTATGGCGCGACCAGTGGCCAAGCCTATATCAACGGCATCGCGGGCGAGCGCTTTTGCGTGCGGAACTCAGGCGCGATCGCAGTAGTCGAAGGCGTGGGTGATCATGGCTGCGAGTATATGACCGGCGGCAAGGTGATTATTTTGGGCCTGACCGGTCGTAACTTTGCGGCGGGCATGAGCGGTGGGGTGGCCTATGTACTCGACGAAGCAGGTGACTTTGCCAGCCGCTGCAACAATGAAATGGTGGGCCTAGAGCGGATTGAAACCACTGGCGAAAGCCAGGAGCTGCGAGATATTATTCAGCAGCATATTGACTACACTGGCAGCCTTAAGGCCAAGGCACTCTTAGCCGACTGGGAAGCCAGCGTTGCTCAATTCATCAAGGTCATGCCACGCGACTACAAGCGAGTGCTCCAACACATTCAAAAAGCCCTCGACAACGGACTGAGCAACGACGAAGCGATGTCAGCCGCCTTTGAAGAAAACGCCAAAGACCTCGCGCGGGTTGGCGGCAGCTAGCATACTCGTTCATTATCACTGCCGTTCAATCACTGCCACCTAATCACAGCCACCTAATTCAGCACTCATGGGAAAACCAACCGGATTCATTGACTACCTGCGCGAAACCCCTCTTGAAACCTCGCCCGAAGACCGCATCCGCGACTGGAAAGAGTTTCATCTGCCCATGCCCGACGAGGCCCTACAAACCCAAGGGGCTCGCTGTATGGACTGCGGCACGCCCTTTTGCCATACCGGCGACCTCATCAGCGGCATGGCCAGCGGCTGCCCCATCAACAATCTCATTCCCGAATGGAATGACCTCATTTATCGCGGCCTATGGCGAGAAGCGCTAGACCGCCTGCATAAAACCAACAATTTCCCCGAATTTACTGGACGGGTATGCCCTGCGCCCTGCGAAGGTTCCTGCGTGTTGGGCATTACTAGCCCGCCCGTCACGATCAAAAACATTGAATACTCAATTGTTGAAAAGGGCTGGGAAGAAGGTTGGATTACCCCGCAGCTACCGACCAAGCGCACTGGCAAAAAAGTCGCCATTGTCGGTTCTGGCCCTGCCGGACTCGCCGCTGCCGACCAGCTCAACAAAGCGGGGCACTGGGTCACCGTGTATGAGCGCGCTAACCGACCCGGTGGGCTGCTCACCTACGGCATTCCGAATATGAAGCTCGATAAAACCGATATTGTGCAACGTCGGTTAGATATTCTCGAAGCCGAGGGAATTACCTTTGTATGTGGCGTTGAAGTGGGCAACGATCTCCCGGCTGAAAAGCTGTTGAATGACTATGACTCGGTGATTTTATGCACCGGATCGACACGCCCAAGAGATTTGCCCATTGAGGGCAGAGCGCTCAATGGCATTCACTTTGCAATGGATTTTTTGACTGCAAATACGCAAGCCGTGTTAGACGGCAATCCTGGTGAAAACTACATTTCAGCGGCCAACAAAGATGTGGTGATTATCGGCGGCGGCGACACCGGCACCGACTGCGTGGCTACCTCTGTGCGCCATGGCTGTCAAAGTGTCAATCAGCTAGAGATTATGCCCAAGCCGCCTGAAGTGCGAGCCGCGAGCAATCCCTGGCCCGAATGGCCTAAAATCTACCGTTTAGACTACGGCCAAGAAGAAGCCAAAGCCCTGTTTGGCGAAGACCCTCGGGGCTATGTCACCACAGCGACAAAGTTTGAAGATGACGGCCAGGGCAATGTGGCGGCAGTTCATACCGTAGAAGTGCAGTGGGAGCGCGACGCCAACGGTCGTTTTACGCCTATGCATGTGCCGGGCAGTGAAAAGAGAGTACCGGCGCAGCTGGTGCTGTTGGCCATGGGCTTTTTGGGGCCTGAGTCGCCTTTGTTAGATGCGTTGGGTTTGGAGAAAACTGAGCGCAGCAATGTAAAGGCCGAGCATGAAGACTATACGACCAATAAAGCCGGTGTATTTGCAGCTGGCGACTGTCGTCGGGGGCAGAGCCTGGTGGTATGGGCGATTAATGAAGGGCGAGGGGTTGCAAGGGAGTGCGATCGCTACCTGATGGGCACGACCGAACTGCCTTAAGGGATGTGCGTTTGATAAACAACCGTTGAAGTAAGACTTATTGCATGGGGCACAGCAGTGCTGAGCCCCTACTGAGCCCCTACTGAGCCCGCCCCTACTGAGCCTGCCCCTACATTGGTATGTTGTTTAAGGCAGGGATTGAATTGCAGAACCCTAAGTCTCTAACCCAATAGATTATTTGAGATTGTTTGAGATTATTTGTAAGATTATTTGTACAGAAAAAGGCTCAGATGTTGCGCTCGTAGCGCTGTAGAAAGCTCAGCCATTTGCCGACGCTCAGGGCTGACAGAATGCTGCCTGCGCTCATGAAGCTCAAAATGCTGCCCACACTGCCGACGCTTAAAATACTGCCCGCGCTACAGATGCTCAAAATGCTGCCCGCGCTGCCAATGCTTAAAAAGCTGCCAACGCTGCCAATGCTTAAGATGCTGCGATCGCTCGCTAAACTCAAAATGCTCACATCAGGAAGTAGGGTCAGCTTGGCTAACAGCATATATTTTAAAAAACAGCCTCAAGCCGTCACGGTTTGCTATGGTTTCTCTAACTTTAACAAAGCACCCCTCTTCGGGCAATTAAGCGAAGGCGAACACTATGGCAACCCCCCTAACGACCCATCTATCTCAACCCCTGCCTAACACCCTCTCTAACACCTGGCAACGGCTGCAAAATGGCTCAGATATCAGAGGCGTGGCGCTAGAGGGTATCGCTGGCGAGGCTGTGAACCTAACCCCCGACATCACCTATCGGCTTGGACAGGCTTTTGTCAGCTGGCTAGCCAACCAGCTCGGCAAAAACAGTGCCGAGCTGGTCGTATCGGTAGGGCGCGATAGTCGGCTCTCTGGCCCGGCGCTAAGAGACGGGCTCGCTGAAGGAATGATATCGCTAGGGACCAAGGTGTACGACTTTGCGATCGCCTCCACGCCAGCCATGTTTATGAGCACCGTGACCGAAGGCTACCGCTGCGATGGGGCCATTATGCTCACCGCCAGTCATCTCCCCTTCAATCGCAACGGTCTCAAATTTTTCACCGCCCAAGGGGGCCTCAACAAGCCCGATATTACCGCCATTTTGCAGCTCGCTGAAGAAAACGCCTTTACAACCACAGCTATAACCACAACAGTGAAAGGAGAAATAGAGTCAAGAGACTTTATTTCGGTGTACGGCGATGGCCTAGTGCAACAGATTCGCCAAGCGGTGAACCATCCCGACAACTACGAGCAACCGCTGAAGGGTTTGCACATTGTGGTGGATGCGGGCAATGGCGCAGGCGGCTTTTATGCGGGCAAAGTGCTAGAGCCTTTGGGAGCTGACACCAGCGGCAGTCAGTTCTTAGAGCCCGATGGCACCTTTCCGAACCACATTCCCAATCCCGAAAATGAAGAAGCGATGGCGGCCATTCGGCAGGCCGTGTTGTGGCACCGAGCGGATGTAGGCATCATTTTTGACACCGATGTGGATCGATCAGCCGCCGTTGATTCTAAGGGGAATGAACTGAATCGAAACCGGCTGATTGCGCTCATGTCGGCGATTGTTCTCAAAGATCATCCAGGCTCAACGATTGTCACCGATTCTATTACTTCTGATGGCTTAACGAGCTTTATCACCGGGTTAGGCGGCATTCATCATCGGTTTAAGCGCGGCTATAAAAATGTGATTAACGAATCAATGCGGCTAAATGAGGCCGGATACGAGTCGTGGTTGGCGATTGAAACCTCGGGCCATGGCGCAATGAAAGAGAATTACTTTTTGGATGATGGCGCTTATTTGGTCAGTAAGCTGCTGGTAGAACTGGCATTGGCCAAACAGTCGGGCAAGGTGATCACTGACCTAATTGCTGAGCTTAAAGAGCCTGCACAAAGTGAGGAGTACCGACTAAAGATTTTAGCTGCTGACTTTAAAGCGCATGGCCTAGCGGTGATTGAATCGCTGCGAGAGTTTATCGGGCAACAGGCTGACTGGCAGGCAGTGCCGAACAACTATGAGGGCATTCGAGTCGCTTGCAAAGGCGAGCGTGAGGACGGATGGTTTTTACTCCGGCTTTCGCTGCATGATCCGGTACTGCCGCTAAATGTAGAATCTAACGTGGCAGGTGGGGTAGAAAGTATCAGCCGTCGTTTGGCTAAGTTCTTTAAAACGGTTGAGGAGCTGGATATCTCGGCATTGAACGCGGCTTCAACTCAAGAGTAAGCAGGAAAGGGATATGCGGAAGGGATGCGCGTTTAAATCTCGCATTCAAATTCCGCATTCAAATCCCTAAGAAAAAGGCTCAAAGGCTAAAAAGGTCACGGTGCTATCGGGCGTGGCGTCATACTGCTGAGCGGTGGTTTCAATTTTGCGTAGCTGGCCTAGGGCGAGGCTGCAAGGAAAGCCGTATTTTTCTTGGACGCGATCGCTCGCAATTGTCAGCGCCTCTTTTGAGCGCGACACAAACTCAGTGACGGTATAGTGCGCGCCTGGCTCAAAGTACTTTTTCACTACTAGAGAAGGTGAATAGCACAGGTCTTGTTGACCATTGGGCCATTGAATTTTGAAGTTAATTTCAGGCATATCATTCAGGCGTATAACGCAAAATATCTATAAAAAAAAGCTCAAAGGGTAGGCAACGACCTGGGCGTTGCTTGAGATAGTTCTTGATACAGCTCAAGGTGCATTTGGGCAGACCTTTGCCAGCTATAGCGTTCGACCACTGGCTGACTGCCAGAAATTAAGCGGCGAGCGACTTCAGGCTTTGTTATTTCTATCATGCCAGAGGCGATCGCCTCCACGACAGTGGGATCGACCAATTGGGCAGAATCGGACGACAAAAACTCCGTGAACGGCGCTTGATTGGCGGTGAGAACAGGCAATCCGGATGCGATCGCCTCCAGCAGTACTAACCCCCAACCCTCCTTAAGAGAAGGAAACACAAACGCATTGGCGAGCCGATACAGCACTGGCATCGCCTCATCGGGCACCACGCCGGGTAAAATCACCGCATCTGCCAGCCCATACTGTTCTACCAGCGTCATAAATTCACGCCGATAGTCCTGATAGTCAAACAGCGTGGCCCCACCGGCAATCACGAGCTGAGCCTGGGGCTGTTGATCTGTCACCAGCCTAAACGCCTTGAGCAAATTAATCGAATTTTTACGCGGTTCAATGCCGCCCACTGTGAGATAAATCGGTGCGCCAGTAATTCCATAGGCTTTTGCTAAGCCAATTTCGGTACGGTTTGGCTGCATAGAAAATCGAGCGCTCACGCCATTAATGACCCGATGCGCCGTAATGCCATAGTCTCGCTGTAGCACCTGCTGCCATAACTCACTCACACATAGGCAGCGATCGCTCTGATAAATCGACTTCTCCTGACAGTCTTGTAAATAAGGGCTCTTAAACGCTTCAATATGATGCACCGTCCGCACAAAGTGCGAGAGCAGGCCCCGACGCTTTAAGATGGCTAACGCATTTGCACTCAAACAGTCTTGCGCATGATAAATGTCGTAGCCAGATTCTTCGTTTTTAGCTCGCTGTTCAAAAAACGCTTCAAAAAAGTCAACGAATTCACCAATCCGCTGTTTGATCAAATCATCTGTGCCCCCATAACAGGCTCTTGCAGGCACCGCACAAGTGCTAAACCCAACCGCCCGATGAAACCCCTGACCGTCTTTATCTAGCGCGAATACACACACCTCATGCCCTGCCTCAGTCAACGCCTGCGCCAGTTCTAGGGTATGCACAACACTCCCTCTGGGCCGCGTTGAATAGGTCAGAAGCGCTATCTTCATCACCGAATCTTCATCACCGAATCTTCATCACCGAACATTCACCACCGAATCTTTATCACCGATTGCCAAAGCCGGTTAAAGGCTCTGATAAATTCCAGAATCGCTGTTGCGCTTGGCCCAACTGAAATGAAACATTGGGCCCTGCGACAATCTCACCAATTTTCGCACAAACCAGCGCTTCAGGCGCAAATAACGCTTGTATGGCCTCCATATTTTCAACCGGTGCGCTCAGCAAAAATCCATAGCTCGGAAAGCTCGTCAGCCATTTTTCCCAGTCCACAGCCTCGGGCTTGGGCACCTGATCTAACTGTAGATTTGCCCCACAGCCAGAGGCTTCACACAGCATTAGCAAGGTTCCAGCGAGTCCACCCATGCTGATATCTTTAGCCACATGGCATAAGCCCGACTGAGCCAGCACCGGTAACAGCGACAAATGCGATCGCAGCTCAGCCGGATTCGCGGTGGTTGCCGCATTCCAAAAAGGATACGCTTTGTAATAAGCGCCCTGCATGTTAATCACCATTATCAGCGCATCTCCAGGCGTCGCGGCAAAGCTCGTTAGCACCTGCTGCGATCGCCCCATCACCGCGACTGCCAGCCCGTCATAGTCACTATCACAGTTGATATGACCACCCACAATCGGGACTCCATACGCCTTTGAGGCCGCCTGCATCCCCTCCCACACGGGCCGACTGCCCGCCACCGATTGGCTCCACAGGGCATTGACTACTGCGATCGCCGTTCCGCCCATCGCCGCAATATCCGATAGGTTCACCATCACCGCACACCACCCGGCAAACCACGGGTCTTGCGCCAACAGCTGCGGCCAAATGCCCTCTGCCGCGAGCAGCAAATAGCCCGATTCAGGATCATCTCCATTCGGAATCACCGCGCAGTCATCCCCTAGCCGAATCTGCGAACCATCGACGCCTTGCACCGTCTGCCCCAGCGTTTTTGCTGCCGCTTGAATATCTAACTTACGCAAAATACTCTCGGACAATTGCAGCGCTGCAATCAAGTCCGCCAAAGTTTGTGAATCACTCGCCACAGCTGACCTATGCAACTTGTAAAAGGGGTAAAGACGGGCGGTGCTGATCGCTCGCCGGATAGTAGTCCAAATCGGCCTGCATAAGATGGTGAGGGCGGGCCATAATCTCTATTTCCTTCAGGCTATCCCAATGCAACCGGCTAAAAAATCGTACGTTTTGCAGCTGAACGGTGGCCAAAAAGCGATCACACCCCCAGGTGTTTGCACTCGTCACCGCTTTTTGAATCAGCCCTTTACCAATTCGACCCACCCGCCGAAAGTCAGGATGGACACCCAATCGACCGCCATACCACAGCCGATTTTCCGACTCATAAATTCTCACCACGCCAACCACTCTATCGGCCTGATTTTCTTCATGGGCGATCGCCACAATCGGATAGGCACCGTCATCAATCGCATCTCTGTCGCTTTGTTCAAACAGCCCCTGCTCTTCACAAAAAATCTGTCGTCGCAGCTCAAAATACGCCTCTATTTCAGCCCCGGACAGGGCCAGTTGAAAGCTATAGGTTCGCTTAGCCATTGCTTGGGTTCACTCCTGACATGCTTAAGTTCAAATAGTTAGGTTTTTAGATTTTCAATTCTTTCGCGAGGCTGTCTTTAGGCTTTATCAGGACTCTCTCAATTTTCAAAACTCGAAAGCGCCGAGCAGGCCCCACACTTGGCACAGCCTGCCTTCATCTCGCTAGAGCGTAAATTTGCCTGCTTCAACAATCTGCCAACCGCCTGATAAATCTCAGACATAAACTCACTACTCGGCGGCTGAGCCTGCGCTAGTGGCGTCCCAACAATCGGCACAAACGGCACCACAAAAGGATACACACCCACTTCAATCAACTGTTCGCTCACAGCCAGCAAAGTCTCTTGAGTATCGCCTAACCCCGCAAGCAAGTAAGTGCTCACCTGCCCCCGACCAAATACCTTGACCGCTGCCGCAAACGCCTCAAAGTAATAGCTCACTGGCACCCTCGCCTTACCCGGCATAATTCTCTGACGAACCGCCGGATCAGCCGCTTCTAAATGCATTCCCAAGCTGTCGATGCCTGCCGATCGCATCCGCTCAAACCAGCGAAAGTCATCCGGCGGCTCGCACTGCGCTTGAATAGGCAAATTTACCCGAGCACGAATCGCCTGAGCACAGTCGGTTAAATAGGCCGCCCCTCGATCTGTTGTATTGGGCGTGCCTGTGGTCATAATCATATGTTCTACACCATCTAGCCTGACGGCAGCGGCGGCGACTTCGGCAAGCTGCTGCGGCGTTTTTTGGGCGATGGTGCGATCGCCCGCTAATGACTCACCAATCGCGCAGAACTGACAGGCCGTTTTGCGATTCTCATAGCGGATACAGGTTTGCAAAACCGTTGTGGCCAACACATTGTTACTGTGCAGCAGCGCAATTTTAGAATAGGGAATGCCGTCAGCTGTTTGCAGGGCGTAAAATTTTGGCTGATGAGGAAAGGCAAGCAGGCTAATGACCTTGTTGTTTCTCGTCAGGTAGGACTGACCGGTTGTGCGATCGCAATCTACCCCATAAGGCGAAGTCACCGCCTTATCGGTATATACCGGCACCATGACCGTGGTCTCACCAATCGTCACCGCCTTATGGTCTGATGGGCCTGCACCGCCCTTGCGACCCGATGCACCCGCTTCACCCGAGCGCAAGTTAAGTCCCTGGGTTTGCAGGTCAATAATCACCTGCTGAAGGTTGAACGGTTCAGTCACAAATCTTTCCGCAGGGGCAGTAGAGACGGAATTAGGCATAGGTCTGCGTGGGCGTATTTAGAGGAGGAATAAACGGCTCTGATGAAGCCACAGAAGTATCTTCATCACTAAAGGAAGATGATGGAGATGATGAGGATGATGGAGATGATGAGGATGAGGATGGAAATAATGAGGATGAGGATGGAATTTTGGCACTATTTGAAGAAACAAAATCAGAGGAGATAACAGAAGCAACGCCTGAATCAACCCCTGGATCAACCACCGAGTAAGGAGATTGTTTGAGCTTGAGCTGCAACAAGTCAGGACGGGCATAGTGGCCAACCGAGTCCATCATGCGTTTGCGCTTGGTGATAAGAGAAAAGTCTAGGGTTGCGATCGCCATCCCCTCTCCCGACCTAATCGGCTCACATAAATGCACGCCTTCTGGGCTAATAATGGCCGTATAACAGCCCCCACGCAGCACTTTTTGAAGCGCTTCATTCGGTGCAATCATCGCGATCTGCTCAGGCGTTAGCCAACCAGTAGAATTCACCACAAAGCAACCCGACTCCAGCGCATGATGCCGCATCGTCACCTCAGTTTGCTCACCAAAAATATCTCCCACCATCGAGCCTGGAAACTGCCCGCAGTGAATTTGTTCATGCGCGGCCATTAGGCTGTAGCGCGCCAACGGATTGTAGTGCTCCCAGCAGGCCAGCGCTCCGACCCGTCCGACCGCCGTTTCACACACTTGTAGCCCAGAGCCATCACCTTGGCCCCAAACCATTCGCTCATGGTAAGTTGGCGTCAGCTTGCGCCGCTTTAGCAAGCACTCTCCAGTCGCATCAAAAATCAGCTGAGCGTTATAAAGTGACCCCTTATCTCGCTCATTGACACCCAACACGATGACCATTTGGTGTTTCCTAGCTGCATGGCTCACCGCCTCAGTCACTGGCCCAGGGATTTCTACCGCCTCTTCATACAGTTGCATATGCGCCTTACCCATTAGCACAGGCGGCAGCACGAAAGAAAAATAGGGATAGTAAGGAACAAATGTCTCCGGAAAAACAATCAGCTGTACACCTTCTTTCGCCGCATCCTCAATAGCGTTCAGCACTTTTTCCATAGTGCCCGACTGACTGTGCAGCACCGGAGAGAGCTGCACAGCCGCCGCTTTAACGGTTTGCGAATAATCCATACCAATCTACATCGTCCAAGTACTACATCGTCCAAGTACTACATTGTCCAAGTATCCAAAATGAACGCGCCTTCTTTGCGATGCATGAGGACGATATCCATCACATCTAGCGGATTAATCGGGGTAATGCCTGGAATTAAAGAAGGCTCACCATGACCGTACAGAGCCTGTAGCGCAAACCGACAGGCATACACTTTTCCACCATCTGCAATAATCTTTTCGACGCGATTGTTCATGGCCATGTGACCTGGGAAAGCCTCATCACCCAGCTTAGGAAAACCGCGCTGTACGCCCAGCGTAACCCCTGGCCCATACAGCAGCACAGAGGTGTCAAACCCTTTACTAATAAGGCGGCTCACCTGCAAGAGATTCACTAAGCCAATGGAGCCTTCAAAAGCAACCGTGTGAAAGGTTACCAACGCCTTTTCACCGGGTTCTGCCTTAACATCAGGAAACACTTTCTCTTCGTAATCTACAAAAAAGTCACCAGTCTGGTGCGCGGGGGTGGTTACAGCAGGCATATTTTTTTTGACTCCCAAATATCTGCCCATAGCCTAAAAGGTCTGAGGGTCTCTCCCGGTAGCTATTGCTACAAAGAGAGAAAACCTGATAGTAGTGACAGGAGAAACGCACTTAATCACAGACAGGAAGGGAAACTTATAGGCCACCACCTGCACAAGTAGACAGGTGAATTCAGCAAAAAGCAGTAAAAACCGGTATCGCTCAGGCAATGGGCCTGTCGATAGGCAGAGACTGCTGCATTTAGTAACCCTTGATACAGGGCACTTTCGTTTCACTTTCTATGTTTAAAGGCATGACGCTATGGCGTTATTAGGACTACTGCATTCTGTCGGGTTCTCTTTGTTGGGTTCTCTTAATGTCGAGGTTTCTTCTGCTGAGTTTTCTGCTATTGAGTTTTCTGCTACCGGGTTCTCTTTAGCTAGATTTCCTCTGCGGGCGTTTAGTTAGGCATTGTTGAGATATTTTTAGGCATTTTCTTTTTAGGCATTTTCATGGATCGCTCACATTTTCCTGTTGTTATTATTGGCGGTGGTCAGGCAGGTTTATCGGTGAGCTATTGCCTAAAACAACGAGACATTGCGCATATCATTTTTGAAAAGCACTTCATCGCCCATTCTTGGCAGACCAAACGGTGGGATTCTTTTTGTTTAGTAACGCCCAATTGGCAATGTGCGCTACCCGGTTACCCCTACGCTGAGGCTGATCCTCATGGGTTTATGGGGCGAGACCAAATTGTTCAATATGTTCAAAATTACGCACAAGCTTTTGACCCCAACATCAAAGAAGGGGTTGTTGTTTATAACGTTCAAAAGAACATCCCAAATGGCAGTCAAAATGGCAATCAAAAAACAGGCCGAAAGACAAATCGCGGCGACAATCAGTGCTTTCACATCAAAACTTCGATAGGAGACTACACCGCTGATCAGGTGGTCGTTGCCACGGGCGGCTACCATCGGCCTAAAATTCCGAGAATAGGCGATCGCCTTCCCTCACGCATTTTACAGCTCCATTCTTCAGAGTATAAAAATCCTGAGTCGCTGCCTGACCAAGGCGTGCTGGTCATTGGCACCGGGCAGTCGGGCTGCCAAATTGCTGAAGACTTGCATATTGCGGGTAAGCAAGTGCATTTATGTGTAGGGGGGGCTCCGCGATCGCCCCGCGCATATCGCGGCAAAGACGTCGTAGACTGGCTACATGAATTAGGCTACTACAACATCCCCATTGACGAGCATCCCCAAAAAGAAACAGTACGAACTAAAACGAACCACTATGTCACTGGCAGAGGCGGTGGCAGAGAGATAGACTTACGACAATTTGCCACCGAAGGGATGAAGCTGTACGGCAAACTAGCGCATATTGAAGGTGAGCAGCTAACCTTAAAAAATGACCTGAAACACAATCTTGATCAGGCAGACAATGTAGCTGAAAGCATTAAGCGCACAATTGATAAATATATTGAAGAAAACAATATTCAAGCGCCCACTGAGCCGTCCTACAAACCGGTTTGGGAGCCCACAGAAATTGCCCAATCAATCAATCTTCAGGCGGCTAATATCGGCACTGTGATTTGGGCAACAGGCTACCATATGGACTTTAGCTGGATAGATGTTCCCGCCTTTGATGGCAAAGGCTATCCGGGTCATCAGCGCGGCGTCACAACCGCCAAGGGACTTTACTTTATTGGGTTGCCCTGGCTTTACACCTGGGGGTCAGGTCGGTTTTCAGGCGTTGCCCAAGATGCTGAGTATTTGGCCAACCGCATTGCGCTTCAGCATACTGTTGATCAGCATGACAACTCTCCTTTACTAACGATGCAGTTTGTTAATGAATTCGCACTCGGTTCTTAATTGCGCTCTAGTTCAACCCACTTCGCACTCGGTTCATAAGCAGCGACACTCTCTAGCACCTCATCAATCAGAAGGCTCGTCAATCAGGGGCGTCTATCGAAACCATAGATTTTTGCTTAGATAGGTAAACCGCTTGTGGTATAGTTGCAACAAAAAGGTTCAAAGCGCTATTCATCAAGCCTTTGAAGGCTTCTATGCTAGGTAATTTCATGTTCAATGCTCTGTTGCAACCCATCTCTACTGCCAGTCCCCCTTAAGGGTCGGCTGGTACGTATCGCTACAACCGATCGGTTGCACCTACAGATCTACTACAGATAATTTCATTTTTTCGCTTTACTTTTTTCACTTTTTTCACTTTCAAGTCTTACATTTGCCCGCATAGCCACCTCAAATCTTATCTTTGGGGTAAAACAGTTCGTGCGGGTTAAAAGCATACAGGAGGTTCCATTGAAAGCAGTCCAAGGCATTCGTGCGGCAAAACTCAGGCGAGAGTGGCTGGCAAATCCTAAAGCCGATATCCTGGCAGGAGCCGTAGTGGGGTTAGCCCTCATTCCCGAAGCGATCGCCTTTTCTATCATTGCCGGGGTCGATCCTAAAGTGGGGCTATATGCCTCCTTTATTATTGCTGTGACCACGGCGTTTTTGGGCGGGCGACCAGGATCTATCTCGGCGGCTACAGGGGCGATGGCCCTGCTGATGATTGACCTAGTGAAAGACTGGGGGCTGGAATATCTCCTGGTGGCCACCTTTCTCACGGGTATTTTCCAGGTGATTTTTGGCGTTTTAAAGTTGGGTCGCCAAATGCGTTATGTGCCCCGAGCTGTGATGGTCGGCTACATTAATGCCCTCGCGGTGCTGATTTTTCTAGCCCAGCTGCCCCAACTCACCAACGTGCCATTGACGGTTTACCCCATTGTCGCACTCTCGTTAGGCATCATTTACCTGCTGCCCCGGCTAACCAAAGCAGTGCCCTCTCCGCTGGTGGCCCTGTTTGTAATGACCATTGCCTCTATTAGCTTAGGGCTAGAGGTGCCCACCGTGGGGGATATGGGCGAGTTGCCCACTGCCCTGCCCGCCTTTGCGCTGCCCCAGGTGCCCCTGAATTTGGAAACTCTGCGCATTGTTCTGCCCTATTCGCTAACCATGGCCTTGGTGGGTCTGCTGGCCTCCTTTTTAACTGCCTCTTTGGTAGATGAACTCACCGACACCACCAGTGATAAGAATCGGGAAGCCAAAGGGCAAGGCATTGCCAACATCATTACCAGCTTTTTTGGCGGCATGGCGGGCTGTGGCATGATTGGCCAGTCGGTGATTAATGTGCAGTCTGGCGGTCGAGGGCGTTTATCTACTCTCTCGGCGGGCATTTTCTTGCTGTTTGCCATTTTGGCCCTGAGCGGTTGGGTACAACAAATGCCCATGGCGACCCTAGTAGCAGTGATGATTATGGTCTCCATTGGCACTTTCCGTTGGGCCTCGTTTCGAGATATGGCAAAAATTCCCCGCAGTGAAACGGCGGTGATGCTCACCACCATGCTAGTGACCATTTTTAGCCGCAACTTTGCCCTGGGGGTGGCGACGGGCATCGTCATGAGTACGGTGTTCTTTTCTCGCAAGATTGCCCAGTTGGTGTTTGTTGATAAGGTGCTTGGCGACAATGACAGCCATCGGGTTTATAGCGTGTCAGGACATATTTTCTTTGTGTCTATTGACGAGTTTTTAGACGCCTTTAATTTTGAAGAGTTTGTAGATCGGGTCACCCTGGATTTGACCCATGCTCACCTGTGGGATCAAGGCGCAATCGTCGCGCTAGACAAAGTGGTGAATAAGTTCCGCCGCAGTGGGGCCGAAGTAGAAGTGGTGGGATTAAACCAAGCCAGCGCCACCCTGGTGGAAAAATTAGCTGTCCATAGCCATCCGGATCAGTTACCTCAACAGCCCATTATTTCTGAGAGCTAGGCTAACCATGAAGCGTATTTTACTCTGTACCGACGGATCTGCGTTTGCGCAAAGCAGCTATCCGTATGGGGCCTGGTTTGCCGCCCGAGTGGGTGCGGCCATTGATGTGGTGTACGTCAGCGATGCGCGAGGACAAGCGACCGCAGAAGCCACTAACTTGAGTGGCAGCATTGGGCTCGGGGCTTCTGAAGCCCTGCTCAAACAGCTGGTAGAGGTAGAACATGAACGGGCAAAGCTAAACCGCCAAAAGGCCAAGCTGATTTTGCAGGACGCAGAACAAAGGCTGACTCAGCCGGGCGTTCAGTCTATTAATTTGATCCATAAGACCGGCTTTTTGGTCGATTCCTTAGAACCTTTGGAAGCAGAGGCTGATTTGATTGTGCTGGGCAAACGAGGCGAGGCTGCCCAGTTTGCCTCTGGTCATTTGGGGGCCAATGTGGATCGAATTGTCCGCAGTAGCCGCAAGCCCTGTCTGGTGACGCCTGGTCAGTTCGTGCCGATTGAGCGGGTGCTGGTGGCTTACGATGGTAGTAAAAGCGGTCAACAAATGCTGGCGTTTTTAGCCGACTCTCCTGCCTTTAAAGGGTTGGAAGTCCATATTTTAACGGCGGCGAAAAAGGCGGATGATGAGGGTGCGATCGCTCATCTCAAGGTCGCAAAAGAGCAGGCGCAGGCCGCTGGGTTTTCGCCTATTGGCCAGGTCATCTCAGGTGATCCAGAACGGGTAATTGCCGACTATATCGAACGCCATGGCATTCACTTGCTGCTGATGGGGGCTTACGGGCATAGCCGCATTCGCCATTTGGTCATTGGCAGCACGACCATTCAGCTGTTGCGGAGTAGCCCTATTCCTGTGCTGCTGTTCCGCTAGCGCATTAACCAGCGGATCTTGTTTCACGCTATCAACTGCGCGATATAACTGCGTGATATAAGCGAGATACCAATCAGGCAATCAGCCCTGTAAGCAGAAGCAGCCTTACAGCCAACCCTGCTTCGTCGCCTCAAAAATCGCCTGCACGCGCGTTTTTACCCCTAGCTTGGCCATCATGTTTTTGGCATGAAACTTTACTGTTCGCTCGCTAATAAACAGCTGCGCTGAAATATCGCGATCGCGAAACCCCTGAGACAATAGCACTATCACTTCCTGTTCTCGCTCGGATAACGGCGAAGTTAACGGCGAGGCAGCTATGCCGCTTAACCCATTTAATAAGCCTTCACCCGCCAGCACCCTACCTGAAAACCTATCTGTCAAACCCTCTGCTAAACCCTCTGCCAAACCCTCTGCCAAACCCTCTGCCAAACTATCCGGCAGCCCCTCTGGGAAAAGCCTTTGTGGGAGCTGCACCCGCACTTCCATCACCGTTTGGTCAGCATTTGCTTGTGTCTGTAGGGTTCCACCCATCTGCTGGGCTTTGATCGCGATCGCCTCAAAAGCTTCACTCTCCAAAAAACCGCTCACGCTCAGTAGCGGGTCGCCATCAGCTGTCGCCAGCATGGCTTCAAAAGCCACCGTATCGGCCTCATACACCAGCCGGCAGTACCGACAAGCCAGACAAGATAGGCCACTAGCCACCTCAACTAATAGCTGTGCGATCGCCGGGCTCAGCGTTTTTTCCATCCCTAGCAAGCTCAGCTTGTGGCCACCCAATAGGGTTGCTAGCTGCTCAGAAAGCGTCGAACCGCCATCTTGCCCCACATTGCTTAATCCCACCCTGGCCCGGATAATCGACTCATGGTTAAGCGCACCCGCCAAAGCACCCGCCACAGACAGGCTCAGCATTTGTAGCACTTCTAAAAACTCAGGTGCCATCGGCGCATGGCTAAACACCGCCAGCACGCCAATCGCCTGCCCTTCCGCCATCAGCGGCAAACCCGCAAACCCCTGAATATTGTTCTCAATCGCCCATGCCCGGTCTTTTACCCAGGTTTCGTCGGGCAGAGCATTGCTCAAAAAAGGAATACAGTGCTGGGCAATTCTCCCCACCTTAAACGAACCCATCGGCACCCGAGCAAACGAGCCATCCAATCGAGTGTATAAGCCCGAAGAAGCCACCAAACGCAGCGATTTACGGTCAGGCTCTACCAGCCAAACTCTAGCAAACGCACAGCTGAACTGTTCGATTAGGCCTTCAGTAATACAGGTGGCGATCGCATCAGCCTCTAACCAGCCCGTAAACCGACTCATCAGCTCACTACATCGCTTAAGGTCAAATAAAAGCCGCGACACGTCCATTTTTTGGCGGGAGGCCATCTTAGACATCAGCTGAGACACGGGTTAGCAAGCGCAGAAAGGGCAAAGCAGAGCAACAAACAGTAAGGCCACTCTCTATCAGAACCCAGACTGAACAAACCAGCTGTAGTCACCACTACTGTTCTATGTTTTCTCAGTCAAAAGCGGCTTTCTCGTCCAAAAGCGCGTCAGCTATTACGACTTCGTATCGGAAAGCGCTATGCGGGCCATGGAGGCGATCGCCTGGTCAGTCGCCTTGGGTAGCTGATAGTACTTGCCACCAGCGACCTTAGCCAGCTCTTTACCAAAGCCAGTAGACACAAACTTGCGCTCGGTATCAATAATCAGCAGCTGATAGCCGGTTGTGCGAATGGTGCCCGCAATCTCTAGCAGTTCGCCCTTGATATCGGGCTTTTCGGCGGTTTCATCTAGCTCATCACCCAGCGATCGCGCCAGCGGCACATTGCCTCTTCCATCGGTAATCGCCACAATCACGACACTGCCCACATCGCCCGACTTTTGGGCATTGCTGCCCACGCGCACAGCCTGCATTAAGCCATGAGCCAAAGGCGATCCGCCGCCGCAGGCCATGGTTTCGAGCCTGCGCCTAGCGGCTGTAATCGAGCGAGTAGGCGGAAGCAGCACTTCAGCCTGTTCGCCCCGAAAGGGAATTAGCGCCACCTGATCGCGGTTTTGGTAGGCATCCGTGAGCAGGCTAAGCACTGCGCCTTTAGCATTTTGCATCCGGTTTAGCGCCATTGAGCCCGAAGCATCTACCACAAAAATAATCAGCGATCCGGCTTTGCGGGCCAACCGCTTGGCCCGAATATCACCCGACTCAACAATTACCTTGCGCTCAGGCTGACGCTCACGACGCGCCTTTTGGTAGGGCGCAGCAGCCCGAAGGGTGGCATCTACCGCAATCCGGCGAGCCTGACCGGGTGGAATAAAGGGCTTAATGTACCGACCGCGCTCATCCGAAAAAATAATGCTGTTTTTACCCGATGACCCCTGTTTGCTTGTGCTTTTTGCAAAGCCAAGCAGCGCTGAGTCGAGCACAACCCCTTCCGCATCAAAAACAAACTCTTCTGGAATAGAAGGCGGCGTTTCCGGCTGTTCTTCTGGCTCGTCGCTGTCGTCCTCATCGTCCGAATCATCTTCAGTGCTGTCGTCAGAGTCTTCTTCTTGCTGATCTTGTGGCGGCGGTGGCGGCGGCGGCGGCGGTTGTTGTTCGTCTTCGGTCGGCGGAACAGCGCTAGAACGCGGCACAATCACCAGCTCTACAGCGCTGCGCAAGTCGTCAGCAGTGACGGTAACGCGACCATCTAAGGCCGCGCAGGCTTTGGCCACCCGCACAGCAAATAGCTCAGCCCGATGGCCCATCACGCCGCCGCGAATCGCTTCGGTGACTAAATAGTTAATTTGATCAGCGGTAATAGTGACATCTCGTAACCACTCACGCGCCAAAATAATTTGGGTTTTTAGCGAGTCAATTTCTTCCTCATAACCAGCGAGAAAGGGGCTCGGATTGTTGGCAAAGCTGTTGACCTGGTCAACGGCATTGACGCGGTCTTCTAGGGAGAGATGGGTGTCGGCAGACAGTGCGATCGCAATGCGATCCAACAGATGCTCGCGTAGGTTTCCTTCTTCAGGATTGTAGGTTGCAATCAGCAGCGGCTTGCAGGGATGCTGAAAGCTAATGCCTTCTCGCTCAATTTGGTTGCGCCCTTCAGTAAGGGTAGAAAGCAACAGATTGCTGATTTGATCATCGAGCAAGTTAACTTCATCAATGTACAAAACGCCTCGATGCGCCTCGGCCAGCAAACCGGGCTGAAAAACGCTCTGCCCCGTACTGATTGACTTGGCTACATCCACTGAGCCCAGCAGCCGATCTTCAGTCACACCCAGCGGAATCTGAATAAACGGGGCTTTAATCACCTTGGTCGGCAATTCTTCAACCGGCAGCGTGCTGTCTAACCGGCTGGCTGTTTCGTCATCCCATTCACTGGGCTTAGTCGGATCGCAATTGGTCGAGCCTTCAATAATCTCAATCGGCGGCAGCAACTGATACAGCGCCCTAGCCAGCACCGACTTTGCCGTCCCTCGGCGTCCGGCAATCACCACGCCGCCCAGCGCTGGATCAACCGCCGATAGCAGCAGGGCAAATTTAATGGCATCTTGGCCTACCACCGCCATCAGCGGAAAGGCATCGGGCGCTTTATCAATTAACAACGTAGACATGAGAAAAAAACCTATGACATCTGGCGACCGCTGCTGCTACCAGGAATCACCGGGACTTCTACCGCTTCGCGAAATTCCTCAACACTTTCATCAAACTGAATCGGCAGTACGCCAATCACGTTTTCATGCGGGCGAGGAATAATCACCCAAGTTTCTAGCACGCCACCGGGCGCGTTTTGAGCAGCTTCTACGCCTGCTTCCATCGCCGCTTTCACTTCTGAAACATCGCCTCGAATGTTGATACAAAACCGAGCGCTGCCAGCCCGGATGTAGCTAACTAGGGTCACTCGACCAGCCTTTACCATCGCATCAGCGGCGGCCAATACAGGGGGAAACCCTTTTGTCTCAAGCGATCCGACTGCCTGTCCCATCTATGTTCTCCTAACGTGAATGGAGGCCACTGTATTTGCTTTGCGTGACTAAGCTCCATCACTAATTGTACGGGACAAAGGGAACGGTCTCAATTGATGATCATCTGATGATCACCGGATCATCTCCATCACTCACCAGATATCACTCGCCAGACATTACTCACCAGATATCACTCGCCAGACATTACTCACCAGATATCACTCACCAGATATCACTCGCCAGACATCACTCAACGAACGGCAGCGATTCTTCGGTATAGTCTAGCTCCAGCGTCGTAAGCACGTTTTGGGTGGGGTTAGGAATGAGTGTATGGGCATAAGCGCCATCGCCATAGCAAGCATTCGCCGCTTTCAGTCCGGCTTCTAGGGCGGCTTTCACTTCCGCATTGGGGCCGCGTACCACTACATACTGATGGCCGCTATCTGCCGGAGCAATTTTAATTAGGGTAACGCGACCGGCCTTGACCATGGCATCTGCCGCCGCCAAAGAAGCGGGAAATCCGTGGGTTTCGATAGTAACAACGGCAATAGGCATGGGAGAAAGGATGAGGTAGGAAGGATGAAAGATAAATGAGATTAGCGGTGCTTGATCGGCGGTGCTTGATTAGCTGTGCTGATTTAGCTTGCGAGCTGATTGTACCGCGCTAGCTAACCCCACGGCGAACAAAGCAGGCTCATTTATCTCGTCTCATACCAGTCCCGTCTCATACCAGTCCCGTCTCATGCCGCCTTTAGTCTGCTATGGGGATAGGCATTGGGAATGGGCATTGGGGATAGGCAGTCTTTATCCTTCTTCTCTTCAAGTATTCTTCGCTTCAAACCTTAATGCCGCTGGGCCGATCGAGTGTGGCAATAATGCGATCGCACCCCGACTCAGGATAGGCCCAGGCATAGTAGCTCTCCTTAGGATTTCCCCAGCATAGGAGCAAGTACAGCTCACTGCGCGTGGCTTCTACATCGGCCCATTCAGCATTTTCAATCAGGGTTTCTACTCGCTGCGCGTCAATGGGCTCCGGTGGATTGCTGGCTCGCCATAGCTTGAGGTTGGCAATAGAGGATCGCCAAAAGGCAATCACTGCGCCTTTGGCAGCGCCGAGTCTGAGCTTGTCTTCAGCGGTTGCCGTAAGCTGAGGATGAATTTCAGGAAAGCGCACGCTGCGACCTTGAAAGGTGCATTCGCGCCAGACGATACCAGAGACACCTTCGGCAATTTGATACTGATGAATTTGTTCGCGGAAGTCTTGAAAGGCGTAGATTTGGCTGAGTTTTTGGGGGCCGATGGCTTTGGTAATGACCGGGTTATCTAGCCGACGGTCACCGTTTAGCAGCAGGCGCTGGCCCTTTACAGCAGCCTTCATCTCTGCGTCGATAATGTCTAACAGCTGCGCGGTGGTGTAAGCCATAACTCGCCAGGGATGAAGGATTTAGAACAATTCTTAAAAGTCATTCTATCAACATTTATTGGCCACAGCCTTATTGAGTATCCTTGCCTATCCATAGAATTCTCTATAAAAAAAAGCTATGCAGAGAACTATGTAGAAAAACTATGTAGAAAAGCTATGCAGAAAACCAGCTATACAGAAAACCGCCCCAGCGCCTCTATTAACAGCGCATAAACGCTATCTGCATCCACCGTTTCTATGACTTGCACCGCAGCGCTGGGGCGATCGCCATACCAGTCCACCACGGTGCGGCCAATGGTGTGCTCGCCTGCCGTTTCAACCGCAATATTGACCGGGCGCGCTGTAAACAGTTCGGGCGCAAGCAAGTAAGCAATCACACAGGGATCGTGCAGCGGGCCACCGGCTAAGCCGTAGCGATGTAAATCATTTTGGCCATAAAAGGACAGCATGCCAGCCGCAGCAATGCTGACAGGATTGTTGAGGGCGCGAATAGCCGCTAAGCGGGCGGGCGTAGTGAGCACCTGATGGGTGGTATCTAGCGTAATGAGCGTGGTTGGGATGCCAGCACTCAGCACCACTTGCGCAGCATGAGGATCAACATAAATATTGAACTCAGCAGATGGGGTGATGTTGCCTTGCCCCATCGCGCCTCCCATAATCACGAGCTGATCAATATTTTCAGCAATTTGAGGGCATTGAATCAACGCAACGGCCAGATTGGTTAAGGGGCCGAGCGCGGCGATCGCAATTGGATCTGAAGCGGTTAACAGCTGCTGAATGAGAAAATCGACCGCATGTTGCGAGGGTTTTGCGGCAGTAGACTCAGGCAAATCTGCGCCCTGAAGGCCCGTCGCACCGTGAATGTCTTCGGCAGTGGCGAGCGATCGCATCATTGGCCGTGGACAGCCTGCAAATACCGGCAATGCCAAGCGACCGGCCAAGGCGCAAAGGTTGCGAGCATTGCGATAGGTGAGAGGCAGCGGAACGTTGCCTGCCACGGTGGTGATACCCAAAATTGGTAAATCGGTGGCAAAAGCGAGGAATAGCGCGATCGCATCATCTACGCCCGGATCACAGTCAATTATCAACGCCTTGGGCAACGGCTGATGCAAAGCGGGCAAAAAGGCGGCAACCATAGCTTTAGATTTGGGAGGAAGAGAAGAAATGGGGAGCGAGAAATTGGGAGCGCTTAGAAGAGATCAGCTTTGGCACAGATCCCAACACCACACGTACACGAGGCTTATAGTACGCTAGCCTAATTACGCTAGCCTAATATCGAATATTGCTTGTTCTGCATTAATGCCTGCATCAATAATTTTTGTCTGCGAAAATGCGCGCTACGTAGGAGGATTGCTCATGAGACTCAATTTATTTTCCGGTTTACTCGTGGGCTTGCTAGTGGTGTCAGGCTGTTCGGGAAGCGAGCTAGGTAACACCGTCAGCGAAAGCCTAGAGCCTGACCCACAGCTCCTTGAAGACACGGACACCACAACTGGCACCACAACGGGAACCACAGCCGCTACACCTCCCAAAAATCCCACACAAGGGAGTGATTCAGAGGCGATCGCATCCTCAACCCCAAAGGGGCCTTCAAGCGCTACAAGCAATACTCAAACCAACGCAGTCGGCAGCGGGCAGTATACCGACCTCAACAAGGCCCCTGAAGAGCTTCAGCCCTACCTTGAGGATCTACTAGAGCTAGACCTGCTCACCGTTCGCCCACCGATAGCAGCGCCGCCAGCCAGCAGCCCAGCCAGCAATAACAACAACAGCAGCAGCAACAACAACAACAGCAATGCCCCGGCCAAGGCCAACCCGCCTGCCCCCAACCCCGACGAATTTCGCCCTAACCAGGCCATCACTCGACGAGAATACGCCCGCTGGCTACTAGCCACCAACAATCGCTTTTATGCCGGAGAACCCAACCGCCGAATTCGCCTCGGCGTCACCAGCAGCGCCCCCGTCTTTCAAGATGTGCCTGTCAGCGATCCAGACTTTGCCGCCATTCAGGGACTGGCCGAAGCAGGCATTATCCCCAGTCCGCTCACGGGCAGCAGCACCGCTCTTACCTTCCGCCCCGATGCCCCGCTAAACCGGGAAGACCTGCTGCTGTGGAAAGTCCCACTCGACACCCGATCCCCCCTGCCGCAAGCCACTCCAACCGCAGTTACCGAAGCTTGGGGCTTTCAAGACGCCAGCAAAATTGAGCCCCGCCCCTTACAGGCCATACTCGCTGACTTTCAAAACGGCGACTTTGCCAATATTCGCCGCGCCTTTGGCTACACCACCCTCTTTCAGCCCGACAAAGCGGCCACTCGCGCCGAGGCCGCCGCTGTACTGTGGCGATTTGGCAACTCTACCGAAAGCGTAACCGGCCAAGCACTCCGTAACCCCGGTGCCGCTGTAAAAGAAAGCACTGATCAGGAGAATCCAGGTGGCTGAAGCTGAAACTGATCCCTGGGACGACGATCTTTTTTTTGACACGATTGCTGAGCTGGTGATGCGGCATTCGCCTAGCGGGGTAGAGGGCGAAGTGAATGACTATTTGCTGGCCCGTTTGGGTGAGCTAGGGGTCGAGCATTGGCAGGATGCGGCAGATAATATTGTGGTTCGGATTGCGGCAGATGCGGCGGGGGCTGACGCTTCGCAAGCAGGCAAAGGCCCGCTGGTGATTACAGCACATAAAGATGAGATTGGCGGCATTGTTAAAGGCGTTGAACAAAACGGGCGCTTAGCGGTGAGGGCGTTGGGCGGCGCTTATCCTTGGGTGTATGGCGAAGGCGTGGTGGATTTGTTAGGCGATCGCGCCACTATTAGCGGCATCCTTAGCTTTGGCTCGCGCCATGTTTCACACGAGTCGCCGCAAAAAGTGCAGCAAGAAGGCACGGCGGTGGAGTGGGAACGCGCCTGGGTAGAAACCAAGCTCACCCCTCTAGCGTTACAGGCCGCTGGGATTCGTCCAGGAACGCGCATGGTGGTGGGCAAGCATCGCAAGCGCCCGTTTAGAATGGGCGACCATATTGCTAGCTACACTTTAGACAACAAGGCATCGCTGGCGATTTTGCTGGCCTTAGCCGATCAGGTCAAGTCACCGCCCATAGATGTGTACTTAGTCGCTTCTGCAAAAGAAGAAGTCGGCGCGATTGGGGCGCTGTACTTTACACAGCGGCAGCAGATGGATCAGCTCATTGCGCTAGAAATTTGCCCGCTGGCCAAGGAATATCCGCTAGTAGATGGCCCTGCCCCGGCGCTGTTTTCGCAAGACAGCTACGGCCTGTACGACGAAGGGCTTAACCGAGAAATTATCGCAGCGGCGCAAAAGATCAACATTCCCTTGCAGCTAGCGGCCATCAGCGGCTTTGGCAGTGACGCTTCGATTGCCATGAAGTTTGGCCATGTGGCCCGAGGGGCCTGCTTGGCCTTTCCTACTGAGAACACGCATGGCTACGAAATTGCGCATTTGGGTGCCATTCGCAACTGTTACAAAGTGCTGAAGTCGATGATTGCATCGAGCCCCGTTTCCAAGTAGCTTTCAAATTAGTTTTCAAGTTGGCTGTTTTCAAGTTGGCTGTTTTCAAGTTGGCTTTAGAGACAACAGAGGCAACGATGAAGTTGTACGGCTAGCATCATTTAAATGAAGGAGCAAAAGGTTGGGTCACTGCTCCGACGACTTTCCAACAACTTCATGGGGATGCACAACCGTAATTCCTGGAACTCCAAAAAAATCATTTGGATTCAGCGTTAGGATGTGGCTAATCCCAGAAGTTAGCATTACAGCCACAATGCGAGCATCATGAGTCCGTTTACCTTTGATTTGATGATCATTAACAAGAGCGAACCAGCTTGGGAAAATCTGGGAAGTCTCATCTGCTATGGGAAAGCGGCTTAACAACTGTTCAATAACACTGTTCAATAACATTGTGCGTTTGCTCAATTGACCATCCCAAACCATTCACACTTACGGGACGAGTGGCGACAACCCACGACTCAATCAAAACTTGTGCTGTTAAATAGCACTCGTGACCCTGAAGCAACAAAGTGGCCACAGCTTCAGTTGCTAGATTATGCAGGGCATCAGACGGATTACTAAACCGTAGAACAACATTGGTGTCTAGCAAATATTGAACCATTAGTCGTAAATATTGCCACGATCAAACGCTTCATCAGATAGGGTAATACTTGCTTTTGGCAGTTGAGCTACCCATCTACGAAAATCTTCGGCGCGTTCTACCGGCGTTGCCCGCTGCCAAAATGGAATTGACTGCGCTAATTGCTGAGTCTGGGATTTGACCGAATTAATAAAGTCAGCGATTCGCCTGAGTTGGCTGTCACTGAGCTTATCAATTTCTTGCTTGAGAGTGTCCCGTAGCATGATCTTAATCCGAACGCTAAGTATTAAGGTTAACCGATTCTATGCCTCTACTCGCCATAAGTGCAGGGGCGTTGTAAGACAACTCGCTTGAGCCAACCATTAAAACTTTTCTATTAGCTGCCAAGCTCGCAAAACTTCGGCCACTGACCAGGCTTGGGCATAGGCACCTCGGGGCGCAAAGGGCGCATCGCCGTCAAAAATTTCGCTGATGGTGCCCACACAGCCTGCGCTGAGGTGATGGGCAAAAGGCGTCAAAAAAGTACGAGCCAAATCGGGATTTTTGTACACCTTAAGATGGGCTTGAATAAAGGGGCCAATGAGCCATGACCATACCGTGCCTTGGTGGTAAGCGCCATCGCGTTTGTAGCGATCGCCCCCATATACCCCCACATAGTCAGCATCGCTTTGCCAGAGCGATCGCAACCCATGAGAAGTCAACAACTGCTGAGCACAGGCATCGACAATCGCCTTTTGTCGCTGGGGCGAAAGCGGCGGCGCATAGGCTAGCGAAACAGCAAAAATTTGATTAGGACGCAGCGCCGTGTCATGGCCATTGGGCCCTTCAATCACGTCGTAGCAATAGCCCACATCTGCCTGCCAAAATTTCTCAAACCCGTCAAAAACATCTATCGCCCGCTTGGCATATTCATCTTCTGGCTCACCGAGCTGCTCGGCAAAAATGGCCATACACATCAGCGCATTACACCACAGCGCGTTAATTTCTACCGGTTTGCCAATTCGGGGCGTCACCACCCAGTCATCTACTTTGGCATCCATCCAGGTCAGCTGTTCGCCCGGTTCGCCCGCATATAGCAACCCATCGGTCGGATCTAACTGAATGCGGTAGCGAGTGCCGCGAATATGCCAGTCAATCACGGCTTGCAGCGCCGGAAACAATTCTCGCAACAGCGACAGATCTTGAGTGGTTTCAACATAAGCGCGAATGGCTTCAAAGTACCAAAGAATCGCATCTACCGTGTTGTATCCTGGCGTATCATTGGCTTCCGGAAAGGCGTTGGGCAGCATTCCCTGATCCAGATACTGAGCAAAGGTGCGTAAAATAGGCCCGGCGATGTCTGCCCGTCCGGTGACGAGCGTGAGGCCCGGAAGCGCAATCATTGTGTCACGCCCCCAGTCGCCAAACCACGGATAGCCCGCAATGATGGTTTTGCCGTGGGGCGTTTCGGGCGTGGCGCGACTCACAATAAACTGATCAGCCGCCAGAACCAACTGTTGGATATAAGGCGGAATAGGCGGTTGGATAGGTTGTGGAATTTTTTCAGGCGATCGCACAGCCGCAGAGATCTCTTTAGCGTCATCAGCCGAGTTAGCATCATCAGCCGAGGCCCCGGCAAAGATCCCGCTAGAAATATCTCCAGCAATATCTTCTGAAATATCTCCAGCAATATCTTCCGAGACTTCAGCAAAAATATCTTCCGAGACTTCTGTTTGAACTGAAGCGAATCTTTCTAGCAGCGTGTGTTCATACTGTACTCGGGTCGCCAAAGCCGACTGAGCCGTTAAATTTGGCGTAGGCTGCGTACTGGCGACAACCGTAACTGATCCACCAGGTGCCAGCGTTGTTCTTAGCGTTGCAGCATGAAAATGATCCTCCACATGGGCCAGGCCGCGATACTTTTCGGTGGTTAAAAAGTAGTCCTGATACCATTTGTTCACCGGCATGAGCTGCCCTTTATCGGCGAGCAGGTAAAAGGGCGTGGCCTGATCAAAAGCTTGAACTTTTAGCCCTCTGGGGTGCGATCGCGTTTTAATCTGCCAAGTTTGGCCATCGGTCACACTGCGAGTTACCCCGTGATGATCGCGGTAATTTACAATCGCCTTAATGCTAATGCTTAGCGGCCCGCTGGCCCGCAGCAAGCGATAGCGAACATAGGTGGTATTTTCGCCCGGTTCCATCCAAATGCATTTTTCTAGCAGCGCATCGGCGCAGGCATAGTACCAGGTAGGAATAGAACCCACCAAACAAAAGCTTTCGAGGTTGCGGTAGCCATGCCCTGTGGTGGTGCCGCCCGTCCAGCGATCGCAGCTCAGCGGATAGTAAGTGCTCTGGTAATGCACCGTTTCATCTAGCTTAGTGAGCAGCAACGTTCTCGCCAGCGGTGGCTTTAGCGCAGCCACAAGCAACCCGTGATAGCAGCGCGTCAAAATCCCTGAGAGCGTCCCCCCGCCATAGCCGCCAATGCCATTGGTTACCAGCCATTCACGCCCCGTCGCCTGAAGAACGTCACTACAAATATCTCGCCCAAAATTGACAGTATTTAGACAACGCGAATTCGAGGTGATACCAGACAAATTAAAGTTCATATACGACATGTTTTGTGATGTCTTTTTCTATAGCTTTTCTATAGCTTTTGATAGTTAAAGTGCTGTCTGATTCGCTTGCAATCAAAACTCTGCCATTCTCAGCCTGTCTATATTTTGAGAAGAAACAAATGTTATCTTACCGCCTGGGGCTACTGGCACCCTCGCCCCAGGCTCAGAATGTATTCGGCAAACAGCTAATTTCAGTGAAACTTGTTATATTACCGGTACAAAAAATTAATTCGTGGGTGAAGTATGAAGGCACTGGCAATAGCGCAGCGCGTCTGTTTTTCGATTCACATTGCTTCACTGGTCTTTGGATTGGCGGGGCTTTTGATTGTGCTGCCCAATACGGCATTTATTGCGGGGCTGCCTGAGTTTGGTCAGCGCGCGTTCCAGTGGTCAATGGCTGGAGGCGGCGCAGTGTATATGATTTCAGGCGCGATCGCCGTCTCTATTTATGCCTATCAAAACCTGGGCGTATGGCGTTGGCTCAGCTTTATGCTGCCTGCCTTGGGCATATCTACCGGGGCTGAGCTATTAGGCACCAGCACGGGCTTTCCGTTTGGCGAATATCACTACCTCACTGGCCTGGGCTACAAAATAGCTGGGCTGGTGCCGTTTACGATCCCACTGTCGTGGTTTTATCTGGGCTTGAGTGCGTATCTGCTGGCCTATATGGGTTTGGTCGGCTTAGGGAAACTGCGGGTGCTAGGTGCGATCGCATTTGGATCGCTACTCCTCACCTCTTGGGACTTTGTGCTCGACCCGGCCATGAGCCAAACAACCATGCCATTTTGGGCCTGGGATCAGCCAGGGGCGTTCTTTGGTATGCCCTATCAAAACTTTGCAGGCTGGTTTGGCACGGGCGCGGTATTTATGGCGATCGCAGCATTCCTATGGAAAATCAAACCCACGAACGATTCAGAGCGATCCTCCGAACTCTCTGCCGACTTACAGCCGGGAGAACAGCCGGGATTACAGCCGGGATTACCATTGGGACTGCCGCTCGCAGTTTATTTGAGCAATTTCACGTTTGCGATGGTAATTAGCCTAGATGGCAAAATTTACTTGCCGATTTTATTAGGGCTTTTACTGGGCGTTCTACCGGCCATTTTGCTGTATCGCTCGGCAATAGAGGCAGAAGAAAACAGAGAAATGGCTGCCGACTTTGAGCAACTAGCCGTATCGGGACGAGGCAAAGCCTAGATGAGTTTTTTAGCAGAGGTCATCGGTGCGGCCTCGCTCATCTGTTTGCTAATTCAGCTACCAGCCACTTTTTTACTGCTGTCACGGCTGCTGCGAGGCGCCAGACGACTGTCCCCCATTCAGCCCCGACTCACGGCGACGCAGCAGCAGTTTGCGACCGTTAGCGTGGTGGTGCCTACCTTAAATGAGGCAAATCGGGTTGAGCCCTGCTTGGTCGGCCTGTTGCAGCAAGGCGAAGCGGTGCGCGAAATTGTAGTGGTTGACAGTCGCTCAACCGATGGCACGCAGGCTAAAGTCGCGGCTTTTGCAGCGAAAGACAACCGCCTGCGACTAGAAACAGACGAAGCGCTCCCAACGGGCTGGGTGGGTCGGCCCTGGGCGCTACACACGGGCTTTTTGCGCAGTGATAAACAAAGCGAGTGGATACTCGGGATAGATGCCGATACGCAGCCTCAGCCTGGGCTAGTGAATAGCCTGCTACAGGAGGCTCAGGCGCAGGGATATGATATTGTCTCGCTCTCGCCTCGGTTTATCTTAAAGGCGGCGGGTGAGTGGTGGTTGCAGCCTGCGATGCTGATGACGCTGATTTATCGGTTTGACTCGGCGGGAGTAAAAACGCCTGGCACCGAGCGGGCAATGGCTAACGGCCAGTGCTTTTTGGCGCGGCGGACGGTCTTAGAAACGCTCGATGGCTACAGCTGTGCGGCGAGTTCTTTTTGTGATGATGTGACGCTCGTGCGAGAGGCTGCCCGATGCGGCTTCAAGGTGGGCTTTTTGGATGGGGCCGATGTGATTAGCGTGCGAATGTATGAGGGCATAGCAGAAACCTGGAGCGGCTGGGGGCGATCGCTCGACCTTAAAGATTCCATTTCGAAAGGGCAACTATGGAGCGACTTGTGGCTGCTGGTGAGCACTCAAGCGCTGCCGGTTCCTCTACTGTTGGCGGCGTTTGTGCTGTGGCAGCAGCAGGGATGGGTAGGCGTGGGCTCGCCTATGTTGGGTGGCGCGATCGCGCTAAACAGCCTGCTTTTAGTCATTCGGCTGGGCATGCAGGCTGCTGTTGCTGGTTCTTACGATTGGTCTGAGGCGATCGCTTCCAAGTCTTCGTTTTTAAAGTCTTTGTTTTTTTGGTTCTCACCGCTTGCCGATCCACTTGCGGTACTCAGAATTTTTCTGTCAGCCTTTCAGCGCTCCATTCAATGGCGCGGCAAAACCTACCAAAAAACAGCGTCTAAAAATTACGCCCTGTAGCCCCAATTCCATCCCTTTACAATCACCCGCACATCACCCATTAGAGAGTTGATTTTTCAAGCAAAAACGAATAGCGTAGCGAAGTCTTCTATTTCAGCAGTTCATGAAATCATTGACCTTTAACGACGGTAATACTGTTCCTTCTCTAGGCTTGGGCACCTGGAAATCGCCTAAAGGGGAGGTGCGCAAAGCCGTACGAGAAGCTCTGCGCGTGGGCTATCGGCATATTGACGCTGCCTGGATATATCAAAATGAAACAGAAGTCGGCGCTGGCATTCAAGACGCAATAGAATCCGGGTTTTTAGCACGCGAAGATTTATTTGTGACCTCTAAGCTATGGAATACTTTTCATATGCCTGAAGATGTCGAAAAAGGCTGTCAAGAAACACTTTTAGCGCTTGGGCTTGACTATCTTGATCTGTACCTCATTCATTGGCCCATCGCCTTTAAGCCTGGAAAAGAACACAACGCACCGAAAGACTTTTGGCCCGTTTCTGAACTCCCGCTTTCTAAAACATTTAACGCAATGCTCAAACTACGAGAACAGGGGCTAGTAAAAAGCGTCGGCGTTTCTAACTGCGGTCTTTCAACGCTGAAAACCTTAATTGCCGAAAGCGAGGGTGTACCAGCCATGAATCAGGTAGAGCTACATCCTTACAATCCGCAGCCCCAACTGTTGGACTACTGCCATCAGCAAGGCATTGTGGTGACGGCTTATTCGCCACTGGGTTCTAGCGATCGCCCAGAGAGTATGAAGCAAAAAGACGAGCCGCCCTTGCTAGAAAATGAGACGGTTAAGGCGATCGCCCAACAAGAAGGCATCACCCCCGGCCAGCTCCTCATCGCTTGGGCGTTAGACCGTAACACCGTCGTTATTCCCAAGTCCACCAATCCTAGCCGCATCGCCGAAAACTTTGCCGCCGCCGCTCACACCCTTTCTGCCGAAGCACGATCTGCCCTAGATGACATCGGCATTGAGTACCGTTATGTCAGCCCTGATAGCTGGTTAATTCCAGGCGTCACATACGAAGGCGAAGATTTTTGGGGGTAGTTTTGAGGTTCTTTCTGAGGTTCTTTCAAAGGGCTTAACTTGCTGTCTATTGACTCTTTTGGTCATGGTAGCTAGAGATCCTGTCGTACACCTCTTTAGGAAAGGTAAGATCCTGATAAACATTGCCTGCATCCGGATCATCAGGATTAGGACAAATTTGAAAGTCTTGATGGCTCTGCCAGTCTAAAATGCGCTCCCGCGTCGGCGGACTGTAAGCCTTATCCGTCACCTGAGAATAGATAGATCTCGCCTCCTCTTCACTCAAGTCCTTATCTTGTTGCAAATGGCTTACAATCTCATCTTCATCAGCAAAGTACTGCGCCACCATCACAAACGTCAGCCGCCCATAGTGACCAATATCTGTTCCCTCTTCTAACGCATCTAAAATATGCGCCATTGTATTGTTGTTGCGTAGGTCTTCAATCGCCATAGTAAAAACAGGGTATAAACAAAGTGTAAATAGGTAACTATGTACTAACTTATGCTATTGGTCTGCCAGCATTTATGGCTCTATCCAAAGGCAGCTTCTCACGGGTGCTCCATTCTCATGGTGCTTCTAGTGCCCTTATACTTCGGTGAGGGTGCCTTGCTGGTTAGCACTCCCATTTTCAGCGCCGTTTTTAGACTTCATTTCTTCAGGAATATCTTTGAGAAACAGGGTATAAATTTCTGTAGGCATTTCAATATTGTTGGCCTGTAGGGCTTCTTTCACTCGCTGGGCAACCACCGAAGTCGTCGATAAAAAACCCGCCCGGTGAGAATCCACCCAAAATCTCACTTCTAAATTCACAGTGCTAGGAGCCAATTCCTGCACCAGTACATCGGGCGGCGGGCTTTGCTGCACATTTTCGAGCTGGCTAATCGCTCGGATAATGACCTGACGCGCCTCTACAATATCAGCGGCGTAGTCTATCCCAACAATGACAGAACTACGGAGATAGCTCGCGACCGTATTGTTGGTGATGCTGGCCTGAAACACTTCCTGATTAGGAATGTAAATCATCCGACCGTCATAAGTGTTAATCGTGGTCGTCCGTAGCTGCACCTGAGAGATGGTGCCTTCGTAGCCATTAATAACCACCTGATCGCCAATATGAAAAGGACGAGCCGCGAGTAAAATGACACCTGAAATGTAGTTGCTCAGCACATCTTTGAGGCTAAAACCAATGGCAACACTGGTAAGGCCGAGTGCGCCCAGCATCGTCGCAAAATCTATCCCCCATACACCCAGCGCAATCACGCTGCCCAAAATCCAAACGCCGCCGTAGCCAAGCCGACCAATCAAAATTTCACTGCTATGGTCGCCTTCGGTTCGTTGAGCCCAGCTGAAGGCCGCATAGCGAACGATTCGGGCAAATAGCCAAGTCACCAAAATCACAATCAGTACGCCAATCAGCGCTGGAATGCTAGTGATAACATTTCTGCCAAACTGGCGAATGGTCGCGTTTAACCGCTGCCCCACATCAATCACCACAGGCGGCTTTTCTAAGCTTTGGTCAATCCTTTGAGCCCATTCTTCGGCCAGCGTTTCTAGCGGCAGCCCAAAGTCTTGAGCGTCTTGTTCGGTGACGGTTAGCAGCACCCGATTATTGGCCTGAATGGTGACAAGGCTGCGCCCGTCCGGAGAAGAGGCGGTGACTTCAACATCGCCATCAGTGCGCTCTAGCAAGCTGGCGATTCTACGCGTAATAATGGCGGCTCGCTGGCTAGCCGATAGGTCATCAAGGCTGCCCACTTGAAACACAGGCTGCGATCGCACTAGCACATCCGCAAAGTAAACACCGTCACCAGGTGCTTCAACCGCCTGCTCAAGGGAGGTTTCAGGATTACCTGTCGCTGCGGCACCTTCTACTGCGGCACCTTCCACTGCGGCATCTTGACTCATCGCCGGTTCTATAGCGGTGAGGGCAGGCAAGAAAACAACCAAACAAAATATGATGATGCCGGATGCAATCCAACGTTTTTTCAGTTTTCTCATAGGGCGACTAAACAAGGACAAAGAAACGCAAAGTGCTAGAGGGGATAAGTCATTGTCTTAAACTATTCTCTAAACAAAATCTTCTGCACCTAGATAGTTTTTGTCCATATTTTTGTCCACATCTGAAGATGTGCGTTTGATAAAAATACAGGTGGTAGGTAGTCAGGCTTATTGAATTGGGCACTACCGACATGGGCAATCATGAATGTCTTTGACGCTTCAGACTCAAAGATTCAGCTCCAAAGATTCAGACCTAAAGATTCAGCTCCAAAGATTCAGACCCAAAGAACAGTTTTTCAGAGAAACAACAACAATACTTTTGTCGAGGCGTATCACCTGTCGAGGCGTATCACCTGTCGAGGCGCATTATCCAGAAACTTGACACCTAAAGCCACGACGCATTTACAGGACATTGAAATGCATTGATCCGTCATAAAATGCGAACGTCTTAACAAGACAGCATAAAGCTTAAGAAATAGCAATATTTTTGCAACCGTTTGTCTCACGATCTCATAGATTTATTTGAAAGGTGGATTACAGTATTACTAAGGGTTCTGATTGCCCAAATTGCCCCAATCTGATTGCCTAAATAAATTTGGACTCGATAGTTCTAGTCTCAATCAATTTAGTCGGCATGCTAATGCCCTAGCCCTAAAAGAGAGTCTATAATTTAGAACCGCTGTGTTTCTACCGATGAATCAAACAACTACCGATATGGCTTCTGGCATAGCGCTGGCCGATTGATATAGCCGATTAATGTAGCCGATTGATATATTTGTGATGGCGTATGCGGTCTAACCCTGACCTATGTGAATTTTCTTTCAGGCAGGCGGTTGCCAGCACTCAGCTGCTCACAGCCCTTGGCCAAACGCCGCTAGCAGAGGTGATGGCCCAAATGGCGGCAAATCCTGAAGCTAGCTGCATTTTGGCGGTGTGTCGTCATGAAGTCGTAGGTCATGAGGTCGTAGGCCATGAAGTCGTAGGGCATGAGGTCGTAGGGAATAAAGTCGTAGGGATTGCGACCCGATCAGACCTGTTGCGAACCCTCGCGACTAAGGCTAACTGGCCTCAATTGCAGCTCTCGCAAGTAATGAGCCATCCTGTTATCACCGTTTCAGCAACGGAACCCAAAACGCTCCCCTCCCTGCTAGAACGGTTCAAACAACATCGTATTAGTCATTTGCCGGTCATAGATGACCAATCACAGCTCGTAGGATTGATTGAGAAAAAGCAGCTGTTGCAGCTGTTGCATGACCAGCATGAACCCTCTGAGCCATACCAACAGCACCAACGCACGCAGCTGCTAGCAGAAATTACGCTCAAGATTCGGCAGTCGCTTCAACTTAAAGAAATTTTGCAAACCACGGTTGATGAAGTCAAGCGTTTGCTCAGCGCTGATCGGGTGCTGATTTATCAGGTTTGGCCAAACGGTACGGGTAAAACCATCAGCGAAGCCGTGGCTCATCCTTACCGCTCACTTTTGCACATTCCTTTCCCCGAAGAGGTATTTCCAGAAAACTATCAGGCGCTTTATGTCAAAGGCCGGGTGCAGGCGATCGCGGATGTTCATCGGCCTGACTCGGGGCTCTCTAAGTGTTTGGTAGAGTTTATTGAGCAGTGGCAGGTGAGATCTAAACTGATTGTGCCAATTGTACAGCCGATGAATCCATCGGCGGGTGTCGCGCCCTTAAGCAAGCAGCTTTGGGGATTGTTGATTGCGCACCAGTGTAGTCATCCTCGCCAGTGGTCTGAGTTTGAGCTGGACTTAATGCAGCAGCTAGCGGGGCAAATCAACTTGGCGCTCTCCCAAGGCCAGCTGCTAGCGTATCTAGAAGATCGGGTTGAGCTGCGAACCGCAGAACTCACTGAGGCAAACGATGCCCTGCAGCGAGAAATCAAAGAGCGTCAGCTCGTGGAAGCTGCCCTGCGACATAGTGAAGCGCAGCTACGGTTAATTACCAATAACTTGCCGGTGCTGATCGCTTATGTTGATCGCCATCAGTGCTACCAGTTTAATAATGAGGTGTATGAGCATTGGCTCGGAAAGTGCCCCCATAGCATTGCCGGTAAGCCCATGGCTGCTGTTGTTGGACAAGCTCACTATCAAAGGATTCATGGACATATTGCCACCGCGTTAGCCGGTGAAGCGGTGAGTTATGAAAGTGAGCTAACGTTTAAAGACGGGCGATCGCACGCCGTAAATGTCACCTACGTGCCCCATATTGAAGCTGGCCATAAAGCCAAGAACCGAATCGAACCGTTGGTAAAAGGCTTTTTTGCGCTGACGACCGACATTAGCGATCGCAAAGCCATTGAGCGAATGAAAGACGAATTCATTGCCATCGTCAGCCACGAACTCAGAACTCCCCTAACCTCTATTCACACCTCACTCAAACTTTTGGCCACAGGCCGATTGGGAGAACTCTCTCACGATGGCCAGCAAATGCTTGAAGTCGCTGATGAAAACACCGACCGACTGGTTCGCCTGGTAAACAATGTACTGGACTTACAGCGCATAGAATCTGGCGAAGTCACCATGGATACCTATGCCTGTGATGCAGCCGAGCTGCTAGAACAAGCCGCCGAAGCCACCCACACCATGGCGCAACAGCACGAAATTGAGATTCAAACTCAGTCTGTTTCACTTTCCATTTGGGTCGATCCAGACTACATCATCCGCACCCTGACTAATTTAATCGGCAATGCCATTAAGTATTCACCCCCCCACAATCTCATTCGCCTCACCGTAGAACCCTACGTGGAAAAACCTGTAGAAGAATCAATAGAAAAATCAATAGAAAAATCAATAGAAACAACCCACCATCGCGATCGCCATACAGCCTCTATGCCCACCCCTCAGCAGGCGCTTTTCTGCGTGCAAGACCATGGCCAGGGTATCCCTTCTCACAAGCTAGCGGTCATCTTTGAGCGGTTTCAACAGGTAGACTCTTCAGACTCTCGCGAAAAAGGAGGAACCGGATTAGGGCTGACCATTTGCCGTAAAATTGTCGAACAGCATGGCGGCAAAATTTGGGCAGAAAGCGAGTTAGGTCAGGGAAGCCGCTTTTATTTTACAGTGCCACTTAGGGGAGATTTAGAGCGGGGGAATTTAGAACCTAACGTTAGTTCAGTTTGAATCTGGTTGAATCTGGCTCACGCTTGGCTTCACCCTGGAGTTCCTCAGTTCGTTCTGTACCGGTTAATTTTGTATCGGTTAATTTTGTATCAGCTTCATGCCGCAGACAACCTATGCCAGCCAAAAGTGTTTTGATTATCGACGATGAAGTCTCTATCCAAAAAGTAGTGAGCCTCAGCCTCAAAATGGAGGCCAACTGGTCTGTAATTACCGCATCCTCTGGCAAGGAGGGTATTCTTCAGGCAGAACACCATCTCCCGGATGTGATTTTGCTAGATGTCATGATGCCTGAGCTAGACGGCATCGCTACTTTTGAAGCACTGCGAGATAATCCGGTCACGCACTCTATTCCGGTGATACTCCTCACAGCCAAAACGCGCGCCGATGACAAGCAGCTATTTCAAAAATTGGGGGTAGCCGGTGTTATTACCAAGCCCTTTCCACCGCTGACCCTCGCCAGCAAAATTGCTCAAATGGTCAACTGGTCGCTCTAAACATATATACACATATCCACACATATATACATACACACACCCTCCAACCCGCCAACTCGCCAACCCATCACTCAAAGCACTTATAGCCCTCAAAGCCCTCAAAACACTTAATAGACCCACGAGATAAAGCCATGAGAGTATTACTCGTAGATGATGACAATGCCCTCAGCAAATTGCTCAGTCAGCACCTGAGTGAGCAAAACTACGTAGTGGATCGAGTGACCGATGGCGAAACAGGCTGGGCCTATGCGGCAACCTTTGAATATGACTTGGTCATTTTGGACTGGGTACTGCCTCAGCTAAATGGCATTCGATTGTGTCAACGGTTGCGGCAGCAGGGATACGAGATGCCCGTATTGTTGCTTACGACTAAAGACCAACAAACCGACAAAATTCAGGGGCTAGAAGCGGGCGCCGATGACTATGTTGTTAAGCCTTTTGACATGGCAGAACTCTTGGTGCGAATTCGGGTCCTTTTGCGGCGATCGCACGCCGAAACCGAATCGGCCTTACATTGGGGCGACCTATGTTTAGATCCGGTGAGCTGTCAGGTCACTTATCAGCGGCAGCCGGTTTCTCTAACAGCCAAAGAATATGCCATGTTGGAGCTGTTTTTGCACCATAGTCATCAAACCTTTAGCGCCACCACTCTCCTAGACCGAGTTTGGCCTTCTGAAGAATTTCCCAGTGAGGCTACAGTGCGATCGCATATTCGCGGACTACGCCAAAAGCTCAAACGCGCTGGCGCGTCGGCTGATTTGATCGAAACCGTCCATGGATTGGGCTATCGACTTAAAGCGCCCCCAATTGACCATGCACAGTCGGGTAAGCAGGTTGATCGCGATCGCGAAGCACATTATTTAGCAGGTCTCACCCAAGCTTGGCAGGCCCACAAAGGAGAAAGCCTAGAGCGGTGGAATAGCCTGGTACAGCTCGCTCATTCCCTCACCGCGAACGAAGGCGAAGCATTCCTATCTCCCCCCAATTCAGTCGGCACTCGCAGCCTCAGCGAGCAACAGCAAACCCAAGCTCGGCAAATTGCCCACACCCTAGCCGGTACATTAGGCACCTTTGGCCTCATGGAAGGCTATCGCTTAGCCCTGCAAATAGAAACCCTATTACTCCATGCCGACACCACCTTATCACCCTCTCAAATCACCCAACTTCATACGCTAGTGACTACATTAGGCCATGCCCTAGATGAGTCTCCTAAGCTGGTTTGCCCGATCGAAAATGCGCCTGAAACCCCCTCTCTTTTGATCGTAGATGTCAACGATATGCCCTACATTCAGCAGCTAATCGCACTAGCCGTCGCCAAGGGGTTAGATCCTACCGTTGTCGCTTCGATTGAAGCAGCCGCGCAAACACTCTCACTGGGCTCTCCAATCGATACCACCACAGAGCTACTCGCCCAGCCGCCAGAACTGGTACTCATTAACCTCGTCGCAAGCGAAACCAACTCAATACTAGACGAACCCATTTTACAAAGACTGTTGCAGTTTATTGGGCAAATTACCCAGCGCTGGCCGCAATTGCCCGTAGTGGTCATTACGCCGCAGGCCGACTTTGGCAATCGGTTGGACTTAGTCCGGCGAGGGAGCACCATCATTTTGGAGTATCCGGTTGTGCCCGCAGATGTGTTGGATCTCATTGGCCAATCGACCCATCTCAATCACCGCCTGAGCAAAATTATGATTGTTGACGATGATGCTCACTATTTGAAGCAGGTGATTCAACTGTTACATCCTTGGAATTTTCAAATTACGCCGCTGACAAGTCCCCAGCGGTTTTGGTCACTGTTTAATCAAGTATGTCCTGACTTGGTCATTTTAGATGTAGAAATGCCACATATTAGCGGCTTTGAGCTGTGTCAGGTACTTCGCAGCCATGTGCAGTGGCAACACTTGCCCATTGTGTTTATGAGCGTGCATAGCGATCGCGACATGCAAGATCGTGCGTTTGCCCTCGGCGCAGATGACTACATCATCAAACCGATTCAGGGAAAGTCTTTAGCCTATCGGCTGCTCAATCGATTGAAGCGATCATCAAACCAAATCAAAAGCCCAATCAGCTAACTACCCTCCAAGCCAACTGAAGGTATCAAAATAAGGTATCCAAAAAAATAAGGCATCCCAAAAGGTATCAAAAACATTACAACCTCCCTGCACGTTATTTGCACAAGCAATGGGCCAAGGTAAACCCAGAATTGCTTTCTTTAGGTGCCCCCCATGATTCAAACGCGCCCCCACACCCAACAGATTCAACAGCAACATCCCCTCATCAATCGCTTGGCTGAGTTGATCAAAAGCATCTGGCAAAGCCAGTTAATGCTCTTCCCCTACGAAACACCCAAAGAGCTAGGCTACATCGAAGGCAACCTAGAAGGGGAACAGCTCACCATCAAAAATACCTGCTACCAAACCTTTCAATTTCGTAAGCTCCATTTAGAACTGGCAAAAGTTGGCAGCCATCTGGATATTTTGCACTGTGTGATGTTTCCACACCCCTGCTACGATTTGCCCATTTTTGGGGTCGATATTGTCGCGGCTCGCGGCATCATTACAGCGGCCATTGTCGATCTATCGCCCATTTTAGAGACCAGCGAAACCGTCTCTACAGGAAACAAAGCCTTTCCGGCAGGCTACGCCGAGGCACTAGGTAAAGTACCCGCCCATCACTTCACCCATCCTCGCGACCTACCAGCCTGGGGCAATATCTTCTCAGAGCATTGTTTATTTATCAGCCCCAAAAGCCCCGAAGAAGAAAGGGCTTTTCTCAACCAAGCGACCCAGTATTTGTCACTGCACTGTGAGTTAGCGCGTGAGGCTAGCCCGGTCGATACACTCGAAAAAAGAGCGCAAATTTTGGCCGGACAGCGAAACTATTGTTTACAGCAACAGAAAAATGACAAAACCAGACGTATCTTAGAGCGTGCTTTTGACCCCGAATGGGCACAGCGATACCTGCAAACGATGCTATTTGACACCGTTCCAGAAATCACCACAGAAACTATCCTCACGACCTCAACCCAGCGACTGTAACGCAATGCGAAGTTTCTTGAAGCCTGGTAAAGGCTATATTTAATGTTTCAAACGCTTTACTGAGAAGGCTTCAGCGATTGTAACTAGTTATACACAATGCTGTGCACAAAATCTGCACAAGCAAATTGATTAAATGACTTTACTGGTTCGAAACACCTAAGGCCTGAGCGTTTGAGCCGTTAGGATTTTTGTTCTTTCAAAACCCACAGGTAAAGAGAAGTGGCCCTCGCGCTTCGCCAAAGGCAATAGATTTTTGTTGTTTTTGACGACAGGGTGTTTGTACTTTACCGACTGCTGGGGCAAGTGATGTTCTGCTTTGTTCGGTTGTTGGCTGTTATGGGGCATGGCCTCCTAATCGCCAGAAGCCTCGAATCATTCAGCACGTTTTAGAACATGCTCGCAACAAAAAACAACTGTTCGAGCCAGGATTTAAAGACAGTTTATTTGTGAGTTCAAAACTTAGGAGATTAGGTTCACATGTTTGATGCTTTTACAAAAGTGGTTTCTCAAGCCGATGCACGGGGCGAGTATATTGGCGACGACAAAATTAATGCCCTCAATCAGCTAGTGGCTGATGGCAATAAGCGGATTGACGCTGTCAACCGGATTACGAGTAATTCTTCTAGCATTGTTGCCAACGCAGCGCGCTCTTTGTTCGCTGACCAGCCTCAGCTCATTTCGCCTGGTGGCAATGCTTACACCAGCCGTCGGATGGCCGCTTGCTTGCGTGATATGGAAATCATTTTGCGCTATGTTACCTACGCTGTTTTTGCAGGCGACGGTAGCGTCTTGGATGACCGATGCTTGAACGGCTTGCGCGAAACCTACACAGCCCTCGGTGTACCGGGTGCTTCTGTAGCAGCAGGCGTTGGCAAGATGAAAGAAGCTGCGATCGCAATCGCGAACGACCGCGCAGGGATTACCCAAGGTGACTGTAGCTCTCTAATCGCCGAGCTAGGCGCTTACTTTGACCGGGCAGCTTCTGCAGTTAGCTAAGCCCCATCCAAATTCTTTTTCCTTCAAGTACATCCTTAAAACATAAGAGAGATCTTCCACAATGAAAACCCCCATGACTGAAGCGGTTGCAGCCGCTGATTCCCAAGGCCGTTTCCTCAGCAGCTCTGAGCTACAAGTTGCCTTTGGTCGTTTCCGTCAGGCGCAAGCTGGCCTAGCTGCCGCTCAATCGTTGGCTAAAAATGCAAGCTCACTGGTTGATGGCGCAGCTCAAGCTGTTTATACCAAGTTCCCCTACACCACTCAAATGCAGGGCAGCAACTACGCTTCAACATCCGAAGGTAAAGCTAAGTGTGCCCGTGACATTGGCTACTATCTCCGCATGGTGACCTATTGCCTCATCGCTGGCGGTACTGGCCCCATGGATGAGTATTTGATCTCAGGGATTAGTGAAATCAACAGCACCTTTGACCTGTCGCCTAGCTGGTATGTAGAAGCGCTAAAGCATATCAAAGCGAACCATGGCCTCAGTGGAGACGCGGCCTCTGAAGCTAATTCCTACATTGACTATGCCATCAACACATTGAGCTAGCACAATCAGAATCTGCCTGACGCTTAAAGGGTTAGCTTAGGCGTCAGGCAGATTTCACTGGTTTTGTTCGAATGCCTGTTTCTTTGCTTTTTGATCGATTATTTAATCAATGCTCCCGCTTCGAGGATTCCAAGATGACGAGTAAAACTTCAGCAAGACTTTTAGGATTTGAATCGGCCCAGCTAGCACCTATTGAGCTACGTCCCCATGCTTCTGAGGACGATATCCAAGGGGTGATTTGGGCCGCTTATCGTCAGGTTTTTGGCAATGATCATGTGATGAACGCAGAGCGTCTCACCAGTAGTGAATCTTTGTTGAAACAGGGCTCCCTTCGGGTTTGTGATTTTGTCCGTGCCTTGGCGCTCTCGGAGCTATATAAAGAAAAGTTTTTTTATAGCACCTCTCATGTGCGCTTTATTGAACTCAATTTCAAGCATTTATTGGGCCGAGCACCCTACGATGAAGCTGAGATTTCTGAGCATGTGAATCTCTACATTCAACAGGGCTATGAGGCTGAAATTGGTAGTTACTTTGACTCGTTAGAATATCAGGAAAACTTTGGTGAGCATGTGGTGCCCTACTACCGGGGCTTTGCCACCCAACGCAACCAAAAAACGGTAGGGTTTGGCCGCATGTTTCAGCTGTATCGGGGAGCGGCGAGCAGCGATCGCGCCCATGTCAATCATCGCAAAGGTCTCCTCACGACAGAACTCGCCCGCAATACAGCCAGTCCAGTCAGAGCCTCAACCATGGGCAAAGAGCTCCAAGGCATCACGGGTGGCCAGCGCGAACAGCTATATCGCATTCGCGTTTCACAATCGGCCAATGGGCGATCGCCACAAGTTCGTCGGGGTATGCAGGAATATGTGGTCACTTACGAACAGTTAACCCCCACTTTGCAGCGGCTGAATCGTCGAGGTAGCCGTATTGTCAATATTACATCGGCTTAAATAAACCGCGATTCCCACAGCCGTTTGGCACTCACTTTTGCTGCGGCTGATTTTTTTGGTTTTTTGGTTTTTTATTTAGGAGAATAATTCTGTGGCTATTACGACTGGGTCTGCACGCTTAGGCACCCGCCCTTTTAGCGAACAAGCTATCGAAATGCGGCCAAACGCCGCTGATGATGAAATCCAAGGAATCATCTCGGCGACCTACAGACAGGTGCTCGGCAACGACTACTTAATGAAATCAGAGCGACTAATCGCGCTGGAGTCTTTGCTCACGAACAAGGCTTTGACCGTTAGAGACTTTGTGCGAGCCATGGCTAAGTCGGAACTGTACAAAACCAAGTTTTTGTACCCCCATTTTCAAACACGAGTGATTGAGCTTAATTTCAAGCATTTGTTAGGCCGTGCGCCCTACGATGAAGCCGAAGTAGTTGAGCATCTAGATCGCTATCAAAACCAAGGCTTTGATGCAGATATTGATTCCTACATTGACTCGCTAGAATACGAGACTTATTTTGGCGATAACATCGTGCCCTACTACCGAGGCTTTAGCACTCAAACCGGGCAAAAGATGGCAGGCTTTCCACGAATGTTTAGCCTTTATCGGGGCTATGCCAATAGCGATCGCGCTCAAATCGCCGGGAGTTCTTCTCGCTTAGCCAAAGAGCTTGCCCAAGGCACTGTTTCTGCGGTCGTACCGCCTTCTAGCGCTGACAACAGCAACGGTTGGGCTTATCAGCCAGCGGCGAAGGGAGCTACCACTACCCGTCGAGTGTTTGGCAGACAAACTGCTACGAGCGATCGCGGTAGCCTCTACCGCATTGAGGTCACAGGCAGACGGTTGCCTGGCTACCCCAGCATCCGCCGGAGCAATCGGGTATTGGTCGTGCCCTACGAGAGTCTCTCTCAAACATTGCAGCAAATCAACCAATCTGGAGGACGAGTAGCCAGCATTACGTCTGCGTAGCCTGCATCCATAGGCCCAGCCGCTTCTCCATTCCAAACTCTCTATTCACCCTTTCTATTCACCCTTTCTATTCACCCTGAGGTGTCAAGCATGTTAGGACAATGTTCCATTGGTGGAGCCTCCGAATTAAACAGTCGTATCTTCGTTTATGAAGTCGCTGGCTTAAGTCAAAACGAAGTAACAACGCTTTCCCAAGCCCCTATTCGCGCCAGTCACAACCAGTTTTTCCAGGTGCCTTTTGCCCGGATGAATCAGGAGATGCAGCGCATTTTGTTGATGGGCGGAAAGATTGTAAATATTCAGCCCCTAAGCGTACAAAACCAGAACGCACAGAATCAGAGCGAACAAAACGCCGAAGCGACAGACTCTGAGGATTAATCAGACTCTGAGGATTAATCAGAAAGAAGAGATGTCCAGTTAAACGACGCTCAAAGTCAAAAAACTGAAATCAAAACAAACTGAAATCAAAACAAACTGAAATAAGTTAAAACCCTTATTCAGAAACCCAATGGTTGCTTGCATCTCCGCTTGATCAAGTGTCGCGCGATATCCACCGATCGGCCCACTGTTGCTTCTAGGCATAACACCAAATCCCTAAGAAGCAACAGCTAACCGATTTTCCCCATTCCTAGGAGATTGATTCAATGTTAGATGTCTTTACCAAGGTTGTTGCCCAATCTGATAAGCAGGGTCAGTTGGTTAGTAATAGTCAAATTGATGCTTTATTAGCCACAGTTAAAGAGGGTGCAAGGCGCACAGATGTGGTTAACCGCATTAGCAGCAATTCTTCTGCCATTGTCACGAATGCAGCTCGGGCCTTGTTTGCCGAACAGCCTCAGCTCATCGCACCTGGCGGCAATGCCTACACCAATCGTCGGGTATCTGCTTGCCTGCGCGATATGGACATCATTTTGCGCTATGTTACCTATGCCATATTTTTGGGTGATGCCAGCGTGCTGGACGATCGCTGCTTAAATGGCCTACGCGAGACATATACAGCTTTAGGTGTACCGAGTGCTTCTATGGCCAACAGCATTACAAAAATGAAAGAAGCCGCGATCGCCCTTGCCAATGATCGCACCGGAATCACTCAGGGTGATTGCAGCTCCTTAATCGCTGAACTGTCGAGCTACTTTGATCGGGCTGCTGCCGCTGTCAGCTAATCGCTGCCGACCCATAACCGACCCATAGCCGACCTACTGCCCGACCCATAACCGACTGAATGACGGCTGTCAGTAACGGTTATGAACAAGTTCAAAAACATCCAAAAAACATTTCGAGAAACACTAGGGAGATAGTATCTCAATGAAAACGCAATTAACTGAAGCGGTTGTCGCAGCTGATTCTCAAGGCCGTTACCTGGGCAATACCGAACTACAAGTTGCCTTTGGTCGCCTGCGCTTAGCAGCAGCTGACTTAGAAGCAGCAAAGGTACTAGGCGCAAAAGCCGATCAGCTAGCAAGTGGCGCGGCAAATGCGGTTTATCAAAAGTATCCTTACACCACCCAAATGCAGGGCAACAACTATGCTTCAGATGAGCGTGGCAAAGCCAAGTGCCTGCGCGATATTGGCTATTATGTGCGCATGGTTCAGTACTGTTTGATTGCGGGCGGCACTGGGCCTGCCGATGAGTTTTTGTTGGCCGGTTTGTCAGAAATGCACAGCAGCTTTGAGCTAGTGCCTGGCTGGTATGCAGAAGCGCTCAAGTACATCAAAGCAAACCATGGTTTGTCGGGTGACCCTGCGCTTGAGGCGAATTCCTACCTCGACTACATTATCAACGCACTGAGCTAGTGCTACGACTAGGCGAATAAGGGTTGCGGCGAATTTAAAAACCGCTCCCTTATTCGTCTGGGTAGATTAATTTGAATCAGCAAGCACTTTAATTTTTTTAACTTAGACACTTTTGATTTAGACACTTTTAACTTAGACACTTTTGACTTAGACACTTTTGACTTAGACACTTTTGACTTAGACACTTTTGACTTAGATAGTTGCGTTGGGAGACACATCATGGCTGGACTACAAGAGGCGAGCAGGTTTGGGATTCGGCCATTTGAGGAGGCAGAACCTGTTGAGCTGCGGCCCAATTGGACTCAAGACGATGTCCAGTCTGTGATTTTGGCGGCCTACCGACAGGTGCTTGGCAATGAGTACCTCATGAAGACTGATCGGCTCGTGACCCAGGAATCGCTTTTAGTACAGGGCGTTATCACGGTTAGAGACTTCATTCGCGCGATCGCACTTTCAGACCTCTATCGCCAAAAGTTCTTATATCCCAACTTCCATGTGCGCTTTATAGAACTCAACTTTAAGCACCTCTTGGGCCGCGCACCCTACGATCAAAGCGAGATTTCTTACCATTTAGATCTCTTTATCTCCCAAGGCTACGAGGTTGAGATTGAGTCCTATCTCAGCTCAGATGAGTATGATGCGAGCTTTGGCGACAATACCGTTCCCACCTATCGAGATTTCCAAGTCGATCACCCAGGTCAACGTGCTGTTGGCTTTAGCCGATTGTTGCAGCTGTATCGTGGCTATGCAAACAGCGATCGCGCCCAAGGGCAAAAGCAGCCTCGGCTCACTTGGGAAGTTGCCCGCAACTTAGCGACACCAATAGCATCGGCTTCTCCGGGTTCTATTGCAGGCTCTTTGGGCGGCCCAAGAGGCGATGTTTACCGGCTGCGGATTGTGGGATCAGCAGCCAATAGACGAACCAACAGCGCCGTTGTTCGCCAAGCCACCACTGAACTCTTGGTTCCCTATGACCAGCTCACAACAAAGCTAAAGCAACTGAGTCGTGCGGGCAGTCGGGTCGTGAGTGTAACGGCTGTCTGAGGTGCGAAATTCATTCCAAAACTATTGATAAGGAGATTTTCAGGTGGCTATTACAACAGCAGCCTCTCGACTCGGAACCTCGGCTTTTAGTGATGCTGCACCGGTCGAACTACGTCCCAAGGCCAGCCCAGGAGAAATTGAAGCCGTTATCCTAGCGGTGTATAAGCAGGTACTGGGCAATCCTCATCTGCTCAAGTCTGAACGATTGGTGATTGCAGAGTCTTTGCTACGCGATCGCAAAATCACCGTTCAAGCATTTGTCCGTCAAGTCGCCAAGTCAGAACTCTATAAGCAGAAGTTTTTTAACAGCTGCTTTCAAAGCCGCACCATTGAGCTTAACTATAAGCATCTTCTAGGACGCGCCCCTTACGACCAATCAGAGATTACAGAACACCTGAATCTGTATGAATCCGAGGGGTTTGAGGCCGATATTGACTCCTACATTGACTCGCCTGAGTATCAGGCCAACTTTGGTGAAAATATCGTTCCGTACTATTTAGATTTGGTCACCACCGGAATAGGACAGCGCTCGGTAGGGTTTCCGCGTTTGTTACAGCTGTATCGAGGCTATGCGAGCAGCGATCGCGCCCAACTCATTGGGAAAGCCCCTCGGTTGGTCAAAGATCTCGCTCGTAATACCGCTTCTGCCATATTGCCGACTTCAAGCAGTGGGTTTGCCTATCAGGGCGCAGCCAAAGGCGATGCTTCTTACAGTGCCTTTGGCGGATCAAAAGCACTGGGCTCTGGGCGTCTCTTCCGGGTAGAAGTCGCAGCCATCAGCAAGCCAGGCTATCCAAAAGTACGACGCGTCAATAAAGCCGTCATCATCCCCTTTGAAGAATTAACACCTCATATGCAAAGGGTACAGCGTCAAGGCGGAAAAATTGCCAGCATTACGCCACTCTAAGGTTTAAAGATCGTTAGATCAAAACATCGTCAAAATTGCAGTTCTATCAGGTTCCAATGTTGTTAGGTTTAGGGTTTGTGCAAACGTGAGTATTCCTTTATTAGCTTATTCTCCCTCTTGTCCCAATCAGCGTGTAGCCGCGCTAGGCGCTCGCGACGATGAAACGATCATTTATTCAGCAGATGATCAGTTCTCCCCAACAGATATAGACAATCTGATTAACGCAGCCTATCGACAGATCTTCTTTCATGCCTTTAAGTGGGATCGCGAAAGGGTTCTCGAATCTCAGCTGCGCATCCGGCAAATTACAGTACGTGACTTTATTCGCGGACTGTTACTTTCAAATACCTTTATCGATAGCTTTTACCATAAAAATAGCAACTATCGATTTGTTGAGCACTGCGTTGAAAAAGTGCTAGGGCGTCGCGTTTATAACGAGCGAGAAAAAATTGCTTGGTCTGCGCTGGTCATGACCAAAGGTGTCAAGGCATTTGTTGATGCCTTACTCAACAGCGACGAATACATCGAAAACTTCGGAGAGAACACCGTTCCCTTCCACCGTAGACGAACCCTGCCTAGCCGCGAATTGGGCGAAATTCCGTTCAACATCACCTCACCCCGTTACGATGCCTATCATCGAGACCAGCTGGGCTTTCCCCAATTTATTTGGAAGGAAGTGGTTCGCGGATTTCGTCCCTACGATCAGCAGCCAAAAAATGGCGATCCCACCTTGTTTACCGATATGGCAAAAAGTATCCGCCCGGCAGGTTCAACCCCATCCCTCACCGATCTCGACAAGCTCGACTTTAAAAAAGCCGTTCCCTATCGTCGCCGCTAAGCAGCTAGCAGGGTTAGCAGTGAGTGACAAGTAGTGACACAAGATTGTTGCGATGCGATCGCTGTTTGCGTAATGCAGCTGCATCGCGACATTAGCGAAACAGCACAGTAGTAAAGCTCCGGAAGAGCCCTTTGCTACTGTGCTGTTTTCTTCGTGTTATGTTCTCACTTATTTAGTCAGCCGTCAGACGGTATGTCCCGCGATCGCCCTTATACCAGTCACCGCTGCGAACACCGCCTGAAAGAACATTCGAAATTCGGTTCCGAGCCTTCAAATGCTGAGACTTTGGCATACTCTCACTAAAGAGCGCATCCATGACCTCTGCGATTTTAAAAGACTTATCAGGCTGAGTTTCTAAAACCAAACGAACCGCATCCGGAATAGACTGTTCCCCAACACCGGGGCGCGTGTACTTTTGCCAGCTAGCTGCACGACCATCCTTCTTCTTAGTAGAGGCCTTAGCAGCAGGTTTGGCCTTAAGAACAGTCGCTTTTGTTTTCTTCTCGGCCACAGGCGCAGCTTTCTTTTCGACCACAGGCGCAGCTTTCTTCTCGGCCTTCGGGGCTTTTTTGCTAGCCGTTTTGCTAGCCGTCGTTTTCTCTTTAGCGGGTGCTTTCACTGGCAAAACTTCTGCTGCATCCGCAGATTCGCCAAATAGTGGTAAAATTGCCCGCACGCCTTGAAGTTTTTCCTGCACTTCAGCGAGCTGAGCTATTAAGGATTTTTCCTGCGCAAGCAAATCTTCAGATATTTCTTGCAGTTGGGGTAATACTGTTTGTGCCATATATTCTTTAAAACAATCAAAAAAATTCACTGACGACAATACTAGCGTAAATGGTACTCAAATACTCTAGTATTGAGAAACTCTTGAAAACTATTCTTGAGAAATAAGAGTCCTTGATAGAAAAGTATTTGTAACAGAGTATTTTTCACAGAGTGTTCGCAGAGTGTTCACAGAGTGTTCGCAGAGTGTTCACAGAGTGTTCGCAGAGTAATAGAGATTAGCACCATCCATACCATTTACCCGTATCTTCTAACCTCATATTTGCATACAACATTCTGAATTCAACATCCTTTCATATCATTAAACGCCCTGTTCATAGCTATTTCAGCGTTCCAACAGGATACATTCTCTATAGCTAAGCATCAGCCATGCGTCAGCTAAGCATCAACCAAATGTCGAACATTTGCCGAACATTTTTCGAACAAATATCCAACATTTTCAGCCAAATGCTCTAGATGTTTTTGCCATCAAAAGAACTTTTTGCGCACAAAAAAATATGCTTTTTCTGACACTTTCACACTTTCACATCAGTGAAACAACATCAGTGAAACGGTAATTGCGATCCACACATACGACAAAAGTGCTTGAAATTCTTCCACAATTGTTCAAAAATTGCTGAATTCCGCTTTCACCCGTCTAGGCTGAAGCATTTGCGCTGTTAATGTCGCCAAACTGTCGCTCGGAAGCTCCATAGAACTCATTACCGCCATAAGCTGACCTATTGCCTGAACATGAGTTTTCAACATTCCGGCCACATCCAAACCAAACTCAAACTGGGCTCTTAGCGCACTTCGTCGCAGGCGTTCGTTCACCACTGCCTGCCATGTTGGCTCACCGCCCAACCACGGATGTTGTTTGATATCAAACGATTCAGAAATAGGCTGTGTGGCAGGTGGATACTCAAATACTTTCTCATACATCTCAGCAAATGGCGATTGTCCACCGTCACGCATTAACTCATCGGAGGGCGGCGAAATTACAATTTTCGTTGCACCCAGATCGCTGAGCAGCGCAATTAACGCTTGCTCCCGCTCCTCAAATAGCAGGGGGAAAAATTGATCCACCGGATAGTAAAAGTTTCGCCGCGCCCGAAAAGCATGGCAGCGGTAGGTTGTACCGGGAACAGGATGTCCGGGCGGCATATAAATGCTATTGGGCAATTCGTTGAATCTCACCTGATCTACAAGCTGATTGGCCCAGAGACTCAAATCCATTCCAGCAAGCTGTCGGTACAGCATTCGAGCATCACGGTTGCGATGGTGAATCAGGCTAGGGTCGTTCTTTTTTGAGTATTTCTTTTGTAAAAAAGCATGGGTTGTCCACAGTACGGCTGTCGCCCGCGCGGGCAGCGACAATGCAGTGAGCTGCAACAAAGAGCTGTTGCCCATTACCTCATCAAAGGTCATCAGCGCCATTGCCTTACGCAGCTCTAGCTCAGCTCTGGCAATATGCACATCCATACCATCTTGAAACGCGAGCGATCGCTCTCTACCGATCAAATCCCCTGGCATTTCATGGTGGCCCAGCACGCGCAGCAGCGGCCTAGCTACCGAAATAGTAGGCTTACGCTGCACCAAGCTCAATTCACGAGCGCCATGGCTGCTCAAGTTATACTTGCCAGTCCCCTCTTCGTTGGGGCGATAGGGTGCAAAGTTTCTTTTCTGAGGTTTGTAGATATACATAAAACAGCGATGTGAGCGTCCGGTGCTTGCAAAGCATCATACAGCCAGAAAGCCTTTACATCGCCCTCCTAGCGACCCCTCTATTGCTTGCTACTAGACTTATTTATCCGCCATATATAGCTGAGTATCCAAAATCTGAGTTATCTGAATTATGGGAAGAGCAATGAAAGAGCCTGTTTTTAGGATGCCTTTGAGTCATGTCGAGTCTTTGTGAGCGATCGCAACTACTTTCTCCCACCCTCTCTTAACGGCTTTCTTCAAGGCTTTCTCACAAACTTTTCATAATCATCGGTTGATTCACTCGTAGCGCACCCGATTGTATTCAATCCAACCATCTGCATGACTGTTGCGCGGATCTTTGTGCGTCCAATGAATCAGCCCGCCGCGATCATTCCATTCATATTCGCCCTTCACAGACACGCGATCGCCCTTCATCAGCCCGCTAATTCTCGGCGCCATATCAATGTTATGCACCACCAGCACCGTTTGATTACGGCTAATCCGAATAATAAACCGCTGATGCCGATCCCCGTCAATATCATCCGGCAAGATCGACTCAACCGTTCCCGACACATTATCAATGACAACGTCCGACTGCTGATTTTTAAAGGCTTCTAACAACGCCCGACTACCCATCACTTCAGCTTGACTATTTCGATACAAATAAGAGGGCGCTGCCAGTACTGGTAACATCCCACCCAAAAAGACTCGTCTATCCATACTCACTTTGCCTCAGCCATCTGCTGTTGAAACCAGAGCGCAGCTTCCATATCGGTACAAAGACTCACTTAAAAGCTGCTTCGTCTCACAAAGCAACCGGTCAGCCCCAAACAAGTACAGAAGATCCCTCTACCTCATAATATTGCCCTTGGTCATCTAAACCAAAAAAGAAATGCCTGCAAGCGTCAAACAGCGACACCATGGGAAACATCAGGCGGGATGTTTTAATCGCACAGACTCAAAAGAAATCAAACTAACGATCATTACTATCAGCCATGATCATAAAAAAGGGTACATAGCAAAGCTATGTACCCTTTCTACAATTTAATTAAAATCCCAAAGACAATCTAAAGACAATCTAACTGCGATTCAACTAGCCGAATCCAGACGAGATTTACTCGACGCCCTCAATTCGGTTCTCTACTTCCTCATACAGTTCCTGAAGCCGCTCAATGTTCTCATCACTGGTTTCCCAGTAGCCGCGACCATTCACTTCTAGCAGCGTCGTTACCATCCGACGGAACGAGTTAGGATTCAAGTCCATCAGCCGTTTGCACATTTCAGGATCGTTAATGAAGGTGTCGTTCGTATCTTCATACACCCAGTTATCCACCGCGTCAGCCGTTGCCGACCAGCCCATGGTGTTCACTAGGCGATTAGAAATTTCTCTGACGCCTTCGTAGCCGTTGGAGAGCATCCCTTCGTACCACTTGGGGTTTAGCATTTTGGTACGGGCATCTAGGCGGACGGTTTCAGAGAGCGATCGCACCTGAGCATTCGCCGTCGTCGTATCTGCAATAAACGAAGCAGGCTTCTTCCCATCATCTCGCAAACTCGCCACCACCTTAGTTGGATCAGAGTCAAAGTAGTGAGACACATCCGTCAGCGAAATCTCAGAAGAATCGAGGTTTTGGAAGGTCACGTCCGCCGTCTTCAACGACGATTCCAGCAGCCCACGAGACTCATCCATAACACCCGGATTGTCACAGTTAAACGAGAAAGACTTCCGCGCTAAATACATATCGCGCAGCTCCTGCTCCTCTTCCCAGCTGCTATTTTCTACGGCCAGGTTCACGTTTGCAGCGTAAGAGCCCGATGCGTTAGAGAAAATCCGCGTCGCTGCGCCGCGCAGTGTCAAGCCAAATTCCTCAGCCTGTGCCATGGCATGCTTGCGCACATAGTTCATCTCTAGCGGCTCTTCAGCCTCAGCGGCCATTTTCACCGCCCGATCTAGCAGCGCCATTTGGTTGATAAACAAATCGCGAAACACGCCCGAGCAGTTAATCACAACGTCAATCCGAGGTCGCCCAAGCTCTTCAAGCGAAATAAGCTCCAGCTTGTTCATCCGGCCTAGGGCATCTGGCACCGGCTTTACACCGACAAACCACATCATTTGAGCGAGCGACTCACCGTAGGTCTTAATGTTGTCAGTTCCCCACAGCACGGTTGCGATCGTCTCAGGATACGCACCGTCGTTTTCAGCTCTTTGCCGCGCAATCAGTCTATCTACCACAATCTTGGCAGAGTCTACCGCTGCCGAAGTGGGAATCGACTGTGGATCAAGCGCGTGAATGTTTTTACCCGTCGGCAGCACGTCCGGATTACGGATAGGGTCACCGCCAGGACCAGGAAGCACATACTCACCGTCCAACGCGCTAAGTAGGCCAGAAAGCTCGTTATCGGCCACTACCTGCTTCAGGCAAAACTGCAAATACTCAAACAAACTCGTCAGCGACTCATCTGCAACGTTGGTATAGCCTAGCTGGTGCAATGCCTTTGTCCATACCGCCTTTTTGCCGCCAAAGTTAAAGGCCGACAAAATCGAAGTTGCAGAGACCCGACCATCGTCATTCATCTGCTCTTCGACCATGGCTCTAACAGCTGCGCGAGTGGCTTCTGTAATGTCGTACAAGGTCTGGACATCTGCGAGGTGACCGCGATCGCTATTTTGATAAATCTCATCAATTTCACGGCCCATGCTCTCGGCAATAATCCGCTGAAGGCTCTTTTGGCCTTCTTCAATGCGGTCTAGGCTAGCGATGTTTACGAGGGTTGCAATCGCCTCTTCAGCCGTCGGCGGCTCACCGACCACATGCAGTCCGCAAGGCAACAGCCGAGACTCAATCTCCATCAATTTGATGTAGAGTTTGCCTACCAGCGTATCTCGCTCCTCCTTACTCAGTCCGCTGCACTCTTCTGGCAGCTCAATATCCTTATCCAAATTCACCTGTCGCGCCTTCTCAATCGCCGCATTCACAATCGGAATCCCACGACCGCCCTCTTTCAAGGTCTGATAAGACGCAATCAGCTCACTCAGCTCTTTGAGCCCTTTATACAAACCAGCGTTTTCAGCAGGCGGCGTCAAGTAGCTAATAATTTCCGCATAGCCCCGACGCTTCGCAATCGTCGCCTCCGAAGGATTATTCGCTGCGTAGTAATACAAATTAGGCGTATTGCCAATTAGGTTATCGGGATAGCACTTGGCACTCATCCCCATTTGCTTACCCGGCATAAACTCTAGCGAGCCATGTGTGCCAAAATGCAGCACCGCATCCGCCTTCCAAATTTTCTCTAGATAGGTGTAGTAAGCAGCAAACCCATGGTGCGGACTCGCTGACCGAGAGAACAGCAGCCTCATCGGATCGCCTTCGTAACCAAACGTAGGCTGAACACCAATGAACACATTTCCAAAGGTCTTACCGTAAACCAGTAGATTCTGACCGTCTGTGTTCAACTGTCCTGGCGGGGGACCCCAGTTCTCTTCTAAGCGGTGCGAATAAGGCGTTAGCTCCTCGTACTCAGCCACCGACATCTTATGCGCAATGTTTAAATTCGGGCTGTTGTACTGCGCCTGCGCATCATGAATCACCATCTCCATCAGCGCTTTGGAAGTTTCAGGCATATCCTCAATGGTGTAGCCCTGAGCCTTCATCTCTTCCATCACTCGAAAGATAGAGCCAAACACGTTCAAATACGCCGCTGTTCCCACATTCCCTTTATCGGGCGGAAAGCTAAATACCGTAATCGCCAGCCGTTTTTCTGCACGCGGCAGCTTGCGCAACCTTGCCCACTTTAAAGCCCGAGTCGAAATCGCCTCTACTCGGTCTTGCAAGGTAATCGCTCGCCCTGTAGCGCCATCTCGGCCCGACATAATAATCGGCTCAATTGCCCCATCTAGCTCCGGAATCGCCATTTGTAGCGCTACCTGAATTGGGTGCAACCCCAAATCACTTGCCTCCCACTCTTCCGTAGTCTGAAACACCAAAGGCAAAGACACCATGTAAGGACGGTTCAGCTTTTGCAGCGCCTCAATTGCTTTGGGATGATCTTGTCGGGCAGGGCCACCAACTAGCGCAAACCCGGTCAAAGACACTACAGCATCCACAATCGCTTCTGTGGGATTGAGCGGATCAAAGAAGTAGGCATCTACTGGTTTAGAAAAGTCTAAACCGCCTGCAAACACAGGGATAACTCTGGCGCCTTTGTACTCCAGCTCCTGCACAATTGAAACATAGTGGGCATCGTCGCCCGTGACCAAATGAGTCCGCTGCAACACAATGCCAACGCAAGGCGCATTTGAGTTGCGCGCAATTTCAGGAATATCGCTGCGGGAGTCATACCAGTTGAGGTATTCCTTTACATCCTCAAACATCGCAGGCGCTAAGGGATGCCAAATGCCGATATCTGGGAAAGTGACCGGCTGATCGTAGCTCAGCGCTGCCGCCTCATTCGGCGTTCCGGCATAGTCGTCCGTCAGCACATATTTATCAGAGAGCATCAGCAGGAAATTTTCCAGGTTCTCTGCCGAACCCCCCAGCCAATACTGAAAGCTCAGCATAAAGTTGCGAGCATCCTGCGCTTTTTCTACCGGCAAATACTTCAGCACCTTTGGCAGTGTCCGCAGCAGCTTCAGCATGGCATCTTCAAACCCACTGCCTTGCTTTTGGCGGCGCTTTTTCATAAAGTCGCCAATGACGCTTTTGGACTGGCCCAGCGAGGCCATATTAAAGCTGCCGAGCTTGTTCAAACGCATGACCTGTGGCATGGAGGGGAACACCACAGCTGCATCTAGGCGATCGCGCTGTGGCTTAACCGCTGCCGCCACCTTTTCAGCCAGTTCTTCCACAAAAATCAGTGACCCAATGAAAATATTGGCTTCAGCAATGTCTTTTTTGAATGCTTCATAATTCTCTTCGCTGCGCAGCTCCTCAATGAGGTAGCCACTCACTTCTACAGCCATTCGAGGATTCTTTTCATTGATCGAATGTACCGCCGCCGACAAAGCACTTTGATACTGGGGCTCGAGTACGACATAGACCACCTTAACCAGCACGCGATTGCCCAATTCCTGGGGAACAACATGTCTGACAGTGGGCCGAACTTGAGTGAACATGCGCGGTGAACTCCTAAAAGATTAGATGTCTGCTGTTTTTTTGCTTATTATTTCAAAGCCTGAAAGTACTGCTGATAGTAAACAAATCTACCGCAACAACATCATTACAGGCTAGTAACGCTCTATAAAACGTTCTCTATCATGACTTTCCAGAGAACTTATTTTTTAACAAAAAGAAACATATGTTTAAACTGAGGTAAAGACGCTCTTGGAATACCACAATTCGTTTCAATTAGCTTACAGCTACTCGCTGAACCTATATAAAGTTTTACCAGAAAACCTTGATGCAACAAGGCTTTAAGCCGACGCACGACACAAAATGAAATATTTATCTTCGCGCTTTCGCGTGTAGACGAAAATGCATTTTTTTGCCATTGCCATCTCCTATTGTTTGCATAAGTTAAAGTTATTCATATTGACAAAGAAATCATTTTGATCATTTTAGACAGATATTATTGAGAACTGTTAACAAGATCACAATCTATGGCATCGTCAGTAAATATCTAAAAATCAGGGCAATCTCTAAAACCAGAGATAAATGAAGATGCGCATTTTAGTCATTGGCGGCACTCGGTTCATTGGGGTGTATCTCACTCGGCAGTTGGTGAGTCAGGGGCATGAAGTGGTATTGCTCAATCGTGGCAATCATCCTGCACCCATAGAAGGGTTAGAAACTATTGTGTGCGATCGCACCGACCCCCAAGCCCTCACAACCGAGCTATCCGATCAATCCTTTGACGCCATCTTCGATAACAATGGCCGCGAGCTCGCCCACACCCAGCCCTTGGTAGAACTTTTTAAGGGCAAGCTCAAGCACTACATTTATGTCAGCTCCGCAGGCGTTTATGCCAAAAGCGACCAAATGCCTCATATCGAAGGCGACCCCGTCGATCCCAACAGCCGCCACAAAGGCAAATTCCACACCGAAGACTACTTAGCCAATCAAGGCATCCCCTTCACCGCCATCCGCCCCGTCTATATCTACGGCCCGCAAAACTACAATCCTTTAGAGGAATGGTTTTTTGACCGATTAGTGCGCAATCAGCCAGTCCCCATCCCCGGCAACGGCATGGCACTCACCCATCTGGGTCACTGCGAAGACCTCGCCACCGCCATGGTGAGCATTCTGGGCAATGAAACCGCCATCGGCAAGATCTACAACATCTCTGGGCCTAAAGCCGTCACCTTCGACGGCCTCGCCAAAGCCTGCGCCCAGGCAATCGGCAAAGACCCCACCAGCATCAACATCGTCCACTACGACCCTAGCCAATTCGATTTTGGCAAGCGCAAAGCCTTTCCCATGCGCGTTCAACACTTCTTCACCGACATCCACAAAGCCCAAACCGATCTCAACTGGCAACCCAAATTCAATCTAGTCACAGGACTCAAAGATGCTTACGAAAATGACTATCTCGCTAACGGCAAGCACAAAGCAAACATTGACTTCTCACTCGATCAGCAAATTCTAGAGAAGATAAGCAGCAAAAAAATCGAGTGAGACATAATAATTCTCATATTCTTTCATTTAAATCAACAAAAAATCGACAAACATATAAAATGCACGAGCAGGCATCTAAGACAGATGCCCCTAGCCCCAGGCAACCTTCTCCCAGAGCCTTTTCCCAGAGCCTTTTTCCAGAGGCTGAGCACTAGCCGAAGCCTCCGGTTCGGTAACCCCCCCTTCAGCAAACCGCCCTCCATTAAGCACTATAGATATAACCTTTACGAATAAATTCGTTAGTTATTCAGCTCGGAGAAAGCACATGGGTAAAGTTGTCGGAATTGACCTAGGGACTACCAACTCGGTCGTAGCAGTCATGGAAGGCGGTAAGCCCTCTGTCATTGCCAATGCAGAAGGCTTTAGAACTACCCCTTCAGTCGTAGCCTATGCCAAAAATGGCGATCGCCTCGTCGGCCAAATCGCTAAGCGTCAGGCGGTTATGAACCCCCAAAACACGCTGTACTCAGTCAAACGCTTCATTGGTCGCCGCTACGACGAAGTCAACAACGAAGCCAGCGAAGTACCCTACACAGTCGCCAACGTCAGCGGCAACGTTAAAATTGAAACTTCCGATGGCAAGCAGTACGCGCCTGAAGAAATCTCATCACAGGTTTTACGCAAGCTCGTAGACGACGCCAGCAAGTACCTGGGCGAAAAAGTCACCCAAGCCGTGATCACCGTACCGGCCTACTTCAACGACTCTCAGCGTCAGGCCACCAAAGATGCCGGTAAAGTGGCAGGCGTAGAAGTTCTGCGAATCATCAACGAACCTACTGCTGCCGCTCTAGCCTACGGCTTAGACAAAAAAAGCAACGAGACCATCCTCGTCTTCGATTTGGGCGGTGGTACCTTCGACGTTTCCATCCTAGAAGTGGGTGATGGCGTATTTGAAGTACTCTCCACTTCTGGTGATACGCACTTAGGCGGTGACGACTTCGACAAAAAGCTCGTAGACTACCTCGCTGAAGACTTTGCCAAAAAAGAAGGCATCGACCTACGCAAAGACAAGCAGGCCCTCCAGCGCCTCACTGAAGCCGCTGAAAAAGCCAAAATCGAGCTCTCTAGCGTGAGTCAAGCAGAAGTCAATCTCCCCTTTATTACCGCTACTCAAGATGGTCCTAAGCATTTAGAAACCACCTTGACCCGAGCTAAGTTCGAAGAACTCTGCTCCGACCTTATCGACCGCTGCGGCATCCCCGTACAAAATGCGCTCAAAGATGCCAAGCTCGGCAAGTCCGATATTGACGAAGTCGTCCTCGTTGGAGGATCTACTCGCATCCCAGCGGTTCAATCCCTCGTCGAAAAAATCCTCGGCAAACCAGCGAACCAAACCGTCAACCCCGACGAAGTCGTCGCTATCGGCGCAGCTATCCAGGGCGGCGTTCTCGCTGGCGAAGTCAAAGACATTCTCCTACTAGACGTCACACCGCTATCCTTGGGCGTAGAAACCCTCGGTGGCGTTATGACCAAGCTCATCACCCGCAACACCACCATCCCCACCAAAAAGTCAGAGGTGTTCTCCACCGCTGTCGATGGTCAGACCAACGTGGAGATTAAAGTGTTCCAGGGTGAGCGCGAAATGGCCAACGACAATAAATGCCTTGGCGACTTCCGTTTAGACGGTATTCCTGCTGCTCAGCGTGGCGTTCCACAAATCGAAGTCACCTTCGACATTGATGCAAACGGCATCTTAAACGTTACCGCCAAGGACAAGGGATCGGGTAAAGAGCAAACCATTAGTATTACGGGTGCTTCTACTCTGTCCGAAAATGAAGTCGAGCAAATGGTTCGTGACGCTGAAAGCAATGCTGATGCCGACAAACAGCGCCGCGAACGAGTTGATACCAAAAACCAAGCCGACTCTCTAGCCTACCAAGCTGAAAAGCAAGTAGAAGAGCTAGGCGACAAAGTTCCTGCCGACGACAAAGAAAAGATCGAAGGACAAATTAAGGAACTCAAAGAAGCTCTAGCTGCCGAAGATCATGACAAGATCAAGTCCAGCATGGAAACCCTTCAGCAGGCGCTCTATGCACTCAGTAGCAACCTTTATCAGCAAGGCGGCGGCGGCGAAGCAGCAGCTGAGACAGCGAGCGAGCCCGAAGATACGACATCATCTTCAGGCAGCAGCGAAGATGATGTGATCGACGCTGAGTTCTCTGAAACAGATAACTCATAAAGCGGCATTCCTAGCGTCTTTCGGAGCTATTAGCTAGAGCACAGTCAGTAGCACGTCACTAAATAGCTAGAGATAAAAAGGATACAGCGGGTTTATTTCCCCCTGTATCCTTTTTTATTTAAATAAATATTGAACTACATTGCAAAGTACAGACGCATTCGTGCTTTGCAATTCACGTTGACCCCTATCCCATCAAAGGTTTCAGCCAGCATTAAGCCCTAACCAATCTGACAGATGCGACAGGGATAGCAAAAGAATCGCCGTTTCCGGATAATTTCCATGAAGCTATCATCATTTTTTAACAGCTTGTTTGTAAAGCATTTTCATCGGAACTTTGCGTAAACCACTGGGATTCTCTTCATTGTGAGCTGTAAATATACTAGAGAGCCTCAGTATTTTTCTCAGCTTTATCTTCGCTATTTTTTCTACCTTCACAAGTTTCCTCAAAAAAGTTGCTGGCTTAAAACTTAGATGAAGAATCCAAAAATGTGTAGTCCTACTATAGGCATCGCTAAAGCAGAATTATTACACTGAGACTCTCAGTGCATCAAATTTTCTTGATATGTTCGTCACTATGCTGAAGTTAATCCATGTTCCAACCTACAAACATTGTATCAGCTGCACTTGCAGCCGTTTTCGTCCTAGTGCTGTCGCCTAACCAACGGTTGCAAGCAGCCACTCTTTTTACAGGCAGTAGCAATGGCATATTTGGGACACCCATTATTGATGCTTCCGTAGATTCCGAAGCACTTTTCAGCATAGAAAGAGCCGGCCCTCGAACAGAATCATTCCTAGTAGGAGAACCGGGCGTTGGCTCAATGCCCAATCAGCTAACCTTCTCAGGTCAAAGCTTTTCGGTCATGCCTGAACAAACTTTTGCAATTGGCAACTTCTTTTACCACAATGGACAGACCTTTAGCGGAACCAATGTCTCTGCCGTCCCAATTAGTGTAAGTCTCAATTTTCACCAGCCCACGCAAGCTCAGCAGCAGTTCGAGTACCGCTTTACATTTGGCTTAACACCCAATATAGCGACTAGCAGCAGTGCCGACAGCCTCACCATCTCTCAAAACCCTGCCCCTCAAGCCTTCGCGCTCAATCAATCCAACTATCCAGAAAACTATAGCGTAGAGGTTTTAGGATTTAGCCTAGACCAGGGCGCCACCTTCACCCGTAACTTTCAAATTCCAGAAGATCGCTCAATTAACAGCACACTATTCGCTCGTATCCAAAAAAATTCTACTGCCTACGATCTAACAAAGCCATCATCCTCTTCACCCGTTAGCATACCCGAACCCGCGCTGCTGACCGGTTTGCTTCTGTTAGGAAGTACGACATTCTTGAGCAAGCTTAGTAAAAAATTCACCTTGCCGCTAAGTCACTGATAAGTACCTGAATTAGCTCTCCCAAAGATTACGAAAAAAAAGAACCGCCTACTTCAGCTAAAGTAGGCGGTTCTTTTCAGGGTTGCGTTGAATGATCTATGCTAAGCGCAATCTATGCCAGTCCCAATAAAGTCATCAAGCCTTTTCCAGTCAGCAGTTGAATTAAAATCAGCGCAGCTACACCCACCATGGCAGCTCTCCCGTTGAGTTTTTCTGCGTACTGGTTAAACCCCTTCTTAGGGCGCTCCATGTTGGGAACTTTTGTTGGCTGAATACTGGCCATCGCTACCTTTAAAAATCATTGCCTACCTATTGTCACCAACAAGCGTATCGACAGTCAATGGCGATCGCAAATTGACTGTCGGATTGACTGTCGGATTGACTGTCGATACGCTCACCTACGCATTTTATTTTACTCCAAAATTCCTTTAACTTGGCTTAGTTGTGAATAACTGCCACTACACCTAAAGACTGCATCAGTGTAACCACGATTCTCTAATGTATACAAAATCATTTAAGACGGGAAGGCACCAGATAATATCAACGTCTGTGCCTCCACTGCCCATTCTAAGAAACCGCTCTTCGACTCCAGCGTGTGTACTATGAGACGCTTCAAAATAGCTACATCTACTGCAATCTTGATCCTAGTCGCGCTGACCGTTAAAGACGCTCAATCGCCTAGCTTCGCCACTACGCAGAATAATAGCGAAGCCAGGATCGGTCTGCCCGGAAGACGTATTAGCGGCGGTTCTAGATCTCCCAATACCACCTGTTTAGCCACTCCTGATCAGCCCGTAATTGCACTCATGCCCAAAAATAATTTGGGCCTTACGCTTTCTGAGTATCCTACATTTTGGTTTTCACTCCCTGCTATCAGCCCAGATCGCACCCTTGAGTTCGGACTGTATGACCAAGATGGAGACTTACTTTATCAAACAACATTCAGCGTCTCTGGACAGGCTGAAGTCGCTAGCCTATCGCTGCCAAAAACCTCCTCCCCGCTAGTTCAGGATGCTGACTACAGATGGTACTTATCGGTGGTTTGCGATCGCGAAAGCCATGCTGAAAACCTAGTGGTCACTGGCTGGATTCGACGAGTACAGCCCAGTCAAGCAATTGACAGACAGCTCACAAGCACGACCGACCAAGAGCGTTTAGCTGTTTATCAAAATATTGGACTTTGGTACGACGCGCTAACACTCCTCGCCCAGCTCCGTTATCGTGAGCCCTTAGATAGCACTTTAGAGCAACAGTGGATTGCGCTCCTAGAATCTGTCGATCTATCTCAAGCCTCAGCAGTACCTTTAGGGAATGAGCTAACACCCATTCCGCCACTGGCGACAATTGCCCATCCGTCTCGCTACTAAGAACATCCAATCCGTTCTTCATTTCTTTACTTTTATGAACTCTAAACGCATTTCGCAGTCGATATCTGTAACCACAGTCAGTCTCTCGCTGGTATTTGGAACATTGCCGCTGCCTAGCTTTGCAGGAAATACAGAAGGCGACGTCAGAGTGGGCCTTCCGGGTAGGCGTATCAGCGGTGGGGTAAGGGAAGGAAACTGTTTTACCGATTTTAACCAATCGCTTGTTGCAATCATGCCGCGTAATAACACAGGCAAGACATTAGCTGAGCACCCTACCTTTTGGTTCTCTATCCCCGAAAGCAGCGGATACAACAAAATAGAATTTCAGCTGTTAAGTGAGCAAGATGAGATCCTTTACCACACCGAACTCAATACTGGCGGAAGCTATGGAATCACCGAGCTTCAGCTACCCAATACAGCCCCTAGCCTCGCTCTTGACAAGAACTATCGCTGGGTACTCTCCACAAGCTGTAGTGACGTTTCCCGGTTTGAAGTGCAAGGTTGGGTGCGGCGGGTTGAAATTCCTGCAAAAATCGCGGCACAACTGGAAACGGCTAGTGCAAGCGAACGCCTTGCCCTGTACAGATCCGCTGACCTGTGGCACGAGCAGGTCACCGAACTCGTCAATCTACGTCGCCGCAATATCAACGATATGGACTTCCAGTTAGAATGGGCAGCGCTGATAGACTCAACCGGTCTTACCTCCGATATCTCAAGCAACATTGCAGCAACAGCCATGACCCCGATTGAATCTACGGTGCTAGTATCGTCAGAGCATGAAGACAACCTCAGTGACTAACAAGCAGCTCATCAGAATCTTTCAAAAGAATCACTTTGATTGCGACTGCGCGACTAGTCATTACTGGTCATTACTGGTCATCACTGGTCATCACTGGTCATCACTGGTCATCACTGTGAGCCAATGGGCATTCTTTGGGTATAAACAACCTGCTAGCGCAACCTCTGTCAGGAGCCCCATTGTCCGTCATTAGCACTCTCTATCAAAAGCTACGTAAAGAACCTTACTGGCTAACGAGCATTGTAGTTACGGGCTTGATATTAGCCCTGCAGCAGGCTGGGGGATTGCAGTCATTAGAGCTACTTGCGTTTGACAATATGACCCGGATACGGGGCGATAAAGGACCCGATCCCAGGCTGCTGATTGTTGAAATTACAGAAGAAGACATCCGCAACCAAAGCGAGTGGCCCCTCACTGATCAAACAGTAGCGAATCTACTGGGCCAGATTCAAGCTGGCAAGCCTAAGGTCATTGGCCTTGATATTTATCGAGATATCCCCCAAGGAACAGGTCAAGCGGCACTCGCAGAGGCTCTGCAACAGCCAAATGTCGTTGCTATCACCAGCATTGGCATCAGCGAGAAAGATAGTATTCCACCCCCACCAAACCTCGATCCTCGTCAGGTAGGATTCAACGACTTCATCATCGATTCAGACGGCATTGTAAGGCGTAGCTTGCTGTTTGCACTCAAATCAGAAGACGAACCACTGTTTTCTTTCGCGCTACAGGTAAGCCTAAGATACCTAGCGACAGAAAAAGTCGAAACAGAAAGAAGCTCAATAGACAATGGTTCTGAAAATACTCTCTTTAAGTGGGCAGGAGACACCCTGCTCATAGATTCCACAGAATTTACAGCGTTAGAAACCAATTCAGGTGGCTACGACACCATTGACTATTCTGGCTATCAAATGTTGATGGATTATCGTTCTCCCAACTTGGTAGCCAGAAAAGTTAGCTTGACAGAAACCTTAGCGGGCAAGGTAGATCCAGGCTGGATTGAAGATAAAATCGTCCTCATTGGGGTGACAGCACCGAGCACAAAAGATTTCTTCTACACGCCTTTTAGCGCTAAGCGAGAAGTCGAACATGTTATGCCTGGGGTAACGGTTCATGCACAAATTGTCAGCCAAATACTCAGCAGCGTCTTAGATGGAAACAAAAACTTTTGGTATTGGCCGCAGGGAGTAGAAACTGCTTGGATCTGGATCTGGGCATTGGCAGGTGGCTTTTGGGTCTGGCGTTTGAAGCGATCCGCAGTGCTAGGCGTGGTTATTATCATAGGGCTAATATGCCTAGGCGGTATCTACTTTGTAGTCTTTCAGCTAATGGGTTGGATACCCTTTGCAGCACCTGCCCTAGCGCTACTAGCCACAAGCAGCGTACTCATCACTTATCAAGTCTTTTACCAGTCTTTCTACGATCCGCTGACTGGCTTACCCAATCGCGCCCTGCTAGTCCGACAGCTCAGACGGGCTCTCCAAAGTAGCAGCAAAACGGATGTCCATGCCTCTGCAGCCGTTTTACTCCTCGACTTGGATCATTTTAAGGCAATCAACGAAAGTTTTGGGCATCGGTTTGGCGATCAGTTGTTGCAACTAGCCGCAGATCGGATTAAAACTCAGCTTCCCTCACAGGCTAAACTTGCCAGAATCGGCGGCGATGAATTTGTCGTTTTGCTGCAAAATTTGAGCGAGGCCAGTCAGGCGACAAAAATCGCAGATGCGCTGTACAACCAGCTAGCAAAACCCTTTGAAATTGAGGAGCAGTCTATTACGACAAGTTTTAGCATTGGCATCGCGCTCAGCCAGGTCCAAGCTGCTGAGGAAGCTGAAACTCTAATACAGGATGCTCACAGAGCGATGGCTAGAGCTAGAGCACTGGGCAAAGAGCACTACGAGATTTTTGACCCAGGGATGCGCCAAGAAGCGGTCAAGCGCTTTCAGCTAGAAGCTGAGCTACGACAAGCTATTAGCAGAAAAGAGTTTATGCTGTACTACCAGCCCATTATCGATCTTAAAACAGGCACGCTAGCCGGATTTGAGGCGCTAGTTAGATGGCAACATCCAGAACGAGGGTTTATATCACCCGGCGCATTTATTCCGGCAGCAGAAGAGTCAGGACTAATTGTACCAATGGGCAGTTGGATTTTGGCAGAAGCCTGCATGCAAATGCGGCAGTGGCAAGTACAGTTTCCACAAGCTCAAGACATGATGATGAGCGTTAACCTTTCTACAAAGCAATTTAACCAAATCAACTTGGCAGCAGAAGTTGCAGAGATACTTAAAAAAACTGAGCTGGACAGCCGATCGCTTAAGCTGGAGCTTACAGAGAGCGCAGCAATGGAGGATGTGAAAGGCACCATTGAGCAGCTCGGCAAGCTAAAAGCTTTGAACCTTAAGCTGAGTTTAGATGACTTTGGCACAGGCTATTCGTCATTGAGCTATTTACATCAGCTGCCCACCGATACACTGAAAGTAGATCAATCTTTTGTGGGTCGGATGGAAGTAGAGTCGAATGAGGACAGTAATATTGTTAAAACAATTATTTCTTTAGGCCATCAGCTAGGGATGGATGTAATTGCAGAAGGTATTGAAACCGCCGAGCAGCTAGCAGGCCTACGTAAGCTAAATTGCAATTATGGGCAGGGATACTTTTTTTCTAAGCCGCTGCCGGAAGATGCCGCAACTGTACTCGTAGCAGAAAATAAGCTGTGGATAACGGATGCAGTACTTGAGAATGAGGCACTAGGAATGAAGGCTATAGCCTATACACTAGAAAGCTAGTAATATCTCTTTTAACGCCCATTTTTTGGACGCCCATCTGAGGCGTGCTTACTTTTTATGGCAGATTTAGTACAGTGGACAGCAGCGGCTGAGGCGCGCTTGAAGGAAATTCCTTTTTTTGTAAGACCAGCAGCGCGTAAGAAGATTGAAAAATATGCGAGAGAAAACGGCATCACTGAGATTTCAGAATCTGTTTATCAAGAGGCTAAGAATCAGTTTGGTCGAAAAAGCTAGTTTTTATCGCTTAAACTGCTTAAACGTCAGGTTTACGCTGCATAAAAAAAGCTTGCAGAAAGAAGATGAAAATCCTCTGCAAGCCATGAATCGAGCTGTGTAGACAAGCTGTGTAGACTCTGTGTAAACAGCTTTGCAATATGCAGTCGGGCGGTCCAACAAACGACCAGTGAAGGAGAAGAGGGGACTATAGCGATATATGAATGTCCACGCTAGTCAATCGTTTCACTGTCTACTTCAACCACAATAGAGCCGTTTTCTGCGGTTTTAGCCCCTCTCTGAGTGGATGTGTCTGGTGTAGAAGCCGTACGCCACAGACGAGCAACATTAAAGCGGTCTTTGAGATCCTGGTATTGAGTGCCGTAACGGTTGGCGAGCAAGCTATCTAGCCTAGTTGTCTGTAGTTTGAGCTGAGGCAACAGGTTTTCTTTGGCAGCTGTAGCCGTAGTGAGCGACAAGGTACGGGCAAATCGAACAATCCGCTCGGTCACATCTTCAGTTTCTGCGTTTTGATTCCAGGCTTTATTAACCGTTGTTTGGGCTTGCTGACCTTTCGCTTTAACTGAGGCAACTGTTTCAGCCGTCACCTCTTTGGCTAAGGGGCTGATCACAGATTTTCCTGCTTTGATTTCGGAAACGGTTTCGGTAAAAGCCGATTTTAAGATTTTAGAAACACGCTGATATCTTTGAGCGCTTTCTTTTTGCAATGTTTTGAGTTTCTCGACGGTAGTAGGCATAGGCTTAGCAGCGGTGTCAGTAAGTTCTTGCGAGGTTGTGTAAGTCATGGTGTGTATTTCAAGGGTAAAGGATTGAGGGACGGAGGGGTTTAACGTAATTGAAAGATTTAGCTTAAAGATCTAGCTCACGAAAAAGTGTGGTAGATGGATGAGCTTAACTAGCAAGAAACGGCTTCTACCGTGATTGTTTGAGCAGCTTCTGAATTTGAATCGGGGTTGAATACGCTAGTCGCTTCGTTAGCAGCTTCGCTGGTGGTTTCGCTGGACTTACGCTTGTGCTTGAGTTGATCTGCCATGAGCGCACTGACTTCTGTGACTAATAAGCTAACGATAAGGCCATCATCGATCCAGCCGAGAATGGGAAAAACATCGGGAGAAATGTCTAGTGGACTAACTAAATACAACAGTGTTCCAAAAATAACAACCCAGCGATATTTGGTATGCTTCAGCGCTTTTTGGTACAGGTTGTGAAGGATGTTTGAGAAGTGTTGTTGTTTCATTTAGTTCAGTGGCTATTGCCTTATGCCAACACATCTATCGTCGCAGATGAGTTTGTTGGTGTCAGGTGTAGGTTGCACACCGAACCTTGACGGGGCGGTCGGATTGAACCGTATAGGGTTTCCCGAACAGCTATCTGGCTAAATCGGTATGAAAGGCTATGAAAGGCAAAAGGCTATCAGGTTACAAGATGCTAGGAGGTGAGCAATGTACTCAGATGGACCAGCTCTGGAATGATCAAAGCTTCTAGCGCAAGTTTGACGGCGTTACTAGATCCGGGAACTGAGAAAATGAGGGTGCTTTTATGCTCGGTTGAGTGGATGCCAGCAACTGCGCGTGAGGCGATCGCCCGCGAACCAATCTCTGCGTAGCTGAGCTGCCTAAAAATTTCGCCGAAGCCAGGAAGTTCTTTGGTGAGTAGCTGAGAAATGGCATCGTAGGTCGTATCTCTCGGGGCAATTCCGGTGCCGCCATTGAGTAAAATGGCCTGAACCTGTGGCCAGCTAGCGAGCTTGTTGACTTCAGCGGCAATCTGCTCAGGCTCGTCTTTGACAATTTGGTAACTGATGATGGAATGGCCAGCAGCGGTCAGCTGTGTTGTTATCAGCTGACCGCTTTTGTCGGTGTCAAAGGTGCGAGTGTCGCTGACGGTGATCACGGCACAGGCGACCGAGGCTGTGCCGCTGGGAAGATCATCGTCCGCATGGGGACGGTTGAGGTGAGCTGCCATAGCCGCTGTGACCTATTCGTCGCTTTTAGTGAGGCCCAGACCGTTGTCTCGGGAGTAGCGATCCATAAAGCGAATAAAGCGATCCCATTCTGCTTGGCCTCGCATCACAAAAACCGCTTCGACACCGGCAGGTTCGCCGTTGACGAATTTGCCGTTGACATCGCGTGTGGTCAGCTCGCCTTCCTCATCTACCATATACAGCCCGGTAATCTCACCGCCTGCTTCGATCAGCGCCTTGGGCCGATCAAAATAGAAGGTTGCCGTGCCATCGGAGAGATCTTTGGCTCGGGTGATGCGGATGTCGGGGACAACGTCTTCTTTGACCCCTCGGGAGAATTGCATTTCAGCCATGGTTGAGTTTTTTATGGTTGGTTTTCGTTACGCAGTTGTGATGCTTTAGTTTCTCATTTTATTGAACCTTATTAAACTACCTCATGGAATCAGCCGCCGCTAGCTGAGAATGACCTGGTCGGGAGAGGCGATCGCAGGCATTTTGTCGGCCAAAACGAGGGCTTGATAGACCATGGCAGAGACTTCTGCGCGGCTCGCAGCGCGGCTAGGCCGAAGTTCTGAGAGAACGGGATGGTTGAACACTAGGCCCAACTGGGTCGCACAGACGACGGCATCAATTGCGTAGGTGGGAATGTCAGCTCGGTCAGTGTAGACCTGAAGCGATCGCGATCGCGCCCTTAGCAAATCAGCCGATTTGAGGTTTAGGCCACTGACCAAGGCGAGCAATGCTTGCAGCTTAGTTAGCGGATAGTTGGGGTCAAAGGTGAGGTCAGGAAAGCCCGACATAAAATTGGCGCGGTAGGCTCGCTGAATCACCAACGCACCCCAGAAGCTCTCAGGCACATCGCGAAAGGAAATGGCAGGCCGCACTGGCGCGGGGTCGAAGGCACCGACGATGAGCGCCGCAAACTGGGCCCGAGTCATGGGCGCATCTGGCTGAAAGGAGCCATCGCGAAAACCGCTGAGCCAGCCTTTTTGTACCAGCGGATCAATAAAGGATTTGGCCCAATGACGCGCTGAGAGATCGGTAAAGTTGGCAGCGGCAGCAGCAGCCTGCGAAATAAAAGGCGAGGCGAGGCGTGGCGTGGTTCCTGCTGCGACTAATGCCTGATGCACTAACGCTGCTGTCTCAGCGCGGGTAATGGGATCTAAAGGTCGTAACTGATAGGGATTGGGGTAGCTGACAATGAGCTCGCGCTGGGTAGCCGCTGCAACTGGCTCAATGGCATAGCTGGGAATTTGGGCGCGATCGCGATACACCAGCAGTGACTCTGAACGGCCACTGCCCAGGGCCAACCCATTCACCAAAGCAACGATGGCCTGCACCCGTGTCATGGGCGCATCAGGGCGAAACATGCCATCTGGGAAGCCCGCAATAAACCCTTGCACCTGCGCCTGACGGATCGCTGGCGCCGCCCAAAAACTCGTCGCTACATCACGAAACCGAATCGGGGGACGAATGGCCTCTACAGTAGGGAAAGAAGCGGCCACCAAAGCCGCAAACTGGGCACGCGTGACCTGGCTATCTGGCCGAAACGTCCCGTCAATGAAGCCTTTTACCAGCGCTTTCTCGGCCAGTGCTTCCACAAAGGGCGCTGACCAATGTCCGACTAAGTCATTGAAGCGGCTGTCTAAGCTGAGGCCCGCGAGGGGATCGGGATCGGGCGAGGGTAGAGGCAAAGGCAGCGGCGTTGGCTCGACGTTGCCTAGCAAAACCGCTGGCACTGCAACTTCCGCCGGGATTTGGCTCGCGAGGTAAGTCACTAGGCCCTGCACTCGTATTGGGTTCAGCTGGTTGCCAGCCGTGGCCAGGGGGGCAGCGGCATCGTTGCGAATGTCGTCAGTTTTGCCTTCAAATTGGTTCTCGCCCAAGTCCTGAGGATGGCCGATGTCTGGTTCGGCGCGGTCTTTCACCCACAAGGCGACTTCCTGACTGGCGATCGCCTGATTTTTGCGCAGTACAGGGCGAGCAAAGTTAGCCGTTACAATGGCATACCGATTTCCCGTGAGCTGATTGTCAATCACCAGCGGCGCGGCCTGATCACCAATGACAATCCCTTCGCCCGTGCGCTCGAATATATTTTGGCGAATCTCGCCCTTCGCTTGGGCGCGCATGGTGAGGCCGCTACCGCCATTGCCGATAAATTCATTTTTAGAGATAAACGGACATGCTTTTTGGGTGGCTACCAGGCCATGCTGCTGGCAGTTCAGCAGCCGGTTGTTCACTACTAGGGCAACCCCTTCATTGGCCAGAATGCCGCTACCTTGGGGGTTGGTAATGGTCACCTCACGCAGCTGAGCGCGATCGCCCAGCACCACCGTTACATTGTCAGTGATAGCGTTGTCATTCGTGGCATTGTCAGCAGGGCCACCGCCAGTAATAACCACGGCCTGACGGGTAGTGCCAGCAATCGTAACGCCTGCTGGCACCACTAGCGGAAAGCGTTCTCCCGCCTGATAGGCGCCCGGCGCAAGCTGCACTACGCCGCCGGGACGAGCCCGTTGTAATGCCCGAGTCACCGTTCTAAACGGAAACTGAGCTGTACCCTCATCAAGGTCCCGACCGGTAGGACTCACGTACACAACAGCCATAAAGGAACCCCTAGCGACAAAACCAGAACTAGACCATCTTAATGGGTCGTCAGGAACCGTTAGAATGGAGGCATTGCATTAATTACATCGCTAACGCAAAAGCTGTACAAGCAGTAGACGGGTTTCCTATGGCAGATTGGCTCGAACATACCGTCCATGTGGATGTAGACGCCTCAGTAGAAAAGGTGTGGGAGATGTGGTCTGACTTAGAGCAGATGCCTCAATGGATGAAGTGGATTGACTCGGTAGAAATATTAGCGGATGACCCCAGTCTCTCTCGGTGGCGGCTCAATACAAGTGGGCTTTCTTTTTCTTGGCTGTCGCGAATTGCTAATATCATTCCTCAGCAAATTATTCAGTGGGAGTCAGTAGATGGTCTTCCCAATAAGGGGGCGATTCGCTTTTATGGCCATAAGGACGGCACGAGCACGGTAAAAATGACTATTGCCTACGCACTGCCCAGCATTTTGGCCCGCCTGATGATGAGCAGTTCATTTGTAGATCAGGTGGTAACCTCAACCTTACAGGCAGATTTAGATAGGTTTAAAGCAATGGCTACCGAAGAACAAACCGAGCCGTAACCCACGAAAATGGAGCCATCATAAAGCCGTCATAAAATGGGAATTACAGTGGTTTCGACGGGTTCGACGATGGCTAACGCATTAGAGGCACTGCGATCGCAAAATCTAACCGACCTTTTCACCCAAGCACTCGGCTGGCAACCCGTGGAAAAAAGTCCAGCGGCCCAGCAACAAGCGCTGCGAATACTAGGCGAATCTTGCTGCCCAATCGCCTACCGTGACGGTGTAGTTGTATGGCAGGTACTGCTCAGTAAAGATTTTCAGCTGACACCGGCTAGCAAGGCACAAATTTATCAGTCGGTTTTAGCTGTTTCAACGCAGGCCACTTCGGCGCAGACTACTTCAGTGCAGACCACTTCAGCGCAGACCACTTCAGCGCAGACTACTTCAGCGCAGACCACTTCAGCGCAGGCCACTTCAGCGCAAGCCGGTTTAGCGCAAGCGAGTGAACAGACAAAACTACCCCTAGTCATTTTTGTCGATGCGGCTAAAACGCGCAGCCTATGGTGTCAATCCTTACAAGAGAGCGCTTTGTATGTTGTAGGACAGCCCACTACGCTGTGGAGGTATCGTTTACAACGGTTTTCACAGAGTGCTTGCGGTCTTTTTCCTACGGCTAAAACCAAAACCATAGACGCTAAGTACGCCGTTTTTGAGCAGCTCATACAAGGTCTCTACGACCATATTAGCGGTGTTAGCAACAGCACCGATCGGCAGCGATACGCGGTGCTGACCCTGCAGCGGCTGATTTTTGTGCAAAGCATACAGATTAAAGGCTGGCTGAATGGAGAGAGCTGGTATTTGCAAACCCGTTTTGAAACCGCGCTACAACAGGGAGAGAATTTGTTCTTTACAACCTGTTTGCAACCGCTTTATCAAAGTTTGGCACTGCCTGCGTTAGAAAGACCTTTGTCGTTGGTTCAAACGGTTGGCAGCACACCTTTTTTGGGTCATCTGTTTGGATTGCATCCGTTAGAGCAGCGCTATGCCGACATCAATATTGCCGACAGACCGTTTGAAGCAATATTAGGCTGGATGAGTGAGCAGACGAGCGCAGGTAGCTTTAATCCTTGGCTAAGTGCAGATTTAGGCAGCTGGCTAGAGCGGTACTGGGCAAGTCGTACACAGCCAGACGCGGGCTATGTAGGAGATTTTGAACTGGCAAGTCGATTGTGCGATCGCACCCTCGACCCCCTACTCTCTCAACGCATCAGCAATTCTCCCAACACAGAAACGGCCCAGCTGATCTCGCACTCATCACTCAACGAACGATTGTTCCAGGCCACACCCAACACCTGCCGCCAGCTTATTCAAGAAATCCTCCCGACACTGCGAGTTCTCGATCCAGCCTGTGGCAGCGGCAACCTGCTCGCTGCAATCAATCAGCGGCTACTCGATATCTTCAGCGTTTTAACCGGCTACACTCAGCAAAGCCAAGATGCCCAGCTTAAAATTTGGCAGTCGAGCCTTTTAGATCAGAATTATTTAGATCAAAATTATTCGGATCAAAATTATTCAACCGCCAACAATTCGGAACCCACCCATCAGCGCTTAACCCGCCAAGAGAAGGCAACCCAGCGGCAGCTGATATCAGAAACAAACATTTTGATCAATCTTCAAATCCGGGTGTTCAAAAACAATCTCTACGGCGTTGACCTTTCGGCAGGTGCGGTAGAATCGGCCCATTTTCTGCTGCTGCTGCATCTCGTGACACTCGCCCAAGTGGCCGAACAAATCGAGCCGCTGTTTGATTTGTCCTTTAATGTGATGTCTGGCAATAGCTTAGTTGGCCTGATAGATGTTGATGAAGAGAGCTTTGATCAGATCGATGGTGGGGACGGCCAGCTCAATGCTTTTCAAGGAAATTTGCTACAGCCACTAGCCGCAGAAGGCTATCAGACCATTCTTGCTGAGAAAAATTTGGCTTTAGAACATTACAAATCTCGCAATCAGCTGTTAGCTGACGCGCGCAATATTCCAGCCTATGCAAGAGCTTCATTACTACGATCGGAAATTACTCAACTTGATAACAAAGCGCAAAACAAGCTAAACGCCTTACTACTGAGGCAAATGAGTCAGCAAATGGGCATTCAGTACAAAGCCATGCAGCTCAATGACAAGCCCCAGCGTCGCTTGCTGACGTTAGAGGATATCGATATTTTGCAGCCCTTTCACTGGGGATATCACTTCAACAGTATTATTCGGCAAGGCGGGTTTGACTGCGTAGTATGTGCGCCGCCTTGGGAGGCTTTTAGGCCGACAGCGGAAGATTTTTTTCAGCGATTTCAAGACCTAGCCGAAGCAAAAGGGATGAGCGCAAAAACATTAAAGACCTCTAAACAGGCTCTGGCCAAAGGAGATCCGGAGATTGCAGAAGCATGGCTGTTTTATCAAGAACAATATGCTTATGTTGCTGACTATTTTTATCGGAGTGAGCACTATGCCCATCAAAACCCGACGGTAAATGGAGTGATCGTCCGCAACCAGATCAGAAAAGAGCGGCTTTTTGCCGAGCAATGCGTCAGCTTGCTGAGTGCTAACGGCATTGGCGCAATCCTTTTGCCTCAGCCTTTGTCAGCCATCGCTAAAGCAGAGACGCTTCAACAGTTTTTTGAGGAGAATACTGTATATGTAGAACATGCAGAAGATGTACAAGAGCCATCATCAAGAGAAACACCGGAACAACAGACCGTTTTGGTATGGCAAATGCAGAAAGATGCTTTACACGATTAACGCATCTATCAGCGCATCTATCAGCGCATCTATTTGAGAGTACAGCGCATCTTGGCTACTGACGTTGGTTAGCACATGATCGGCTTTTTCGCATTTTTCGCTCAGACTCATCTGCGCATCTATTCGCAGCTGGGCAGCGGCTTCTGAGAGCTGGTTGCGCTTCATGAGCCGTTCTTTTTGCTGAGCAGGCTCGCAGGTAATCACCCAAATTTCAGAGACTAAATGGGTGAGATCTGCCTCAAAGAGCAACGGAATGGCGTACACCAGCATTTGTTCGGGTGGGAACATAGCGGTTACTGATTGAAACCGGGCGCGTACAAAGGGGTGAATCTGTTGCTCTAACCATTCTTTTTCGGCTGGGCTGTTAAAAACCAAGCTGCCTAGCTGGGCGCGATTGAGTGTGCCATCGGGTAGCAAAATGTTGGAACCATAGCGATCGCACACCCTTTTCAAAATTTCACTGCCTTTGGCGACGGCCTCCCGCGCATACACATCGGCATCTAGCACTGGCAGACCGTATCGACGCGCTAAATAGTCCGACGCTGTACTTTTTCCGGTCGCGATGCCGCCTGTTAGGCCAATAATTCGTCTTGTCTGCGGCCTCGTCTGCGGTCTCTCTTTCAATGTCTCCAATCCTTCTTTCAATCTCCCTATCAATATCCCTATCAATGCGCCTGCTTTGCCCAGGTCTCTAGCTCAGCTGTTAGCCCAGCCAGGGTATATTCTTGGGCCTCAAGCGTGACTTTGCCTAGCAGCTCACGACAGTCGCGCGAGGTTTGCGGGCCGATAGAGGCGATCGCAACCTCATCTAGCAGTTCTAGCCACCGCTCGCCAAAGGTTTGTAACATCAGCTGGGCAAAGTGACGAACCGTTTTAGAACTGGCAAAGGTAATCGCATCCGCCTGATGATTTTCGATAGCCTGCAAAGCTGCTGACGGAATACGCGCCGGACAGGCCGACTCATACGCCGGAACTTCAGTCACTCTCGCGCCTTTTGCCGTCATCGCTTGAACCAGCACCTCTCGCCCGCCGCTTTCTACCCGAGGGAACAACAGCTGCTTGCCCGCTGGATTTTCAGGAAAATGCTCAATCAAAGCATCGGCGACAAAGGTGGGGGGAACAAAGTCGGCACAAAGCCCCCGCTGCTGTAAAAATCCGTTGGTTTTTGTGCCGACGACGGCAATCTTAAGATTGGCCAAATCACGGCAGTCTTTGCCCTGATGCAGCAGGCGATTTAAGAAAAAAGTAACCGCATTTGGAGAGGTCAGCAGTAGCCAGTCAAAGCGAGAGAGACGGGCGATCGCCTGATCCATCGGCTCCCAGCTAGCAGGCTCACGGATTTCTAGGGCAGGCAAGTCAATCACCTGAGCGCCTTTATTCATGAGCATTTGGCTAAACTGACCGGCCTGAGTCGCTGCCCGTGTGACCAAAATGGTTTTACCCGCTAGCGGCACTGAGGCGGCAGGGGGCGGCGTTAAGTAAGTTCGTAGCCCCACCACTTCACCCACAATCAGCACACAGGGAGACAACTGAGCTGATCCTACTAATTGCGGCATACTTAGTAGCGTCCCCTGCCAGATTTGCTGCTGAGGCTGGCTGGCCCAGCGCACCACGGCCATAGGTGTTTCAGGACGCTTGCCATGAGCGATTAAGCGATCGCAAATCACGCGCAAATGCCGCCCGCCCATCAGCAGCACCAGCGTATCCAACCGAACCAGCATCGACCAGTCCAGCGCATCTAAATCATGCGCGGTAAACGCCCCAAATCCGCGACTCAGCACCGGGTCAGTCAGGGGAATCCCTGCCAGCAAAGGAGCCGCCAGCACCGAGGAGATCCCAGGCACCACTTCAAACGCGCAGTCAGCCGCCTTGAGCGCCTGAATTTCAGCAGCGGCTCGGCCAAACACGAACGGATCACCACTCTTGAGCCTTACTACCTGCTTGCCTGCCTGAGCTAGCCGCACCAGCAGCTGATTAATCTCCGATTGAGAAGTACTGGGCTTGCCCCCGCGTTTGCCCACATGCCACTGCTCACAGTTTGCCGCAAGCTCCTGTAGCAGGCTGCTATCGACCAAGGCGTCATACACTATGGCGTCAGCTCGGTTCAACAATCTGCGGCCCTGCACCGTCAAACAGTCAAGACTGCCTGGCCCTGCCCCTAACAGAAAAACCTTGCCGCGACGCTGGCCGCTACTTGATACAGACCCAGATACAGACCCAGACATGCCGCACTCGTCAATCCAATGCCTCTATTTTGAGTCACGACGGGCCTTTGTGCCTAACGGATCTGCATATACGCCCAGGTGATTCGCGACGGGTCTTAAATACATGGGCACACGGGCCTGTATGGGCGCATTCAAAAGCAAGCAACCCCAGGTAAGCATATTTTTTTGAACAGACCTATCGGAATTTTTATTTCAGAGAAAGATAAACTAAGCGAAATAAATATGTAGTTGCTTATCCACATGTCAAGAATCTTGTTGAAAATAAGTGAGGCCCCAGACGCTTGACATAAAATAGGCTTGTTCAAAGAAAATAGTCCTTTTCACCACTAACGCACTATTTTAGCCCTCTTAATTTAGCCCTTTTCTTTAGCCCTCTTGCTCTTAAATCGCCCTTTTCACACATGTGGTTTCTGGGCTTAAGGCTTTTGGACTTGGAGCTTCTGGACTTGGAAACGATTAAGCGGGATTTGAACATACGAACTGTTGTTAGGCCAGTTGTTGAATCAGTTATTTGACTGAACATTTGACCAGATGTTTAACAGATAGTTGTTTGCAACTATTTCATAACTATCAAAGGCGGCAAACCTTTACGAGATACAGCCTTAAATCGCCCCTTTGGGATAGTATGAGCCTTTGCAAAAATACCTTTGCAGGCAACAGTTCTAGATTTTTTGTAACTAGCCTTTACCAATTTAAAGCCAAATTAGCGAGATCAAAGGAGATTCAGCACCATGGCATTCTTCCAAACGCTCAACAGCATTTTCGTTTATCTGGCCGAAGGGGTCTATCGAATTTTCAGTCCCCATAGCGATGCCTATCCGGCAACAGGCATGCAGCCCTATAGTGGCATTCCCTACTCCAAACGATTCGATACCTGGTAAGGCTAACGATTCTGTCATCACAACATCTATACCCAAACTCAATCAATAAACTCAATCAATAGGCGCAATAAAAAAGCGCAATAAAAAAGCAGGTAGAAATTTTCCATTACCTGCTTTTTTTAAGCCATTTCATTCCGTTGAATTAACCTGCTGTGGCTCTAATCGTGGGACGACTAGAGCTATGGCATATCGGCCATCGCAACATTTTTGCCCATCGCCTTTTTACCCATCGTCATTTCATCAACGACCAAAGCTGACAGCGCCGGAATGGAATCGTCTCCCGTAATCAGGCGAGCTCCGCGCTGGCTGGTGAAGTAATGCCAGCCCCACTGAAGCATCACCAGCAGCTTGTTATCGAATTCGATGAGGTAGTAGATATGAACAAAAATCCAGATAATCCAAGCAGGGAAACCAGAAAGGTTGGCAAAGCCAAGGCTAGCAACTGCCTCATTGCGACCAATCACCGCGAGGCTGCCAGTGTCTTTATAGTTAAACGCTTTAACCGGCTTATTCGCGACGCGACGCTTGATGAGGTCGGCGAGGTAATCGCCTTGCTGCATTGCGGTCGCCGCCGTCCCCGGAAGGGGTGCTTCGGTGCCATGCGCGTAGTGCGCCAAGTCGCCAGCGATGAAAATATTGGGATGCCCCGGTACGCTTAGGTCAGATTCTACGATGACCCGGCCTGTGCGATCTAGCGCTGCGCCTGTTTGGTCTGAAATGGCCTTGCCCATGGGCGAGGCTTTAATGCCTGCCGCCCACAGTACGGTAAAGGCTTGGACTTGTTCTTTGCGATCGCCGCTTTTGAGCGTGACGGTATCGCCTTCAATATTAGTCACTAGCGTATTTGTCCGAACTTCTACTCCCAGCTTTTCTAAAGACTTTTGCGCCGCGCTCGAAAGCTTGGCAGGGTAGGGGGGCAGCACCCGATCCATGCCTTCTAGCAGCACGACCTTCGTTTCTCCGGGGTTAATGCTGCGGAAGTCTTCACGTAGGGTTTCGTAGGCGAGTTCGGCGATCGCGCCAGAAAGCTCCACGCCAGTCGGCCCCGCACCCACAATAAAAAAGGTCAACAGCGCCTCACGACGCGCCGGGTCTGTCTCTTTTTCAGCGGCTTCAAAGGCTAAAAAAATGCGACGACGTACCTCTAACGCATCTTCAATGGTTTTCATACCGGGCGCAATGTCTGACCACTCATCCTTACCAAAGTAATGATGGCTAGAGCCCGTAGCCACAATCAAACTGTCGTAGCCAACCGTTTCGCCATTTTTAAGCAGCACTTTTCGGGTTTCGGCTTCAATGCCGATAACCTCTCCCATGAGCACCTGCACGTTCTTTTGCTGGCTGAGAATGGCGCGCAGTGGAGAGGAAATATCACCTGCCGACAAACCACCGGTTGCCACCTGATACAGCAGCGGCTGAAAGAGATGAAAATTGCGCTTGTCGATTAGGGTTACTTTAACAGCCGCCTTGCCCAAGGCTTTTGCAGCATATAAGCCGCCAAAGCCGCCGCCGACAATCACAACATGGTGAAGCACCTTTTTCCCAGCGATTTCAGAGCCGGAGGCTTGATTGTGTACAGCATTGGATTTGACGGGCTTGTTCTTGAGAACGGCTGTCATAGTTAGTGACCAATAATTATGTAACTTAACTAAAGTTTATAACTTTAACAGGATCTTTTCTTATAGCGATTCAGACACTTCATCGAAAAATTGTCTGGTTTTTTGCTTTCTTTTGCTTTCTCTGGCGTCTTTTGCTGTATCAAACTGCTGTCAGCAGCCTTTCGACAGCCTTTCGACAGCGTTTTGACAGCTAATATGCCCATTATCTTGAAACTTTTTCTTAATTTTTACTGTGACCATGACTACTTTTACCCCATCTATGCATTTAGGAAGGAAGTTTTAGGAAGGAAGTTTGTGCTTTAGAAAAGGCTTTAGGGAAAGAGGAGCCATAGAGTCAAGTGAATTTATATATATAGATTTCAGTAGCCTGTGTAGCGGAAGAAATTGTAGAGTTAGAAAAATATTGGGCTGAATTGTTTTGGGCCAAAACATTTGCCAGCCAGTGGAAGGAAGAAAAAGCATGGGGCTAATTGTTCAAAAGTATGGCGGCACCTCTGTCGGCACTATAGAGCGCATTCAGGCAGTTGCTGAGCGCATTCACACCACCGCGAAAGCAGGTAACTCAGTGATTGTAGTGGTTTCAGCGATGGGCAAAAGTACCGATAGCCTAGTGAAGCTAGCGAGCGAAATTTCGAGCAATCCTAGCCGTCGGGAAATGGACATGCTGCTTTCTACAGGCGAGCAGGTCACCATTGCACTGCTGAGTATGGCCCTGCATGAACATGGTCAGGCGGCGATTTCACTCACGGGCGCTCAGGTCGGCATCGTAACGGAAGCAGAGCACACGCGCGCCCGCATTTTAGAAATTAAAACCCAGCGGCTGGAGCGACATTTAAAAGAAGGCAAAGTCATTGTTGTTGCGGGCTTTCAGGGGACTAGCCGCAGCGACCAACTGTTAGAAGACCCAGATATGTTGGGCGAAATTACCACCCTCGGCAGAGGGGGATCAGATACCTCTGCGGTGGCGCTCGCTGCTGCGATGCAGGCTGAACGCTGCGAAATCTATACCGATGTTCCCGGCATCTTAACGTCCGATCCTCGGCTAGTACCCGATGCGCAGCTGATGGAGGAAATCACCTGCGACGAAATGCTTGAGCTGGCGAGCTTAGGTGCGAGTGTGCTGCATCCTCGGGCCGTAGAAATTGCTCGCAACTATGGTGTGATGCTAGTTGTGCGCTCTAGCTGGACAGATCAGCCCGGCACTCGGGTGACCTCACCGGCCCCGCAGCCCAGGGCGCTAGCAGGGTTGGAGCTGGGCAATCCGGTTGATGCGGTGGAGTTTGATACGAATCAGGCCAAGGTAGCCTTGCTCAGGGTGCCTGACAAACCGGGCGTGGCCGCTCAACTGTTTGGCGCGCTAGCAGGACAGGCGCTTAATATTGATTTGATCATTCAGTCTATTCACGAGGGTAATTCTAACGATATTGCTTTTACGGTGCATTCTCAGTCACTGGCGCAGGCGGCTAGTGTGGCTGAGCATATTGCGCCAACGCTGCGATCCTCCTACGGTGGGACTATCTCTGGCGGCGGCGCTATCTCTGGCGGCGGCGCTATCTCTGGCAGTGGGACTATCTCTGGCGGCGGCGCCGCAGATGAAGCCGAGGTTCAAACCGCTGACCATATTGCCAAGATCAGTATTGCGGGCGCTGGCATGATTGGTCGCCCTGGCGTCGCTGCGGGTATGTTTTCGGCGCTGGCTGAGGCAGGTGTGAATATTCAGATGATTTCGACTTCAGAGGTCAAGGTGAGTTGTACGGTGGCAGGAGATGACTGCGATCGCGCGATCGCCACTCTGTGCAAACATTTTGACGTTACCAACTCTCCTGCACGATTGGATCAGGCCCAACTGACCGCAGCCAATCTCCCCTCCGTCAGGGGCGCGGCCCTAGACCTACAGCAAGCCCAGCTTGCCATTCGCTATGTCCCCGACAGACCTGGCCTGGCCGCTCGCATTTTCCAGCTACTGGCCGACCGCAGCATCAGCGTAGATATGATTATTCAGTCACAGCGCAGTCGTCCTCACCAGGGCCAAATGACCCGCGACATCGCCTGTACCATCAGGCAAGACGACGCCGAACTCGCTAAAAACCTGTTGCAAGCAGCAGCGGCTGAACTAGGCTACGGAGAGGTGTGGATCAACAAAGACATCGCCAAGGTGAGCGTCGTTGGCATTGGCATGGCCTATCGCCCTGGCATTGCCGCAGCAATGTTTGAATCTCTCGCCGCCGCCGATATCAACATCCATATGATCGGCACCTCCGAGATTAAAATTAGCTGCGTAGTAGAGCAAGCCAAAGGCGTAGAAGCGCTCAGAGTCGTCCATTCTGCCTTTGACCTAGCAGGCTCGGAAACGGTAGAGGTACCGGCGTGAGTCAAGATGTCGCTATCTTTATCGGCAGCGCTATGGTGCTGATTGGCTACCTCATTTTTTCAGCCAAAACAGAAATGGGAACTCAAATAAAATGGCCTTTAAATGACATTAGAAGACAGGAAGAGAAAGAAAACGAATGAGTGAGTTTACAATGCCACGTGGCACTCCCACGCAGCACTCCCACGCAGAAAGGAAGTGGTCATTACAGCTGCTTAATTGCAAGCAAGACTTAGCAGCGCTGGGGGTCGTAAGGTTGCTCGTTATTTAGGATCTCAAAGCTCGATCAGCGTTGGCACTTTTGTCGCTGACGGAGTGATGCTGTGGAGGGTAATGCTATGGAGGGATATCTACACTCCATAGCATTTGCTAAACTTGTAATACTAAAAACGTCAGTAAACGTCAGCCAAATATACCGTCAAAGTGAATTTGGCAAAGTGAATTTGGCAAAGTGAAATCTGGCGAAGTGACTGAGCGACTTGTACTGAGCGACTCGTTTTGCGTAGGTCACGCATCACTGCTTACCTTTAGCCCTCAGGCAAGCCCTCATGAACAACAACAATTTGATCGAGTCTTTTTATAGCTGGTATCGTGGCGCTATTCGCCATCCTAAATGGCGCTGGGCTATTATTCTTGGCACAGTGTTTTATCTCATTAGCCCGCTCGATATTTCGCCCGATGTTATCCCTATTATCGGCTGGCTAGATGACGGCATTTTAGCGACTCTGCTAGTGACTGAGCTCTCTTCTTTAGCTATGGATTATCTTAAAAACAAAAGCAAAGGTAACGTCGCTGAGGGTACTACAGTTGAAGCAGAAGGTGCAAATGTGATTGATGTAGAAGTTAGCTAGCGATCGCTTACTGCCAGTGCTATGTCAGTGCTATTTCGGTGCTATTAAGGCGTTAAGATAGCGGTTTTCCCTGGCGCTGCTGCATGTTAAACGCTTTAGAAAAAGTTCAGTCTTTTTTTGCCGAGCCGTTTTTACAGCTCGGCAATTCGGCAATTTCGTTGGGTGCAATTAGCCAAGTTTTACTCATTTTGCTGGTTGTACTGCTTGTGGCTTTTGGGCTAAAGCGGTTTATTTCACTGCAAATTCTTGGTCGGCTTGGGCTCAGGCAGGGCACTCGCGAGTCGGTGGCGGTAATTACGAGCTACGCGATCGCAGCATTGCTTTGCATTGTGCTGTTACAAGCTGCTGGGATCAACCTTGCCTCACTCGCCGTTATTGCTGGCAGCTTAGGCGTGGGTGTTGGCTTTGGCCTGCAAGAAATCACCAAAGATTTTATTAGCGGTTTGGCTTTGCTCCTAGAACGCAAGCTAAAAGTAGGCGATTTTGTTGAAACTGACGAAGTCTCTGGCTATATTGATGAAATCTCGCTGCGCTCTACGGTGATTCGTACTATCACCCAAAAGCATATTGTTGTACCCAATAGTGACTTAATTAGCAACAGAATCACCAACTGGACATACGCCAATCAAAAAGGCTGGGTTATTGTTCCAATTAGCGTTACCCATGAGAGTGATCCTATCTTGGTAATTGAGATATTGCTGGATTCTGCTTATATGGAGGAAACAGTTTCTTTAGAACAGCCGCCTGAAGTATATCTGTTTAACATTGGAGAGAACTCGCTAGACTTTAAGTTGGTTGTGTGGATTAACCGGATTGATTTGAAGTACGTCACTGAAAGCTCGCTTCATTTCATTATTTTGCAAAATTTAAAGCAGCATGGCCTACGCCTGGCCTCTCCCCGCTTAGATGTTTGGCAGCGTAACCCCAGCGTGGTGATTGCTTCAACGCCAAAAGACTACAGCCAAGACGCCGATTTGCAGCGATCAGTCGGGAGCGATTTGGATAATTTTGCTAAACCCGTAGCGATTAGAGACTTGTTGAAGCAGATTCCCTTTTTTCAGCAATGCACCGACTTAGAACTTCGTAAGCTGGTAGAAATTGGCCATCGCAAGCGGCTAGAGACATCAGAAGTGCTCTATCGAGAAGGTGAACCGGGTGACGCCTTTTATATTATTTTGTGTGGCTCGGTGGGCTATACGCTGCCCGCGACGCAGCAAACCACGATTGTCAAAGCAGGGCAATTTGTCGGAGAGTTTTCGCTAATGCTTGGGGTGCCTCGCACGGTCACTATCAAAGCCGTTGAAGAGACAACGCTGTTTAAGATTAGTCCCCAAGGTTTTAAAAAACTACTGCAAGATCAGCCTCACTTATACAATTTAATTGTGGCGGAAATGGGGCGTCATGAGGAAGAACTTTCTCAGCAAGGTCGCCAACTCAGGGCGCTAGGGCTGATCAACTCGGAAGAGTACAATCGCAACCCGATTGATTGGGTGCGTCAACATTTAGAGCGATTGTTTGGGCTCTAGCGGAATCGCATAGACAAAATCAGGCGCTATTAATTAAAAATTAACCCAAAATTAATAGGGAGCGTTGTACATTACAAAAATAATTGATGTTTTACGCGAAGGATATTCATAGACCTACAGACCTCGGCGTTGGTAGGTTATTTAATTGGGGGTGAATCTCCAAAGACTATATGGAAAGCCCTGATCCAAAGCTTATGTCAAAAGACACCCAATCTTTTTTGCTCTCCGACTCGGCTATGCGAGCTGCGAGCTACTCTACCTACGAAAATTTTCAGCCGCAGCTCTCTTTAGGCCCCACTGAGCTACAAACCTGGAAGCACCGAATTCTCAACTTTCAATCCCAGATTCAAGCTGCGCCGCCCGCCCAACAGGGCAGCTTGTTTGAGCCCGTGGCCCCGGTGGAGGCGAGTCCTGCGGACACCCTTGACCCCTTTAGCCTGCGCCGCCAAAACACCGAATTTTGGCGCTGGCAGTTCGACGATGTTGGTATTGCCGCGATGTACTTTGTGATTGACTACGCGGCTACTGCCCCTGACAGCGGCCAGCCCCTGCTGCTCTACATTGGCGAAACTGTAAAATCAAACCAGCGTTGGAAAGGCGTTCACGACTGCAAGCGCTATCTTACTAACTATCGCCAGTCTCACTACGAGAATGGGCTAGACAGTGAGCTGGGTATTGCCTTTTGGCCTGCTGCCCCCGAAGCGCGTAAGCCTCGGCAGCAGCTGGAATTAGCGTTGATTTATCGGTGGCGATCGCCCTTCAATAAAGAAAACTGGCGCTTTTGGAACACCCCTTTTGTCAGTGGCAAGCAGAACCCGTAAAGGCAGGGAGTCATAGGCCCTAAAGAAACGGTAGCGGATAAGTTCTGCCTGCTTTCCTGCCTGCTTACTTCACGAGCGCATATTCCCCGGTGAGTTTGCATAGCTGCTGCACCAGCAAACTGAGGAACAAGCCCACATCTGTGACGACGCCAGTGGATTCTACCGATCCGCGATCGCTCAATTTGGTGACCACAGCCGGATTAATATCCACGCACACCATTTTCACACCGGCTGGGGTCATATTCCCAACGCCGATAGAATGCAGCATGGTTGAGAGCATCAAGATTAAATCAGCCCCTTCAATCAATCGAGCGTAGTCGGCCTGCGCTTCAATCAAATTCATTTTGGTGTCGGGCAGGGGGCCATCGTCGCGAATTGAACCAGCCAGGGAAAAGGGCACGTTGTTTTTCACGCATTCGTACATGACGCCGCTGGTGAGAACACCTTTTTCAACCGCATTCGCGATGCTGCCGTAGCGACGAATAGTGTTAATAGCCTTGAGATGATGGCGATGGCCGCCCTGAACCGAGACGCCGCGCTTCATATCCATGCCTAACGAAGTGCCCATCATGGATTGTTCAATATCATGAACAGCGATCGCATTGCCGCCTAGCAGCGCATGCACATAGCCGCCCTGAATTAGCTTTCGCAAATGCTCGCTACCGCCGGTATGAATGACCACCGGGCCAGCCGTGACGACCACCTTGCCACCGCGATCGCGAATTCGCCGCAAGTCCCAGGCAATTTGCTCAACCACTAGCTCAACCCGGCGCTCGCTTGAAACGCCTGCGCCCATGAAGCTAAAGTCGTCTGTCCCTTTTTTGATAGAAGGCGCTTTGCGCAGGGTGTGAATGCCTTTGCTGCCTACAACCACTTCTTCACCCACTTTGAGATCGCGCAATAGCTTGCAGCGCGCGACTAGCTGACCCGATTCATGGGTAACGGCGATCGCGCCATCCATCCGCTGTCCCTGCACCCGATACCAGTGGTCACCCACTAACACCTCCGAAGGGTAAATAGTCGTCACATAAAAATCATCGGGGGCAACACCGTCTTGAACCACCGCATCTAGCTGAGCAGGCGTTGACTCTCGGGGCAAGCTCACCGCCCCCAGGTCAATGAGCTGCCCCATAATGTCATCCATGACAGAAATATCGGGCGCTGTCACCTTCACTTCAGCAACCGAAATATCCTGCCGCTGCATACCCAAATCAAAGCTCAGCACCTGAAAGCTACCGCCGCCCGTCGTAATCACATCTAGCGCCCGGTTTACAATGCCCGAGTCTAGCAAATGGCCTTCTAAACGAATCACCCGGCTCAAAATAGAAGACGCTTTGGGCTCAGTTTGGCGGGGTTCAATGGTTTTTAAGGTAAGGCACTTGGCCGCGCCACCCGCCTTCAAAAATTCGGTCAGCGGCGTTTCTTCGACGGTAAAACCGCGATCGCTCAAAATGGCTTTCAGCTCATCGCTGGCCTGGTTCATCACCACAACGTGATCGACATTCACCGTATTGCAGGCAAAATTTATCGCATCTATTTCGCTGACCACAATGCGCTTTTCCGCCGGAACTCGCATTTCAATGAGCCGATTAGAATAGGCGTCAAAAGCGGGCGGATAGTACATCACATACCCGTCTGTCAGCGGACAAAAACAGGTATCTAAATGATAGAAACGGCTATCTACCAATCGCAAAGAGAGAACTTCTACATCTAACCAATCTGCAAGGTAGGGGTGAGAGTCTAACTCAGAGCGAAAGCCATAGCCCGCCCACAGCCAGCCGCCTGCTCGGTCAATCAGGGCATCGCCTGCCCCTTCAAACGGCAGACTTTTTGGCAGGGTATACACCGTAAAGCCGTTGTCCTCAAACCACTTGTGAAAATAGGGTTCTTCGCCTTGGCGCTCAGGGTGCAAAAACCGGCTCAAAACGACGCGATCGCCCAGAACCAGCCCGGCATTAGCAGCAAACACCATATCTGGCCAGCCTTTTTGGGGCTCAACTAGCTCAATCGTCGCATGTTTTTTCAGCACGCTATATAGCTGATTCCACTGAGATTCTGCATGATCGCGCGACGATCGGTGAATATTGCCTTCCATCCAGGGATTAATCACATAGTCCACATCGTAGTGGTGGGGCGGACACATCAAAATCTTCATGTCGTGGGTCATCGGGGTCATCCTCAAAAATTGAAAAAATACTGACAGCGCAAACAATACAACCGCAATTAAAAAATGCTAAACACAGCTAAACACACAGGCTCATTTCTGTTATTCAAACCGCAACTCAAACCGCAATTCAAACCGCACCTTATCAACCGCAAAATATCTAAAACAGATCCTTACTCAGCCGCTGCTCATAACGCGCTACAAAAAACTAGCTTGCATCATTTCCAGGCACAAGAATATCTGTTTTTCCTGACAGGTCAGCTCAATATTTTAGTATGTTCTGCCTTTTCACAGCTGTCTGCACAGTTCCAGATAACACCCCAAATAACACCCCAGATAACACCCCAGATATCGCTCCAGATATCGCCTCACTAAGACTTTTGCGGCCACCCGGACACAGGAGGCAATATTTATAACCAACTACCCCCTAAGCAGTACGCAAATCTCTGCCTAAAGAAGGCTAGGAAGGTTGTAGGCTATAGAACCTAGTTTTTTTGGCGACGATTGCCAAATGTTATGAAACCATCACTCAAGCATGAAGCACGGAGAAAAGGGTAATGTACAATACCGTTATCAACGGATAAAAAGCCTTTATTTCTTAGCTCATGTGCGCAAGCTCTGAGGTCACGAATGCCTAGGTATCGTTGGCGAAACAGAATATACCTATAACTACCTACAAATTGGTCGCTACCAATATGGGTGACGACAGGGAGGTTTGTTTGGCGTAGCTGATATAGTGTAGTCAATATCAGAGTTTACGAGGAGTAGAGTGAGATAAAGAACTAGATACTGTCTTGACCCTTAACTGTCTTGAATCCTAACCGTCTTGACCCTTAACTATCTTGACCCTTAATTAGACTCCCCAAAGAGTATCTGAATCTTTAAACAGCATTTTAACTAGCAGTAATCAGCACATTAACCAGCAACAGTTTTATCACTTAAAAAGTTCTTCGCTTAACATTTTTTTTGGATTGTCAAAAGCTGTTTCAAACAGTTTTCTGGTATTCATAATTTATGAGGAGTACTAGACAGGGTAAGCGTTTTAGCGAATTTACGCGATCCAGATAAGCTGTAAAAACACCTAAACAGAGTCAGAAATCTTGTCATCGTCACTTCTGGTCACTTCTGTTGTTTGGCTCTGCCACTACTTGGTTCTACTGTCCACTTTACGGATTATCGCTTTACGGATTATCACTTTACGGATCGTTTTACTCAACCTCTTTAATCGACAAATAGGCTCTGTTGAGAAGATAGATTCTGTTTCGCCAAGTTTCGCATTGAACACCCGTTTACCCGGTTAGATAACCTGTTATCTACCATCAGTTTATCTACCTATCAGCTATCAGCAACTGTAACCGTTGTCATTTAACCACTCATCTGCACTTTCGTTAACGTCCCGCACTGCTTAGCAAGCTTGACGCAAACTTTGCGTCTCAAATTTTGCACAGTGATTTACCAAATACTTACTATTGAGGGCATTACCATGCTTAAAGAAGCGCGTCGATATTCTATTCATTCCGTTCAAGATGAAGTCCGAGCCTTGGTCAATAGAGGATCTATTGGCAAGCAGAGTCAAATTTATGTTTTGGCTCGATACTTTAGCGATCGCGAGTGGAAGAAAATAGAGGAAGTGCTAGAAAGCAATGAGTATTTACTCAGAGACCCTATTGGCGACCTGATCGGTCAAGAGAGTTGGCTAAACGATTAAAACTCTCGTATTTTCAAGGTTGTCGTTCAGTCATGCCGTTCAGTCATGCCGTTCAGTTCGTTCAGTCATGCCGTTCAGTCATTAATGCATTCAGCAACAGCGATGCATTGACCGCTGCCTCGCCGCAGGTGATCGCCTTTGCAGCGGTCAATACGACTACAGCGATACGATATTGAATTGCGTTCCCTAAGCACTCCCTCAGCTGTAGGAATCACCCTTTAGCGGCGGCTTATTAAGGTTGGCGTTGTCAACGACGTAAGCCATGTTGTAAGGATCGTCTACTTTTTTAGAAGCCTGCCTGAGTTCTACACCAATGACGTTGCCATCTTCGTCGTAGTCTAAAATGAGCCCTGGCGCTATTTGAGCGGTTTCTTCGATGGTGGCTAGGTTGAACGAAATCTGTAAAATGTCTTTATTTTCGTCGTACAGTACTTTCATAGCAGGCTTTCACAGGGTTTTATAAGCAGTGGTATGAAGATGATGCTTATGGGCGATTGTCTAGCGATTGTCTAGACAGATGACAGGCAGCAACCCATCTCCTAAGATCATCATAGAATGATGGAAACCGTTACAACACATTCTTTCTACGTATTAACAGCAATTATTTCTTGCCGGTGGCTATGCGAATGTGCGCTATGAACCAGTAAAAAACTATCTAATAGAGTTGTATGGTGACTGTATTCAATGCCTAACGATTTAGATAGCTATGTCTCAAACACGGCCCGCTACCGTTCGCCCCATCGGTGTATACATTCTTTCAGGCTTAGCTGTTGACGCTACAGTCAAGCCCAAATCGCCTCGTCTGCTGGCCATTGATGCCATTCGGGGGTATTTGGTAGAAATTGACGTTGAAACCAATAATACGGTCGTTCTTAATCCTTATTCTGTAGCCGATTGGATTGGTGCAACGGGTCTAGCCGTTTGGCAAAACACCGTTTGGTTTACTCGGGGTTCGTCTGTTTTTACCTGTACGTTGACTCGGCCAGAGGCTGAGACGCCTCACCTATCAACACCTCGGCTATTAACAGAGTTGCCCTATCAGGCGGATGGGGTGGCCGTTTGGGAGTCTACTTTGTACGTGACCTGCCAAAAAGCAGGCTACATTTATGTGTACGCCAATGGCAGCAGCGACTGGAGCCAAAAAATCCGCCAGCCTGGTATTGGGATCGAAAATATTACGGCGACTGAATCGGCATTGTGGGTGTGCGATCGCACAGAACAATCCGTCTTTTGCCTAGATCGCGCCACAGGCGATTTGAACTTTGCCGCGCTGACGCCATTTAGCTCACCCACGGGCATTACCTTTTATCCTCAGACATCTCCTGAAACATCTTCTGAGACATCTCCTGAAACATCTTCTGAGACATCTCCTGAAACATCTTCTGAGACATCTGAAGACGCATCCATAAACGCCGTCAATACAGACATCTGCTACGTCGCTTATGCAGATGAGGAAGTTTACATCAGAGACGATCCTAACTCGGCAGACCCGTATCAGGTCACTTTTCGCGATCGCACCTTCATTCATCCCCTCTACATTCACCACAACGCCGCCGAGCACTACACCCTTTCCAACGGCTACCTCACCGAAATTGAATATGTCGAAGAACTGCTGCCACTAGAAGACGTACCCTCACTCAGCAACGTAGAATGGCGCATTGCCCTACCTGCCGATACACTGCGCCAAAAAGTCCGCAGCGTCACCCCAGTGGGTCACGCCTTCACCGAAGAAATCCAAGATGGTCAGCGAGTCGCCGTTTACCGTTTTGATGAGCTTACGCCGTTTGAGGCAGGCTTAATCGGCTGGAAAGCCACAGTCGAAATGTACAGCATCAAACACACACTCACTCCCCGAGATGTAGAATCAGCACCGTCCCTATCAGCAGACTTTCAGCAGCGCTATTTAGTCGATGACGACGAGCTGTCTATGGATCATCCCTTGATTCAAAAAGCGGCGAAAGAAGCGGTCGGCACCGAAACCAACATTTTGAGAAAAGCGCTAAAGATTCGCAACTACGTATATGACAAACTCGCCTATGGCATTCAGCCCAAAATCGACACACCGGATATCGCCTTAGCACGAGGCGTCGGTTCTTGTGGCGAGTATGTGGGGCTGCTGCTGGCCCTATTTCGCCTAAACGGCATTGCCTGTCGTACCATTGGCCGCTACAAGTGCCCGCAAAAGTCCGAACTCCGAAACCTCCCCCTAGAGCCCGACTACAACCATGTGTGGTTAGAATTTTATGTGCCTGACATTGGCTGGCTGCCCATGGAATCGAACGTCGATGACGTGCTCGAACAAGGCCCCTATCCCACCCGATTTTTCATGGGGCTTGCCTGGTACCATACCGAACTAGGCAAAGGCATCCCCTTTGCCAAGCTCAAAGCCGACAACCGACCCGAAAAATTCTCACTCAGCGATTTGGCCATCAACCACATTCGCTTCACCATTCGAGCAGAACTCGACCCCTCCCAACAATCATGACTTACTCTCTCATCATCCATGGCGGCGCAGGTGCCCTCGAAGATCTTAAATACGAAGCAGATGAATCAAAATTTAAAGCCAGCATCGTTGAGATTCTCGAAGCTGGACGACAAAAACTAGCCCAAGGCGAGGCAGCATTAGATGTTGTTGAATACTGCGTGAATCTCTTAGAGAACAATCCGCTGTATAACGCAGGCAAAGGATCGGTACTCAACGAAAATGGCCAAGTTGAAATGGATGCCGCCCTAATGAACGGCAGTGACCTCCGCGCGGGGGCCGTCACCTGCGTTAAAAACGTCAAAAATCCGATCTCTCTTGCTCGCAAGGTCTTAGAACAGGGCGATCATGTCATGCTGGCGGGCGAAGGCGCATTAGAATTTGCCAAATTCTCTCAAGCAGAGCTGTGCCCTGATGAATATTTCATCACAGCGGCCCGAGTAAAACAGCTCGAAGAAGCCAAATCCGCTGGCCGGATGACGCTAGATCATGAACGTGTGAAACCGGATCAAAAACCGGATCAAAAGCCCGCTCAAAAATTAGGAACTGTAGGCGCGGTCGCCCGTGATCAACAAGGCAACTTAGCGGCAGCCACCTCTACCGGCGGACTGGTCAACAAACGCTGGGGCCGAGTTGGCGACACGCCTGTCGTTGGCGCGGGGGTCTTTGCCGACAACGAAACCTGCGGCGTATCGGCCACTGGATATGGAGAACAGTTTTTACGCACGGTTTTTGCCAAAACCGTTTCGACTTATGTGCAGTTTAACGGCATGAATGCCGCCGAAGCCGCTACCGCTGGGGTTGACTATTTGGTTCGCAAAGTCAATGGCGAAGGCGGCGTGATTGTGATTGACCATCAAGGCAAATGCGCCTCGGCTCAGTCTACTTCTGGCCTGATTCACGGCTGGATTGAGGCAGGCGGTGAGGCCATCTGTAAGCTGGGGTGAGGTTTGAATGATGCGAGCTGCTGTATCTCGCATCAATTCACTAGCCAAGTGCTTTTCTAAAATTTCGCTGTTTGTTGGGTGGTCACGCGATCGCGCCCACCTCCATTGCAATCTGTCGCAATCTGTCGCAATCTATCGATATCTATCGATATCACAGACTTAATCGTCCAAATTTGGCATTCGGAAGACATCTGCAAACAGCGACTTTTTATTAACCCGGCGCTCGTCGCTCGGCGAATCGTAAACAACCATCAGCGCATCGTCGTATCCTAGGCAGGGAAAAAGGGCCAGCCCTTCGGCATGATCCACACCGGGAATAAAAGGGAGATCAAACAATACGCTGAGCGCATCTTCGCTTTGTTCCCAAATGGTATGGTTGCTGTGGTCGGGTAAGTTTTTGACCTGAAAGACCTGCATTGCCCCTTCTAGCTCCATCGTAGGCCCTGCCAAAATAATTAAATTGTTGTTTCGTAAGCACAGCTCTCGAACGCCCAGTCCGTTGAGATCAACAAAGTGTTTACGATAAATTTCGCCCTTATCGCCAATCTCTTTAGCGGTTAAAACGCCCGGCTCGGACTCTTCTAGCTCTAGCTCTAATATGATTGCGCGGCCGCGTAACACCGGGCCGCGCAAGCCCAAATACACTCGATTGCCTAAAACGGCTAGCCCTTCAATATCTAGCCCGTTGTCTTTTGAGGGTAAGCGCATTTGAACAAAAGGGCCGATATGCTCATCTTGGGCGAGGGCTTCCATGAGCATGTTGTGTTTTTTGGTTTTGCGCAGTAAAGCAGCTGTAAGCGTGTCTTCTTCACTATTTGAGGGCTGGTAAGATTTCACTAGCTGGCCGTTGATAACCGGTACTCTAGCAAGCAGGTAGCGATTGGCGTCGGTTTCAATTTCGGCCAGAGCCTGAATATCTTTTTTGTATTTTTTGCCTTTTGGCTGATTGCGCTTTGCACTGTGAGAGCCGACTAGCCAAAGGTAGCCGTCAGAATAGTCCATGCCTTCGATATCGATTTCAGAGTCGGCGTCAAACAGCTTGATGAGGTCACCTGCGGCAAAGCGCTGATGGTTGCCGTAGATGCAGGGCGCAGTTGGGCTCAATCGTTCGATGCTGGTGAGTTCGTCGGAGCCTAGCCATAGGCTGCCGTCGGGGGTGCGGGCGATCGCAGAAATCTCCCCACTCAAGTCGGCGTCTGGGCTATCAAACTGAAGCAAAACACGGCTGAGCAAAAAGCTATTAGGCATAGAAACAGTAAAAGATAAAAAACAGCAAAATATAAACGGTATAGCCGATTTGCCGACATTCTACAAATTATAGGCTCAGCCGAGCATTTGCATCTATCAGAAGAAAGCTCATGCGTCTCTATTCATGCGCCTCTAAAAACAGCATCCCAAAATTTTGCTTGTGTCAATCATCCTGTAAAGCATCCTGTAGAGAATCCTGTAAAGCTAGTACAAACGACTCATCAAGTTTCGTAGAATCTATAATTTTTCTAAGGTCGCTTTTTAAGTGTCTGTGGCAGCATAGCGAAAGATGATTCAGGGAAATAGAAACACATGGCAGCCTCAACCACCGATACCCAACGCTTTCGCTCAGCAACAGATTTTCCACAACAAATTCAAACGCTAGAGCGCGAGCAGGCAAACGCTTTGTATGCCGAGATGAGAGAGTGCCTAATTTTTACCAACCGCAGTCGCGCTCAGCTCGTGCGCAGGAACACAGAGCACAAAGACAAAACGCTACAGCTACGCGACAAAATCGGCAATCTACAGGGCTTGATTAACCAGCTGCAAACCCAAAAGCAAACCCAGCTCGCCGAAAGAGAAGCCATTATCACTCAGCTCGCAGGCGAAATGCAGGAAATGGATGCTCAGCTCAATACCCTCTCTCAGGCATTTGATGCCGTGGGCGATGTAGAGTCCGAAGCGCAGTCTCAGTGGGGGAGACTTCTGTTTCCAAAGCGGATTTTGAGCCTGCTCAAGGCTGTAAAAGCGCTAATGCAATGGTACAAAAAAGACGAGACACCTGAAATCACTGGAGGCGCTATTGAGATTGAAGTGATTGACGAGGAGCACAGGCGCGATTATCCGCATCAATATACCGATCAAGCCTCCATCAACCGCGACTTGCTAGATCGCTAACCCTTGCTGAATTGCCAACCCTAGCGGAATCTTGCAAGCCGCTAGGCGCTAGGCGTCGTAAAGCCAATTTTAAGAACTTGTATTATGAGATTCATATTCATAGCCGAAATGCACAGAAATTATGGGTAAGCAGAAAATAGATCGACTGCTGGCCAAGCTTCAGGACAACCACGCACAAGATATTCACGACACCGCCGCGATTTTTACAGTGGCTCAGGGGGCCGTGAATCAGCTCGCGCAGGAAATGGGCCGAACGCCCGACACAAGCGAGAAGCCATCATCGCTGCTAGCCCCACCGCAGCTTACAAAAGCTGAGCTGATCCATCGCTATGGGAACTACAACGCTTGTCGTTCAGCAGCCAAAAAGGCCGGTATTACGTTTAGCCGTCAGCCTCGCTGGCCGCAAATCGTAGCCGCCTTTAACTACTTAGAAGGCTGTCAAAAGTGTGTCAATACCTATTTGCAGCAGCACCCTAGTCCAGACCTTCAAGATATCAAAATCACGCTGTCGCTCAGTTAGGGCGTCGCCATAGAATAGCTGACACAACACCGGACACAACACCTAACAAAAACCTAACAAAACACCTGTGTTGCCGATAACTGTATAGGATAAGGACGCGATAGATAGGGACGAAATAGGGAAGAAATAGGGATGCCAGAGATAAAGGTGGCCATTGTTGGCTGTGGATATGTAGGGTCAGCGGTGGCTGAGCATTGGCAGGCGCAGGGGTTAGATGTGCTAGTGACGACGACTCGGGAAGAGCGCGTAGCAGAGCTAAAACCCCTGTCGAATCAGGTGGTAGTGCTGAGTGGAACGGATCGCGATCGCCTACAAGCGGCTTTGGCCGACCGCCAAGTCGTCCTTTTATGTGTGGCCTCCAAACGCGGTGCGAGCTATGCCGATACCTACTTGCGTAGCGCCCAAACCCTCGCGGCGGTGCTCCCGCATACGGCTGTAGAACAGTTGATTTACACCAGCAGCTGCTCAGTATACGGCGAGCACAACGGCGCATGGGTAAGTGAGCTAATGCCGCCCATGCCAGCGACAGAAAACGGCAAAATCATTGAACAAACCGAAGAGACGCTGCTATCGGCCACTGGGCCGCAGCGAAAGGTTTGCATCTTACGCTTGGGTGGCATTTATGGCCCCGGTAGAACCTTAGAGAAAATCTACAGTCGCGCGGCGGGCACCACCCGAGGGGGCAACGGCGCAGAAGCAACAAACTGGGTGCATTTAAGCGATATTGTTGCGGGCATTGACTGGGCAAAAGAAAAACAACTCGCAGGAATTTATAACTTGGTGCAGGAAGAGGTGCCCAGCGTGCGAGAATTGATTGGCCAGGTGTGCGATCGCTATCATCTAGCCCCTGTTAGCTGGGACGAAAGCCAGCCAAGCACCCGCAAAAATGTCCGCGTTTCCAATGCCAAAATCAAAAGCACCGGCTACCAGTTTGTCCATCCGAGCTTTTGGCCTTGAATCGCGTTAGAGATTTACTAGAGATTTACTAGAGATTTATTAGAGATTTACGCCCTTTGTATCGCTCGCTGAATCACCCTCTTACTTTGGAGAGACGGTTACCGTTGCGCGAGTCTTTAAGCTTTGGGGTAAGAAGGCCTTAAAAAGGAAAGGCGATCGCTTCTAAGGGTTATGACAACTAAGGGTCATGACAACTAAGGGTCATGACAACCTCTGAAGGATCGCGGAATTTTGTTTATGACTATTCCCAACGTTCACTGGTGGAGAAATACATCGGTTAGCCCTCAAGTTTGGACTTGGCAAGATGCTAACCAGGTTGAACATAAAGGAACCTGGTGGCAAAACGCCGTTATTTATCAAATTAATCCGCTCAGCTTTCTGGATACGGACGGCGATGGACAGGGCGATTTGGCAGGCATTATTGAAAAGTTAGACTATATTGCCAGCCTTGGAGTGGATGCGATTTGGCTATGCCCTATCTTTGAGTCGCCTATGAAAGATTTGGGCTACGACATTACCGATATGCGGCAAATCGATCCTGCTTTTGGCAGTTTAGAGTTGTTTGATCAGCTGCTAGATGTGGCCCATGCGGTTGGCATTAAGGTGATTATCGATCAGGTATGGAGCCATACTTCTGAAAAACATCCGTGGTTTTTAGAGAGTCGGCAAAATCAGTACAACGCCCGCGCCGACTGGTATTTGTGGGCTGATCCTAAGCCCGATGGAACGCCGCCTAACAACTGGCTCTCGGCATTTACGGGCCGCAGTGCTTGGCAGTGGGCACCCGAACGACGACAGTTTTATTTTTATAATTTTTTGCCCTCGCAGCCAGATTTGAACTGGCATAATTCGGCGGTGGTGGAGGCAATTTTAGAGCGATCGCAGTTCTGGCTCGACAGAGGCGTTGATGGCTTTAGAATTGACGCTCCTAATTTCTTTTTGCAAGATGCCCAGCTCCGCGACAATCCGCCCAGACCACCCGATACGCCCAGGCCTGAGGGCATAGATGCCGAAAATCCGATGGTGCGACAGCTGTTTAAGTACAACTTTTGTCGGCCTGAAACCCTAGAGGCCATTCGGCCTATTCGAGAATTGCTAGACCGCTATCCAGAGGTGGTGTCGCTGGCTGAAGTTACCCTGTGTGACGATTCGGTAGCCTTAGCGAGCGAGTATGTAAAAGGCAATCAGCGGTTTCATTTGGCCTATCACAGTGCCTTGCTGGCCGATGAGCCGATGAGTGCTGCGCTGATGAAACGCACCCTAGAGCGCACAATTCACCATTTTCGAGAAGGGGGCGGCTGTTGGATTGTGGGCAATCATGACTATGGCCGGTTGCGATCGCGCTGGACTGGCGCAGATGCTTCTAAAACGCCCTATCCCGAACGTTTTTACCGTATGATAGCCGCGCTGTTGCTGTCTTTGCCGGGGGCGTTTTGCCTGTATCAAGGCGATGAGCTAGGACTGCCCGAAGCCACCATCCCGGAAGACATTCCAGTCAGCCAGATTCAAGATCCCTTTGGCAAGGCCCTGTACCCTGCGATTCATGGTCGCGATGGCTCCCGCACACCCATGCCCTGGCAGCATCAAGCGCCCAATGCTGGCTTTAGTACGGCTCAGCAGCCTTGGCTCCCCGTCCCGGAGGGGCACTATGCCCGCGCGGTCAACCAGCAGGCCCGCGACCCCCAGTCTCTACTCAATACCTGGCGGCGGCTCTTGCATTGGCGGCGGCAGCAGCCAGCCTTACTCGCGGGTGATGTTCAGCTATTAGATACCGAAGAGCCCTTGTTTGGCTTCATTCGGCAATACGACGGCCAGCGGTTGGTGTGTTTGTTTAACCTGAGCGATGCGTTAGTGCGCTATTCACTGCCTGCTGAACTCAATGACTGTCAGATGGTTCAGGGGCTTGGCTTTGAGGTCAACCGGCGAGATAACGTGCTAAAGCTACCTAAATACGGCGCGTTTTTAGGCAACTTGCCTAGTCCTTCGGCCCCACTCCGGCCAGACGATCAAGATCTTAACCATCGCCCCTCTCACCTAGCTGAGCCCGATTCTTCTTCTGATCAAGCCTTTGATCAAACCTTGCAGTTAACCTCTCGAAATAATGGCCAAAGCACTGGCGAATCCGAACTGGTGGCGTAGCGCCGTCATCTATCAAATTTATCCCCGTAGCTTTAATGACAGTAGCGGCAGCGGCGTGGGAGACTTACGCGGCATTTTGCAAAAGCTCGACTATGTTGAATCATTGGGGGTCGATGCCCTGTGGATTTCACCCTTTTTTAAGTCGCCAATGAAAGACTTTGGCTACGATATCTCTGACTATCGCGCGATTGATCCGATGTTTGGCACCATGGCAGATTTTGACGCGCTGCTAGCGGCTGTGCATGACCGTGGGATGAAGCTGCTGATAGACCAAGTGTGGAACCACACCTCAGATGCTCATGAGTGGTTTCAAGAGAGTCGCAGCGATCGCACCAACCCCAAGGCAGACTGGTATGTATGGGCCGATCCTAAAGCCGACGGATCGCCGCCGAATAACTGGCAATCGGCCTTTGGTGGCAGCGCCTGGGCCTGGGAACCAGCCAGAGAACAGTACTACCTGCATAATTTTTTGGTCTCTCAGGCCGATTTGAACTGGTACAACCCGGCGGTTGTAGAAGAGATTTTAGCGATCGCCTCCTTTTGGCTCGACAAAGGCGTCGATGGCTTTCGCCTAGATGTGGTCAACTTTTTTATGTACGACCGCGAGCTGCGCGACAATCCGCAGCGCCCCGCGACTATTCCCAGGCCCGACGGCGCATCGGCCAAAGATCCATTTTTTGACTATATCAATCTGTACAACATTTGCCAGCCCGAAACGCTCGATACCTTAACCCAAATCCGAGCGCACCTCAATCGCTATCCGGGTGTCACCACCCTCGCTGAAATCAGCAGCGCCGAAGACACCCTGCTCGCCTCTAGCCAGTATGTTAGCGACGAGCGGCTGCATATGGCCTACAATTCATCGCTCATGACCGATGAACCCCTGACTCAGCAGCGGTTGTCGCAGCTCATCCAGCGGGTTGAAGATTTGTTTGGCGACAACATTCTCTGCTGGACGGCGGGCACGCACGACTTTCCTCGGCTCAAAAGCCGCTGGCAGCAGTCCAACCAAATCGCGGCGTTTAACCAGCAGGCGTTCGACCATATGCTCGTGGCTTTGCTGATTAGCCTGCGAGGCAGCTGCTGCATTTATCAGGGCGATGAATTGGGCCTAAGCCAAGCCGAAATTCCTCACGACAAAATGCAAGATCCCTTTGGCATTGCGGGCTATCCCCATGTTTTGGGTCGCGATGGCTCACGCACGCCCATGCCTTGGCATGCGGGGCAGCATCAGGCAGGCTTTACCGATCATCCAGAACCCTGGCTACCTATCCCGGCTGATCACCTAGCCATTTCGGTGGATCAACAAAACCAAGACAGCCACTCTTTGTTGAATAAATATCGCCAAATGATCCGCTGGCGTCAGCAGCAGCCCGCCCTGCGCGATGGTCAGTTGACTCTACTAGAGACCGCGCCACCCGTGCTCGGCTTTATTCGCCAATCGGCAGAACAATCTGTGGTTTGCCTTTTTAACATCAGCGCCGAAGTCGTCAACTACGATGTGAGCCCCTTTGATCCGTTTGAGATCGATCCGGCGACGGGATTTATCAATCGGCGCTACGACAACCTTGTAGAACTCCCTGCCTATGGGGTATTTTTCGCTGAGCTAAAGTAACCATACGGCGCTTTGCAAGCAAAAATTAGCCCAAAACTAAAAGAGAATCAGAAGAAGAAGCGATCGCGTCTTGGCGGAGCATCGATATTGAATCGTTCGATGCCTGCATATTGGCCTTCGGTAGCACCTGCCGGAAAGGCCGTTAGCCGATACTGATAGAGGCCCTCATGAGGGTTACGAGCTTTAAGCGCAACCGTTACCTGCCTACCCGGTGCAACAGGCGGATCAAATTCCACCGTGAGGGTTCTGTCCGACTCGCGATCAACCGTGCTGATAGGGAACGGCTGTCGGCTGCTGGCATCAAAAGCGTAGCTGTCATTTGGCCGATAGCGGGGATAGTCTACGCCTTCAATTTGCTCAAAAACGAGCTTTGCTAAAGGTTCTACGGCATCCGCTGGAAAGTGAACCGTAAACAGATACTCGGTGCGGCGATACTGCCAGTCGATAGGGATACGAATGTTAGTAACGCGCAGCGGCCTGCGAAAGCTAATGTTTGGATTGGTTGCTGGCGTTAGCCCAGGCGTTTCATTAACCGGCTGAGGGGCTTGAGCGAGCGAGGTGTTTGGGTGGCTGGGGGTGGCGTTTGTTTGGGCGATGGTCGGCAGGTAAACGGCTGACCCAATCGACAGAATGAGTGAGCCTGTAAGGGCTTTAAGGGCTTTAGGGTAAAAAGAGGATTTGAACATGAGTTGAATAGGTAAGTAACCCAGTGTAATCAAATTAAAGATGAAACAGAATCACTGCATTGCCCTCACGATTACCCTCACTATTGCCCTCATAGGTTTAATGATGCTGAGCTACTCATAAGGAATGGGACAGGAGGAGTTGGGCAAGAGAAGTTGGGCAGGAGGAGGGGGACAGGAGGAGTTGATCTTGATAGTGTCCTAGCTGTCATGATAGCTGAAGCCCTCATCCCCAGCCCTTCTCCCTGAGGGTGAGGGCCCGTATTGTGTTGCCACAGCCAGAAGACAGAGGAGATAAAGGAGATGACAGCATGAAAATTACATTTCCAGAACGGTCATTAGTGCTATTGATGGGGGCTTCGGGCTCCGGCAAATCTACATTTGCGCGTCAGCATTTTTTGGCAACTGAAGTTCTTTCTTCGGATCATTATCGGGCGGTGGTGGCGGATGATGAAAGCGACCAGAGCGCCACAAAAGATGCGTTTGAAGTGCTGCACTATATTGCCGCTAAGCGGCTAGCAGGGGGGCGGCTCACCGTGATAGATGCGACCAATGTGCAGCCGTTTGCTCGCGAGTCGCTGTTAAAGCTCGCGCAAGAGCATCATTTTTATGTAGTGATCATCGCGCTCAATGTACCCGAAGCCGTTTGCCATGCGCGAAATCAGCAGCGGCCTCATCGGCAGGTAGAGCCGCATGTGGTGAGCGGGCAAGTGCAAGACTTGGAGCAATCGCTTCAAACCCTTAAACAAGAAAACATTGACTATATTTACATCCTCAATTCCGCAGCAGAGATTGACGCAGTTGAAATAAATCGACAGCCAACACTAAGTAGCTCAGCATATAAGTAGCTCAGCATATAACAATAGTCCGGACAGAAAAGCGAGAGAAATAGTCAAGAAAGCCATTTAGGCATAAGGTTTAGTTAACAAAACCAACCACCTGAATGGCTATGGCAATTATCATACCGGGTCTACTGCGCAAAGTAGGCCATTTAGCAAACCCCGCCGTCAGTTTCTGCTGACGCTGTTTGCGACTATCTACGTGGTGTGCGGGAAGGTAAATTTCAGCAATATGAGCCGCTATAGCGAGTTGTCAGAGCGCACCTATCGGCGACATTTTGCTAAGGGGTACCCGTTCATCAGCTTAAACCAAGCGTTGATCGTCGAAGCGATGGTGCCGAGCCACTATCAGATTGCGGTAATCGATGCGTCGTTTGTGCCGAAGAGTGGCAAAGCCACCTACGGTTTAGACCGTTTCTACAATGGAAAAGCCAGTCGAGCTGAACGCGGCTTAGAGATATCGATGATAGCGGTGGTGGACGTGGAACAGGCAATAGGCTACAGCCTATCGGTACAGCAAACCCCCGCGATTAAACCCGATAGCAAGCAGACTACGGAGCGCACCCGAGTCGATGACTACCTAGATCACCTGCGGGCGACGAGAGCGGCACTCCCCGCAGCGGTACGATACTTGGTCGGGGACGGTTTCTACAGCAAACTGAAGTGGGTCAAAGGGGTCGTTGACCTAGAGTTGGAGGTCATTGGGAAGCTGCGCTGTGATGCCAACTTAAAGTATTTCTATGACGGTGCTCAAAAGCCCCGTGGCGCTCATCGCAAGTATGACGGCAAGGTGGACTTGACCGACCTAACTCGCTGGCAAGCTTTGGGTGAAGTGGAAGCGGATACGAGTCTTTACAGCGCCGTGGTGTGGTCGGTTAGCCTCAAACGAAAGATTCGGGTTGTCTATTTGGTCAATCGCAAGCATCCTGAACGACTCTGCTATGCCCTACTGTTTTCAACCGATATTGAGTTAGATCCCATTCAACTCTACAGGGCATACCGCGCTAGGTTCCAAATCGAATTTATTTTTAGGGATGCAAAGCAGTTCACCGGCTTGACCGACTGCCAAGCGCGCGATGCGCAGAAGCTCGACTTTCATTTCAATGCCTCGTTGACAGCCTTGAATATGGCTAAATGGGAGCAGTATCAGCAGCGAAATATTGAGGAGCCATTTGTTTTTTCCATGGCCTCCTATAAACGCCGTAAACTCAATCAGCACCTGCTTGAGCGCTTTATTCACAACTTAGATTTAGACGAGACTTTGATTAAAATGCATCCCAACTATCAGACCCTTTGTGATTACGGTCTCCTAGTCTCCTAATTGTGTCCGGAGTATTGATATAAGTAGCTCAGCATAATCAAACCTATGAGGGCAACAGAATTACTGCATTGCCCCCCTGCCCCCCAAGTTTGGGAGGTTCTGAATCCGGCCTCCCCCAAACTTGGGGGATTGAGGGGGCGTCACAAGTCAGTTAAACAGTCTGTGAGTGTTTTGCAATTGTTTTTGATTGACTACTCAAATAGTTTTTATTAAACCGACGTTCCAACAAAGTGCAAGAGACTCAGATCACCCTTCCAGAAAGCTGTTGAACGTCTTGCCTCAGAGCCCCAAACTTGGGGACGGGGGCGCACAGCAAGATGATAGATGTCCCACTTTTAACAACACTGACCTCCTTAAGCTCCAATTTTGGCATTTTAAATCGATCGCCCTCCGGGCGGGCTTCGCCAACTCGCTACGCGAGAAGAAAGAAAGAGAGAGAAAGAGACAATAAGGAAGCAAGAAAGAAAGAAACAAGAAGGGTAAAGAAAAGAAGGGCCAAGGGCACAAGGGCAAGAGCGCCAAGGGCTACACAAGAGGTCACGAGAAAACGCACACTACTCGAAAACCAACAACGAGGTGCCGAAGATCGCGCGCGAGCCTGCCGCGATAGGCCGAGCGGCAGCTGCCGGGATAGTTGCTCCAAGAACCGCCCCGCAGCAGCCTGTTAGCACCCTCATTAGCAGATAACCACGCACTGCCATCAGTGGGCGCACCCGCATAATTATCATGCCAATGATCCTGACACCATTCCCACACATTTCCATGCATGTCATACAGGCCAAACGCATTCGCAGGAAAGCTACCCACTTCTGTTGTTTTCTCTCTATATTCACCTTTTGGACCAGCGCCGTAATTTCCAGAATAAGTTATATCTCCGAGATTCCAACCTGTTCCGCGATAATTCGCTAGATCAGTCGTAATCGTCTCACCAAAATGGAAGGGCGTCGTCGTACCCGCCCGACAGGCATATTCCCACTCTGCTTCACTCGGCAACCGATAGGTCTGCCCCGTACTGCGAGACAGCCGATGACAAAACTCAACGGCCTCATTCCAACTCACCAGCTCTATGGGCTTATTCTCACCTGAGAATTTAGAAGGTGCTGTTGGCAAATCGGCTTTTACTCGCGGCAAAGCCGACACAGCCCGCCACTGCGCCTGAGTCACCAAATACTTCCCCAGCCAAAAAGGCCCAACGCTCACCTCATGCTGAGGCCGCTCATAGTCACGTCCCTCATCTGCTGGCGAACCCATCTGAAAGCGCCCACCCGGCACCCCCACCATCTCTAAAGTAACGCCCTGCCCCAAGTCTACGGGTTGATAAGTTGCCTGCCGCTGCTCACGCCCCGTCACCTTTCCCCGACCATCTACAGACACCACCTCAAAAAAGAATGTAGGCAAAGGGGGCAAAGACGGTGTGCCTGAATTACCTGAGTTGCCTGAATTGCCTGAAGGCGCTACCGCTTGCATCAAGCCCTGCAAACCCTTTATCAACCGATTCATATCTGGATGAAACCGAGGATCGTGACCCACCTGCGTACCATTGCGACGCACCAAAGAATGCAGCGAAGCCGGAAGCTGCTCCCGCGTGGGAATACTCACCCCCTCTAGCAGTACCGGAATCACCGGAATCTGCCGCCTTAATGCCGCCTCCACCTCAATTCGCACAAAGTCATCGGGATCATCCAAGCGGCGGCGGCCATTCGCATCCGTTACCGTCGCCCAGGTTTTGCCCATAATCACCAACAGCACCTGGCACTGCCCCACCGCTTGGTCTAAATGCTCGTAAAAATCAGCCCCCAAGGGAATATCATCCACATCCTTAAACACATGCTCCCGACCAAACTCAGTCACCAGCCGGTCATAAATTCGCCCTGTTTCAGCATTGGTGTCGCTACGACGATAAGAAATAAAAATGGATCTAGACGATGACATCAGGGGCCAGTGAGCAATTAGGGTGAGCAGGCAGTAGGAAATAGCCGAAAAAGCCTTTGCCGGGCGAAGGAAAAAGGCTTCCTACTAAGAAACTACTATATCTTTGGCTGTCTTGAGCTGTCTTGCGCTGTGTTTGGCTTTACTGAATGCCTAATGAGTAGACCAGATGAGTAGACCAGATGAGTAGGCCAGATAAGTAGGTTAGATAAGTAGGTTAGATAAGTAGGTTAGATAAGTAGGTTAGATAAGTAGGTTAGATAAGTAGGTTAGATAAGTAGGGCAGTGTTGTTACAAGTAGGATGCCTACACGTTGCATGCCCCCGTCCCCAACTTTGGGGCTCTGAGGCAAGACGTTCAGCGGCTTCCGGGAGGCGATCTATTACTTTGTTGCGTGCCCCCGTCCCCAACTTTGGGGCTCTGAGGCAAGACGTTCAGCAGCTTCCTGGTAGGCGATTTGAGTATTTTGGATTCGCGATCTCCCCCGAACTCGGGGAAACCCATTATTGGCTCAAGGGATAAATCTTATATTTCTGGAGGGGCGAGTGCAAGCACTGGGTTTAATCATCAGCTCAATAAAACCTACCGACCTACTTACATACACACAGATACATTCAAAAAACTTGCTCCAGACTTCCCTGAACCCTTCACAGGGTTCTCAGATCGCTTTGCAGGGTTCTCAGATCGCTTCACAAGGTTCTCAGATCGCTTCACAAGGTTCTCAGATCGCTTCACAGACTTCCCTAAACCCTTCACAGGGTTCTCAGATCGCTTCGCAGACTTCCCTGAAAGCTGCACAGGGTAGTGCAAACCCTTTACAGGCAAACCAGCAAAGCGAACTGACTTCTGAGGAATAGGCAAATCAATAAAGTACCGCTTTGAGCAGAATCAACAATGCTTTACCTTTTAGAGACAAACACCTGCATTGCCTATCAAAATCGGGATGGCGGGATTCGAACCCACGGCCCCTTCGTCCCGAACGAGTCTGTAAATGTCTAAATTCCTCCATTACAACTGGGAAACTAGTGTGAGAAGCCCCTGAAAATGGCTATTTTGAGCTGACGGGAATACAAACGACTTGTCCAAATACTGAACCAAACTTTATCAGACCTTATTGTCTAGACGCTCATGCTCAATTTCTGCTTCTATTGCCTTCAATCCCTGCTCTAGTTCTTCCTCCGTCGGCAAAACAAGGCGATATTTCGATGCAAATATCTGTTTTCCATCAGCTAAGACGGAGTACTTTGCGATGGCGCAGCCTCTCCTTGCGGAGAATCGCCTCATTCTTCTCCGCACACAAAATCAAACCGATAGTGGGATTATCATCTTCCCGTCGAAACCGCTCCTCATACAGCCGTACATAGGTATCCATCAGGACATTGGCCAGATGGAGCAGCTTGCCGAGATTTAAATCGATCAACACAAAGCATTTCGGCAGGTAGTTGTAGAACACCAAATCCACATAAAAGTGCTCTCCGCCTAGCGTGATGCGACGCTGCCGCGCCACAAACGAAAACCCTTAGTGCGTCCAGCTCAAATCAGGACGCAGTGCGTCGCGAATTGGAAACGCCAAATAAAACCGTCGCATGTATCGCAATTGGAGGAACTCAGCCGTCGCCAGAATTGGGTGCGAATCAACAGCCGCTGCGTTCGCTACAATCTTGCACTCATCAAAGACTGGCTACAATCCAGTGATGAGTTATTATCCTGCGGATAAGTCAATTAGCGAGGCAAGACCTAAACCCGACTAGAAACGTTGTCTTGGTTACAATGAATACACTGAATCTCAGTAGCAACACGGTTTTTAGCTTTCAATACGGAAAAACCGTGCTTTTTGGCTTAAAAGGGACAAGGGATTACAGTTCTTTGATTGCCGATTTGGATATTATGATTGTGCTGTTTTGACTAAAGACAAGGAAGTTTAGTTTCGCTTGCACAAGCGGTTTGATTTACTCATATATGATTAAGGCTTTGGGAAAGAGGACGCTTGCCACGCATCTTTGACAATATTGACCTTCAGCTTCTTGGAACACTGAAGGATACTTTGGATCAGGCAACCCGAGCTGATTTTTGCGTGGGTTATTTTAACTTGCGTGGGTGGCGGCTTATTGATCAAGCGATTGAACAGTTGCCTGATAGCAGCGGTGCGTGCTGCCGATTACTGATTGGTATGCAACGATTACCCAAGGAGGATCTACGACGGAATCTGGCTATTATCAGGGATGATAAGCGGATTGACCAAGGGGAAGCTGTACGACTTAAAAAGCTAATGGCGCAGGAGTTTCGTGAGCAGCTGATGTTAGGCACACCTAGCTCAGCAGATGAGGCTGGCTTACAGCGCCTGAAGGCGCAACTCCGTTCAGGCAAACTCATTGTTAAGCTTCATCTTCGCTATACTTTGCACGCTAAGTTGTATCTGGTGCATCGTGCTGATCACATTACGCCTATTGTGGGATTTTTGGGTAGCAGTAATTTGACGCTCGCAGGATTGCAACACCAGGGTGAGCTAAATGTTGATGTGGTTGAGTGCGACGCCGCTCAAAAACTTCAAAGCTGGTTTGATGGTCGCTGGCGCGATCGCTTTTGCCTAGATATCTCTGAAGAGCTTGCCAACATTATTGAAGAAAGCTGGGCCAGAGATGAGCTAATTAAGCCCTATTACGTTTATCTCAAGATGGCTTATCACCTTTCGCAAGAAGCGCGAGATGGATTGAGCCAGTATCAAGCGCCTCGTGATTTTGGCCTGCTGAAGTTTCAGGAAGCAGCGGTGCAAATTGCCGCCCACCATGTAAATAAACGGGGTGGGGTAATTATTGGAGATGTGGTAGGGCTAGGAAAAACCTTAATCGGGACAGCTGTGGCTCATCTATGTGAGGAAGACTTTGGCGTCAGCACTTTGATTATTTGCCCTAAGAACTTGGTCAAGATGTGGCAGGGCTATGTTGATCGCTTTGGGCTTAGAGGCAAGGTGATGTCGGTGAGCCGAGTTGTTAAAGATTTGCCGGAGGTTCCGGCTCGGTTTCGATTGGTTCTGATTGATGAGAGTCACAACCTACGAAATCGGGAGGGCAAGCGGTATGCGGCTATTCGAGATTATATTGAGCAGAGTGGTAGTCGCTGCATTTTGCTGACGGCGACGCCCTATAACAAGACTTATCTCGATTTATCAGCTCAGCTACGCCTATTCATCTCGGAAGATAAAGATTTGGGAATGAAGCCCGAGGAGCTGATTCGAGAGTTAGGCAATGAGATGGAATTTAGGCGTAAGCATCCTCAAACGCCTGTGCGATCGCTCGCTGCTTTTGAGAAAAGTGAATTTTCAGACGATTGGCAGCAGCTGATGAGTCGGTATATGATTCGGCGTACTCGCAGCTTTATTAAAAATACCTATGCAGAGCAAGACCCAGAGGATGATCGCTACTACTTGGAATTTCCTGATGGCAGCCGTTCTTATTTCCCCTTGCGTCGCCCTAAAACAGTTCAATTTTCTATTGGCAATGCCGACAGCGATCCCTATGCAGGGCTGTATTCAGATCGGGTGGTAGATATTATTAATAAGCTCCACCTGCCGCGATACGGACTGGGTAACTATGAGCTGAGTCGCCATAAGGATCTCCCAACCGCTTCGGAGCAACAGGTTTTAGAAGGGCTTTCTCGGGCTGGGCGGCGGTTAATGGGGTTTTGCCGTACTAACTTATTCAAAAGATTAGAGAGCAGTGGAGAGGCTTTTATTTTGTCTCTGGAACGACAGAAGAAATATATACAAAATTGCGTAACCATATCATCTAACTATGCCTTCTATTATTCAAAACCTCATCCCAGAAAAACAAAACCTGGTAACCGTCGCTGAAAACGATTCAGCGCAGAAAGCTTTGTTGCTCATGATTGAGCACGACTTTAGCCAACTTCCCGTAATCGCTAGTGATCAAACACTCAAAGGCATGATCACTAGCGACTCCATCCTGCGAGCTGTCAGCAATCTAAAGGTCATTCCCGAACGCCTTAAAGTCTCTCACGCGATCACTAAAATAACGCCCTATCGCATGGAAGATGCTCTCTCTGAACTCCTAAAAGGGCTGCAAAGTACCAATGCTATTCCAATCATAGATGGCAAAAACAATATTGAGGCTATTGTTACTAGCTACGATACCGCCGAATACTTCCGCCGCCGAGCTGAAGACCTTATGCTCGCCGAAGATATTGAGCTTAACCTGCGAGACTTTATCAAACCATCCAACGCCAGCGACACAAGTAATGCAGACGACGACAAAATTAGCCAGCTCATTGAAGCCATCACGCCCTCCAATAACGACCTGAAAGCCAAATTCAAGAGCGCCCTGCTTAGCTACATAGCCAAGACTACCGGGAATAAACCCAAGCTCGATCATGAAAATTTTGACTCAGTATTTGAGCAGTACCTTGCTCGACCCGTCGTTCAAAGGACATTCGATGACCTCACCCTCTATGAGTTGACCCAAATTTTCAAGAAACTTTGGTCTCAATATCAATCTGGATTTAACGATCTGGAATGGGATGCTATTGAGCCACTTTTAGACGGTATACGTGAAACCAGGAATGCGATCGCGCACTTTCGCGAAGTCAGCCCACAGCAGCGCAAACAGCTACAATACTGCGTCAGCCTTTTAAACAACCACAAACCATCGTTTGAACTACCTGAGGCTGAATTGATAACGATTGAGGCCACGAATAGTTTATCAGCTTCTGAAACTCTCTTACCTGAAGCACACAGCTTTAGCCCACTCGAAGAAGAAGTTGAAGCTAATGATAGCCGCTACGCCCCACTTGCCATTTGGCTACAGACTCAAGAAGCCGATAGGATAACCTGTACCTTCAAAGAAATTGAAGCCATCATTCAAGACGATCTGCCTCCCTCCGCCCGCCAGTATCGTACTTGGTGGGCCAACAATACGGTAGGCAATACCCAATCAACCCAATGGCTAGATGTAGATTGGCGAGTCTCTAGTGTCAACATGGCTATTGAGAGAATTGTCTTTTCTAGAATGGGAGAGAGACAGAGCGCCTACATCGACTTTTTTGGTCAGCTTCAGGACAACCTCAAATCTATCCAAGACCTATCCATAACACCTCAGAACAGCCCACAAGGCAAATCTTGGCTAGTGTTCGTGATCAAACGTACAGATCAAGCCTCTATTAAACTACCTGACGTCGTTTTCTCATTCGCTCGTCGGTCTCGGTTTCGTATCGAAATTTATATTAGTGAAAGAGAAGAAGGAAAAACAAAACAAATATTTGATCGGCTACAGGCTCAACAGGAAGCCATTGAAACCGAATTTGGCGCAGCCCTAAGCTGGGAAAGACTCGACCACCGGCACGCCTCCCGCATCGCCTGCTATCGGCCAGACTCTTCCATTACCGACAGCCCAGAACAACTAAACGAAATACAATCCTGGGCTGTTGAAACACTGCCTAAGTTCTACGCAGCATTATCTGATAGATTCATCGCCGCCCAAAAACAAGCCACCCCAGAATAAAACCGCTAGCAACTTGCTAATCCAGCTAGCATTGAGTTCATCAGCCCTCACAATCCCCAACCAACAACCAACCATGACCAGCATCACCCTCAACCTTCCAGACACCGCATTTTCAGCCCTTCGCAAAACCCCCGAAGAATTTGCCCAAGAAATGCGAATCGCCGCCGCCGTCAAATGGTACGAAATGGAGCAAGTCTCCCAAGGCAAAGCCGCCGAAATCGCTGGCCTCACCCGCGCCGACTTCATCAAAGCCCTCTCGCGCTATCAAGTATCCCCCTTTCAATACACCGAAGCTGACCTCATCACCGAGCTAAGCAATGCCGATTAAGCACGTCATTGTAGACTCATCACCCCTCATTACCCTATACAAAAGCCAGCTCGCCGAGCTTTTGCCCCAGCTTTTTGGGCAAGTAAAGGTGCCACCCGCCGTTTGGCAAGAAGTAACCGCCGCTAAAGACGATATTGCAGCGCGAAGCCTACCACAGTCAAAATGGATTATTCAGACCGAGGCGATCGCCATTCATCCTCTTATCGCCGCCTGGGACTTAGGGGCTGGAGAATCACAAGTGCTCAGCTATGCCCTAGCCCACCCGAGTCATACCGTTATGATCGATGACGCTGCCGCTCGTCGATGCGCTATTGGCCTGAATATTTCAACCTTAGGCACAGGCGGTATGCTGGTGCTAGCAAAACGCCGAGGCCTTATTCCATCCATAGCAGAACCCATCCAAGCTTTGCAAGATGCAGGCTTATGGCTATCAGATAACCTAGTACAGCTCCTCAAACAGCAAGCAGGTATTTAAAAGCGGTCCCTCATCGATTTAAGGAACTATGCAAAAATAACTCAACGACTTCAGAGCAGCTAAATGGATCAACGTACCTACTGGCTTTGCCTATTTAACGCAACTACCTGGCCAGAGTTCCTAGCCGCTGGTGGTAATACCATGGGCTTCCCTAACACCCAGCACAAAACAATTTTTCGCATCAAACCCGGCGATTACATTTTGGCATACATGACCAAGGCATCAAAATGGATTGCTGCTATGGAAGTAACCTCCGACCCATACTTTGACACCGAAACCAAAATCTGGACACAAGCTACGTTCCCCTGCCGGGTCAAAGTCAACATTCAACACAGACTCGAACCTGAGCAAGGTGTACCCGTTTTATCCCTCGCCCCTCAGCTCAAATTGTTCGACAACCTCAAATCTCCGACACACTGGGGTCTCTTATTTCGCACCGCACCACGAGAGCTACCCCCAGAAGACAGTCAGATCATTATTAAAGCCATTCAAAACGCACAAATATAGTCATAGTCGCAAGTTACTTTAAAGCCGTGCTTCAGATTACATCCTTACAATCTGACCATCCAGACTATCCCAAAACAGCAATACAGTACTGGGATAATAGCGCCCTGCCAACCATCAGTGCCATTGGCAATCCTAAGTTATTGCAGCAGCAACCAACCCTAGCAATCTTTTGCTCAGTCAAATGTCCAGGAGATCTCATCCTGCAAACTTACGACCTCGCCAAAAATCTAAGAGATACAAAAATCTCCACGATTAGCGGTTTTCATTCTCCCATGGAAAAAGAATGCCTCATGCTTCTTTTACGCGGCACTCAACCCATTGTTCATTGCCCTGCTCGCAGCCTAGACAACATGCGTTTGCCCAAAGAACATAAAACAGCTATTCAGCGCGATCGTCTTCTTATGCTGTCACCTTTTCATAGCAACCAAAGCCGTATGACGGCAATGCTAGCCCAAAAACGAAATCACTTCGTTGCAGCATTAGCAGATGCTGTCTTTATTGCTTATGCTTCATCCGATAGTAAAACCGAAGACTTGGCTAAACAAGTTATTGCATGGAAAAAACCGCTCTTAACATTCACAAGTAACGAAAATCAGAACCTCATAAACTTGGGAGCCAAGACCATCGAGACGTTTCTCAATAACAACTTTGGATTCAAGGCTCTACCAGTAAAATAGCATTATAAAGAGTATTGATCGTAAATCTTAGCCGGTGATAGGTTGTGGGGTGCAATCTGAGATCCAGCCAGAGGTTGATGCATTAGCAGTATTGACGGACGATCAAATTAAAACGGATGATATTCCTGAAGTCCAAGATTGGAGTAATGCTAAGCGCGGCGCACTGTACCGCCCAATCAAAAAGCAGATAGTGTTGCGCCTTTCGACACAGAACTCGCCAATCCACACGGTGGGATAATCATTTGCTAGATGCTTCCATTGCAGCACAACCGCTTCTCCAAACCGACAGCCTGTACCCAAAAGGAAGGCGGCAAAATCTGTGTAGTGCGGATAGTTGCGATCGCACTTAACCCCCGCCAATATCCATCGTCCTACTATTTTTCTATCGATTTTTCTACCAACACTAGCGCTAAAAACGACTCACCTCATGGGCGCTGATCCCAGGAAGTAAAAGTCTGGAAGCCTTGAGGCACAAGCTAAAATGCCTGTAAGTATTGGATTCCAAGTAAATCGGGATGGCGGGATTCGAACCCACGGCCCCTTCGTCCCGAACGAAGTGCGCTACCAAACTGCGCCACATCCCGTGATTACGACTTTTAAGTCGTTCAATTGCTTAATAAGGGTATCACAGGCGTTAGTCGCTTAGCAGCAAAAAATTGACTGAAAGCCACGTACGTAAAAGAAGTGATTAATAAGCCGCAAAATCAGTCATCGTAACGCTGGTATTTTGGCCACATCAATCGGTAAACTTCTGCTAACCCTAACTGCCCAAAAGCAAAATTCAATCATGGCTTCAGTTTCTCCTTCTGCATTTGTCGGTAAAGGCATCCAATTTGGTACAGACGGCTGGCGGGGCATTATTGCGGCTGACTTTACCTTTGAACGGGTCGGCAAGGTCGCTGCGATCGCAGCCCAAGTCCTAGAAGAAACCTACGGCAGCAACGGCAGTAAAACAGTCATTGTGGGCTACGACCGACGCTTTTTGTCGCCCGACTTTGCGCAGTATGCAGCCGAGTGCATTGCAGCCGTGGGCTATGAGGTAAAACTATCTGAATGCTTTGCACCAACCCCTGCTTTTAGCTGGGCCGCTTTCGATCAAAAGGCTTTGGGTGCAATCGTAATTACAGCGAGTCATAACCCGGCTGCCTACAATGGCCTGAAGGTCAAAAGCGCTTTTGGCGGGTCAGTCCCCCCTGAAGTGACGAAAAAAATTGAAGCTCGGCTAGAAGAGGCAGCCCCTCAAGCAACCAATGCCGGTAGCATCACGGCTTTTGACCCCTGGCCTAGCTATTGCAGCGCCTTACAGTCCATGGTAGATATTGAGGCCATTCGGCAGGCGCTAGACGACGGCAAGCTGACGATATTTGCCGAGGTGATGCATGGCGCTGCTGCAACCGGGCTAGGGCGCTTACTCCAGCGGGAAATCAATGAAATAAATAGCGAGGCCGATCCGCTGTTTGAAGGCGGTGCGCCAGAGCCGTTGCCCAAGTATATTCCCAAGCTGTTTAAGGCCATTGAAAACAAAACCAATGACGGACTAACCGTTGGGCTCATTTTTGACGGAGACTGCGATCGCATCGCCGGAATGGACGGTCGGGCCAACTTCCTCAGCTCCCAGGTGCTCATTCCCATCCTAATGGAGCACCTCACCCAGCGCCGTGGAATGACCGGCGAAGTCGTCAAAACGCTCAGCGGCTCCAATCTATTTTTGGCCTTGGCCAAACGCTACAACCTGCCCGTGTACGAAACACCCATCGGCTACAAATACATTGCCGATCGCATGTTAGAAGCAGAGGTGCTCATCGGCGGTGAAGAATCGGGCGGCATTGGCTATGGTCATCACATTCCAGAACGCGATGCGCTGCTGTCGGCACTGTATGCACTAGAAGCCGTCGTGCAAAGCGGCAAAGACTTTGGCGAACTCAACGAATCGCTGCGGCAGCAAGCCAACTTTACCGCCGACTATGACCGCATTGACTTGCCCTTGGCCAGCATGGAAGTACGCGCCAAGCTGCTAGAGGCCCTGCAATCTAGCCCACCCACCGAAGTCGCCGGACAACAGGTAGCGCACTGCATCACCATTGACGGCTACAAGCTCAACTTAGTCGATGGCAGCTGGCTACTGATTCGCTTTAGCGGCACCGAGCCCGTACTTAGGCTGTACTCAGAAGCTGCCGACCTAACGCGAGTGCATGAAATTTTGGCCTGGGCCAAAGACTGGGCCAACTCGGTAGGCTAACGAGGGACTCAGTAGCGCTGTGCCCAATGCAATCAGCCTGATTACCAACGGTATTTTTATTAAGCGCACATCCCGCTTTTCAACAAATTGCATCAGAACTGTTTATTCAAATAGTCCAATGCAAGCTTACCGATCAGCGCAATTGTAACGGTGATAAAGATAGGCTTAATGATTTTGGCACCCTGCCGAGTGGCACATGTAGCACCCACCAAAGAGCCAATGCCAACGCCAAGGGCACCCCAAATGCCTTTGGAGTAGTCTATATGACCGGCAGCCGCAAAGGTGATTAGGGCCGTAACGTTAGTCATCAGGTTAATGACTTTAGTGGTGCCTGTGCCCCGCAAAAAGTCGAGCGACCAAAGCGAAAGGAGGGAAAATACCAAAAAAATACCCGTCCCAGGGCCAAAAAAACCATCGTGAAAGCCAATCACGCCGCCTGCTGCGATGCCGAAGATCCACCGCTTAGGAGAAAGGTTTGGAGAAGGATTTGAAGAAGGGTTTGGAGAAGAGTTTGGAGACAGATTTGAAGAAAGTTCTGTAGATTTTAATGTTGCAGATTTTAATGTTGTGTTCTTGGATGCAGCATGGTCAGATCGCATTTTCTCTCCTTCGCCTGACTTTTTCATGCCAAACCCCGGATTAAATACAACAAACAGCGTGATTACCACCATCAAGGCAATGACCAAGGGCTCAGCCCAATCATTGGGTAGCTTATCAATGCTGCTGCTGCCAATATAGGCACCTATCACGGCGGGAATGCCCATAACGATGCAGGCTCGCCAGTCTATTTGTTTAGCCTGGGCAAATTTGAGAGAGCTAGTGAGCGCGCCAAAGGTGCCGCATAGCTTGTTGGTCGCGATCGCACTCCCCACTGGCAAGCCAGAAAACAACAAACCTGGCAGCATAATGAGGCCACCACCACCTGCGATCGCATCAACAAACCCAGCGACCAAACCCACCCCAAAAATGATAAATAGAATCAAGCCGAAACCCCTTATTCCACAATTATTGTGGAGTTTAATTGTGGAATGATTAAATAGATGGAATGATTAAATAGACAAAAATGAATTCAAGCCTCAGGTTCTACGCCCAATGTTTTAAGCTGTTCAGTCAATTTTGCTGCTCGTAATTCGGCGGCGGCAGCGGTTTGCTGGGCGGCAGCGGCAGTTTGCTGAGCTTCTTGCGCATTGGCAACAGCCTCACTTGCCACTTCTGAGGGTGTCAGCACGCGATCGCCCGAAGGTAAAAAGTATCGTAGCTGCCCGTCATACACACCTAAAAACAAATCTAGCTCCTGACTCCAGCGCTGACCATACTCGTTAGGAAGAATCTCTTCATAGCGGCTGCCAGCCAATCGGTAGCCCGCAAACTCTTGAGTATCAGGCGAAAACCAAAAATATTCCGGGGTTCTAAATCTCTCCTGATACAGCTCCTTTTTGAGCGTTCTATCCACCTGGGCGGTCGAGGCTGACAACAACTCAATAATCACACTGAGATACTTGCCATCCTCTTCCCAAACCACCCAAGATCGGCGAGGTCGCTTTTCAGTTTGCTTGACTAGAAAAAAATCAGGGCCTCTAAAATCTTTGCTTTTGAGCTGATCTTTGCTGAAGTAAATCGTCAGATTAGCGCCGATAAAAAAATCGGTTTTGTCTTGCCATAGCATCTCTAGACACGCCACTAAAAGCGCAAGCTGCGCATAATGCAGCGAACTTTCCATCTCTGGCTCGTCACTTTCTAAGTAAGCAGCATTCGGCATTAAATCTGCCAACTCTTGAGCATTCATAGCAATGATCTAGCAAAATGGTCTAGCAAAAAGTGGGCGCAAGATGCTTGTATTGTAACCCTGCTTGGTATTTATGTTCTAGAGACTGGCCCAGAGACTGGCGCAGTTGTCTTGCCCAGAGACTGGGCAAGACAACTGCGCCTTGAGAATATTACCGAGAATTTGAATACCGCGATCGGTGGCTTCGGGCGGCAAAGAAAAGTTGAGCCGCAAAGCAGGATAGCCAGCGCGAGTCGGGAAAAAGGCTGCGCCAGAACCGACCAAAACTTTTTTCTCAGCGGCCAGATGGCATAGCGCCTGAAGTGAAACGCTATCGGGCAGCTGAATCCATAAAAAGGTGCCGCCATTCGGAACAGTCCAGGTGACGCTAGGGGGAAAGTATTTGACCAAGGCTTGAACCATATAGTCGCGATGAGTGCGATGCAGCCCTCGAAGATGGCTGAGGCGGCGACGGTAGTGCCCAGAAGCCAAGTACTCTTTAACAATGGCTTGAGAAGCCGCTGAAGAATGAAAGTCATGCAGTAGCTTTTGCTCAATCAGGGCTTCTCGCTGCGCGCCAGTAATCGCCATGTACCCAACGCGCAACCCAGGCATCAGCGTTTTAGAAAAAGTGCCGACATAAATGACGCTATCGGCAGCATCAAAGGCTTTGATAGGCGGTGGGGTAATCTCAAAGCTTAGTGGCTCATAGGCGTTGTCTTCTATTACTAGGCAATGATGCCGTTGGGCAAGGGCAAGCAGCTTTTTACGATGCTCCACCGATGTAGTAATGCCAGTCGGGTTGTGCAGCGTACTGATGGTGTAAATCAGCTTAGGACAATGGCTTTGCAGATATTGTTCAAGTAGTGCCAAGTTCATCCCTTGCGGCGTCATCGGAATTCCAACAATCTTTGCGCCCCGCTGCTGAAGGATAGACAAAAAGCCGTGATAGGTCGGTGCTTCAATGATCACACAGTCGCCCGGCGCCACAAAGTGATGGGCCAAAAGAGACAGCGCCTGCATCGATCCACTGGTGACAATCAGGCTTTCAGGAGAAACCTCTAACCCTTGTTGAATGAGAATAAGAGAAATTTGCTTGCGGAGTTCAACATCGCCTTGTGGGTCGCCAGGATGAAAAAAAGTGTGGGATTCTTTCATCGCACGACGCGCCAAACGCTGAAAATCTTCTAGGCCGGTGGGCTGTGGGAAGCCCAAGCCAAAGTCGATATAGCCGGGGCGGGCATGGGAGTGAAGCGAGGCGGCGTAGATATCGGGAAAGGCGTTGATCCCTTGGGTTGGGAGGATGACTTTTTGAGCGGGATTGAACGTAGCCGTCGGGACAGCCGTGGCCGGAGGCTGGGGTGCATTGATAAAAAATCCAGCGCCTTGCTTGACCCGAACCAAACCATCAGCTTCGAGCCGACTGTAGGCTTCTAGAACGGTGAGCTTGTTGACCTGAGTGGTTTGAGCCAGGGTACGAATAGAGGGCAGCTGCGTGTTGGGCGCTAAATGACCGGTTTGAATCAGGTGGTTGATGCGATCGCGTATTTGCAGATAAATCGGCTGTTTTGCCTGACGATTGAGCGGAATTTTCATCGGCAAGAAATGCACCGCCTATAAAAACGGCGCGACTGATATAGACCTTGCTTTAGCCTATCGGATGAGCGCAGCCGTTGCCCGGTACAGTTGCGGAAACTTTGCCTAGAACACTTTCGAAATCCGATCAGTGTTCTAGGGAATTAATGTTTTAGGAAAATAACCTAAAATCACGCCTAAGGTGCCGAAATCGCTAGAATCACCGAAATCGCGTGAGCAGCACCTATGTAATTTACTAGACCAGTTAATTAAGTGTATAGCCCCCGAAAACTATCCGTAAATTATCCGTAATGGTGAAGTGATCACGCAGGCATCATCCTCATGACAGGGATAGGATGCGGACTAGAGGGATAGAATGACAAAGTTCTAAACTTCTATTTCCTGATGGCACTGGCTCAGATACTACGGTTACTAGGGTCAGACTACGGTCAAGGCGCCAACATCTACACCAGAAAATAGAAACCTAGACGCTAAAAAACTTTAAAATCGCTCATGACTTGGAACAAGCATCTTTTCACAAAACAACTCACTGTCACGCTTGAGCCTAGCAAAAATGGGCACCTAAAACGGATAATTCTCTGGGCTTCTGTGTCTGTAGGCGCAGTATCTTTATTGATTTTACTCTCAGTGATATCACTGATGAGAAATAGCGCGACAGCGGTCAAGTCTGAAGATAATCTTCGGCCTAGTGAGACGGAGATTGCTGAGGTAACCAGTTCGGCAGTTCCGGGGATCAAGGGTAACGAATTGAGGCAAGTCCGGTCTTTAAAAAGCCGTAGCCCAGTATGGGCAGTGACCACGCACAGGCAGGTGGCCAATCAGTCTATTGTCGTGGGTGGCAATGAGCGCGGGAATATCGACATTTGGAATCAGCAGACCGGGGAACTCATTCGGACGCTGAGCGGGCATCACAATGCGGTGCGATCGCTCGCAATTTCCGCCTCAGGACAGCGCTTAGTCAGTAGCAGTGCCGATGATGTCAAAGTATGGGACCTTGAGCAGGGCACGCTCTTATATCGCCTGCCTGCCGAAGCTTCCACCGTATGGTCGGTCGCGATAAGCCCCGATGAACAAACCCTGGTAAGCGGTCGCGACGACGGCATTATTGAGGTGCGCCAGCTAGAAAGCGGTCAGATGCTATACCGTCGCAACGGGGGCCAAAGGGTTTGGTCGGTGGCCTTTATGCCAGATGGCAAGTCATTTTTTAGCGGCGGTAGCGATCGCGCGGCCTCTGGTTCAGAAAAATACGCCATTCGTCAGTGGGACTTAACCACAGGCGAAGTGATTCAAACCTTTTCAGGGCAAGCCCAAGAAGGACAAGCTCAGGAAGGACATAATGAAGATGTACGGTCGGTCGCCGTCAGCGCCGATGGCCGCACCTTGGTCAGCGGCAGTGGGGATAGCACGATTAAACTGTGGGATGTTGCCTCTGGCCAACTAAAAGCAACGCTCAATGGCCATGAGGGAGCAGTGGTGAGCGTGGCAACTAGCCCTGATGGCAAAACAATTGCCAGCAGCAGCAACGACAATACGATTAGGCTATGGGATGTAGATAAGCAGCAGCTAACAGCAACGCTCAACAATGGCTCTAACGGGGTTTCATCAGTCGCCTTTGGCCACAGCCCAAATCTCAATCCTGATGACTCATTATTAACAGGAAACATCTCGCTCATTGGCATTGGCAGAAACCAGCGGGTCAAAATTTGGAACTAGCGCCTGGTATTTACGACGCTTTGTTTTACAGCTTTGTTTTACAGCAGTTGAGACCCGGTTCTATTTGAGTTGTTCTGTTCAACCGGTTCTCAACCGCAATTGTTCTATTCAAATTCGCAAAAAGCGTACCTTCCGCCCCTTGGGGTATATCACGCATAGTAAAAGCGTTGTCAGCGGCCTTAAATAAAGCCAGCACAGCGATGGATTCCCATTTTCGTAATCGTAATTTTCGTAAGCGCAACTTCCGCAGCCGTACGCTAGAAGCTGAATTTCGTCATGTTGTTCGCCAGCAAAAAGCAAGATCGGTCGCAAGATCAGCCCAAATTTGCCTGCGGCGATTAGCTCAAGAAATCGTTCATTATTTAACCGGGCAACAGTCTTTGTCTATTCAACAACAAACCACTTTAGATGGGCGTCAGCGATGGGTAGTGTATGATCCTGCCTCCAATACTTGTCAAACGTTTAGCACGCAGCAATCTGTGCGAGAATGGCTAGAAATTCGGCATCTCAAGTAAGCGATGTCTTTGAAGCGTTTTATCGGATAGCTTTTAGCTAATACGGTCGATCTCATAAAAAAGATCTCATAAAAAAATCTGAAACAAACCAAGGACAGCAGAACTTAGGATAATTTAGGAGAACATTGTGGGACTGACGGTTATTCAGGTTGATGCTTTTACTAACCAGCCATTTTCTGGGAATCCGGCGGCAGTATGTGTGAGTGAGCAGCCATTAGCTGAAGAGCTGATGGGGGCGATCGCACTCGAAATGAATCTCTCCGAAACTGCCTTTTTGCATCCAATCGAAGGCGGCTACAGTCTGCGTTGGTTTACGCCCAGCGTTGAAGTAGATCTGTGCGGCCATGCGACTTTAGCCAGTGCCCACGTGCTTTGGAGCGAAGGCCACTTACCAGCAGGTGCGATCGCCCGATTTCATACCAAAAGCGGCTGGCTCAGCGCTGAGCAAAAAGGCGAGTGGATTGAAATGAACTTTCCCGCCCAACCCGTCCGCTCGGCGCATGTTGTACCGCAACTCATCGCGTCGCTTTGCTGCGGCGGCAACATTCGCTCCGTTGTAAAAAACGACGTGAATTACTTAGTAGAACTTCAGTCAGAAACAGCGCTGCGAACCATAAAGCCTGATTTTGAGGCGATGAAAAAGCTCCCCGTGCAGGGCGTGATTGTAACCGCAGTTGCCGATGAGGCTGGCTACGATTTTGTTAGCCGTTACTTTGCACCTGCTGCTGGCATCAACGAAGATCCGGTGACAGGCTCGGCCCATGCGTCGCTTGCGCCCTACTGGCAAACAAAGTTGGGCAAGTCGGAAATGCTCGCGCAACAAGTCTCCGCGCGAGGCGGCATAGTGCGCGTGCGATGCGCCCTAGAAAACAGCAATACAACAGATGACGAGAACAATCGAGTAGCAATTAGCGGACAGGCGATCACCATCCTAAGAGGAGAATTGATGGAGAATTAATGTTGAGTCTGCCTGTGCAGTAGATTCAGCAGATTCAGCAGATTCAGCAGATACGGTGGATGCGGTGGATGCGGTAGGTGTTGTCATCAGCCAAACCTCAATTAAACGCTTTGTGCCTTAAACGGTCAAAATATATACATTTCAGTGGACTACAAAGGTGATATGTATTGAATGATACGTTCTATTGATTCGGTCTAGCCGTTTCTTATGGGACATTGTTTCTGACCGGCAAACTGCTGTGTCCTGTAAGACCATGTCATTTGATGCATATGATCCCGGTGACTTTTATGATGAGCTGTTTAGCGGGCCCGGAACCCCTCGCCAAGAGGCTTCTCTGCTGATTGAAAAGCTAGCCTCTCTCCCGGTTGAGAACTTGGTTCTACGGCAGCAGGCGGCGCAAAATACGTTTTTCAAGCTGGGCGTTACCTTTAATGTGTATGGAGACGAGCAGGGCTCTGAAAGGGTTTTTCCGTTTGATGTAGTGCCGCGAATGGTGTCGCGGCAATCATGGGAATGGTTAGAGAAAGGACTACAGCAGCGAATTACCGCGTTGAACTGTTTTTTAAACGACATTTATAACGAGCAAATGATCATTGCCGATGGGGTGATTCCTCGCTCTACGGTGGAGTCGGCTTCGGGATTTTTACCGCCCTGCATGGGCTTAAAACCACCGCAGGGCGTATGGTGCCACATTACCGGGACTGACTTAGTGCGCGATCGCAGAGGCGATTGGTTTGTCCTTGAAGACAATCTCCGCTGCCCGTCGGGCGTTTCCTATGTATTAGAGAACCGGCGCGTAATGAAAAGTGCCTTTCCTAGCCTGTTTGAAGCCTTCGATATTCAAGCTGTTGATAACTACCCAGGGCAGCTTTTAAAGACCCTATTAGAGCTAGCGCCCGCAGGCATTAGCAATCCAATGGTGGTACTGCTGACGCCCGGTGCGTTTAACTCTGCTTACTTCGAGCATTCGTACCTGGCCCAGCAAATGGGCATCACCCTAGTAGAAGGGCGAGACTTGGTGGTTGACGACGGCTATGTGAAAATGCGAACCACGCAGGGCCTCTGTCAGGTCGATGTCATTTACCGTCGGATTGATGACGACTTTTTAGATCCAACCGTGTTTCGGGCTGATTCTTTAATTGGAGTGCCGGGGCTGATGGATGTGTACCGACAAGGCCGCGTGGCGATCGCCAATGCGCCAGGAACCGGCATTGCTGACGACAAACTGGTCTATGCCTATGTTCCTAAAATGATTCAGTACTATCTCAATGAAGAACAGATTATTCCCAACGTGTTGACCTACTTTTGTGAAGATGAAAAGCAACAGTCTCACGTATTAGCAAATTTGGATTCTTTAGTGGTCAAAGCGACAGATGCGTCTGGCGGGTATGGCATGCTCATTGGCACGCAGTCTTCTCAGGCAGAACAAAATGCTTTTGCTGAAAAAATTAAGGCCAATCCTCGGGGCTATATTGCCCAGCCCACGCTCAGCCTTTCTCGGGTGCCCACCCTCATTGATAACACCTTTCAGGGCAGGCATGTAGATCTCAGACCGTTTGTGCTGTACGGAAAGTCGCAAACGCCTTATATCAATCCCGGTGGGCTAACGCGCGTAGCACTGCGAGAGGGATCACTGGTGGTGAACTCTTCTCAGGGTGGAGGCAGTAAAGATACTTGGGTCATGAATAGCTAAACGGTCAAGTTAAACAGTCAAGCTAAGTAGCCCAGCTAAGTAGCCCAGTGTAATCAAATTAAAGATGAAACAGAATCACTGCATTGCCCCCTCAGTCCCCCAAGTTTGGGGGAAGCCGGACTCAGAGCCCCCAAATTTGGGGAAACCCATTATTGGCTCAAGGAATAAATCTTACATTTCTATAGGGGGCAATGCAGTATCTACGATTTAATTATGCCAACCTACTTAAACGATAAGCTAAACGGTCAATTTAGATAAATTTTATGGCTAAACAGTAGATACCGCTAACGGTGGATATTTACCAACAGTCAATAAAGAAGCGGAAGTAACAGGAGAAAAGACTCATGCTAAGTCGCGTTGCAGATTCTATTTACTGGCTAAATCGCTATGTGGAGCGGGCCGAAAATGTGGCTCGTTTTGTAGAAGTGAATCTCAACCTGCTGATGGACAATCCAGTAGGGGTAGAGCAACAATGGGAGCCGCTGATTGCGGTCACGGGCGATCGCGCTCGTTTTGCAGAGCTGTATGGCGAGATTGATGCTCACAGCGTAATTAACTTTTTGACGTTTGATACGCGATCGCACAACTCTATCCTGTCTTGCATTCGCGCCGCCCGAGAAAATGCGCGATCGGTACGCGAAACCATCTCTTCTGAAATGTGGGAGCAAATCAACGCTTTTTACCTCATGGTAGAAGCCGCCGCCAAAAACAAGCCTGACGATGTTGAATCGCTGCAAGACTTTTATGCAGAAGTTAAAATGGCCAGCCATCGGTTTGTAGGCGTCACCAATGCCACTGCATCTTGGAACGAAAGCTGGCATTTTGGCCGACTCGGTCGGCTGCTAGAGCGTGCGGATAAGACCAGCCGGATTTTAGATGTGAAGTATTTTTTGTTATTACCTTCGGTAAGAGCAGTGGGCTCGCCGTTAGATAGTTTGCAGTGGATTGCCCTGCTCAAGTCGGCCAGTGCCTATGAGATGTACCGAAAGGTAGAACACACTATTTCGCCGACAAGTGTGGCTAAGTTTTTGATTTTTGACCCGCATTTTCCGCGCTCTATCAAGTTTTGCCTGTGTCGAGCTGAGGAGTCGCTACGCAAAATTGCCGGTACAGATGAGCTACAATCGCGCTCCAGTGAGCGGGCGTTGGGTCGGTTGCGCGCTGAGCTAGAGTATGTGACTTTTGAAGAGATTTTTCAGCAGGGTCTGCATGAATTTTTAGATCAGTTACAGCGTGATATCAATCGGGTGGGCGATCGCATCTATACCGACTTTATCGCGCCACCGCCCAATTCTGTGTTGGTGCCCGCTGCTGAACCCTCTAATGGAGCTTCTAATGGAGCTTCTGTTGAATCGGAACCCTCTGCTGAAGCCATGACTCAAGCAGCTTCGGCAAGGTCTGCGTAAGGGATGTGCGTCAATTAATCTGCGCTCAATGCTGTGCCTCTACACTGTGCCTCTACGCTGTGCCTCTAAAACAGCATTAGAAAACGGCATTAGGTTGTTAAATGGCGGCTTCCAAATTAGATAAATAATTGGATCACTATGCAATATCGCATCTCGCACACAACAACCTACCGCTACAGCAAACCCGTTAAGCTACGGCCTCACATTCTACGGCTGTGCCCTCGTAATGACGGTTCTCAGTGGCTACAGTCGTTTGCGGCGACCATTTCGCCAACGCCAACCCAACAAACCCACTGTTTGGATGCTAATGGCCATATCTGCCAAAAAGTCTCTTTTGATCAGCCGCTAGAGACCCTAGAAATTCACACCGAGAGCGTGGTGACCACCACCAGAGATAATCCTTTTGATTATTTAGCTGAGCCTTGGGCGATCGCCTTCCCGATTGATTATCCTAGCTCCTTGGCAATGCAGCTACGGCCCTATTGGGAGCCGCCTATAGGCTGGGGTGTAAATGATGCGATCGCGCCTGAAGTCGTTGCCTTAGCGCATGATCTGTTGCAAGCCACCAACCAAAATGTAGGTCTCTTTTTAACTCAGCTCACTCAGCTAATTCCGCAGCAATGTAGCTATCAGCAGCGGCTAGAAGGCATGCCCTATCCGGCAGCGGTGACGCTAGCCAAGCAAGTGGGAACCTGTCGCGATTTTACCGTGTTGTTTATGGCGGTTTGTCGCGCGGTAGGGCTAGCGGCCCGGTTTGTTAGCGGCTACCAAGAGGGTGACTTGGCCCAAGCCTCGCACGATTTGCACGCCTGGGCCGAGGTGTATGTGCCCGGCGGTGGCTGGCGCGGCTTTGACCCCACCTTAGGGCTAGCAGTGAGCGATCGACATGTCGCCATTAGCGCAGCGGTAGATCCTCAGCAGGCTGCGCCCGTATCAGGAACCTTGCAGCCCGCTCAACAGGTAGAAACAAATTTAGAAACTCAGATTAAACTTGTTTCTACCTGAGTGCAGCAGTGATGAATGCGATCGCCCAGCTGCGTTCACGAGTAGCGGATGCGTGGATCAAGCACGCCATAGAGAATATCTGCAAGCAAATTAAACAGCACAATCAAAATGGCATAAATAAACGTAATAGCCATCACAACTGGCGTATCACTGCGAACAATCGAGTCAATCAACAATGAGCCAATACCTGGAACCCGAAAAACCTGCTCAGTCACCAAGGCTCCTGTAAAAACAGCCGGAACATCTAAGGCAATCAGCGTCACAACCGGAACTAGCGCATTCCGCAATATATGGCGAGTCATCACCTGCCAGCCACTGAGCCCCTTGGCATAAGCAGTGCGAACATAGTCCATATTGAGCTGTTCAATCACAGCGGCGCGGATATAGCGCATGAGTACAGCCGTTTGAAACAGCGCCAACACGGCAATCGGCAAAATAGACTGCTTAGCTTGGGTCACAAAACCGCCCAAATCGGTAATCACTAAAGTACTGTCGTAAATAGAGGGTAGCCAGCCCAGCCACACGCTGAAAAAAATAATGAAGATAAGACCCGTAAAGAACGGCGGAATAGAAAAGCCAGCAAACGCAAAGGTCGTAATCAAATTATCTAGCCAGCTGTGGCGCTTGAGCGCAGAAAGAATTCCCAGCGGAAAGGCAATAAGCACCGAAACCAAGTAAGCACTCCCCACAACCCAGAGCGTGGTAGGCAAGCGTTGTAAAATTAGCTGGCTAACCTGAACAGGATTAACAAATGAATAACCCATATTGCCCGTGATAAAGGCAGTTGCCCATTTCACATAGCGGATATGAATGGGCTGATCAAGGCCCAAGACGCGGCGGATATTCTCGCGAATTTCGGGCGTGATAGAAGGGCTGTTAGCCAGCTCGCCGAGCGGATCACCAGGGGCAAGAGCCAGCACCAAATATATCACCATGCTAATGGCAATGAGGGTAGGAATGGCGATAAGAATACGTTTTAAAAGATATGATCCCATGGGCTGCGGATGTTTTAAAAAACCAGATAGAGAAGCGAATCCAAAGTCACGTTTTTCCCCATTCGTTGAGTTTCCAGGTACTCGCTGCCCAGGGCGTAAACTCTAAATTGGTCAGGCTGCTGGCCAGCGCATAAGCATCGCTTCGGCGCACTAACGGAATCAACGCCACATCTTCAATGAGCAAATCGTTCATCGCAACAAATAGCGCTGTCCTCTTTGCTAGATCTGTCTCGGTGTTAAGCTGCTCTAACAATGCGTCATATTCAGGGTTACAGTAGCGAGAAGAGTTTTCCTTACTCCACTGATTTTCTTTTTGCGAGATTTGATCACAGGCATATAGCTCCATGTAGGAGTCGGGTTCAGGCGTTTCGCTATCAAAGGCAAACAGCTGAAGGTCAGAATTAAAGCGATTCACCGAGTCAGGATTCGTAGAATCACCAAAGTACACACCTGCCTCTACACTTTTAAGTTCTACTGACATGCCAATAGATTCAAGATTTTGCTTGATGATTTCCTGACTCTTTTGCCGGACGGGATTTACAGAGCTAGTGAACAAAATTTCCATTTCCACCCCATTTTTATCCCTCACGCCGTTGCCGTTTGTGTCTTTCCAGCCAGCCTCATCCAATCGCTGTGCAGCCTTGGTCAAGTCAAACTCGTAGCGCGTATTGGGCGATGCATACTTCTCAGGAGAGACCAAAAAGTTAGTCGCTACGCTACCCGCTTCTCCATATAGCTGTTCGGCAATGGTTTCTCTATCAATAGCAAGGCTAATCGCCTCGCGCACCAGCTTTTCAGACAAAAAGGGATGCGGCGTGTCCTTTTGCGATGTCTCACCGTTGACTTCTTTATTAGGGTCAGAAAAGTTGATGTAAATGCGCTCCATCATCGGCTTAGGCACATAGGCCATCTCACCTCTGGCGTTGGCCTCTAACCCTTTAATCACAGCAGGCTCGGCTTGAATATTCCAGGCGTAGTCAGCCTCACCCGTTTGCAAAACCGCGCGGGCAGCTGAGACGGCATCGCCGCCGCCTTTCAGTTCTACAGTGCTAAAGGCAGGTGGCTCACCGCGAAAGTTGGGGTTAGGCTCATAAATGATAGTGTCACCCGGCTTAAATTCTTTGACTTGGAAGGCGTTGGTGCCGACAGGGGCAGTATTGCCCGGAGCCGAGCGAGCTTGAGCGCCCAGAAAATCCTTAAAGAGATGTTCGGGAAGAATCATACCGCTGCCGCCGACAAAAGGATTCATCGGAGTGGGGGTCGCTCGGTTAAAGGTGATTTTTACAGTGAGGTCATCAACAGCTTCTACGCTTTGCACTTCGCCATAAAATTCGCCTGAGGTGGCGCCCACTTCCCCATTTGTAATGAACTGATAGGTGAAAACAACATCTTCGGCGGTAAACGGCTCACCGTCTGACCATTTCACGCCTTCTTTGAGCTTCCACGTAACGGTGGTGTTGTCGGCGCTGATGCCGCCATTCTCTAGGGTGGGGATTTCAGCAGCAAGAATAGGTTCTAGTTCTTCGGCTTCGTTGTAGGCGGCGAGGGGTTCAAGAATGAGGCTGGCAGCTTCGCGATCTTTGGTGCCGGGGGAGAGGTGAGGATTTAGAGTTGTGGGGGCCTGCCAGTACAGCAGTTTTAGCTCCTTAGCGTTGGCGCTTGAAACAGTCGTGGGCGCACTGCTATCAGAGCTATCCGCCGTGGGCTGAGAGTTGCAAGCTGTTACAAAGGTCGCCGTCACCAGTCCCATTGCGATCAGAGCAAGACCTTGCTTAATAAGTTTGATTTGACACATTTATAAATAGAGTCCCCTTGGCTGGTGTCGTCTGTAGCACTCTGTAGCACAAAGCTTTAGGTGAAACTATAGCAGGTGAAACTATAGCGTTTTTCACTTAGTTGGAATACAAAGCTTAGAATACAAAGCTTAAAATACAAAGTTTAGAATACAAAGTTTAGAATACAAAAAATTTTGAGAAACCTTGATGACACAACCCTATGGCCCCACAGGCCAAGTGAGTAGCGGCGTATGAATGCATCCACACGCCGCGACGTAGCATGATTCATGAGCACGTGATTCGTCGTGCTAAAACTCCTCAGGTACGAAGTTTTGTGCGTCTATAGGTGGGCGCTCGTAGTCAATGTTTGCCTGCCGTTTGGGTAGCTTCATTGGCGGCGGCGTCAGGTCTTTGTAGTCGATCTGGCTTAGCAAATGACTAATACAGTTGAGTCGTGCCTTCTTTTTGTCGTCGGCTTCTACCACATGCCAGGGCGACCGAGTTGTATCGGTGGCGGCAAACATATCGTCTTTGGCTTTGGAATATTCTACCCACTTGGCCCGAGCCTCCAAATCCATAGAACTGAGCTTCCACCGCTTGGTGGGATCGTTCATGCGGTCTTGGAACCGCTTTTCTTGCTCTTCATCGCTGACTGAGAACCAGTATTTGATAAGGATAATGCCAGAGCGCTGAAGCATATGTTCAAACTCCGGGCAGGAGCGCAAAAATTCTACATATTCCTGATGCGTGCAAAAGTCCATCACGCGCTCTACACCAGCTCTGTTGTACCAGCTACGATCAAACAAGGCAATTTCACCCCCTGCGGGCAATTGGGAAACGTAGCGTTGAAAATACCATTGAGTTTTTTCTCGTTCAGTAGGGGTTCCGAGGGCAACAATTTTGCAAATTCGGGGATTAAGGCATTCAGAAATGCGTTTAATGGTGCCGCCTTTACCCGCCGCGTCGCGCCCTTCAAAGACAACAACAACTTTTAGGCCTTTAGCTTTTACCCAGTATTGCAGCTTAACTAGCTCTACTTGCAACTGTTTTAGCTCTTTTTTATAGACCTTTTTACTTAGCTTCTTCGGCTTATCCTTTGACTTATGAGAGGATTCTTTTGCTTTTTTGCTATTCTTGATTTCTTTTTCTAGTGTTTCTTTTTTTGGCGCTTCTTTACCGTTGTCTTTTTTGCGCTTACCTTTTTTCTTAAGGGTCTTCTTGTCTACATTTGTGTCTTCTGAAAGTTTTGTATCTAGCGCTTCTTTCATAGCCACTTGCTGCGGAGCAGGCGTTTCTTTTTCCTCTTTTTTCCTCTTCTTTTCTCTGCTTTCTTCCCTGCTCTCTTCTCTGCTTTCTTGCCCGTTCAATGACTTACTACTCAGTGACTTATTCTCCTCCCTCTGTTTCTTCAAGGGCGTTGAAGCACTGGTTGAGTCGCTGAGTTCAATGACTGTAGCGGCGTTAGATTTATTTTTAGACATGGGTAAAACCTGGATAAAACAAAAGCTAAGCCGTTGAATTCAACAGAAGCTCACAGCTATTTACGTACATTCTAGATTACAAGATATGTTTGAAATCGTACCCTCTTGTTACGGGCTTTTAATGATTTCATGACAGACTGATGATATGACATCACGAATGGTCAGTGTAGAAGAGTTGGATAGACAGGAGATAAAATTCATGAGGGTTGGAATTTTGGGAACGGGGCTGATGGGTGGGCCTATGGCGATGCGGCTACAGCAGTCGGGCCATAGGGTGAAAGCTTGGAACCGGTCGGCTGATAATTTAGCACCGCTCGCGCAGGTTGGCATTGAAACAGCGCCCACAGCAGCAGCGGTGCTAACGAGCTGTGAGGTGACAATTACTATGTTGAGCGATGCAGCCGCAATAGAATCGGTCGTGCTGGCCGAGCCTGCGGCCCTTCAGCAGCGGACGATTTTGCAGATGGGAACCATTGCGCCAAATGAAAGCCGCGAGCTGTGCGAAAAGGTGCAGGCCGCTGGCGGAGAATATTTAGAGTCGCCTGTACTGGGGAGTATTCCACAAGTCAAGGCAGGCGAGCTGATTTTGATGGTGGGTGCAACGGCGGCGCAGTATGAGCGGTGGCTACCGCTGCTGAAGTGCTTTGGAGCGGAGCCTCAGTGGGTAGGGCCGGTGGGTGCAGCGGCGGCCACTAAGCTGGCGATGAATCAGCTCATTGGCACGCTGACGGCGGCGTTTTCGATGAGTTTGGGCCTGGTTCAGCGAGAAGGGTTAGATGTTGAACAGTTTATGGCGATTGTGCGGGAGAGTGCGCTGTATGCACCGACTTTTGATAAAAAGTTGGAACGGATGCGCGATCGCAATTTTTCAAACCCCAATTTTCCTACGAAGCATTTGCTCAAGGATATGAACTTGTTTGTACAGGCAGCGCAGGCGCAGGGCATGGAAACAGATGTGGCAGAAGGGGTGTGTGCGATCGCCCGTAAAGCCATCAGCCAAGGACTCGCCGAGGTAGATTACTCAGCTATTTATAATGCAATCAACCTAGAAAACTGATTAGATCAATGCAAACAAGATTCTGTTGGGATGATTGTCGGGATTGCTATTGTGATCGCTGTTGATTGCTGTTATTAGGAGAAGTGAAGAAAGATGAAAAGATCGCTGTGGAATCGGGTTAACGTGGGGCAAGTATTAGGAGTAGGGGGGGCGATCGCTGGGTTGAGCCTGGCGATCGCATTAGGCCCAGGCGCTCAAAAAGGCCAGTCCTTACCAATACCAACACCCACAGGCCTAGTCATCAAACCCAGTGCGCATAGTGTAGAAGAAACAGAACAGCGCTTTGTCAATCTCTTAGAAGAAAGAGGCTTGAACGTACTGGCGATCGTAGATCATCATGCGCAAAATGCCCAAGGCGCAGGGTTAAATTTACCCCCTACGCGAGTGGTCATATTTGGCAATCCTAAGCTGGGCACACCGCTGATGCAGTGCCGTCAAAGTATCGCGATTGATTTACCTCAGAAAATGCTGATTTGGGAAGATGAATCGGGAGAGGTACAGATTGCCTACAATGATCCCCGTTATTTAGGCGGGCGGCATCAGTTAGGAGGTTGTGGAAATGAGGCGATTCAGCAGGTTGCGGGTGCCTTGGATAACTTTTCAAATGAGGCAGCTAGGCCATAACTCGGGTTTGACATAGCAGGGATGCTTACGCAGTCAGCGCGGCTTGTTTGATGGCGACTTTTTCTGTAACGGCAACAGTGTCGGCAGCGTTGCCAAAACGGCGATCGCGCGCCTGAAAAGTCTGCAAAGCCCGATGAAACTCACCACTGTCAAAATCAGGCCAAAAAGCATTAGTGAAGTACATTTCGGTGTAGGCAAGCTGCCACAGCAAAAAGTTACTCAGCCGCTGTTCACCGCTGGTGCGAATGAGCAGGTCGGGGTCACAGCCTGCTGTGTACAAATGCTCGCTGATCAGCGCTTCGCTGACATCGGCTGATACTATTTCCCCTTTTTCTACTTTACGGGCGACCTGCTGACAGGCATGAACAATCTCGTTGCGGCTACCGTAGTTAACCGCAATGTTGAAATCTACAGCGGTATTGCCAGCAGTTTCATGCATGGCGCGGGCGATTTCTTTTTGCAGAGAAGAAGAAAGACCCGAAAGGTCGCCAATGAAGCGAATACGGACGCCTTCTTTGTGCATTTCTTTGAGTTCTTGCCGTAGCATTTTTTCAAACAACAGCATCAAAAAATCGACCTCGGAGGTAGGACGCCTCCAGTTTTCGGTCGAAAAGGCATAGGCTGTGAGGGCACCAATGCCCCAGTCTTTACAGCAGCGCAGGAGAGATTTAAGCACTTTGGCCCCCTGACGATGCCCAGCAATGCGAGGGAGTCCTCGTTGGTTGGCCCAGCGACCGTTCCCATCCATAATGACAGCGACATGCTTGGGCAAGGCTTGAGGGTTTAAATCGTGAGGTAGCAGGGTGTATGAAGTCATGGGTTAGTGGCGATCGCGCGTAAAATTTTGATGAAATTTCGATGAGGATAAGCAGCTCTATTGCTCAAATAATGCCCGCAACATTTGGGGAGTAAGCGAGTGATTCCACTGCAATGATTAATGCATGGCTAATGCATGGCTAATGCAATGGTTAATGCAATGGCTGACTAAGGCGTCAGCCCAGCAGATGATTTTCTCAACCATCACTGCTTACGCTAAGGGATTGGCAACAGGCTGTCAGCCAGAAAAAGTCGGGAAAAGTCTGCTGGGAAGTCGGTGCTTAAAGAATCGATGAACTATCCCAAGAATGATATTTTCGATTCGGAACATCCAAACCAGAGCTGGTAGTCTACTGTTGCAAGGAGATATCCCAGTAAATATATGAGAATAGAGGCGGCGCTTGAATATGCTGACCAACTGCTATATGAGCGCACGGGGCGACATCTCAATGATTTACAAAGCCGTATTATTCAGCAAAGTTGGCAGGGCCAAACCTACAGCCAGGTAGCGCGGACAATCGGCTACAGTGAAGGCCATATCAAGGATGTGGCTTCTCAGCTGTGGAAGTTGCTCTCAGAAGCACTGGGCGAGCGCATTACGAAAGGAAACTTGCGATCGCGTCTACTCAATCGACTCAAGCGCACCGTAAAAAATACGGTAAAAAGCGCCACGCCCACTAACCTGCACCCGCTGATGTCTAGCTCAGCAGCAAAAATGGCAGCAGCCATGCATTTTGAACGAGTGCCTGCGAACGGGTTTGCTGACACGTCCCCTGACAGTTCTCTTGAACCCTCTCCTGATCAAATTGATTCTGCGCCCAAGCATTTTACGGCTAACTTCATCGGGCGAGAACAGGCCCTAATGACACTCCATGCCCTTGCCCAAATCCACCGAGTGGTTGTGATCAAAGGCGAAGGCGGCATTGGTAAAACGACCCTGGCACAGCAGTACTGCCAGCAGTTTGACCCGCTGCTAGCGCTACCCATGGCCAAGGAGTCTGCCAATATTACCCCCGCCGAAAGTATTGCAGAAGAGTGGCTGCGGCAGCATTTTAATGAAGATCCGGGTAGAGAGTTTGGGGTGACGCTCAGTCGGTTAAGGCAGCATTTGAATCAGCAGGCCCAGAGTGGCCATTGTATAGGCGTGCTGATTGATAACTTAGAGCCTGCGCTAGATGGCAATGGCCAATTTATTGCAGCGCATCGCGGCTATGTAGAATTGCTGCGGGCGCTGGGCGATGCTGAGGTAACGGTGATTATAACGAGTCGCGATCGCCTCTGCGAACCGGGGATCAAAGTTCATCACTATCGCCTACCGGGGCTTACCGTCGCCTCTTGGCAGCAGTTTTTTATGGCGGGAATCGCGAAACCTATTGACCCGCGCATTTTGAGCAACATGCACCGGGCTTATGGGGGAAATGCAAAAGCAATGGAGATTTTGCTCGCCTCGGTGGTTGAGGACTTTGAGGGCGACTTAAGCGCCTACTGGCAGGAAAATAGGAGCGATTTGCTGGGGCCGACCGACCTGCGAAATTTAGTGGTGAGTCAGATCAGCCGTTTGCAGCAGCTAGATGCAGATGCGTACCAGGTGTTTTGTCGGTTGGGCTGCTATCGCTATCAGCAACCTCAGCCCAGATTAAGCGCAGCGGCAATCACAGCGGTTATGTGGGATATTGAGCCGAGCCGTCATCGGCAAATTATCCATTCACTGCGCGATCGCTCGCTGTTGGAGTGTTGCAAAGGTGAGTATTGGCTGCATCCGGTAACGCGGGCCGAGGCGATCGCACGGCTACGACAAAACGACGACTGGCAGCGGGTAAACCGAGCGGCAGCGCAGTACTGGAGCCGTCACATTACCGCTATCTTGTCTGTTGAAGACGGCTTGCAGGCACTAGAAGCCTACTATCACTTAATGGCCTCTCAAGATTACGAGGGCGCGGCAGCAGTATTGCTTCAGAGTCGGCACAATCAGTGGCAGCAGTTTTTACCCTTGGCGAGCAGCCTGTATCGGATGGGGTTGTTGCAACCGGTTGTGAGTGCCATTGTGCAGGTGCTGCCTTTTATTGAAAAAGAACAGTCCCCCAAAAGCCAGCAGCAGCGCAGCGAACTCAACAATATTTTGGGCGATGTGCATTGGATTGCCGGACGCATTCACAGTGCGATCGCCTGTCAGCAACAAACCTTGTCAGACATGGCAGGCCAGTCTGATTGCGATCGCGCTGACACACCACTGGACACATCACTCAACACATCAACTGACACACCGGAACTCTTATCTTCAAACAACTCAACCACAGATTTACATGCCTACTATCGCAAAATGCTGATTGTAGATGCGCACCTTAGCATTGGTCTGTACTCCATTGATTTATGGGAACTCAATCAGGCCGCTAAACAGTTTGAGCAGGTCATTACACTTGCCGCCGGTACTGCCCATCAAGCTTGGGCCGATAAAGCAACCGTTGGATTAGCCTTAGTCCGCGCATATTTGGCACAAACCGCTCCAACCACAGCAGAATCTAACCGGCAAACCCAAGTCGCCAGCGAACTAGCCAGCAGCCTGTATGAACAATTTACAACAGCCGAACAGCCCGGTCGATATGCTTACTTTGTTCAACTGTTGGGGCAAACCTTTAACAGCTTGGGTGAGCTAGATAAAGCACAAACGCTGTATGAGCGGGCGATCGCCTTTGCTGAATCGGGCCACTATGTGCAGGTTAAGGCTAAAGCGCTGACCGGTTTAGCGATTTTGCAACGGCAGCGTCACAAAGTAAATGAGGCGATCGCGCTGCATACTCAGGCCATAAAACTCAGCGAAACCATTGGGGCAAAGTGTGACCTCGCCGAAGCCTACTTTCAGTTTGGGCTCAGCGTTGGCATTCATTGTAAAATTCAACAGACAGCTTACTTTGATCGAGCGATCGCGTTATTTTTTGAAATTCAAGCACCTCAACAAGTTAACCGAATCCAACAAGCTTATCGGTAATGCTAAATATAGCAATGGCAAATACAGAGGGAAACGATGAAGTGGAAAACAGGGCGCCGTAGCCAAAACATCCAAGACAGAAGAGGGATGAGTTCCCGTGGCGGCCATCGTGGTGGCTCTCGGGGCGGCGGCGGTAGCCCGATGGTGGTCGGCGGCGGTGGACTGGGCATGGTGATATTTGCCATCGTCATTGCCCTGCTCGGCGGCGATCCTAGCATTGTTTTAGACGCTGCCATGCCGGTTCCTCAAACCCCCACTGGCGGACAGTATCAAACGGCCTCTGCCGAAGAAAACGAGCAGGCAGACTTTGTCTCAGCCGTACTCGCCTCCACTGAAGATACCTGGAACAAGTTGTTTCCCCAAGAGCTTGGCGGCAACTACCGCGAGCCTAACCTGATTTTATTTAGCGGTGCGGTTGAGTCCGCCTGTGGCTATGCGCAAGCTGCCGTAGGCCCGTTTTACTGCCCCGCTGATCAAAGCGTTTATATTGACCTCAGCTTTTATCAAGAGCTTCAGTACAACTTAGGCGCACCGGGCGACTTTGCCCAAGCCTACGTGATCGCTCATGAAGTCGGCCATCATGTCCAAAATCTGTTAGGCATTTCAAAGCAGGTGCGTGCAGCCCAGCAGCGCACCAGCCAAACCCAAGCCAATCAGCTATCGGTACGGCAGGAGCTACAGGCCGACTGTCTGGCCGGGATATGGGCCAACGACAATCGCGAAGATTTAGAAGCTGGCGATATTGAAGAAGCCCTGAATGCCGCCAGTCAAATTGGCGACGATAATCTGCAAAAACGTCAGCGCGGCTATGTCACTCCCGACTCATTCACTCATGGCAGCGCCGCTCAGCGAGTGGAATGGTTCCAGCGTGGCTTCAGCTCTGGCGATGTCGATAGCTGTGATACTTTTAGTGGCTGAATTGAGGGGTTGAATTGAGGGTTTAAATTGAGGGATTAAATTTGTAGCTGGACAAGCTACAGACCTAAAATAAACAGACCTAAAATAAACAAACCTAAAATAAACAAACCTAAAATAGACCCCAAAATTAGCGACGAGACTTTTTTTGTTGCCAAGCTTCTTCGTAGCGTTGCTGATTCACCGCTACTGACTTTTGCAAATCTACTATTGGATTTGGATAATCTACACCAAGGCGAAGGTTGAAGCGCTTTTGCTCAACCGGCTGTAGTTGCCAGGGGCTGTGAACTTTGGCCGGTGGTAGTTGCGACAACGCTGGCAGCCAGTGTTTTATATAGTCGCCCGCGGGGTCATAGTCTTTAGACTGCTTGGGAATGTTGAAATAGCGAAAGCCCCGAGCATCATTGCCGACGCCTGCGGTGTAGTTCCAATTTCCCCAGTTGCTGCATACATCGTAGTCAATCAGCAGCGACTCAAACCATTCTGCACCCATTCGCCAATCAATACCCAAATTTTTGGTCAAAAAGCTGGCGACGTTCTGTCTCCCCCGGTTAGACATAAAACCGGTTGCAGCAATCTCTTTCATATTGGCATCCACCAGTGGATAGCCAGTTTCACCCTCGCGCCATCGGTCGAACCTAGGCCAGTCTTGCTGCCACTTTATCGGTAGGCCGCGAATGCCGCCTTTGCGGAATACTTTGCGGCCATACTTGGCGCACACAAAGCGAAAATAGTCTCGCCATATCAGCTCAAAAATCATCCAATAGGTGGAGTTGTTTTTGTGGCGATCGCGCTCATACTTCTTGACTTCTTCGTATACTTTGCGAGGGGAAAGCGAGCCATTGGCCAACCAAGCCGAAAATTTGGATGAGTCGTCAGTGCCTAACATGCCGTTGCGAGTTTCTTTATAAACTTGTAGCCTATCAGCCTCCCAAAAGTAGTGATGAAGCCGCTTAAAGGCTTCTGTTTCACCGCCTTTAAATGCCAATACGCCTTTGGGATCAATCAGCGGCGCTGCTAAGCCTAGCTCACTAAGGGAAGGGAGATCTCCGGGTTCAATATCTTTTTGTAGAGCGTCTTTTGGCAGGGCGGGCAACTGTTGAGGCGTCGAGAAAGTAGGAGAGATCGAAGAATCTGCTTCAACTGCTTTGCGAAACTGCGTGAATATTTCGGGGAGCTGCTGAACCTCAAACGGGAGATCGTTGGGATGGTAAAGCGTTGCACCCCAGTAAATTTCGGTTGCGACGCGGAGGTCTTTAAGCGCTTGTTCAAGAGACTGATCAACGTCGGTTTCTTCGGCGGTCACTTCTTCGTGCCAGTACACAGCGTCAATATTCAGCGCTTTAACCAACGCCGGAATTTCTACTTCGGGCTTGCCCTTACGGATAATTAAATCACTGCCGAGCGATCGCAACCTCATCCGCAAATCCGCCAATGTCTCAATTAAAAACTGTGCCCGATAAGCACCTGTCTTAGGAAAACCAAAAGAGGTTTCGCCAAAGTGCCGAGGGTCAACGCAATATAACGGGATTACTTCGGCCTGTTGTGCCAAAGCTAGGGAAAGGGGCTGATGGTCATGCAGGCGGAGGTCGTTGCGGAACCAGAGAAGAATACGCATCAAGAAGGAAATTGGGAAGGAAATTGAGAAGGGCTTAAGCGGGGATTAAGTGAGATTGTAGATGATGGGATTATAGATTGTGAGATTGTATGGAGAAGGAATGTGCGATCGCAACCACAAAAAGATAGAGACGAGAAGAGATCACAAGTGAGCAATGAGGCCGCCGCCAAGCACCTCAAAACGCGCCTAGAAGCAGCCTGCGACGGCCTATGGTGGAGCAGCGAAAGCGACTATCCGGTTGAAGTGGTTTGGCAGGCGACAGAGGATGACCCACCCACCGCGCCTGAAACAATTGACGAAGCCATTAATGAACCCATCAAGGAACCCATCAGTGAAACAACCCTTCGAAAATTGGCCAATCTTCCGGTGGATAGCCCGATACAAATCGCCGATGTAGAAGATTTTTTTAAGCGCCAAATTACCCCTCACAGCTGGCATACCGCTGAAGAAAAATCTCAGTGCGCTCGACTGAGCACACTGAAAGATCTGCTAACCGCTGCACTGCCCAACTTGCAGGTTTACTGCTGTGGCGAAGTGGAAATTAAGGCGTACGTCATTGGCAATGCCATAGATGGCAGCATCGCAGGCATCAAAACAATACTCGTCCAAACCTAAACTCGTCCAACTCTAAACTCGCTTTTTGAGAGATATTAACCTTACAACTCCACACTCATTTCAGTGATGGGCTCACTGCAAAAAATAGAGAGTTTACAGGCAACTTCTACCGCTTCTTTGGGCGTGTGGCCTAGTAGCAAAGCCGCTTTGGCAAAGTCTTGGCCAGAGCCAATGGCTTCAAATTCGTTCACTTCGTACACATCTAAACCGCCGTAAACGCGGAATAGCTTGCCGCTAAAGGCAATTAAGAAGCCGTTTTTAGGCGTATAGCCGCCTTCTTTTTTGCGAATCCATTCTCTGAATTCTACCAAAAAGTCAATAACGCTGAGGCGGTCGGTGTCGATAGGCTGATGGTTACGGCTAAATAGCTCCATCAGGGTGCCTTCGTAGCAGTCTCCCGTGCTGCCGATGATCATACCGTTTTGCTGAAATAGCTTGCTATGGATAATGTCGGAGCTAGTTGTTTTGGAATAGAGCCTATCGGTCACTTGGGTGTCGGCAGCGAAGATAATAGCGCTCGATGTTTTGCTGGCTGCAATAACGGTCATATATATAGGGCTTAAATAGGGCTTAAGTCATAGAATGATTTATTTACAATACAAGATGAAATAGCCGATTTTGCAGTTAAAAATGACAGGAAAAGATAACTATCCAGACCCATAAAGACAAAAAAAGGAGAAGGGCTTGGAAAATCAGCGGTTTTCGATGGCTGCTTGAATATCTTCGGGCACTTCTGAGAGCAAATCGTAACCAGTGGCAATTTCAATTCGATCCACAGTGGTGCGATAGGTTTGCCAGTCGGCTTCAATGCGATCGCTATTCGGCATATCCACCGCAATCACCTGCGTACGGCGGCTAATATCGTCATCAACATCGTTTAGAACCACGATTACCTTCCACACCCGCCCCGGCACGGTAACCCTACCAACCTTGCCCTTGTCGCCATAAATTCCGGCTATCACATACAGCGCCTTGCCGTCCTCATGCACTAAATCCCGGCTATATTGCTCTAGCTCGCGCCAGGGGCCTCGGTTGTTTTCGCTGGCCTGCGGGAAAATGTTGGTCATTAAAAAGGTGCGCGAGTTGTCTTGGGGGGTGGCAGTGCGATCGCCCGAAGGCACCATATGCCCACGGTCGTATCCGCTACGGCGATACTCTCCCGGCGTCGCCTGATACACGCCCTCAGGCAGGCCGTCATCGGGACGAAAGTCATCTTGGCGATCTACACTGCCTAGCCATCGGTCATCTACACGCCAGCTGGCCCAGCTCAAAACATTGCGCGACTGGTTGTAGGCGATCGCATACTGCTCTCGCTCAATCAATATATTATTGAGATCATCATTGGGCGCAGCGTTACTAGGATTGCCAAAGCTCAGGTGCTCACTGTTAGAAAAATAGGTCGCCGCACCTAATTCCAACTCTACAGCAGGCAGGCTTTCACAGGCTTGCCCATTGCCGTCCCTATCCAGTCCGTAATAGTCTTCTTCAAAGCTAACGAGCACCTTTTGCGCCAGCAGCTGACTGGTAAAATCGCTACAGTTGCAGTAGCTATCGGCACAAGGCGGCAAGCTCGCATAAAGGTCGGCTTCAACATTGCAAGCATTGAGCGCCAGCAGCGCAGACGCAATAGAAAGGGAGACCCCAAAAAACCGAATAAGCCTTTGCATAAGTAAACGTAATAAATGCACGGGTTGAATGCAGGGGTGAGCCTAGTCAGAGCATAGTATATCTGTTCTATTTGCTCACTTTATAAAGGCTACAGGAGCATCGCCTGTTTGGCCAGCGCATTAACCGCTAGTTGATAGGTGTTGGTTAGCGAGTGCTAGTTAGCGAGTGCCAGTTAAAAGGTGCTAATTAAAAGGTGCCAGCCAAATAGTTCCGTCATCAAAAAGCTAGGACGGTATACTGAAAATCGTAATCACTCGGAGTTTTTTAAATTCATGTTTAGTACGCTCATTTCCACGCTAAAAAATCGCTTCCCTGCGCCCACAGTTCAGGCTCATTGTGACGGGCCTTGCGGCGTATATGATCCGTCTTCTGCTCGAATTGCCGCAGAAGCTGTCGTTTCAATGACCAAAAAAATTCTGGACTTGCAGCATCCTGCCGATGACGACACTCAGGCAATGGCTGCCTACCAAAACACCATGTCTCGCTATGTAGCCATCAAAGAAGAGCAAGCACAAATCGCTAAAGACGAAATATTAGTGCTTTGGACTGACTACTTCAAGCCAGTTCATTTAGAAAAGTATCCTGACCTTCATGACACCTTTTGGAAAGCAGCCAAGCTGTGCTCTGCCTGCAAGGTAGAAGTCAGCACTCAGCACTGCGCCGAACTGATGGAAGCCATCCAAAAGATTCACAGCATTTTTTGGGAGACCAAGAGCCGCGACGTGGCCTGGTATACAGCGAGCTAGTTGCTTAATCATCCATAACGCTGCATAGGGCACGGCATTGCTGTGCCCTATGCTATGTAGACAACAAATCTCACTTATGAAGCTCAAGCGTAATTGGAAGGAAATTGGCCTTTGGGCCTTAGGCAAGCGCTGGCGCTTTCGAGTGAACAACAACTCTATGCTCCCAACGTTAAAGCCTCAAGAGGATGTGTTGGTTGTGCCCATTAGTCAAAACGCGCCGATTGCGCCCGGTGATATTGTTGTTTTTTTTCATCCGCTAAGGCCAACAATGCGAATGGTAAAGCGCGTGAGTGAGACTTTTTATGACGGTGGCTGCTATGTGCTCAGTGACAATATGGCTGAAGGTAGCGATAGCCGGTCGTTTGGTGTGGTAGGCCCAGAGCTGCTGATTGGCCGTGTAACAAGCCGTTTGATTTAAGCAGGCTGATTTAAAGACCTGATTGAAGCGGCCTGATTGAAGCACATATCTCTAAACTTTGTTGGTTCTATTTTTCATCTCTTTTTTATTTCGACTGAAGGAAGTCTTTCTATGTCTGCTACGCTTCGCTTGGCTACGGCTGAGGATGTATCTGCGATTTTTGCTTTGATTCAAGCGCTGAGTGAATATGAAAAACTCGCACATGAAATGGTCGGCGCAGAGGCTGATTTGCATCGGGGATTATTTGGAACGCCCAGCTATGCTGAATCGGTCGTGGCTGAAGTCAATGGTCAGGTGGTTGGGTTTGCGCTTTATTTTTACAATTTTTCGACTTTCCTGATGAAGCCAGGGATATATTTAGAAGATTTGTTCGTATTGCCTGAATATCGGCGGCAGGGAATTGCAACAGATTTGCTCAAGTATCTTGCTAGCCGAGCGCTGAGCCAAGGCTGTGGCCGACTAGAGTGGAGCGTGTTGGACTGGAACGAAAGTGCAATTACCTTTTATCAGCGTATCGGTGCGGTGCTGATGGATGAGTGGACAGGATGCCGGGTAACTGGGGCAGCGTTAGAGAATTTAGCAAGTTAAAGAATTTAGCAAGTTAGAGAATTGGAAAGCTAGAGAATTGAAAAGTTAGGAACTGGGTGAAATGAGGAATCGGGCACTGCTATAACGTGAGATGACGCGCGATCGCCCACCGGATCAACGCCCCACCTTGCGATGACTTTTGCACCACTTCACCTCGCAAATACTTCATCATCACCAGCCTGCCCAAGCCTTTAATTCGTCCATACGCCCTCCCTTTTAGCCACTGCCAGGCGTTCACACGACCATTCACCTCGGCATACATTGGCGCAAACGCTAGCTTGCCATACAGTACATCTGCCCGATGTGCGGTGCTGAGCTTATTTTGCCGATGCTCCAAGTTAGGCCTGCCGCCATGCTCGCCATAATTGCGAAAAGGCACATAGTTGTGTGCGCCTCGGTCTCGCAAGTAGTACTCAATGCCTGAATCCCAAGGCGAGTAAGCTCTAGGCCCTGGATCTTTTTCCACCTGCGCGGCCAACTCTATCAGCAACCTCGCACTTTTGGCGGTAATGACATAGGCCACCATAGAAGTGGAATAGCCTTGGGCAAAGCGTTCATTCGCTTCGCCTGTGATAACGTTGTATACCTGAGCTGCACAGGTATATAGCCAAGCAATGCCCAAATCGGCGTCAGCCGGATCAAACGGCAACGGCAGCTGAGCAAAATTGACGACCGGTACAAAGTCAGCTTCTACAATCAGCGTAGGTTTTTCGGAACGGAGGGCGAGTTCCCAAGCGCTGCGATGGTTAAGCAGGCACAAAAAGCTGGGTGAATAGGTTTCGTATCCGGGCTGATGCACCTGCCTCAAAACCGTGCATTGGCAGCCTGCTTGACTGAGGGTTTCAGCGAGTTGCTCGGTTGGCTCTTTGTAGGCAATGACTAAGGTTTGAGCAATGCTCTCTACCAGTTTGGGACAGGGGCCTTGATGGGGCATAGGGTTGCTTAAAAAATAATAATAGGGAAAATTTTTAGCGTGTTTAAGCAGATCTGGCCAAGCGATTCATTTTATCAAATGCTTCTGGTGCTTTTTTGCGTATATTTTTCTGAACGGTTGGTATATTCAGTGACTCGCCATAGACAAAGGCAAACACTGCGTAATAATAGGGGCAGGTCACTATTGGCGAATAAGCCGGTGTTACAACGACCTCTCAAAGCGGCAGGCTCAGTTTTTTGCCGTTATTTCTGCATCTAGGCAACATGGCAGACAATATTCCACCTGATGATCGTGCCCAGCCGCAAAATGTTAGCGGGCCAGATTGGAGTCAACAGGACTTACGCGATCGCGACTTTAGCAACGCAAATTTTGAAGGCGCAAATTTTGAAGGGGCCAACCTCGCTAGAGCCAACTTAACAGGCGCTAATTTACGGCAGGCCAACCTATGCCGGGCGAACTTACAAGGGGCTAACTTAACCAATGTTGATGCCCAAGGTGCCCTATTTAGTGGTGCAGACTTGAGTGATTTACAAGCGCCCAATGCCGACTTTAGCAACTGCGACAATTTTAACCGGTGTGACTTGCGCCACGCGGTTTTAGAAAACGCAAATTTTGAAAATTCAAATTTAAGACGATCCAACTTAGAGGCAGCCCAGCTCAAAGGCGCTAATTTTAAAAATGCACGTCTGCGCCGTACCAATTTGGAACGAGCCGATTTAACGGAGATTGATGCGATCGCAGCGAACTTTGGCGCAGCGAAGCTAAAAGACGCCTGTTTGCATCAGGCCAAGCTCACCTCGACATACCTAAGAGGTGTCGATTTTTCAAATGCCGATTTAACCGAAGCCGACTGCCAAGAAGCCGATTTTCAAGGCGCTCGCCTAGTTGGCGCTTGCCTAGACGATGCCAATCTTAAATATGCGCGCCTCAGAAGAACCAATTTAACAGAAGCCTCTTTTCAGCGAGCAACCTTGCAAGATGCCAAACTCTCCAAGGCCGATGCAACCGCCGCTAATTTTAGTCATGCCATCTTAAGGTCTGCCGATTTCAAAGGGGCCATTCTCGATTCAGCCAAGCTTCAACATGCGCGTATGAACCTAGTTCAGCTACAAGGGGCCTCTTTGCGAAAGGCTGACTTATCCCATACCCACTTGCAAAATGCAGAGCTACGGGGAGCTGATTTAAAAAACGCTACTTTTGAGCAGGCCAATCTTGAATCTGCGATGCTGCATGGTGCCTATTTAAAGGGAACTAATTTTCAGAAAGCCAGCTTAATCAATGCCCAGCTCAGTAGAGTGCGGACAAAACGAGCGAATTTTGATCAGGCTGTATTGACTGGTGCAGGATTAAATGGTGCTGACCTGCGATTTTCGAGCTTTCGTAACGCCCAGCTTAATCAAGTACAGGCAGAGCGAGCTAACTTTTCCTGTGCTGACTTAAGCAACGCTGAATTAAGCGGCAGCAGGCTCAACCGAGCAACCTTGAGTGGAACCATTTTCGCCGGAGCCAATTTAACCGATGCACGGCTAAACGGGACGGAACTCGCAGGCGTAGATATGAGCGGTGCTTGCCTCATTAATGCACAGATCTCAGACGCAAATTTAGCCTGCATCAACTTTAAAAATGCTGATTTGTCGGGGGCTAAGTTTAGCCGAGTCACGCTGAGCAACGCCAACTTTCAGGCTGCTACCTTAGCAGCAACTGAGTTCAAAAATTGCTACATCAGTGGTGCTGACTTTGACTCTGCCACGCTAAATGGCACCCAGTTGCGGGGTGCAAAACTATTACATACGACATTTTCTAACGTGAGTCTGACGAATGTTGATTTGAGCCAAGCCTATCTTTCCTACGCACAGTTTGAGAATAGCGAGGCGATCGCTACCGACTTTAGCGGGGCAGATGTTACAGCAGTCACTTGGACTGATTTAAGCTTTCAAGGCGCAATGCTTACTTTTTGCATTGGCCTATCAGCAGAATCAATCACTCAGCTCAATGCCTACGGGGCCACTTGCCCAGATGACACCCTCAAGAGCACAATAGACGGTTTGCAAGTTGAACAGGTTCGCCGAGAGGATGGCGAAGATCGGTTAACGGATTTTGAAGAAGCGCTAAACCGATTTCAAGATACGCTGAACTTGCTTGAATCAGTTCGGCAAGGATTTGGCAACAATCCGATAGAGAGCAACTTTCGGCATGTAAAAATGCTGATTGAAAAGCTGGAGCAGTTTGCCAACAAGCACAACAAGTACCGACGCGTGATTGGTGAGATAGAAACAGACATGAATGCGCTAGGAGTAAATGATGCGATCGCATTTAAAGAAGTGCTTGAAAGCATTCGAGTTCGCATTTCTCGACTCAAGCGCTGCCAAAACGAACTAGAAGGCATCTGCCGCAATCCATTGATGTTCTTTGACCGCTGCTTGCTCGCTAGCTCCGGCTATTTAAGCGCAGATTCAGTTTGGCTGAGCACAGAAGAAGACCAGGATCACTGGAGCGACGATAACCCGATCGAAATTACGGAAATTTATCTCGAAGGCTTCTATCCTAATGATCCTCCTAACGAAGAGTCTGATGAAGAGTCTGGTCAAGATAATTAACATCACTCGTCATCGTCATCTGGCTTTTGCGGAAATAAGTCGCGAGTGACGACATAGCAAAGGCCCAGCAAATCAGAAGCAAGTGCGCCTAGCAGCAAATACTGCATTCGCTCAGAGAATGCTTTAACTTTAAACGCAGGCAGTGAAAGCATCACCATCAACCAAATAGGCGCAACATACATTGGAATAATCAACGCGGCTAAAACCTTTGTCCGAGAATCTATTCGGTGCTTAAGTTCAGCACTTTTACGCGCTTCACTAGTCGCAAAATCGTACTCTTTAACATTTGGCTTATTAAGATATTCTTCAGTGGTTGTCGTCACTGCTGGCATTAAGACTGTCGTCAAAGTGCTAGGTCAAAAGAATTTCTTTAACGACCGCATCGCCTTCAATGACACCGATGCCCCGCCCTTCCTGCTTAGCATCTTGAGCGATACCATAAAGCGCTAATCCCGTTCTTAAGACATCGGCTAAGCTTTTGCCTGAGTCATCGGCTAGTCGTTGCAGAAGCTCATAGGCAGCAGGTGCTAGCTCTAAGTTCAAACGTTTTTTGTCAGTAACTGCCTGTCGCTTTTGCTTCGCAGAAACTTGTGTAGTTTGTGGCATATCTTTCTCTTTACTGGTCATTACTATAAAAAGGCCCTGCTTTGACTATTGCAATTAATATAGTGCGGTTAAATTAATCCATTTTGATTATCCGAACCTTTCGAGTCAGAAAAGCTATTTGGATTCAAACCAATTTTTGAAATCAATTTGAGTGCAAACCGCCTTCAAATCGATTTCAGATTCTGACCTATATTACACATAAAAATACACAGATTTTGATCCAAAACATCATTAAAAATGTGTATTTTTATGTGAAGCAGGGATGAAAGTAGAGCCTGACCTAAAGTCGCTGAGATAAATTGCCAAGATCGCTGACATTTACGTCAGCGAGGATTCAGGTGCTTGTGAAATTGGCATTCACATGGCTGTCCTTGTCCGACTCTTCGTTGACCTCTTCAAGCTTGCCTATCGCAGCGACTCGATAAAAACGCCGGTGATAATCAGAACAACTGTAGTAGCGCCGAATCTCAGGAGAATTGGGCCTACAGAGGCAATCAGCAAATCGCCTAGCGGCTGGGCCCCGAAAAGCATTAGAAAAAACAGTATTAAGGTGAATGCAAATACCCAGATAACAAATAGCTTGAGCAAGTGGCCAGCTAGGTGAAGTAAAGAAGGCTTAGGGCGATGAATCATGGTTCGTGCTCCAAAAAAAGGGCAGCAAAGGAAAAGTGCGTAGAACAACTGTGACTTGAGCCAACATGAAGTCGAACTGCAAGCGAGCCTTTAATGAACCTTTAATGAGCTTCAAATGAAATTATTAAGCTCATTAAATACATAGTATATGCACATTTATTGTGTGTCAAGTTTATTGACTACTGCCTGCTCAAATTAGGGATTAGCAGGTTCCGAGACTTTGCGTAGATATAGACAGTCTTCATATTTACCCTCCGTATTTATGCGGTATATTTTTATACCTACTTTGGGTAGGCAGTAGGCCTCAATCATGGATTATTTATAGTAATAAGCTACGAATTAATACGGGCGACTCTGTTTCTACTGTTAAAAAAATACAGAATTTACATTTTTATGGATCGCCATAGCCATCAGCCCAATCAGCCGTTAAAGCCGCTAGCCGAAGAACAGGTCAATCTAACGCAAGTCAGGCAAAACCTTACCGAATCCCCGCAGACCGTTTTTTCTGTCTTTAAGCTTTCGCCGACCCCCTATGGACTTGAAATGCGGATGCCGCTCAATCGAATTCGGGGTAGCCTGATTGACTCGATGAGGCGATCGCGATCTGATCAGAGCACTCTGTTCAGCCTATGGAAAATTATAGGAATGGCACTCGTTGTAGGGGCCTCAGTCACGCTGACCAAGTCTGCTGTGTTTGGGGGAATCGTAGCAGTTGTATTACCCCTGCTGCTATGGTTAACGACCCGCTCCGACAACCCATCTAGTCAGACGGCGGTGATATTAAGACTGGTCAATGCCCCCAATGGCAGCACATTTTTGAGTATGTCAACGACCCCGGCATCATCTTGCTATCAACGTAGCGCTTCTGGCCATATTCCCAGTCGTCTATCTAGTGGCCTAGCAAGCAGATCAGATCTATATGCGCCCTATACCTATTCAGTCGCAGAACCATCCGCTAGCACTAATCTTTGCTTCTCTAATCTACCGGTAGAGCGGGTTTCTACCAGTACGTCGATTGGCAATAGGCAAATAAGTTTTACGCTGTACTGCGTGAGTCCTAGCAAGGGCAAGCAAATACGCATCAGCGGGAGCCGTGAGGAAATTTACTGGCTACATGCTGGCATTTCTAAATGGGGAAAGGGATTGAAAGAAGAAAGAGAGAGAAAGGTGCGATAAAAGCACGATAAATAAAAGAGGTTTAATCAATTGAAGCGGTGGATAAACACACCCAAAGATATCAAAAACGGCATCTTTATTAAATGCATATCCCTCAGTGATTTGTTAGTTCTCTTTAGTTATTCTATTAGCCAGCTAAAACGCCTACTGCTGAAGCTGCCTCTCATATTGCGCAATTTTATTCCAAGTGCCGGGGCCGACTTCTTTTTCAAACTCTTCTATAATCCAGTCGCTACCTTTACCAATGCGCCGAGCGCTTTTGCGCAGATAGTTGACGATGACGAGTTGCTCTTCCCAAATAGGCCGAGCGCCATACAGTGAGCCAAAGGCCCAGCCCGGATTCGGAAGGCGATCGCACTGCTCATAAAACGCTCTATCGGCCCAAGTCGGCGCATAACCTCTCTTAAAGGCTCGTCTGCGATGGCCGTGATACAGCTCTACCAGGGTAGAAATATCTCGAATTTGGCGAGCCTGCGCATTGGAGTAAATTTCCACCATGCTTTCGGTATTAACGGGCCGATCGGTCACCCAAGTATGCGCGCAGTCCGGACATTTCACAATAAAAGAAAGCACAATTCGACCACAGGCCGGACAAGGCTTAGTCGGCGCAACACCGCCGCCGCCAGAAGACTGTTTTTGGGTGGGCAACTCATACCCTTCTACATCTTCAGGAAAGCCTAATCGCTGCAAATTTCCCGCCTGATCGAGAATAATGCCGTACTCCTTACCCGTATGCGGAGAAATTCGCATCACTCGGCCCAGCTGCTGAAAATGCATTGCGCTAGATTTGGTCGGGCGAAGCATCAGGCCAACCTCTACACTGGGCTCATCAAAGCCAATGCTAATGACATTGCAGGAAGTCAGAACCATGAGTTCCCCAGTTTTGAGCGCATGGTACAGCTTTTTGCGGTCTTTTATCGCGGTATTGCCATCTACGGTCGCCGCTGGAATACCTGCCTTGAGAAAGGCCTTAGCCACATTGTTAGCATGACCAATATCCACACAAAAGGCAATCGTGCGCTTGCCATGACCAATGCGAAACCATTCTTCAACAATTTTTTCGACCAGTTCGGCGCGATCGCACGCATTTTTCAAATCCTTCTCGTCATAGTCGCCTTTAGAGGTTCCCACCTCCTCCAAGTTAGCCATGCTATCTTTTGGCATGCTGTAGTACTTCATCCGAGACAGGTAACCCATCTCCTGCAAAGTTTGCGGCACCGGAGAAGACACCAACGTATCTAAATAATCGCCTAGTTGTTCTTTACCCAGTCGCAGCGGTGTGGCGGTCATCACCAAATGCACCGCATCGCGATGCGTCCGCAACATTACCTTTTTACCCACCTGGCTAAATAGCGTAATATGCCCTTCGTCATAAAACACCACATCGGCAGGCCACTGCTGCCACCAGCGCCGCTTTGCCATGGTTTGAATACTGGCAATTTGAATCGGCGCATCGCGATTTTCCTCCCAGCCTGCCTTAATAAAACCGCACTGCAACCCAAACGATTTCATCTTTTCGTAAGTTTGGCCCACCAGCACATCTAAATGCACCAAAAACATGAGCCGCTTACCGGCTTCTTCTGCATGGGCACAAATTTGCCCGCTAATGACTGTTTTTCCGGCGCCCGTCCCTGCAATAATTGCCACTCGCTTATGCCCTTCATTAAGCTCGTGATAAAGGTCGTTAATGAGCTGCACCTGATAAGGCCGAAGCTGGGGAGGATCGGGGCGGGGCGGGGGCGTTGGCAGCAGGTCTAGCTCGTCAGCGTCAGCATTTGAGGGGACAGAATGCATGGAATCGGTCGAATCAGTAATAGGGCAATGGCACAGTTACGGCACAGTTACGGCACAGTTTAGTAACTCTGTACTTGTAAGAGGCTATCGTAAATTAGGATAAATGCAAAAGCGACAATTTACGATTTATCTGTTCAATTGATCCGTTCGATTTATCCGTTCAATTGATCCGTTCGATTTATCCGTTCAATTGATCCGTTCAAGCAGTCTGAGTCTGCAATAAATCCATCACCGTAGCCACGAGTGTATCTGGAGCAACGGGTTTGGCTAAATGACGATGGAAGCCAGCGTTTAGGGCTTTTTGCACGTCGGATTTGTCGGCACAGGCGGTGAGTGCGATCGCCAAAATATTGCCTCCCTGTTCATACGGCAACTGGCGAATGCAATTTATCAGCTGGTAACCATCGAATAAAGGCATGCTAATGTCGCTAATCAACACATCCGGAAGGGGTTGCTCATCTAGCGCTTTTAGCGCGGCTGCACCTGAGTCAACGCCCGTGACTGTCGCCCCCGCCTGCTCCAACGTAACCACAGCAATTAGTTGCGAGTCGCTACTGTCATCTACAACCAAAATATGGACACCATTTAAGTTGGCTTTTTTTTCTTGAACAGCTGGGTTAAACGTAGAAACCATTCGATTAATCAGCGGCATAATGAGCGTAAAAGTTGTTCCTTTCCCCTCCCCTTCGCTCACCACAGAGACGGTGCCGCCGTGGAGTTCAGTGAGTTGACGCACAATGGCCATGCCCAGCCCTAACCCGCCAAACTGCCGAGTGATAGAATAATTTTCCTGATGAAAGTACTCAAATACATAGGGCAAAAACTCCGCGCAAATACCTTTGCCCGTATCGGTAACCTGAATTTTGGCGTGAGTCTCATCAGAGGTGCTTAGCTCAATTTGGATATGGCCCCCTTCGGGCGTAAACTTGACCGCATTAGAAAGTAAATTCCAAATAATTTGCTGTAGTCTGCTCTCGTCTCCCATCACGGTAAGCCCAACCGCATAGAGCCGTGTTTCTATTCCTATATTTTTAGCATCTGCCGCCAGCTGAACCGTCTCTAGCGCTCTGGCAATCACGCTATCGAGGCGCACAGGTTGCTTTTGCAAGCTCATTTTGCCTTGCAAAATACGAGAGATATCTAGCAGATCATCAATCAGGCGTACCTGAAGCCGCGCGTTACGCTCAATAATAGACAATGCCTCAGTGGTTTTTTCGGGACTCAGATTGCCTTTGCGCAACAGCTGAGACCAGCCCACAATTGGATTCAGCGGGGAGCGGAGTTCGTGGGAAACAACCGCTAAAAACTCATCCTTACTGTGGCTAGCCCTCTCTGCTTGCTTCAGTGCCTTCTCTGCACAAGCGAGCAGTTCAGCCTGGGTAGCTTCAGCGCGGCGACGCTCTAGCTCGGTGGCAATCCGCACGCTAAAAATATTGAGTAAAGATTCTACCAAGGCCGGCACTGTCATAAGCTGGGTATTCATCACCGCGAGCACACCTAGCGGTTTGCCCGTTGCTTCAACAATGGGAATAGCGGCGTAGCTTTCAATATTAAGCGCGGCCAGCATCGGCACTTTAGGAAAGCGCTGCGCCAGGTCGCGGTCAAACCAGCAGAGCGATCGCGCCTGCAAAGTCGCGCCACAGGGCGAGTTGGTCAAGCTATAGTCAAAATTATCGACAATGCGGCCTTGATGACAGACTGAAAGCGTTCTCAAACAGTCAGGCTGATCATCTACGAGCAGTGAAATATAAGCGTAGTCTACGCAGAGGGCCTGAGTGAATTGCTGCACCAGAGTCGCAAAAAACATGTTGCCAACGGTCGCCGCCACCCCGCAAGACACAGCGGTTAAAGCCTCGTTGGTCTGCGCCATCTGACGGGCTGCCAATTTTAGCTCTAGCTGACTCATCACCTGCCGGCTCAGCGCATGCAAACTATCAATTTGAGCTTGAGAGGGCTCGCGAGGTCGCAGGTCAATCACACAGAGCGTTCCCAAGATATGCCCTGATTGGGTGACCAAGGGCACACCTGCATAGAACTGAAGGCCTCTTGCCGCGATCGCCGGATGAGTACAGAACTTAGTATCTGCCAGCGCATTGGGCACCACTAGCGCCTCCTGCTTTTCGACGAGGTAAGGGCAAAACCCATCTTCGAGCGGGGCTGTGCCCGTGTCTGCGCCAAACACTGACTTAAAAAACTGATAATCTTTATCAACGAAGGTGATAAACGATAAAGGCGTATCACACACCTGGGCAGCCAGTCGGGTGAGATCATCAAAGGCGGCTTCGGGAGGTGTCCCCACAATGCCGTAGTGATGCAAAGCGGCTAGTCGTTCAGGGCTCTCGATTAAATTAAGTGATAAAGGAAGGGGGTCTTCGGACATAGGGTATGCAAGTTGCTACGCTACTTAGGACCAGCATCGAGAGCCAGCATCATTTAAAAAAATATCTTAGGTAGCCAGAATACACTTACAGTCGCGATTGCCTAGCCGATGACTACTTATCATAGTAGAACTTAATAAGTCAAAATGTATGGTCAAAATTCTTCATCTGTCGGATATTCATATGGGAAGTGGCTTTAGCCATGGCCGGATTAATCCAGAGACGGGAGTGAATACCAGGCTAGAGGATTTTACGCTGGCGCTAAGGCGATGCGTAGATAGTGCGATCGCCCAAAAAGTAGACCTCGTTTTATTCGGCGGCGATGCCTTCCCCGATGCCACCCCACCGCCCTACATTCAGCAAGCCTTTGCTGGTGAGTTCTGCCGCTTAGTGGCTGCTCATATCCCTACCGTTTTACTCGTCGGCAACCACGACCAGCATGCTCAAGGCGGCGGCGGTGCCAGCCTTTGCATTTACCGCACACTTGGCGTGCCGGGCTTTATTGTCGGCGATACTCTCACCACTCACCGCATAGATACCCAAGGCGGGCCAGTGCAGATCGTAACGATTCCTTGGCTCACCCGATCTACCCTACTTACCAAGCCCGAGACCCAAGGACTCTCTATGGGCGAAGTGGGAGAGCTGTTGTTGGATCGACTGCGAGTTGTTTTAGAAGGAGAGATCCGCAAGCTGGATAAAAAAATTCCAACGGTTCTACTCGCACATCTGATGACCGATACCGCTCGCTATGGTGCAGAGAAGTTTTTGGCGGTTGGCAAGGGGTTTACGGTGCCAATGGCAATTTTAGCCAGAGACTGCTTTGACTATATCGCGCTAGGACATGTGCATAAGTATCAACAGGTTAACGAGTCGCCTTTAGCGATTTATCCGGGCAGCATTGAGCGGGTAGATTTTAGTGAGGAAAAGGAAGATAAAGGCTACATTCTGTTGGAGTTAGAAAAGGGCAAGGCGATCGCTAAATTTTGTCCGCTGCCTGCTCGCGTATTTAAAACATTAGAGATTGACCTAACAGACGCAGCGAAGCCGCTACAGGCATTGTTAGCTGCGATCGCAAAAGAAAACATTACTGATAAAGTCATCAGACTGGTATATAAGCTACGCGCCGACCAAGTAGAGGAAATTGACAATTTAGAATTAGGCGAAATACTGGCCCAAGCGCATAGCTATACTATTCAAACTCAGCTAGTGAGTCAGCTATCTCGGCCTCGGCTGCCCGAATTAGGGGTAGACAGTTCACTATCGCCAATGACCGCACTACAAGCCTACTTGAACAATCGCGAAGATTTAGAAATGCTTACAGCAGATATCCTAGAGGCAGCTCAAGGCCTGCTCAATCAAGATCCTCACGGCGACAAAGCGATTGTTGCCCCAGAAGACGATGATGAGGGAGTCGTCCTAGAAGAGGAATCTGCCAAACAGCTCAGACTGTTGTAAAAAAGCCAGAAAAAATTGTAAAGGAGTGCTGATCAGAGCACTCCTTTAGCCTAGCTAGCCAATGACTAGCTTTTTAAAATCTTCAGCCTTCACTACACGGCAGCCGGTTTTGGATCTGGCTGAGGCGGCTTTACTTCGCTCATCGCAGTTGAAACACGATGGGCAAAATTTTCATCTACCTCACGAAACAGCGCCAACTGTCTCTCTTTAATGTCGTTTGGACATTTACCCAAGCTACCGCCAATGTTATGCACCAACCGGTCTTTTTCACCGTTGTCCAGCATCTGGTAAAACATTTTGGCCTGATCGCTATAGTCTGCTTCATCTAGCTCAATCCGGTCAGCCATGCCACTTACCTCATAGGGTGGCGTCGCTGCCCGCTGGTCGGCCTTGGGATACTCATACCGAGTCGGATGATAGTTCTGACGACTGCCATAGTTTCCATCTACCCGCATGAAGCCATCACGGTAGGGCGAATTTGCCTGAGTTGCATGAGGCGAATTGACCGGAATCGACTCGTAATTAACACCTAAGCGATAGCGATGCGTATCGGCATACGACATAATCCGAGCCTGTAGCATTCGATCAGGCGACCAAGAGATACCCGGAACCACATTGCCTGGAGAGAATGCGGCCTGTTCTACTTCAGCAAAGTAGTTTTCAGGGTTGCGATTCAGCGTTAGCTTGCCAACCCGCTGCAAAGGAAAGTCACCGTGCGGCCATACTTTAGTGAGGTCAAACGGATTCCACTGAAAGGTTTGCGCTTGCTCGTCGGTCATGGTTTGAATGTACATTGTCCAAGCAGGGAAGTTGCCTTCATCAATAGCGTTGAACAAGTCTTTAGTAGCCCAGCGGGGCTCAATGCCTTGCATATGCATCCACTGTTCTTCTGTGAAGTTTTTGATGCCTTGATCACTTAGGTAGTGAAACTTCACCCAGATGCGCTCATTTTGTTCGTTGATCAAGCTGAAGGTATGTGATCCATAGCCATTCATATGACGCCAGCCCATCGGGGCACCGCGATCGCCCATTAGCCACATGACCTGATGCAGGCTCTCAGGCACCTGCGACCAAAAATCCCACCACATTTCATCCTGCCGCCAGTGCTGCTCCGGATGCTCCTTTTGCGAGCGAATGAAATCCATGAACTTCATCGGGTCACGCACAAAAAAGATCGGCGTACCATTGCCGACCATATCCCAGTTACCGTCTTCGGTGTAGTGCTTTAGTGAAAAACCGCGCAAGTCACGATAGATATCAGATCCGCCTTTTGACTTAGCCACAGTAGAGAATCGAGCGAAAACTTCAGTCTCTTTGCCCACTTCAGAAAACAGTTTGGCCTTAGTCAGGTGGGTGATATCGTCGGTCACGGTAAACGTGCCGTAAGCACCTGCACCCAGGGCATGAACCACTCTCTCTGGAATACGCTCCCGGTTGAAGTGCGCCATTTTTTCAAGCAAATCATAGTCTTCAAGCAGCAAAGGGCCGTACTTGCCTGCTGATTTAGAAACTTCGTTGTTAGCAATGGGAATGCCGGATGCATTGGTAAGCGTATTATTGTTGTCAACCATAAAGCTCCTAATTGTTATGAGTCTAGCGATATCAAACTTGTTTGTATTTAAACTGGCTGGTTTTTAGACCTAGCAAGACCTGATAGCGACGACACTTCGCATTACTCTAATTGTCAGATGAGGCTCGTAGCATACGTACATGGGGGTATCTTTGCCCATAAGCGCATTTTTCACGAGCGCCTTGGCTGCATTAAAACGGTTTTATCAAAGCTGACCCATCAGCCGCCACATCAGAGCATGTGAACGGGCAACCTAATATTGAATTCTCTATCTTGGAATTCTTTGAATTTAGTTGTCTCACCCAACCATTTGATCTAAACCGCATGGAAGCTCAAATCGCCGCAGCTTTAGCTGCCGCCTCAACAGCCAGCGATTATTCGCAAATCGCGAAGTGGCTTAAGCAGTGGCAGGCCAACGAGCCAAGGAATCTGCTCATTCGGCTGTATGCCGCGCAGCTACAGGAGCGGACAAATCGGCTAGAAGCGGCTGAAAAAAACTATTTAGAGCTGCTCAAGCAAACGCCCAGCAGCAAAATTATGAGCCAGGCTAGAGCGGGCATTCAAAGAGTGCAACAGCAGCAGGCCGCTATTAAAGCCAAGGCGCTCAGTGAGGCGAAGCAAGTAGTGGGCGGTGATGAGGTGAGTATTTTAGCGATCGCCGCTCCCCCAGCCAGCCAGCGGCAGCAAACCCTCGAAGGCATCGCCAAAGTCTTCGACCTAGATGCCTATACAGCCCGCCTAAAAGTCCCCGCTAGCGGCTTTCGCATCCATCGGATTGGCCCCTGGGGTGAAATCAGCTTCTTTGCCCAAGCGCTCAAGCAGGTGCATGTGACCACCCTAGCCGTTCAAGTCAGCAAGGTTAAAGCATTGCCTATCTTTCAAATTTGCTACTTTGAAGCGATCGCGCCCCAGCCGATCGTCATTTGTAAAAATACAGCTGGTCAGCTGGGCAGGCTTGAGTTTAGCTGGGCAGAAATCACCCAACAAGTCAGCGGGCAGCTACCTATTTTTGAGCAGGTTGCTGATATTGGCCACTGGGGTAGAACTGTTCATCAAGAGAAAGTACAAGACTATATACAAGTTATTGATTTTCATTTAAAAGAAAGGCAAATTGTGTTGAGGCTATGCGATCGCCTCTACCAATACCAAAAAGGTGTTTCTTTGACCCAGCAGTCAGAACTCAACAGCCGCATCTTATGGAACCACCTACAAGCACATCTTCAACAATCTATTAAAGCCTCTCACCAAAACGACTTTTCCCGCTTCAGCAAAGGAGCCCTAGAATTCATCGACATCCTGCCGCCCATTCACCCTTACCTAGATATCGACCGCCGTGCCCCTAGCCACTGGGATCAGGCATTCCACCTCTATAGCGGTCTCTGCTACTTCGAGACATCAATACAGAAAAAGCACAAACTAGAACAAACACAAAACAGAAAAAGCAACAGTCTAAGTTCTTAGCTTACAGATCTATTTCATACGTGAGTGAAACGTTAACAGATACTGAAACTTCTACAGGCTGAGCAGGATCATAGGGCTGAAAACCATATGACTGCCCGTAGCGTAGCGCATCTTCTAAATTGGTCGGACATACCGAATCGCCAAAGGGAGCGAGGTAATTCCATCCAGGATTACTCGAAACAGTGATAAAGCCGCCAAGCGTGACCTCAGCGACATCAGCAAGTGCGATCGCCTGCCTTTGCGCCTCTGCCATCGCCGCCTCGCGCGCAGCCACCTCAGCCGACAGGCAGTTACTCGCCGCATAAGCTACGCCCAGAGTACTCACCGCAAACTTGCCGTCTGCGATCACAGCATTATTGGCGACATCTATCAGTTCACTGATGCGCGACTGAGTCGGGCGATTCAGACGTATAACCATTCGCAAAGCCTGAGCGCTGTACGACTCTCGTACAATGCTGATGTCACCCATAGGGATACCCGCAGCGATCAGGGCGTTTGTAACGGGTTGCAAATCAGCTGGCGTTGCAATAGCGGGTACTTCTAGCGTCATCGATGGATCAGTCGGTGTCTCTGAATCCACCGGCATCTCTGAAAAGTAGTTGACACTATACGATAAGATGATTGCCGCCTGCTCAGCGGGCACGCTAGAGGCTCCATTGCCGCTAACATTCAGCGATCGCACAGGAGGCAAGGCAGTGGGCGCTGCAACTTGAGCGAGCTGCAACGCGGCTGGCGCGGTTGGGATAAAGTCAGCGGCCTGACTGGCTGGAGAAATGAGAACGCCTGAGAAAGCAGCCATCGCGCTCATCCATACAGCTCTTCGCATCTGTTGCTTTATCATATTCAAATGTCTATTAGTAAAGTTAATTTTAGGGTCAGACAAAAGTCAAAAATCGCGGCTCCGAAAATCGCAGAAAAAATCGCAGAATTGGACATCGTAAAAGCCTTTCTGTCCTAATGCTTTCAGAAATCAGCAAAACCAGCCTCAAACAGTCTTTGCATCATATTCTCTATCACTCAGTAAGGCTTTAAGAGAATTTTCATTCCTTTTCTACTCACAAAGCATATTATCTTCTATCACGTCACCCCTTTAAAAAACCACTAAAAAACACAAAGATTCGTAAAGAACTTTGCGACCTGAAAAACCAGCCTAAACTGCCTAAAGAACTTACTCAAATTTGAGCCACCAATTGCTAAATCCTAAAAAACTTACATGGCAGCAATGATGGCAGCAATGCCAGCGCTGAGCCGATGAATATGCATATCTACGGCGAGTGTGGCTCAAACACAAGGGGCAAGCGGATGGGCTAATGGCGGGTCTACGGCATACAGGCGACTTTTATGGCGACTTTTATGGCGACTAGAGCCCGCATTTAGCACCCGTTAGCACCAGAATGTTCGTTAGCCTTCTCGGGCTTGCAGTTCTTTGGGCATAAATGAGCGATCGCCCATCCGCTCTAACAAGGGACCGTATTTTTTAAAACTCACCACACTTAAAGAAGCTGCTGGATATTCGAGGCGATCGCGATACCGCCCCAAGTCAATTCCCAACAAGCTGCACAGCACAATCCGCAGCGTCGTCCGATGCGCCACCATCAGCACGTTACCTTCGGTGTACTGCTCTTCTATTTCTGCGATCACCGTCATCGCTCGATTGCGCACCTGCACTGCCGATTCACCGCCCTTGGGTGCATTCCAAGCAGGCTCCGTCATCCAGTGTACATAGTCATCATGAAACTCACTATCGACCTCTTCCTTGGTTTTTCCTTCCCATTCACCGTAATTGCATTCCTTAATGCCATCGCGCACAATCAGCGGTTGTCCAATTGCATCAGCCAAGGGTGTCGCTGTCGCGATCGCCCGCTTCATCGGGCTACAGTAAATCGCCGCCCAATCCAGGCTTTTATACTCATCGGCAAACGCCTGTGCCATGGCTCGTCCCGAATCAGTGAGATCGGCATCTAGCGCGCCGCAGTAGCCACGGTTAATGCTAAATTCGGTTTCACCATGGCGCAGCAAATAAAGTTTAAGACTCATCGTTGTTTTAATTGGCGTTTTAATTAACGCTTTAATTGACAGATATAAGCAGGTAAGATCGTTGTAATCGTAATTCAGGTCTCAAAATATAAACGTAGAGCGCAATACATATCTATCTGTAGAAAGACATTGCATCCATTCACCAACAAAAACACAAAACGAAGACACAAAACGAAAACGCAAAACGAAGACGCAAAACAAAGACGCAGCGAATCCGACAGTTCAACGCCTGTGAATAGCCAACCTCAACCCACTAACACTTCGTCCTCGCCGCTCAAACGGCTGAAAGCCATCTACTTCATTAGCGGCCTAGGCGCAGATGAACGGATCTTTCAGTGGCTGCGCTACGACGGCTACCGACCCGTTCATATTCCTTGGGTATCGCCCAACCGAGGAGAGTCAGTAGAGGACTATGCAAAACGACTGATCGAAAAAATTGAAGATGAACGACCCATCATTGTTGGACTTTCATTTGGCGGCATCATCGCCGTTGAAATTGCCAAACAAATCGCGGTTGAAAAGGTAATTCTACTCTCTAGCGCTAAATCAACCTTAGAGATTCCCTATTATTTCAAGCTATTTCGCTGGCTGCCAATCCATCGTGCCCTTCCCTTCAAGAGTCTGCTTTGGGCCTTTTACTGGTTGGCCTACTGGCTGTTTGATCCTGAGGGAACAGAGCAAAAACTGCTGCTCAAAACTGTTTTAATAGAAACTGACCCGCACTTTTTAAAATGGGCGTTGCACAAGGTGGTGGTTTGGAAAAACAAAGAGATACCCGATACGATTGTGCAGGTTCACGGTAGGCGCGATCGCATCTTCCCCTTAAAATTTGTCACGCCCGACTACACCATAGAAAACAGCGGCCACCTGATGGTCATGACCCGAGCTGAAGAAGTCTCGGAGTTAATCGAGCAGCTGACCCTTCAGACCCCAACGGAACCGTCATAACGCTTACTATCACGTTTCATTACTGATTTCACTGTCACTGATTTCGCTATCACTGACTTCACTATTACTGACTTCACTATTACTGACTTCACTGTCACTGATTTCACTGTCACTGAAGCGCTTAGGCTTGTAGCGCTTGAGCTTGTGCTACTTTTACCGTCCTCAGCATTTCCTCACGGGCATCTAGCAAGTTGGCCCCCTGCACATCTACCCGATAGCGCAGCGGTGATAAATACACCTGCAAACCTTTCTCAGTACAGCGATTATGGAACTCATCCAGTGCCTGTTGAGCACTCGCTACAGAAGCAACAGAAGCAACAGAAGCAACAGAAGCAACAGAAGTAACAGATTCTGTAGATTGAGCATCCGTAGCATTTTCAGAGGTGCTCGCCTTCAGCATCCCCTCAAACCCTAAAAAGGCAATTCGATAAATCAGCTCACGGCTGTACTCACCGTAAAAATAACCGCCATGCACATCGCGCTCACCCCAAGCCATATCCCACAGCAATTCTAAATAGTCGCAAGTGGTTAAATAGGGCTTGCCCTTAGCGCGAGTCAACAGCCCTTTGATCCCATCAGAATGCTCATTCATAGCACTGTCCCTTAGCTTGAGCGAATAGTCCTGATAGTCAGTACAGTCAAAAAAAGTAAACAAATCAGCCAGACTCGCCGGGGAATCGGGAATGTTCTCATCGTGAAACAAGTGGCTTAAACACTGATACTTGTCACCCTTGCCTGAAGAATGAGTGATATAAAGGCGTTGCAAAATATCATGCGGATCGTCATTCATCGCCTCCATCAACGTTTTGTCAGTAGAATACTGCTGTCGTAAAATCGGCAGATTAATAACTCCCTTGCTGTAAATGTCATTTCTAAGCGCAATGCTGCCCAACCGGTGTCCATGATAATGGTGAGTACTTGGAAAAGAGATATAGTTGGCCGCCGTTGAAGCAATTCTGAGTGCCAAATCGCCTTCATTACTAAACAAATAGGCTTCGTCAAATCGTCTCAGAGACGAGGCTAAGCCATTCGCGCGATTAGAAACAACCGCGAGAACAGGAATATCAGGCGACGCTAAAATCAATCGCCCTAGCCGCAGCGTATGCCCAATCTCCGCAGTTGGGTTCTGCGAAATAGAGCGTCGATCAAACACATCAGAGAGAATTCTGACCACGTTAGTAATCACCAGCCCGCCCATGCTATGACCCAAAAAGTTCAAGCTAATTCGCTGAATTGGCTCTACATGCTGATGCTTGGCCTGACGCAGCGCATCAATAGGAACCGCATAGGCTTGGTTAATCTCTTTGACTTCTAAATCAATCACGGCCTGATCAATTTGCCGAACCAGCTCTGTCAGGTCGGGTACTGCAAAGTTAATGGCTCGGTAAACATCTCGAAAGTACACCAGCACCCGCAGCAATAGCAAAACAACGATTGCCGTTACCGCCATTAAAGCAACGCCCAGCAAAATTTTGAACAAAATAAAAATAATCGTCCCTGCTGGCTCACTGATGTACTCTGGCGCAAATAAAAAGTTCAGCCAATCTATCAGTGGTGATCTGCTCCCGGTTACACTCCCGGTTACGCTCTCATTGGCATCGAAAGCAGAACTGAAAGCAGGTTCTAGGTCTCGCCAAGCATCAGCTAATATCGTGAAAAAAGAGATTCCAAGTAGCACAGGTGCTAAGCTTAGCAGCGCTTTTGGCACGTCAGGTAGCGCCTTCACATTGGCCCATAAGTGGCCCCACTTAAACAAAATTCGCTCTGATGACCAGCGGTAACCTACAAATACCAAGTTGCGCTTTTGGCTGATCTGTTGATCGTCTTGAGCAATATAGCGAAAAATATCGTGATACCACTCGCGAATACTCGATTCAGCCGTGTTGTAGCCATGCACCGCAACAATTAACTGAGGGGGCTCAGAGATAGTGGGATCTTTGATGATGCGGTGTAAATCGTGCGCGATCGCACCAACTCCCTGCTCTGCCTGTGCAAAAGAATAGGCGATCGCTGCATTAGGCTCGGTTTTTTCATCTGTGTTGCAAGGCGCACTACTGGTTACCGCATAGCCCGACACATTCGCCTTTACGGCCCTATATGACGACCTAGAAGGTCTACCACCGCTAGCAGAACTATTGGAAATTTCGTCAAAGCAGTCTACGGGCAGGCGCTTCACCTGTATCCTGGCCGTATCCAACACTATCCTTTGAATTCGATAGGGGGCAATACTCATAGCTGTAGATGGGTAAATGAGGCTAGTTCGTTCATCACAAACTAGCCTCACGAGATAAGCGTACTTTTCCTGATGGGTATCCCCAAGCTACCGGGCAACCCATGAAAGGAGAATAAAGGATACATCAACTTTTTTTGAAGCTTTCCCTATTCCATAGCACGCTTTATCTATCAGCGATAAATATTCATTTTCTGCCCAGCTACTCACCGCAATGCCTTATTTTTGGCTGGGCTCATTCCGTGAAAGCTCATTCCGTGAAAGCTCGTTCCGTGAAAGCTCGTTCCGTGAAAGCTCATTCAGAGAGCGGTGCGATCGCAACATCTAGCGGCGTCACCTCAAACCCTAGCGTATCTAAGCTCGGATTAATCTCCGCCATATTACCCACCACAATCGTAATCAACTGCTCAGGCTTCAGCACCGTCTGCGCTGCCTTTAAGACTTCTTCAGCAGTCGTCCTTTCAACATTGTCTCTAAACTGAAAAATCTGATCCGACGGATAGCCATAGTACTCATACCGAATCAAGCGTGACAGGGTTTGCCCTGGAGACTGAAAATTAAATACAAAGCTATTGAGCACCGAGTCTTTTGCAAAGGCCAGTTCTGTGTCTGTAATCGGCTCTTGCCGTACCGCTTCAATTTCTTTGTACATCGCCTGAATAAACGGCACCGTCGCTTCAGATCGCGTTTGCCCACCCCCAATAAACTGTCCGTTGCGATCAAAGCGAGGGCTCCAAAACGCATACACACTATAGGCCAGCCCCTGCCGCGACCGAATTTCATTAAACAGTCGCCCGCCAAAGCCGTTCAGCACCTCGTTCAACACCGACATCGGCGCATGATAAGGGCTCCTCAGCTGACCGCCAATATGCCCTATATTGATGTAGCTCTGCGTTAGCTGCGGCTGATCCACCACAAACAAACCCGCATTTTCCTGAGTGCCAGCAGGCGGTTTCGTATCAGCAACCACTGCGCTACTTTCCCACTGGCCCAGCGTACGCTCAATTTGCGCCTTCATTTGCACCGGGTCAAAGTCGCCCACAACGCCCAAAATGGTACCGGCAGGCGTTATCGTCCTTTGGTAAAAGTCCACCACATCATCACGGCTAATATTCTCCAGGGTAGAATATTCCACCGTCCAAGCATAGGGACTTTGATCACCATAAACAAGCTTGTTAAACTCTCTCGAAGCAATGTCATCAGGGTCATCGTTACGACGAGCAATTCCACCTGCTGTGCGGCTTTCAATCAGCGCCAGCTGAGTGGGGTCAAAGGCAGGTTGAGCAATCACCTCAGCAAATAAATCAAACACCGTTTCTAAATCTTCAGTGAGAGACGAAAAACTAGCACTGCCGCTCGTATCGCTAATGCTAGTCTCTACCGAAGCGGCCCTTTGCTCCAACATTTCACTGAGCACATCAGGTAGATGGCTTTGAGTACCGCCCAAACGCATTGCCTGCCCCGTAATACCCGCCAAGCCGGCCTGCTGCGCAGACACTAAATAGTCGCCTGTGCGAAAAGTCGCCGATCCGCTAACCAAAGGCAAATCGTGATCCTCCATCAGGTAAACCACCAGCCCGTTGTCTAAAACATAGCGCTCGTAGTTAGGAACTTGAATTTCGCCCAGCGGCGGAAATACTAGATCCTCGTAGTTTTTAGCCTCCACTGCCTGAGCAGAATTGGGCCACGAAACAGTTGCTAGCAAGGCAAAAGTGGCGACGGCCAAAAACAGCAGAGAAAAAAACTTTTTGCGAATGCGCCGTAAGATCAAACCCATGGATTTTCTTGATAACTCGATTAAATGACTGAATTAAACTAACGAGTGAGTGAATGAATGGCTTGCCAAGAGCGGCTAGAGTGTCTTTAGTCTAAGGTTTCTGACGGATTCAGCCGACTGATCGAAGGACAGACTGCCCTTATTGGCTTCTTGTAGGCCTCCTACTGTGCTTCTATAGACTGTGCTTCTATAGACTATGCTTCTACAGGCTGTGCTTTTATAGGCTGCGCCGACAAAGCTTTAGATGAAGAATTTTCGGGCATAGAGGGTGACTCATCAGGCGTTTGGGTGGGGCCTTCTGGCGAATCGCCAGGTTCGCCTTCTGCTGGCATTTCTGTGGGAGCTTCTGTGGGAGCTTCTGTGGGAGCTTCTGTGGGAGCTTCTGTACTTGCAGAAATTAGCTTACCAACCGTTCGATTTTCGGGCCGAAAGGTCTCGCGCGCGACCCGTTGCACATCTGCTGCGGTCACTGACTCAATCGCCTGAAGCTCTACAAATACGTTGCGCCAGTCACCTGTTTTAGCCTGATACTCAGCCAGTAAGCTAGCCATCCCGTTGTTAGAGTCTAGTACGCCCAGCAACCCCGCTCTCGCTTGCGTTTTCACTCGCTCTAAAGTCGCTTCATCTACCAGCTCTGTTTTTAGCCGCTCTAGCTGCTCGCCAATGCCCTCGGCAATGTCTTCAACGGTATTACCGGGTGCGGTTAGGCCATATAGCAACAACACTGTCGATTGTTTATCGCCTGGGAACCCATTGGCACTGCCAACATCTAGCGCAATCTGCGGTTCTACCAGCGCCTTGTACAGGCGAGCTGTACGGCCCCCAGTCAAAACGCTGTCGATCATGGAATACACCACATGGTCAGGATCGTTAATGCCAGGGCGGTGATAGCCTTCTAGATACCAGGGCTGAGAAACCAGCTCTAGGCTAAATTCACGGGGGGCCTCTTGGACGGGCTCGTTGACGACTAGCTTAGGTGCTTGGGTGCGCAGCTGGTAGCGGCCAAAGTAAATTTTAGCGAGTTCTTTAGCCTGATCTGGATCGACATCGCCGACAATGGCCGCGATCAGATTGCTAGGGCCGTAATAGGTGTTAAAAAATGCCTGAATATCAGCGCGGGTGGCTTTACGGAGATCTTCTTGATAGCCAATCACCGGACGGCGATAGGGGTTGCTGGTGTAGGCCACTTCTGAAAATCGCTCGACCATTTGGCCGATTGGCGAGTTGTCTACTCGCATTCGACGCTCTTCTAAAATGACTTCTTTTTCTTTGTAAAATTCTCTAAAAACGGGATCTAGAAAACGTTCGGACTCTAAGGAGAACCACAGCTCTAGTTTGTTGGAAGGAAGGTTGTAAAAGTAGCGGGTCGCATCGGCAGAGGTTGTTGCATTAAGTCCCGTACCACCGGCTTGCTCAATAATTTGACCAAACTTATTTTGCTCTACATAGGAAGCTGCTTCAGCCTGTAGAACTGCAAAACGTTCTGAGAGTTCGGCGAGGGCTGCATCGTCCCCAGCTTCCTCTGCCGCTAGCATCTGGTCAAAAACTTCGTCTAGCTGGTCGAGGACTGGTTTTTCGGCAGCGTAGTTGGTGGTGCCAATTCGCGTCGTTCCTTTAAAGGCTAGGTGCTCTAGGTAGTGAGCAATACCTGTTTGGCCATCTATCTCGTTGGAGGCTCCGACGTTGGCATAGAGCATCATTGAAACAACGGGCGTGTCGTGCTGTTCGAGCACGATGAATTTCATGCCGTTATCTAGCGTAAACTCGCTGACTTCTTCGGCGACCCGATCGAGGTAGGGCTGAATGGAGTTACCCGGCTCTGGCTGGGTCGGGTTCTGGCTGAGTCGCTGCGCTATCGTAATGGGCGTAGCGGGAATCTGCGAACTTCCGGAGGGGAATGCTAAGGCAGGAGGCGCGATCGCACTAATCCCAAACCAGCAAATCAATGAAATTGTCCAAAAACTTGTCCAAACGCGAACTATAAGGCGGCCAGAACCCATATCACCCAAACATGCGATTGCAAAACACTGCTCTCTAGCATAGGTTTTTTTGTCAATTTCGGGGGGTTATCTGCTGGGCACTATTTGTTGTGGCACTGGTTTGTTATGGCACTGGTTTGTTATGGCATAGGCAGAGTTATGGCACTGGCACTGACACTATTCTTTAGTCGCCGCCAAGTGCCACTCGGTGCGTTGGCTGCGCTTATAGGCGCTAAAAACAAAGAGAACAGCCGCCACGGTGCCTAGCGTGAGAGCGATCGCAATCATTCCTTCGGTGCGATCGCCGCGACCAAACGCCTGCAAAAATCGGCTCACCTGCACATATAGTGGGTCTGACAGCAAGCCCATAGGCGATAGGCTTAGCAGCATGAGGCCACCGAGTAACAGGGCTAGCCCACTGAGCGATAGCAAAAAACTAAGCAGCAAAGTTGCCGCTAGCGACCGAAGAAAATGTAATAAGGTAGCCATGGCGATCCAAAAAAGGGACGACGAACAGGCGGCGTTCACAGGCCATCGCCATTTCCAAACCTCGCCTCTCGATTACCCTAAGAGATAGAAGCCACCGCAAGCGACGCACTTGAAAAATCTTAAATTTTCACAAAACATCTTCGCAAAATCTAGTGATTAGCTCAAATCGCCCCAGCCAAAAGCATTACAGGCCCTTAAAAGGAATCTGTTTAAACCTGTAATCGCCCATTTTTTGGCTAAAAATCATCCCGCAGTATCGCGTCTTTTTAGACACTGTTCAGTAAATAGTTAATAAGGCATGTAAACGTCTCTCATGAGCCGATCCCTTCTTCCAACCGATCTCACCCTCTGGCTAGGGCGGCTTACCTCCGCTATTTTTTTAGGCGGGCAGATTCTCATTCATGTCATTTCCAAGCCCATTCATCGCCGTAACACCCTTGAGCAAATGGCGGCGGTAGGGCCTCAGTCCGTCATCATCACCCTCGTAACCGCGCTGTTTGTGGGGATGGTTTTTACCATTCAGGTCGCTAGAGAGTTCATTACCTTTGGTGCGACCACAGCGATTGGCGGAGTCCTCGCCTTGACGCTCTCCCGAGAGTTAGCGCCTGTGCTTACAGCGGTCGTTTTAGCGGGTCGGGTCGGATCAGCCTTTGCCGCAGAAATTGGCACCATGCGTGTCACCGAGCAAATTGATGCACTGCAAATGCTCAAAAGCGACCCCGTAGACTATTTGGTCATTCCTCGCGTGGTGGCCTGTGCGCTAATGCTACCGCTGTTGAGCATCATGGCTTTTATCACCGGTATGCTCGGCGGGCTGGTAGTCGTGACCAATCTGTATAACATTCCAACCACGGTATTTCTCAACTCAGCTCGCAATTTTTTAACGACCTGGGATTTAGCTAGCGCTCTAATCAAAGCAGTTATTTTTGGTGTCCTCATCGCCGTCATTGGCTCTAGCTGGGGGCTTACGACCACGGGGGGTGCTAAGGGCGTTGGGCAGTCAACCACAACTGCGGTCGTTACCTCTTTGCTGGCCATTTTTATTAGCAATTTTTTCCTGTCTTGGATCATGTTTCAAGGCACAGGCAGCGCCTTTATTGGCAATTAGCTGAATCCTTTAGCCCGTTCTTTGAGCCCGTTCTTTGAGCCCATTCTTTTGGCCCATTCTTTTGGCCCGTTCTTTAGGAAGTTTTTAACTATTATGACAACCACTCAACCTGGATCTACTCAGCTATCGCCTAGCTACAAGCTACCGATTGTGATCGCTCTTTTGTCTCTCCCTCTGCTATTCATTCAGCTAGGGATTGGTCTATTCGTCGCCTTTCTGGGGCTCTTTTTGCTCTACCAAACCACCACCATTCGACTTATTTTCACCGCAACGGCCCTAGAAGTATGGCGTCAAGAAAACATCCTCAAAACCTTCCCCTACGCTGACTGGCAAAGCTGGACAATTTTTTGGCCGCCCCTGCCCATTCTGTTCTACTTCAAAGAAATCAACAGCATTCACTTTTTACCCGTGCTGTTTGCACCCAACGAGCTAAAAGAAGCGCTCCAAACCCATGTATCAGATTTATCCGATGTATCAGGATAGATGTATCAGGATAGATGTATCAGGATAATGGTTAGATAATTTCTGAATACTCCGCATCAGATACCACTAGCACCAAATATCACTCACATCAGCCACCAAAGGTTTTAGGCTCAGTGCCGGTGAGCAAGCGAGAGATGTTACTACGGTGTCGGAGAATAACATAGCCGCCGCCAGCAATCGCTAGCAAAACATAGGGCAGCGGCTGCTGCATCGCTATCATAAACACCGCCACTGACAAAGCCGCTGCAATAGAACCGACCGACACAGTTCGAGAAAGGAGCACTGCCGTCACAAACACCGCTGCGGCGCTGAGGCCCACTGGCCACACTAGTGCCAACAGTACACCCAAGCCCGTCGCAGCCGACTTCCCGCCAGCAAAGCCAATCCACACCGATTTGCTATGACCCACCACCGCCAGCGCCGCCGCAAACATATACACCCAAACAATCCATATCAGGGCATCTGTCCCCACCTTTGGCAGCACAAATAGGCTTATCAGCGCCATCATTAACCGCACTGCCACCAGACCCTTGATCAAATCAATCACTAGCGCGGTGATGCCCGCGCCTTTGCCAATCACCCGAAACACATTGGTCGCACCCGTATTGCCGGAACCATGCTCACGAATGTCAATTCCCTGTAACGCCTTACCCAACAAAAATCCTGTGGGGATAGATCCCAACAGATAAGCTGCCAAGAGCCCTAATGTCACAATCGCAGCAATAAAACCAGACATAGCAGTAAACTAAATGAGCATTTAGTAGTAGTCGTAGTCAGTAGAAGGGTTCGCCGGGTCGGGCGCGAACCCTAACCACAGCGGATATTGGAGCAAGGACAAACTGACTTTTTCCTCAGCTTCATCCATGATCAAAAACGGAATTCTGCCGCTGTCGAGCAGTCTTTCAGCACGTTGGCTCATCGGCTCAGATGCCTCAAACAACATTACTCCACGATTTGTCCCGAAGTCAGCTCGCGAGATGCCCAAACAATCTTGCAGCCATCGCCGCCATTCACCAAGCCGCTCGGGCGTAGTTGCCAGCACCAATACACACAGCCGATTGTCGTAAATTGCGTGCATACAAGAAATAGCCGCTGAAGCCAGCAGCACATTTTGCAGGCGGCTGCCCATACTCTTAACGGTCCCGCGACCACCCTGATTAAAAAACCAGTCGGCGGCGCGGTCGGCATGAATCGGGTCAAAGGTGCGACGCAGCTGCCAAGGCGGGCCATAGTAGTCGGGCCGAGTACGATACTGATCGAGCAGACTGTTGATGCGATCGCGCTGTTGTGCAAACCGCTGAGCGGCCAAAGGCACCCGCTCTGTCTCTGCTGGCGGCGGCGCTGCTGCTGGTTCAACGGCGGCCACAGGCGCAGATGGCATTAAGTCCATCTCTTCAGCCGCACTCACTAAATCTTGCAAACTGCCAACCAAATAGTTCTTAAAGCCCTGCACACGAATGGCAATATCCTGCGAAGCACCTGCAAAGCTAGAGCGCATTTCGCCCTCTAACCGCTCCTTGCGCCGCTCTAACTGATCCACTTCACGCTGTAAAGTGCGCTTTTGACGCTCCAAATCCTGTAGACCTTGCTTGACGAGCTGCTCAACGGTTGAACGGACAGAGTCTGAACGGGCAGAATCCGGACGCGAATTTGGGCTTATGCCAGCGTTCCCAGCTGAAGCTGTACTAGATTGCGAACCCGAATATTCGTAGCCAGAAGTGCTTTTGAACTTATCTGCGTTTTCAGACAGGCCCGTAGTGTCAGCACGGTTAGAATCTTCTGGAGGCATGGCGAGAAAAAGAGCACAAACGGGGCAGCGGAATATGTATCTTAAATTTTAGAGGCTAGGTTTAGAGCCTATTTTTATCTGGCGTTTTGAGTGTTGGAGCTGAATAGTGTTGGAGCTGAATAGTGCTAGCGCTGAATAATGCTAGCGCTTAATTTTAGGAGGTCGGTAGCGATGTGGGCTTGCCAAGTTCACGCGATCGCGAACTCGCTGTTCTCACAGCCTCTATCAACGCCGAACGCATCCCTAGCTCTTCTAAGCAGGCAATTCCGGCAATCGTCGTACCGCCAGGGCTAGTGACCCGATCTTTAAGCTCAGCAGGATGCATACCTGTCGTTTGCAGTAGCTGAGCCGTTCCTAGCACAGTTTGGATGGCCAGCTTTTGGGCGATCGCACGCGGCAGCCCAGAAGCCACGCCCCCATCAGCCAATGCCTCAATCACAATGGACACATAGCCAGGACCAGAGCCCGAAAGACCCGTCACCGCATCCATCATCCCTTCTGGAACCTGCACCACCTCACCCACAGCCGAAAATATCTCCTGAGCGAGCTTGCCATGCTGCGGCGAAGTATGACTCCCTAGTGAAATGGCTGTCATCCCAGCCCCCACGGTAGAAGGCGTATTGGGCATGGCTCTTACTACTGGCCAATCCGGCATAGCATCCTCTAGCTGAGCTAGCGGTACACCCGCCAAAATAGACAGCACTAAGGGCAGCATCTCACAATGCACCTCCTGAAAATCTTTGGCGACCACATTAAAAATTTGAGGCTTTACTGCCAGCAAAATAACCTTGCTAGCTGCAATCACTTCCCGGTTATCGCCCGTCGTTCTAACCGCATATTGCTCACCTAATACCTGACAACGCTCAGGAGAAGGCTCACCTACCAAAATCTCATCAGGTGCATACAGCCCCTGAGAAAGAAGGCGGGATAATAGAGCTTCGCCCATTACCCCGCCGCCAATCATGCCAAGCCTTACAGATGGAAAAACAGGCAAAAGATCACAGCTTCAATAATTTCTTCCACAGCATACCGCGAATAGTCGCTAGAAAATGAAGTGCCTTTCTAGATTCCACCAGGTTTCTAGCTATGTCGAATCTTATCCTAAAAGCCATATAGCTTTAGCCTGTACGCTCAGCGCTCGCTCAAACCTAGGCCATACGAGCGATCTGCTCAGTAGCCCAAGCTGGCGTTGGTGCCGCCTGACGAGTATTGCTCATAGGTGCTTGACCCATCATTCCATCTTCGCCTTCAGAAGGCATACTGACCTGAACACAGTTAGGCGTGAACAAAAAGATGCTTTCACCAATGCGCTCTTGATGACCGTCCATGGCATAGGTGCCCCCCGCAACGAAGTCTACGGCACGCTGAGCCTGGTCAGGGTCCATAATCGTGAGGTTTAGCACCACAGACTTGCGCTCACGCAAAGCCTGAATCGCCTGCGGCATTTCCTCAAACGTACGAGGCTCCATTACCAGCACTTCAGACATTCCATTCATCGCACCAGGCATACCAATTACGTTATTCATTGAGACCATTCCAGATTCAGTTGACAAAACTCTCTCGCGGAGCCGACGGCGGGCAGGACGAACCTCTTCTGCTGGCGGCATAAGGGGTGGCACCATTGCCTCAGGTTCATTATTTTCTTCTTCGTAGAGGCTCTGATATTCTTCGCCTTCTACTTCCTCATACTCGTATTCGTAATCTGCCGGATCGTTCAATCCAACAAAATCTTTAATCTTTCCAAAAAGGCCACTCATTAATTGGGCTCCATCACGACATTGGTAACGACTTGGCAAACACTTTATAAAACGCTTGTACTAATTTACAAAGGGAAATAAAGTGCAATCGGTATATAAGTTGTGGCAATAAACCTAGGGCATTTTTGACAAAAGTTCAATCCTTTTCTTAAGAGATAAAGGTGACACAAAAGCCGAACTTTAGATATCAAAAATGATAGATGCTTTAAAACAAAAGCGAATGGATGATATCAGCGGCCCTCAAGCGCCAAGATAATTTTAAAAATTATTGGCTGTTGAATTATTGGCTGTTGAATTATTGGCTGTTGAGTTATTAGCTTTTGAAGTACCGGCTTTTGAAGTACTGGCACTAGGTCTATACGCTATTGTTCCACGGAATCCTTGGAATCAACGGCTTACCTTAATCTAATCCTTAAATTAGAGTCACAAGCATTACCCCACGGTTCTGAATTTATGTCAAGCCTTTTTTACTTTTTCTTGATTATTTTCCTGAATCGTTCAAACCCACCCCAGTCAGCTTGTTTGAGCATTCTGCCAGGATCTATTGCTACTAGGCTAATTTACTCACAGGCTAATTAAAAAGGGTTGATGCGACCCACTAATCTAAGCATTTGAGCCTACAAAGCAATGAATGCTAACGCTGGCGCGCTCCAAATAAGCTGCTGCCTAGTCTTATCATGGTAGCCCCCGCTGCGATCGCCCACTCAAAATCACCCGACATCCCCATGGATAGCTCATCCATCCTCAGCCGGTTGGGCGTTAGGGCCTTAATTTCAGTGGCTAAGTCCTGGCCTCGCTCAAACACCTTCTGAGTTGCAGCCGGAGACAAACCGTAGGGCGCAATCACCATAAGCCCCACAATATTTAAGTGCATCAGCTGATCTAATTCAGGCACAGCTGCGAGTAGATCTGCTCGTTCAAACCCATCTTTGGTCGGATCTATCGCTAGCTTTACCTGCAAGCAACAGGTCGGTTGTTTGCCGAGTTCAGCGGCATGTCTGTCGAGTCGGGCGGCTAGCTTTAGGCTATCAACCGAGTGAATCCAATCGAAGTGCTCAACGACTTTTCGAGACTTATTGGACTGTATGTGACCAATGAAATGCCATACGACATCCGTAAGATCCGCTAACTGAGCCTGTTTTTCTACAGATTCTTGAACTTTATTTTCGGCAAAATCTCGGATGCCAGCGGCATAAGCAGCTCGCACAATCTCTGAGGGAAAGGTTTTGGTCACTGCAATCAGTTTTACTGACGAGGGCACTCGGGGTCGAATGGTACTTAATCGCGACGCGATCGCATCAGCAGTCATTGCATCAGCAGTCATCGCATCAGCAGTCATTGCATCAGCAGTCATTGCATCAGCAGTCATTGCATCAGCAGTCATTGCATCAGCAGTCATTGCATCAGCAGTCATTGTGTCAAAAGAATGCTTCTGAAGTTTATTATCAGCGCCGGTCTGTTCAGCAGCCATGTACTTAATACCTTTTTCTTCAATCCTAGCTGTCGTTTGAGATAGCTAAGATTAAAAAGCCTGCTTATAGGCTTTTTGCAGCTGGTCGTATTCGATCTGCTGACCCGTCCGTCGAATCATCCTCAAACGCTGCTCTATTAGCTGCTTAGCTTCTACCCGTCCGGTTGGTTCAAAAGACAAGCCATTGGGGCCACTGCTTACTAAAAAAAATAACCGGTGCGCATACAGCGTGGCAAAGAGTTCTTTTCCCTCACCGACCAGACAAATTCTGAAGAGCAAGCCAAAATTAGGATGATTTAAATAGGTTTCTGTGCTCATTCAGACTGTTTTTTGTTGCTTCGTACGACGAGTTTACAGCGTTTTACTCTAGATTGGCTCAAAGATTCCACCGCCATCAATCACGAACAATATAATGCATAAGCAATATTGTTTACCTATCATCCAGTGTGCCCGCAACGCTTATCAAGCAATCCTGCTACAGCCGCTTGACAAGCTCCCAGGCCGAAATTCACAGGTCTAAAGTCAAAGGCCTAAATTCACAGGTCTAAATTCATAGGCCTAAAGCAAGCAACTGGGCTTTAGCCTTTTGTAAAGACTCTCGCCATTCTCGTTCGGGCTCACTGTCTGCAACAATGCCAGCACCCACCTGACCCCATACGGTTTGTACGGCGGCATCTTGCCATTCTGAATCAGGCCCTTCTAAATCAGACCCTTCTGGATCAGGCTCTTCTAGATCAGGCGAGAGCAACAATGTGCGAATCAAAATGTTGAGATCTAGCTGCCCGCACCGGTCGAAGTATCCACATGAGCCATAAAATAGGCTGCGGCGAACCGGCTCTAGTGCTTCAATGATTTCCATGCATCGCACCTTGGGGCAGCCAGTAATCGTACCGCCCGGAAACAGCGCCGCTACTAGCTGAGCAGCCGATTGTTTGTCGGCTAGCTTGCCAACTACGTTGCTCACTAGGTGCATCACATGGCTGTAGCGTTCAACGGTCATGAGTTCGGCAACCTGTACTGATCCCCATTCACACACCCGGCCTAGGTCATTGCGAGCCAGATCTACGAGCATGATATGTTCAGCACATTCTTTGCGATCGCCCGTCAACACCTGTGCGATCGCCCCATCCCGGTCTACCGTTTCCCCTCGTGGTCGCGTTCCTGCAATGGGCCTCGACTGCGCCACGCCTTCCTTTAAATGCACCAAGCGCTCAGGAGAACAGCTCACCACCGAACCCCAAGGCGTGTGCCAGTAGCTAGCAAACGGCGAAGGGTTAATACGATGCAGCGTTTTGTACACTTGCCAGCTGTGCAGATGGGTTTTGGCCTGAAAACGCAACGAGTGATTAACCTGAAACACATCCCCCGCTCGAATATGAGCTTTGGCCTTCAGCACCGCTTGCTCAAATTCGGACTGCGTTGTCTCAAAGGTCAGGCCATAGGTCTTACTGCTATCTGTCTGGCTGCTATCTGTCTTGTTGCTATCTGTCTGGCTGCTATCTGTCTGGCTGTTATCTGTCTGGCTGCTATTTATAGGCTGTGTAGCGTTATCGAGATAGGCGGAATATGCAGAGCCGTCCGACGTTAATTCCCGCTTTGAATCTATAGAATCACCTACAAAAGGATCACCCGCCAAGCAGTTCAGTAAACGCTCAAAGAGCTGCGCTAGTTCAGCAAGGGTTTGAGCCGCCAGCCAAATTTGTTGACGATGGTGGTCTAGCACTGCAAACTCAGCCGGTTCGTACCAAAAGGCAACGGGAAAAGGCAGCGTGTCTTCCTTTAACCAAGGTAGCCGCTCAATTTCCCAGGCACAGTCATAGCCCAGCCAACCTAGCCAACCGCCTGTAAAAGGCAAATCAAACGGCCAGTCTGATTCGGTTGATTCGGTTGATTCGGTTGATTCATAACTGCTTGATGCGTCAGGCACGCGCGAGATCTTAGGAGGAGCCTGCTGCCCCATCGCTGCTAGCAACAACTGCACTTGCCCGATCTCAGGTGTCCATAGCTGTGGCTGACCTGACACCACTCTCGGCGCACCCGCGCAGATAGAATAACGAGTCATCTGCGCGGCCTGCTCAGGCAAAGAGTCTGGGGGAAGGGGATAAGGGCTCTCTAGTAGGGTCGCAATTCCAGCCGTGCCAGGCATTGCCATTTGAGGTTGAAAGAGAGCCGCGAAAATGTCTGATCCTGTTTTGGTTTGTAAGGGGTGCGATCGCACAAACAACCGTTTACTCGGCTGCAAAGGCGGCATCAACTCATTTGCCGTATCAGCATTTAACCGAGCGCCCACTTCAGCCATCAATCTGGCAGCATTAGCCTTCAAGCCACGCCCCCAAACACAACACGACCCCACCAAAACAGGCCTAACAGGCTCAGTACCAGCCAGTCCCACCAGCGCAATCGCAGCTGATGCCACACCACCCGATGCTGATCGGGGCTTGTAAAGCCTCGCACCTGCATCGCGCTAGCAATTTGTTCAGCTCGCAGCAGTAAGTTTTCAATCAACCGCTCAGAGACCATCAACCAAATTTGCAAGCTGCCTCGCACGCCTAGCTTTTGCCACTTAATGGCGCGTGTCCTCACAGATCGCACGAGGTTTTGTACCTCCTCTAGCACTAGCGGAATAAACCGCAGTGCCAGCGTGAGCGTGAGCGAAATCTCAGTCACCGGCAGTCCTAATCGTCTCAAAGGCTGCATTAAGTCTGCAATCCCTTCGGTGATTTCTTCGGGCGCAGTCGTCAGCAAAAACAGCGTTGTGGCATATATCAGCGTAAATAGCAGCGTGCTGATTTTAATCGCTAGGCGAAGCGATCGCTGCGTCACATTAAAGCCTAAGTTAAACGGCCGCTCAGCAATCTGCACATTTATAAGGTCATAGCGATAGCCCGTCGCATCGGGTAGGATTGGCAACCTCTCAGGCGGCGTCAAATCCTCAGGCCAATTGGCCAATATCTCAGCGGTCGGCAGTCGTGGCTGCTGAGATATGGCAATGCCATCTGGCGCAATTAGGACCAGCAACGTGATGATTACCCCAAATACCAGCAGCAGTCCCATTTGCTGTCGCCATACTCGCCAGGGAATTCGCGCAGTAATCGTTAGCAGTACCAAAAATACAACAATCGCAATCCGCCAGGGTGAGTTAGCCAACACGGGCGCTAGCAGCAGGCTCAGCAGCCATGCGACTTTTACCCGCGCGTCAATGCGGTGTAGCCAGGTAACCGGCTGCTCCATATAGAGGCCGATAGGAAGCGATCGCAGTAAATCCATAGAATCAATCTATACTGTCCAACCAGGCACTTAACCCAATGCTCAACTCAGTACCTAATTGGCGCGCGATACCTTGGTTGCCCGGTTTGCCCCTGCCGCCCGCTCAATGTCGCGCATACTCTTGCCTCGCCACAGCAGCCGAATAGGCGTGCCATCATACCCTAAGTTCTTCCGAAACTGCTTTTCCATGTAGCGCCGATAGCTCTCACCAAAAAGCTTAGGATCGTTTACAAACAGTGCAAACGAAGGCGGCTGCGCTTTTACCTGCGTCCCATAGTAAATTCGGCCCTGACGACCCTGCCGAGTAGTCGGCGGCGTATGCCAGCTTACCGAATCTGCCAACACTTCATTCACCACTGAGGTGGTCACCCGGCGGCGATGCTGTTCTACCGAGGCATCTATCGCATCTAATATATTCGGCAACCGTTGGCCAGTAAGCGCACTCACATACAGCCGCTTGGCCCAGCCCAAAAAGTGAATCTTCGCCTCAATGGTTTTATCAAACTCATAAATGGTGTGAGAGTCTTTATCAATCGCATCCCACTTGTTGACCACAATGATGCAGGCCCGGCCCTCTTCTTCAATCCGCCCTGCCAGCTTTTGATCCTGCTCGGTCACGCCGTCTAACGCATCAATAACCAGCAGCACCACGTCTGATCGCTTAATCGCCTTAAAGGCGCGGTTAATACCAAAAAACTCAGGCCCAAAGTCAACATTCTTCTTTTTGCGGATACCCGCTGTATCAATCAGCCGGTATCGCTTTTGGGCCTCGCCCTCGCCGCGAGTAACCACCATGTCAATCGAGTCACGCGTCGTCCCAGAAATCGGGCTCACAATGGATCGAGATGAGCCCACAAAGGCATTCAGCAGACTCGACTTACCCACATTGGGTCGGCCAATAATGGCCACTTTATATTCTTCAATCTCTTCGAGTTCGTCAGTTTCGGGCAGCACATCTACTAGCATGTCCAGCAGTTCGCCCGTGCCACTGCCGTGAATCGCCGAAACGGCGTGGGGCTCACCGATGCCAATCTCCCAAAACTGCGCGGCCTGTACTAAGCCTTCGTCAGGCGACTCGCATTTGTTTACAGCCAGCAGCACGGGTATTTTTTGGCTGCGCAGCCATGAAGCGATTTCCCGGTCGCCTTCGGTCGGGCCAAACTGACCATCTACCACCAAAATGGCTGCCGACGCTTCTACCAGCGCCGCCATTGCCTGCTCGCGAATAAAGGGTAAAAATTCTGTGTCGTCGTCAAAGACAAGGCCGCCAGTATCAACCACCAAAAAATCGCGGTCTTTCCAAAAGGCGGGTTGATAGGTGCGATCGCGCGTTACCCCAGGCTGGTCAAACACAATCGACTGCCGTCCCCCCGCGATGCGGTTCACCAGGGCCGACTTACCCACATTAGGGCGACCAATAATTGCGACAACCGGTAAAACCATAGCAAAACAGACCCAAAAAATAAGCCCAGAGCAGAATAAACGAAAGAATCATTGTAGCAATTCCTTTCCTCAAAGCACCGCCTTAATCTCGGCCTTTGCATCCTTTCTTAACCCCGCCGAAATTCGAAACAGCTCCTGCCCCGTGTGCAAATAGCTATCGTCATAGGTATAGGTAAAGCGCTCAATCTCTTCAATCCCATCTTCTAGCTGGTTCAAGCAGTAGTATAGGTTCGCTGCACCACTGGCCACGCCAGCCGGATTCGGCATCGATTTAAATTTTGCCTGAGCCTTTTCTAAGGACTCCCGACAGCTCTCTATATAAGTCTGAAAGGCCTCCATCAGTTCATCGTCAAACGGATCGGCTGACAGCGCCCTTACCTCAGCTTTTAGCGGCTTAATGATTTTACCAATGAGCCGGTCAGTTGGGTTAAATACACCCCGTAGCCAAGCCTCAATCGTCGTATCTTTTTCGGTGCGTCGCTTGCGGTACTGGGCTGTAGCGGTCGCGCTGCGGGCAGCTCTTGCATTCGCCGTCGCTTTTACTTGGGCACGCCGACTATCATCGTACCGCTGCCGCGCATTCACATCGCCTAGCACTTCGTAAGCCGCATTCACCTGCGCAATCTTGTCGTGGGCAGCGTCTGTATTTTGGCTGTCTGGATGAAACTGCTTAGCGAGCTGGCGATATGCTTGCTTCACCTGTGCCTGTGTTGCCCCGTTAGCAATGCCAAGTGTTTGATAATGATCCGCTTGAGAATAGTCCACCACAGTCCAAATGATGCCCAGGTAATATTTACTGCTCAAATATTTTAGGCCGTTTTCATTCAGCTGACTTTATCCCACTGGTTCGGGATCTTGAAACAATGGCGTGCTCAAATATCGCTCTCCAAAGCTCGGCTGAATCATCACAATCAGCTTCCCTTTGTTTTCGGGGCGCTTCGCTAGTTTGACGGCTGCACACAGCGCTGCACCTGTAGAAATGCCTGAAAGAATGCCCTCTTCTCTGGCTAAGCGTCTGCCAAATGCGATCGCCTCATCATCCTGCACTAGCATCACTTCGTCTATCAAAGCTTGATTGAGCACCTTAGGCACAAACCCCGCCCCAATTCCTTGAATTTTATGCGGCCCAGGCCGACCACCCGACAGCACCGCACTGTTCACAGGCTCTACGGCCACCACCTTAAACCCAGCCTTTCGCTGCTTAAGCACCTCACCTACGCCCGTAATGGTGCCGCCTGTTCCTACGCCTGCGACCAAAAAGTCCACTTCCCCGTCTGTATCCTGCCAGATCTCCTCTGCTGTAGAGCGTCGATGCACTGCCGGATTCGCCGGATTGTCAAATTGTTGCAGCATATAGGCATCCGGCAGGCTTTCTACCAGCGCCTTTGCTCGCTGAATGCAGCCGCTCATGCCTTCCATCCCCGGCGTTAGCTCTAGTCGTGCCCCATAGGCTCGCAGCATCGCCCGCCTTTCGCTACTCATCGTTTCGGGCATCGTCAGCACCAGGTCATAGCCCTTCGCCGCCGCCGCCATCGCTAGTGCAATTCCTGTATTACCCGAGGTCGGTTCTACCAGGGTTGTCTTTCCTGGCACAATGTCGCCCGCAGCCTCAGCCGCCTCAATCATACTGATCCCAATTCGATCCTTCACCGAAGCCGAGGGATTCATCCCCTCTAGCTTCACCACAATGTCAGCGACACACCCCTCCATTTGCGGAATCCGATGCAGCCGTACCATCGGAGTATGTCCAATCAGCTCAGTCACATTATTAGCAATTCGCATAGGTTCTATATGTAATACATCAAATCCACTTGCTGGCGGGCGTTTCGCTGATCTACTAAGTCTTGCAGCGTATATTTCTCTAGCACGGCTTCAGCCCCTTGCCGTACTTCGTGCCATACCTCCCACACCGCCGCACCCTCTGCCGTCGTGGGTGACTTTACTTCCTTCGCCTTCGCCTCAAACCCTTCAATGCAGCTCACAACATCTAGCAGCGTTATTTTCCACGGTTCGCGAGTCAGCAAATATCCGCCCTTCGCTCCCCGCTGGCTCTTTACAAATCCGGCCCGACGCAGTGTGGCTAGCAGTTGCTCCAAATAGCGATCAGGAATCGCCTGCTCAGCCGCAATTTGACAAATTCTCAGCGGCTCGCCTTTGCTGTAATGCAGGCTCAGTTCTATTAGCGCTAGCAGCGCATATTCACTTTTACACGATAGTTCCACAAATTTTACAAGTAAAAGCCAATAGAGACACAGCAGCAGACGGCTACTGTCAAACAGCCCTTATTGGCATTATACTCCGGTTCTACAGTGGGGATTACTACAATTCAATTCAGGCCATCCCCGCATAAACAGGCTCCAACAAGCCGCATAAATAGGTAACCGCCAAAGTAAAAGGGACCTCGCAATGCGAAGTCCCTTAAATTAAACCAAAAATTGTGTCAAACGTAGTATTTACAACGCCGAGCCAAGCTCGGCATTGTAATGGGTCTAGAAGCTGAAAGTAGCGCGTAGGGCACCGTAGACGTTGTCACCATCTTCAGTGTCGTTGTCAGCGTAGATAACAGCAGGTGTAAAGGAGAGGTACTCATTGACGTTGAGGTTGTAGTAAGCCTCAACAACCAGAGGATCTAAATCGCCCTGAGAACTCACAGCACCGTATACACCGAACTCATTACCCACACCAAACAGGTCAGCGATCGCAATACCACCGCTGTAGGTATCCATGTCATCGACACCATTCATGTCAGTAGTCGCGTAGTGACCACCGATAGTAAAGCGTCCGAAGTTGAGGCTGAGCAAGCCTGCAATCGTGTTCTCAGCAGAGCCGACTGCAGCATCGCCTGCGCCAATGTAGGTTACTGCCGCGTTAAAGATGCCGTCAGTCAAAAAGTTGAGCTGAGCGATGTAGCTGTTGTCGTTAAAGAGACCACCATCTTCGGTATTTACATTGCTAGAGCCCGATGAGTAACCGAGGTCAAGCACGAGGTTGTCAGAAAACGCAATGTTTGCGCCTGCACCAAAGTCACCACCTGGATATAGGTCATAAAAGACAGGGCCACTGACATCAGCAACAGCAGAATCAAAAGGCACAATGGTGCTTGTGACGAAGTCATCTGTGACAACACTGTTAGCCGCGATGATACCGCTGATGCGGTTACCAACTGGGAAGCTGTAGTAAACGTCATCCAACCCAACGTTATCTTCAATACCGCCGCGACGACCGCTCTGGCTAGATAAACCACCTGCATTGACCAAAGAACCTGCATCATCAGAAGCCTGCAAACGAATGCGCAGTCTATCTTCGCCGGTAAAGCTAGTGTCAAAGTTCAAGCGAGCGCGATATTCAAACGTTGCATCTGCTTCTTCGAGCGTTACGCCAGCAACGTCTGCTTCACTAAAAGGCACAACCAAGTGAGCATCCAACTGACCACGCAACTTAGTTGTCGTCGAGAACTGGTTGGCTTCTAGCTCTGCTACGTCTGCTTCAATCGTGTCTACACGACCACGGATGGTAGCTAGCTCGGCAGCAAACTCTTCTTGCAAGCGGCGGATGGTGTCTAGGTCGCTGCCTTCACCAATCAACTGAATAACTACGTCTAAGCAAGCGTTCAAACCAGCAGCAAACTCGTAGCGAGTCAAGGCGCGATTGCCGCGATAGGTGCGGTCGGGGTAGCCTTCCAAGCAACCGTACTCTTCTACCAAGCGCTGGAGTGCCGTAAAGGCCCAGTCGCTAGGCTGTACATCAGCAAGTTCAGATACGCTTGTCACCTGTGCTAGCTGAATTGGCTCAGCAACAACGATGTCAGAAACGTTAGATACTGCTTCAGTCTCTACAGATAGCGCTTCAGCAGCGACTGCGTTGCCTGATACAGCGACAATTGCGCCAAAAGCAACGGGAGCTGCTAGTAGGGCTTTCCAAGTCATATTTGTCATTTTTTATTCCTCACACCTTAAATAAATAAAAAGGCTATCAGTGCATTAAAGAGCTAGCAGCGCAGTACAAGCCCAAGGTGTAGACACTTTAATCAACTGACCTCTCACATCCAGTCATAAGTACAAAAACACACAACTTTTAACAGCTTATATGTATGTACTTCATGAACCTGCCCAAAATACTAACAGATCGTTCCTGTATTTCTCTAGCCTCTATGACAGTTTCGTGGGTTACTTTCAACTGACACTGCTCCATGCATTCACGACCGTGCATCTACAGAGGTAGCAATCTATGCCCTACTGATAAAACCCTTGAAACGAAGGAGCACAGGCAGTAAATCGCTTACGCATAGCCGCTATATGTAAACGACATTATGGAGATATAAATCGCTAAACATTAACTTAGATCCTGCAACTGATTAGTTTTTCTTAACTAAAAAGGCGCTCTTAAGACTCGTACTTGGCTAGAGCGATGGCAGCGCCCCTGACTTGATAATTTATATCTATTTAAAAAACCATCCGCTCCCATCTAATAAAAGATAGGAGCGGTCTGGTCGGGTCTTCAGGTTAAAACCAAACTGCCGGAAGGAAATCCAGCTATCTAGCTTTAACATCTGATGCTAAAGCTAGTTCTAGAGAACAGCCCCGGCACGCAGCCGGTTTACATCAACCTGGAGACCCACGAATGTATCACTTACAGACATGGGCATCACCTCCTAATTCCCTAAACGATTGCTCTCTAAAACAAGCTTAGAGGCAACTGAACGCTCTGCGTTCACAAGAGCCAATATAGCACGCTAAAAAAAAGCTGTGTCGTTAAGCGCGTAACGACCTAGTGACTACCGACCTAGCGTTTAACAACACAGTTCGATAACACGGCTAAATAACAACTTAGAAAGGAACTTTTTTCTTAGCCGACTTACCGCTTTCAAAGTCGAGTTCTTTGAGCTTTTTCAGAATTCTGGTGAAATATTCCTGCAAGTAGTCTTCTAAGGTTGTAATTTCTCTTTGATCAATTCCAAAGGTTTCATACACGCTGTCCATGGGTGCATCCATCACATTCCCACTTGCGCTCACCTCAGTGAAGGCCAGCCGATCGGCCAAGTCCCATGTCCATTGAAAAAACGCTGCAATCTTACGAATCGCTCTTAACAGCGCAGGTGGCATTTGAGAAACGCTTGCTCGCTGATCGGAAAGGCGCTCGCATAGGCGGATGATTTCATAAGCGCCCCAAGCCCGAGTTCCTGCAAGCGGGAAAGTCGCATTTTCAGCAGCCGGTAGCTTTAACGACTTAACGGCAAACTTAGCGATGTCTTGACTGTTCATGTAGGCGATCGCGCCTGCCTCACCCATTACCCATACAGACTGCCGTTCCAAAATAGGAATGGCATACTGACCAATCAGCCCCTGCATAAATCCGCAGGGTCTAAAGATGGTGTAGTTAATGCCCGACTCTTCTAAAAACTTCTCAATGCAGCTTTTAATTTCCATCAGCGGCACGTTGGGATACTCGCCCGCACCATAGATAGAAAAGAAAATAAACCGCTTGACGCCCGCATCCTTAGCCGCTTGGATCAAAGCGACCTTGCCATGCCAGTCAACATCATAAATCCCCTCTTTCTCAGCCGGTCTAGAAGTGGCTGCATCAATCACAGCATCGACATCTTCAAAGCAGGGCGGCAGGCTATTGGGGCCTGTCAGATCGGCTTTTACCAACTGAGCGCCCCACTCTCTTAGAAAGCTCGCCTTTTGAAAATTCCTAACTAGACACTTCACGTCGTAGCCTTCGTCCAGGGCTTGGCGAACGATTTGCCTTCCCAATGTGCCAGTTGCGCCAACGACTAATAAGACCATGAGTGCGGTGTAAACAAAACTTAATATGCTTCTCAGTTTATCAGAAGTCGTCGCAGCCAAACTGACTGCGGACAAGAGGTTATGTAAATAGTCTTATGACCCGTTGCGTGAACGCTATATACAAAAGCTATATCAGCAAATGATTAGCGAACGGAATTCTGATAATTAAGTAACTCCGTTCTCCCTGTGTCGGGTTTTATTCCTCTCCGCCCTGTACCTTGAGCATCAAAAAGCCTACGCTCAGGCCTACCAAAATCATCCCGGAAACCAGCACAGCTGTTGTGAAAATTTCGCCGCCCATTGCTCAAATATCTCCTGTTTTTATAACAAATACCTAATTACAGATAAAGGTGATTGACCTTATCTATATTCGGCAGTTGAAAGCCAGCATTTTGTTTACTACGCCGTTTACAAATTGTTTACGCAAGTATTGCTAGCTGGGCTTTCAATCGCCATTTTAGAGTGTTTTGGGTCCTGTAATACGCTTGCAAAAGATCTAGAATCTATTAGACCCAAAGGCGAGTAGGTCAGGAAGCTGGCTTACCGCTCAGCATTTACAGCTCAGTGCTTGATATACCCACTCATTTAATAACTCAACACTTAATACTTAATACTCACTTAATACTCAATAGAGTCACCCCTATGACCTCTGGTTTTGCGGCAACCCTTGTTAATCCTTCCACTCAACATAAGTCCTGTCAGCATGAGCAAACTCAGGATTCGAAGCAAAGGCCCCGGCTGGTGATGACGCTAGGCGATCCTTCGGGCATTGGACCAGAGGTTGTTTTAAAGGCGCTGAGTGACCATCGGTTCGAGCAACGGGCCAATATTACGGTGATTGGCGATCGCGCTCATCTCCAGCGTACCTATGATCAAATTAATGATCAAATCAAATCTGCCGCGCCACATACCATCCTTAGAGATCCTGCCACACTTAACTTTATAGATATTGCCAGTCCTAAAGCCGTGACTGATGGACTCACAACGGGCATTGGAAACGCGAGTAGCGGTGAAGTCGGCTTCCAAACTTTAAAGGCCGCGATCGCCCACACCCTATCCGGCAAATTTGACGGCATCGTCACTGCCCCCATTGCCAAATCAGCATGGCTCGCCGCCGGGCACCACTACCCCGGCCAAACCGAGCTACTCGCAGAGATGTCGGGAACGCAGCGATTTGGCATGCTCTTTGTCGCTAAATCGCCCTACAGTCAGTGGACGATGCGCACCCTGCTTGCGACCACTCATATCCCGCTTAAGGCCGTTCCTACCATGCTCTCGCCACAGGTCATGACGCTCAAATTAGAGCTACTGATTGAATGTCTCCAGCGAGACTTTGGACTTAGCCATGCCAAAATTGCGATCGCTGGGCTCAATCCCCACAGCGGTGAGCAAGGCCAGCTCGGGCAAGAAGAACAAGACTGGCTCATTCCCTGGATCGATGAGCAGCAGCAGCGGTTTCCTCACATTCAGCTAGAGGGGCCTATCCCGCCCGATACGATGTGGGTTCAACCAGGGCAAGCATGGCATACCCACCAGCCCCTGCCTGCTCAGAGCCAAATAGCTCACGACGGCTATTTAGCGCTCTACCATGACCAAGGGCTGATCCCGGTTAAACTATTGGCCTTTGATTTAGCTGTAAATACAACTATCGGACTGCCCTTTGTGCGGACATCGCCCGACCATGGTACGGCGTTTAATATTGCCGGGCAGGGCATTGCGCGATCGCAAAGTACAGAAGCCGCGCTTGAACTCGCTATCGAACTCGCCACTCAACGGCTATCTCAGGAACAACAAACCCTTAAGACAAACCCTTAAGACAAAACCTTAAAACAATGCCAGCTGGCTAGGCGGATCTATTAATCCATTCCATGGCAGCGGCGGTATATTGACTGGCGCTGATGCTTCTAAAGTTGCCTGAAAATAGCGAGCAATTTCCGGCGACTCCTCCTCCATTGGGCAATGTACAAAAAAGTAAACTTGCTTTCCCTGCGCCAGCCAATCGCCTACTTGACTTGCCCAGAGCGCCAAATAATCGTGATTGCGACGCAATCGGGGATGGCTGATGTAACGAACAATTACAAAGTCAGCCGTCGCAACCACCTGCAAAGGCACCTTTGGCTTACGGCGATTAGAGCGCAGCTGCGGGTCCACATCGCCTTCTTCTTCCCAGGCATACATGGGCCGCGTATCTAACAGAACCCGGCCTACACCCAAATCCGATAGCAGTGCATTCAGCTCAGCCATCGGTCCTTGGGCAAACCAATCTAAATGGCGAACTTCAACCGCAATAGGCGCGCTCGACCGAGGCCAAGCCTTTAAAAAGTTTTCTAAATCTTGGATCGCGGCTGGACTATAGCTTGGCGGTAGCTGAGCCATCACTGGACCTAAGCGATCGCCCAATCCCTGCATCAGTTCTAAAAAAGACAGCGCCGCCGGTAAATGAGCCATCAGTGGCCCTTCATGCGTCACCGCACGTGGCAGCTTAGGGCAAAACCGAAACTCAGGCGGCGTGTTGCTAGCCCATCGCTTCACGATGTCCTGACTGGGCACCGAATAAAACGTCGTGTTGCCCTCTACTGCCAGCATCCGCTCACCGTACAGCCGTAAAAAGTTTGTTGCCTGACTCTTCGCCGGGTAAAAATTTCCGACCCAATCTTTAAACGCCCACACAGCCAGGCCCAGTCGAAAACTCAAATCTTTTTGGTATTGACCAGCTGACGGCTGACCAGTGCGCTCATCTGTAGTCGGTCTGCCCTTGTGCCCATGCATACTTATCAATACTTAGCGCTGTCTTAAGCTATATGCTCGGCAGCGATCGCTTAGCAGCTGTCGTTTAGGTCTAGTTCAATTTTACACAGCTTGCGCAGTCAGTGAGTCTCTTGTATGAGTCGTGTAACTACGCATCGCTAGCACGACAGTCTTTAGGCTGCGGTGCTAGTAGGCGATCGCGAACAAGACCAAGAGACAGCAGCCGTGAGACGCCAACTAGCATGCATGCAATAGAAGACTCAGCAAACTGATTAGAAGACCGTGAAAGCCACAGTTAGCAGCACTGTTGGTTCTGGGAAAAATAACAGCAGAATCAAGGCCTCGTCGACATTTCCAGTCGTCTTGTTCAAGCGCATTTGGAGCCTTTTTATGCACCCGATTGGAACCGCCGCCCAAACCTCTCTCTCTCACAACTCTCACAGCTCTCACAAAACCAATTCCGATACATCAAGTTCTTCTACCGACGAACCAGCAGAGAATGGAACCGTCTTCCTAGCGCCTCAAGCTTTTATGGACTATTCTGCCGAAGACGATGAACCCGCCGACTTAGCACTCGCTCATTTGATTCCCGACGATCTGTCTTTAATGAATTTACCGTTGGCTAGGCCATCTTCAGTAGCAGCTCAACCAGAACAAACAACAATCTATGAAGATGATCTTTCAGAACTAACGGTACTTATCCCCAAAGGCCTAAGCAACTTATCTCAGATCAGATCGATAGACGACCAACCCTGGTGACTTGTCTGCTGTGGTTAAGCAAAAAAATTGTTGAATCCTGTTATCAGACGGCAAAATCAGCAAATCAGCAAATCAGAAAAGAGAGCCAGAATATCCTAAAGATCCTAAAAGATCAAAATTAAACTGGATATGTAGCTGCCGACAAATGGAAGAGGGGCTGTGGGGAAGGGGAAGGCAGTCCTTATATTGAGTTGCCTTCCCCTAGTCTACGTTGAGCCAATACGTTGAGCAAATACGTAAAACAACAATGCTTTAGAACTGATTCAAAAAGCGCAGATCGCTGCTGTACAGCCGCCTGATGTCATCAATTTTGCTCTGAACCATAGCTAAGCGCTCTACGCCTAGCCCAGCGGCAAAACCTGAATAAACTTCCGGATCGCAGCCAACGGCCTTGAGCACATTGGGATCTATCATGCCGCAGCCCATCACTTCTAGCCACTGCCCCTGCCAGCGCACGTCAACTTCTGCAGAAGGCTCAGTAAAGGGAAAATAGCTTGGCCGAAAGCGAACTTCTATATCGCCGAATAACGCTTCTAGAAAAAGCTGTACGGTTCCACGTAAATCGGTAAAGGTAATGTTTTTATCGACTGCAAAGAATTCGATTTGATGGAAGACGGCTGCATGGGTAGCATCGACCGTATCGCGACGATAGCAACGACCGGAAGCGAGTACGCGCATCGGTGGCTCGTGGTTCTCCATGTATCGAATTTGAGTGTTGGACGTATGGGTACGCATGAGCTGACCACCGGGTAAATACAGCGTATCCTGCATGTCGCGAGCGGGATGGTCGGGTAAAAAGTTCAGGGCTTCAAAATTGTAGTAATCGCTTTCGATTTCTTGGCTTTGGGCAACGGTATAGCCAAGTCCTACAAAGATATCGGTAATTTGATCAATGATGCTGTTAATTGGATGAATGCGACCCTGTGGCTGATAGACACCCGGCATGGTGACATCTATCGTTTCTGAGGCTAACTGAGATTGGATTTGCTCTGTCTGTAGGTTGTTTTTACGCTGCTCTATGTGTGATTGCAGCACGGCTTTTGCCTGGTTGGCGATCGCACCCACCTTAGGACGGTCTTCTGCCGACAGCTTACCCATGCCGCCTAGCACTTTAGAAAGGTCACCCTTTTTCCCCAGGTACTTAACACGCACCCGATCGAGTTCGTCTAAACCGCTGGCTGCACTAATGTCCTCGGTGGCTTGCTGGGTAACTATACTGAGCTGTGCTTCTATTTCAGACAGAGACATGGGGGTATGAGGCGCTAAAGAAATCACAAATTAGTCTATGGTAACCTGCCAGAGAAACCTGCTTGAGTTTTGATCGCATGAATATTTTGGTGAGCAATGATGATGGTGTTTTTGCGTTGGGTATCCGAACGCTCGCCAATGCATTATCGGCAAGTGGTCACAAGGTAACGGTGGTATGTCCTGATCGGGAGCGTTCTGCAACCGGCCATGGCCTAACGCTGCATAGGCCGCTCCGTGTTGACCCAGTAAAAGGCGTATTTGACAACGCGGTAGAAGCTTGGGCCTGTTCGGGTACGCCGTCTGATTGCGTGAAGCTAGCGCTAGATGCGGTGTTACCTGCCACGCCTGATTTTGTGATCTCAGGGATTAACCACGGGGCGAACTTAGGGACAGATGTGCTGTATTCGGGGACGGTATCAGCAGCGATGGAGGGCGTATTGGAAAATATTCCGGCGATCGCAATCAGCCTTGCTAGCTTTGCTTACCAAAATTTTGATCCGGCAGCTAAATTTGCCGTCCAGCTCATTGCCAAACTAGAAAAAGTGCCGCTTGAGCTACCTATTTTACTCAATGTCAACATACCGCCCGTTGCAGAAGCAGAAATTAAGGCACCCCTGATTGTACGGCAAGGCGTTCGACGCTATTTTGATCAGTTTGAAAAGCGCATTGATCCTAGGGGTAAAACCTACTACTGGCTCGCCGGGGAAGTGATGGAGGAGGGTGAGGCCGAGATAAGCGTGCCTTATGAGGAGCAAACAGAGGCAAAAGCTATAGAGAAAGAAATCCTGTCAATTAATACACAGTTTACAACCGATGTTAAAGCTATAAAGGACAATCACATTACTATCACGCCGCTACAGTACAACTTAACCGCTTATACGGCGTTGGAATTCGTTCGTGGTTGGGCGTTTAACTTATCATCTAGACCCATCTAGACCAGACGAAAAAAGTGCTAAAACCCAAGCAATGATGCCGTTCAGCGCTTAAAGTAACCGACTAAAATTGATAGGTATCGCAAGCAGCTGACTTGGCTTGGGCACTATGCATAAGGGTATTCTGGTTTTTGAGGCCGGTATTGATGCATCACTTCATCTGATTAATGGCGGATGAATGGCGCGACTAGCTGTAAAAATAGACAGTAATTCCTCTAAATCACTTCACGTAAGGCTCATGTCAGATCAGCACGGTCAATTTTCGATATGCTTCTGGGGCGTCCGAGGAAGCGTAGCTTGTCCAGGGCCAGATACGGTTCGCTATGGTGGTAATACAGCCTGCATTGAGATGAAAGTCGGTGGGGAGTGGCTGATTTTCGATGGGGGAACGGGCCTACGTAACTTAGGTCAGTCAATGCTGGCAAAGATGCCTGTCAAGGCGAATATGTTTTTCACCCATTCCCATTGGGATCATATTCAGGGATTTCCGTTTTTCGTACCCGCGTTTGTACCCGGCAATAAGTTCAAAATTCATGGTGCGATCGCACCCAACGGCTCCACCATTGAGCAGCGCCTAAATGACCAAATGCTGCACCCAAACTTCCCAGTACCGCTACAAATTATGGGGGCTGAACTTGAGTTTTGCGACATTGAAGTAGGCGAAGTCGTTAAGATTGGCGATGTTGAAATCACAAACGCCTTGCTCAACCATCCGGGTGAAGCCATCGGCTATCGTGTCAGCTATCGGGGCCATTCTGCCGCCTATATCAGCGATACTGAGCATTTTCCTGATCGGCTAGATGAAAATGTGCTGCACCTGGCCAAAGATGCAGATGTCATGATTTATGACTGCACATATACCGACCGCGAATATTACGACGAAAGGTCCAGCAAGGTGGGCTGGGGTCATTCGACCTGGCAAGAAGCCGTAAAACTCGCGAAAGCCGCCAATGTAAAGCAGCTACTGATTTTTCATCATGACCCCACTCACACCGATGAGTTTATGGATGATATTGCCCTTCAAACTTCTATTGCATTGCCCAACAGCATCGTCGCTAAAGAAGGCATGGTTCTTGAGCTAATTAAAGAAACTGCGGCAGTAGCGACGGTTTGAGTCTCAGAATTCAATATTGAGTCATTGCCGCGTTTGATTTCATTTTTGCATCGAGTCCTAGTTGCGTAGGGTCGTCGCAGAATAAAGCGTTGCGCACGCAGGCTTTATGTCAAAATGTAAAGTGTGTGGATAATCTCTTCTCTTAAGGCGGCTAAAACCCCTACAAATATAGCGCTGGGCAATTTTGACGGCGTCCATTTGGGTCATCAGCGGGTGATGGCCCAAATTTTACCTGGGCAAACGGCGAAACTGGCCAATGAACAAGCGCAGCCTGTTGAAGATGGATTGCATGAAGGATTAAATGAGGGATTGAATGAGCAGGGGAAGGTACCTGTAACAACCGTTGTTACCTTTTCGCCCCATCCTCAAGAGTATTTTTCTGGGGTCTCTAAACGGCTACTCACGCCTGTTGAAGAAAAAAGCGAGCTGTTAACAAAACTTGGAATCGCGCAGCTAGTGATGCTGCCGTTTGACCAAGCTATTGCCCAGCTTAGCCCAGAGGCATTTGTTGAGCAGGTATTAATTCAAGGACTTCAGGCCAAGCGCATTAGCGTGGGAAGTGATTTTCGCTTTGGGCAGGGGCGCTGTGGTGATGCGGATGGATTACAGGCGATCGCAGCGAGCTATGGTGTGCCGGTGGTGCAGGTACCGTTGATGTATGAAAAAGGCGATCGCATCAGCAGTTCGCGCATTCGCGAAGCACTTCAAACCGGCAGACTGTCGGAGGCTACTCAACTTTTAGGGCGTCCCTACACACTTACCGGAAAGGTTATAAAAGGCCAGCAAATTGGCCGCACGATTGGCTTCCCGACTGCTAATTTACAGCTACCCACTAAAAAATATTTGCCTCGAACAGGCGTTTATAGCGTTCGAGTTTTTGGCGTAAAAGCTGAAGGCCAAAGCTTAACCAGTGAACCGCCTCTGCAAAGAGTGCCTTTGAAGGGCGTAATGAACATTGGAACCCGACCGACGGTAGAAGGACAAAGCCTAAGCGTAGAAGTTCATATTATGGACTGGAGAGGTGATTTGTACGATCAGTTGTTGACAGTAAGTTTGGCAGAATTTATCCGACCTGAGCAAAAGTTTGAGTCGCTAGAATCACTGAAAGCCCAAATTGCTGAAGACTGTAGAGCTGCCAGAAGACTACATACCTGATAGCCAAAGAGACTGAAGTTGCGTCCTTCACGCTATGGATACTAGCCCGACTTGCCCGCTAGGCTATGATTTGAGCAATCTTCTTACTTTTCGGATGCAATGCCCTTATCTCACAACCTCTGGCAAGCGAATCAGGATTTAGCCGCGATCGCTTTAAATAGCCCTTTCGTCCAAGGCATCGGCGATGGGTCTTTGCACCGAGAAAAGTTTGCTTACTATGTGGGGCAAGACGCTTTTTTCCTAGAAGCGTTTGCACGGGCCTATAGTATTGCAGCGGCAAAAGCGCCTAGCTGGGAGAGCTTCCAGGTATTTCACGCACTTGCAAATGGCGTACTGCAAGAGCTAAACCTGCATAAAAGCTATGCCAAGAATTGGGAAGTGGATATTACTGCTGTAGAACCAGGTAGTACAACTCGTCAGTACACAGACTTTCTGCTGGCGACGGCTTGGGGTCAGCCGGTGGGCATTACGGCAGTAGCCATGTCTCCCTGTATGCGTCTGTATGCTTATTTAGGTAAGGCGTTGGCTGAAAAAGGCATTCCGGCTCATGCCTACACAGATTGGATTAAAACCTATAGCAGCAATGAGTTCGAACCCTTAGCGCAACAATTAGAAGATTTGGTGGATAAATATTCGCCTGATACAGCTCTAACCCGATCAACTTATCGCTATGCAATGATTTGTGAACGAGATTTTTTTCAGGCGGCCTGGCAGGGTTTTAACGCGATTTAAAATATCAAAAGACTCTCTCAAAAGTATTAAAGGTCTAGAGGTTAGGCTAGACCTTACTGGATGTTTCGCTTGTGATTTTTTTGGGATTTCTCTAAGACTTCTAACTTAGATTTTCAGGCCGGAGTTTCATACGTGATTTCACAGTTGAGAATTCCGCAGTTGAGAAAGTAGAGAAAGTAGAGAAATGCCCTGCCCAGGATGTTGTTTTACTTCTCTTCTACGTACATCTCAGGCTCAATGGCAAAGTTGTTCATTCGACCAGAGTCATCAATAACGTAGCCGTCGGTTGTTTTGAGATCACTGTCTTTTTCACTTTCTTTGGCTGCTTTAATATCAGCAATATCCTCCTCCGTATCTCCACCGGGCATGGTTCTGGTCCCTGATGGTTGAACGGCATTTCCAACAGGCTGTGCGGTTTGCACGGCCCACTGGTTACCCGCTGCGCCCTTACCCGGTTCTGCGTCTAATTTAATATCTTCGTTTTTGATATCTTCGTTGTTGCGTTCAACAGCCATAAAACGGCTCCGTTACTTGATCTTTCAGCGTTAAGCATAGGAACTGCCATGCTCGTCATCCATCCGTCAATGGATGAGATTTGGCGATGTTAGTTATGTCAATAGAGCTAAATAGAGCATTGAGCAGGAGTCATCATTGAGTCATCATCATTGAGGCATCAAATTTTTGAGGCTAGATCAAATCTCTAAAGACTCGCTGAAGTCATAGCTTTCTTTGACTGTCCATAAATTGCCACTGTGTATCAGCAGGGTGAGCTGTCCTGCGATGAAATCGAAATGAAGTTCCTGATGCTGGAACTCTGGCCAAGCCTGACGAAACATAGCAGGCTTAAGATCACGAAAGGCAACCGTCAAATGTGGGACAAAGCTACGATTGCGATCGCGCTCACTAACCAATCCCAACTGCGTCTCTAGATAGTCAAGCAGCTGTGACTGAATGCTCATTAGGCGATCGCGCTTCATAACATTGATGTAAATCACATGCGGGGTAAATGCACCAAAGCCATCTAGCGTCATCGGCACCGGTGGCTGACTGGCAGCAAACTGCTTTAGCGTAGCCGCCAAGCGAGGCAAATCGGCAATTGGCCATTCAAACGGGGCGAGTAGCGTAACATGGGGTGGAGAGCGGAATGCAGCCTTACTGGCATAGCGATCGCGCATTATCCCCTTAATTTCATTGGCCCTTATCCGCACATCTTCAGGCGGCAGTAATGCAATAAAAAATCGCTTACGAACCTGTGCATCACGCTCTAGCGAATTCGATTTTTCATTGAGTTCCACAGATTTTTCAATGCCCATAGAATAGCCTGAGAAAAAAAGAAAGCGACCAATTGCCAAAGTAATCGCCAAATCAGAGAATTATCAGCATTAGGAGAAGATGATCAATGGCATGGTTTGTCAAAATTGAACGCGGCATCGTTGACAAGCCGCGATTTGATCAGTTTGTAGCGGCTCACGTAGCCTACGTTAACAACTTAATTAAAAATGGGCATCAGGCACGCAGTGGTTACTGGGCAGAACGCGGTGGCGGCATGCTCATTTTTCAGGCCGACTCAATAGATACCGCCAAAACTATCGTTGAGGCAGATCCCCTCATCGCGAACAACTGCGTCACCTACGAACTCCATGAATGGTGCTTAATCGCTGAGCCTAATCACTGAACCTAAACCCTGAGCCCAAACCTTAAATCCTAAGCCCAAATCCTGAGCCAACCGTTCTCCTGCAATAGATTGTTCGCCCAATCAATATCGACCTTGTAACCATCTAACAATATTGTCAACATCTAAACAGAAGATCCCAAAGCTTGCAAAGAACCTCTAGACTAAATAATCTGAAATCTGCAAATTCTGTCAGTCTACAAACTTTGTTTGACTTAAACTTTTGACTTAAACTATGGCCAATTCAAGTAAAGACGGCGGCGTTAAAATTGTGGCGGACAACCGTCAAGCTCGCTATGAATATGAGATTTTAGAAACCTATGAGGCGGGCGTTGCCCTACTGGGCACCGAAGTAAAGTCCATTCGAGAAGGCAAAGTCAACCTGCGAGATGGATTTGCCAATGTCAAACGCGGTGAAGCATGGCTGCACAACGTGCATATTTCGCCCCATAAAATGACTAATCTGGCCTACAACCACGAGCCGCGTCGCGTTCGTAAACTGCTGCTGCATAGGCAAGAAATTCGTAAGCTCATTGGCCAAACGGAGCAAAAAGGCTTAACGCTAATCCCTCTCAAAATGTACTTTAAAGATGGTCGGATCAAGGTCGTCATTGGCCTGAGCCGGGGCAAAAAGCTGCATGACAAGCGCGAAAGCCTGAAGAAAAAGCAGGACAAACGCGAAATGGCCAGAGTCATGAAAAGCGCTAATCAGTAAAGTGCCTCTCAGCAGTCGAGCTTGTCCCTACTGGCAGGTCGCCCTGTCAATCGCCGCAACCACCTGCTCATAAATGTCTTCGGCTTCTTGAGGAGTGTTGCCAATGCAGGTAAGTCCTAATTTCCCATACTCGCTCAAGCAACCCATCAGGTGAAACACGACGCCAACCCCGTCAATAGAGCTAAAGTGCAGCTGTTCGACCATGATGATATCCATCAGATCGTTAGGCAACAGTCCGCGGTAGGCTTCGCTCTGCAAATTGTCTGAAGCTCGGTAGTATTTTGCCTGACCATTTTTGGTATAGAACTTGCCATCTTTGAGGCTATAGGTACCGTTAGTCAGCAGCTTTAAGGCCATAAACGGATGCGTCGTGCCACCTTTGCGAAGGTTGATTTCAATGGCGTTGAGCTGCCAAGGTTGTTCTGCATTTTCGGGCTGATGCACTGCAATAAAGTCTACGCTGTAGCGCTCTAGGGCACCTTTGGCAGCCAAATTTTCGCCGACCTTACGGCCCATCTCTTGTAGGGCCATCCGGTATGACTCAGCAGCCGGAAATGTGCAGCCCAGAAAAATTTGACCGTCTGGGCCGCCTAGCACCTGATCGTGAGTAGACAGAATTTCGACCTCGCCATGAGGTGTGACACGGCCTTGGACGCTGGGAGAGTATTTTTCTTCACCTTCAATAAAGGCTTCGGCGATCGCACCCAATACCTCAATCTTTTGCCTAAACGACGCCCAAGTTTCACTATTGCATTGAAACCTCAGCTTCGGCAGCTCAGCTTTAATCGCGGCTACTCGTTCGTCGTGATTCGCCTTGCCCGGTGCAACCTGGGCCAATGCCGCCAAAGAAAATAGCGCATTGCCTTCTCCCGAAAACCCTTCATTGAGCTTAATCACAATTCGCTTGAGACCAGGCTGTCGCTCCCACAGTGCCGCCGTTGCATCCGACAATGTATCAATATCGTGAGTCAGGTCACTGCCGTCGGGCAAAGGCAGCTTGCACTCTGTAAAAATTTGGCGGCTACCGCCTTTAGTCCCCCAATACAGCAGATCAGGATTAACAGCCAGTAACGGCAACCCCAGCGCCAAAGAGAGCGCTTGCTCTAGCTCAGTAGAGTTGTAGCAGGTCATGTAGGCTTCAGCAGGCTTTATTTTTTCTCGAATACGTCGTATGAGTCGAGGCCGAGCCAATATTTTTTCAGACAGAGGCTTAAGCGATGAGTCATAGGTTGCAAATAGGTCGAGGCGATCGCGCGCATGCGAACTTGGAATCCCCGGCAATAGCTCTAGGTAATAATCCACAATGCTAGGATGCAGCGGCTGAGACGTGACATAAATCAACCTAGTTTCAGGGTTTCGTAGCCGAATCAGTGAAAACAGCAGCCGTTCTTCATAATGGTGAACACCTTTAATCTTCATCAGCTCAGCCTGATCAAGACTCAGCGAAGGAACCACCACAATTTGCCGAGGGCGACGATCAAAAACGTCAATCGGCTGCCAACGCTCGGCCAACTCCAATTGCAGCGTCGCAAATTCATCCATCTGCTCCACTTCCATCTGCTCTACCAATGACGCTGGTACAACGTCCTGTGAGCAACAACCCAAACTACGATCCTCAGAAAAAGGATCTTGAGAAAAAGTAGCGCCAGCAGTGCCCATAGGTGCCTCCCTCAATAAAGCAAATAAGCCAGATGTAGACAACCCAACGTCCTAGCAAACGACTACACAAGCGCCCAGCACCCCCGAAAAGGCTGTCGGCCGTCGGCTGTCAACTTTCAAAGCTTAGTATGAGTAGGGGCTTCCTTCTCCAACTCCATAGCCAGATCTTTTAAAGCAAAAACAGCCAACCCATCAAAAAAATAAGCCGGTTCGGCCCCGCTGAGAAAAGTTGAGAAATAAGTTACACAACAGACTAGAAAACCGGCTAGAAAACCAGCTAGAAAGCAAAAAGCGATGCGATTCAATTGAATCGCATCGCACTGCTTACTTAAACTTTTATGCCTTACCTCTGAAGGAAAGCTGACTTATAAAAAGTTCGATAAAAAGTTCGATAAAAAGCCAGAACGGCAAACCGATTAAGGGTCAACCTGCAAATTTTGTTGAGGCTGTAAGTAAGCAACCATTTGCTCTACACCCCGCTGAATACGGCGAGTAACCGTCATTGGGCTCACACCAATACGCTCAGCGACTTCTTTTCGAGAGAGCCCCTTAAAAAACACAAACTCAATGGCAGATCGCGTTTTATCTTCAAGCTGATTCATCGCTCTTTGAATTTGCTGACGATCTTCTTCGAGACCTTGCAACATCATGTAGTGAATGTCAGGCAAGGTATCGCCCAAGGTAATACTGGAATCGATTTGATGGCATACCGTTGCATCTAAGCTCAGCGGCATCCGATTTTTGTTCGCGAGCTTGACCTGCCGCCATTCTTGAACAGAAACATTGACAGCTTCAGCCATTTCAATGTCAGTAGGCTGGCGACCATACTCACGAATTAGCTCAGCCTGACGCTTTTGCCCCTCTTTTTGGAGATCTTGCCAGCGGCGAGGAATTTTAACAGTGGTGCCGCGATCGCGCAAAAAGTGAAGCATCTCACCGCGAATATAAGGCACCGCAAAAGAACTAAACGCACAACCTTGACCGGGATCAAAACGCTCAATAGAACGAATCAACCCAATGTAACCAATTTGCTCAAGATCCTCATAAGGCTCAGCACACTGATGACTGACCCGGTGAGCAATTTTACGAACCAAACCGGCATTAAGCCTAACCAACTGATTACGAAGCCGCACTGAACGATCCTGCTTGTACTGCATGAGCAGTTCCATGCCACGAGAGCGAAGTTGAGCTGATTTTGAAGAAGCCATATTACATGCAGCCATGGCTGCGTCGAAGCGGTGTTGCGTGAATTAAACTCATTCTCGGGAAGTGCCCCCTAGCTCACCATCGTTGAAACACGGTAGTCAAAAATCAGACCGACCTACAGCCTGTGCAAATACACGCATGATGCGCTAAATCTAACCAACACCAACCAATAGAAAAACGCCTTTATTTAGGCAACTACAGCCGCCAATAACCGTAAATATTCTGAATAAATTCTTTTACTCAACAAACTTTCCTGGTTTCTTTAGATTTTTTTTGACCCGTTAAAAACATTCATTTTTCTCACGAGTTTCTACGGAAAACAACGAGTTATTTAAATTGTCAACCGCCTTAATAACCGGGAGAGATTTCTATCAGTCAAGAGCGCTATTTTTACGCTTCGAAAACTCATTTTCTTATGGCTTTTACAGCTTTTCAAAGAGTGCAAAAGTCCTACTAAGACTATCTATCCCCAAATCAATCCATTTCCAGCAAAATCTATAGAAAACCGTAATCGTCAGCACCTTACCGATTCGCTAAGATCAATTACAGACAAAATATCTAGGCTGCATCTAGGCTGCTAGATATCCCCTCAACGAAGTAAAAACTGAACATTGAAACTGAAACCGAACACCCATGAGTAACACGAGTAATTTTCGAAAGGCCATTAGTGATGCCAAAAGCAGCGCGCTCATTGGCCCCAACGTTATCGCCAATGCGCTCCCGTATGTTGGCGGGGGACTGATTCTTACAGCACTGGGCACCTTCGGGGGCATCAATGTGCTTAGAACGAACCCAGGCATTTTTATGCCGACCTTTTTCGTGGCAATTGTTGCAGAGCTGGTGTTATTTTTTGTGGCTCGCAGCATTGCGATCAAAGGCAATAACGCAGTAGCACTGCCCCTGCTAGCAACCTACAGCCTGCTCTCCGGCTATACCCTCAGCGGATTGGTATTTGTCGCCCTGCAAAGTAGCGGCGTCGGCATTCAAGGCGTAGGATTTGCGGCATTAGCCTGTGGTCTTACCTTTATTGCAGCTCGTCCAATCGGATCTAACCTTTCAGAACAAGACGGCTTTGCGCTGGCGAAAACAGTTCAGTTGGGCATTATTGCGCTCTTCGTTGTGATTGTCGGCCAGCTGGTGTTTAGCCTGTTTGGTGCCGGAACACCGCAATTCTTAGAAATTGCCATTTCGGCGATTGGCGTTTTGCTTTTTGTAGGAGCCGCCGTTGTTGACTTTTTTGTCTTACCTCGCACCTATACCGATGAACAAGCTATTCCTGCCGCGCTGTCGATGTATCTGACCTACATCAACTTGTTTGTATTTATTCTGCGCCTGTTGATTGCAATTAACGGCAGAGACTAGACTGTTTAGACTGTTTAGACAGACAGGTCTCAACAAACCTAGGAAATCCCTAGGAAATCCCTAGGAAATCCCTAGGAAATCCCTAGGAAATCCCTAGGAAATCCCTAGGAAATCCATTGAGGAATGGTAAGGGCTTAGCATGCAAAGCTCCTACCATTCCGACACCTTTTATGACAGACCTACGACAGCCCTCAAGTTAGGGCTTATCGTCAATTTATTTCCCTAAAGCTAGATTTATGTTCGATAACACCACACTCAAACAAGAAATTGATTCCATTTCTGAGCGCCTGAGCAAAGCTCAGGAGTATCTTTGACCTGCCTGCCCTCCACGCCAAAATTAGTGATTTAGAGCAGCTGTCTGCACAGCCCGACTTTTGGGACGACCAAGCCGCCGCGCAAAAGCAGCTGCAAGAACTTAACGATTACAAGTCAATCCTGACGCAAATGCAGAGCTGGATAACTAGCTGGGAAGACTCAAAGGCAATTTTGGAGCTATTGGAGCTAGATCCTGACGAAAGCCTGCTCAATGAAGCTGAAAGCAATGTTAAGCAGCTTAATCGTGAGCTGGATCAGTGGGAGCTTCAGCAGCTATTATCTGGCCCTTATGACAAGGAAGGCGCAGTCCTGACAATCAATGCGGGTGCTGGTGGAACCGATGCTCAAGACTGGGCTGAGATGCTGCTGCGGATGTACACGCGCTGGAGTGAGCAAAATGGCTATCGGCTAACGATGGTTGAAAAGTCGGAAGGGGATGAGGCAGGCTTAAAGTCAGTCACGTTAGAGATAGAAGGACGATATGCCTACGGCTACTTAAAAGGTGAGAAGGGCACCCACCGGCTGGTGCGGATTTCGCCTTTTAATGCGAATGGGAAACGACAGACGAGCTTTGCCGGGGTTGAGGTCATGCCGATTTTGGATGACGGTATAGAGCTGGATATTCCGGATAAGGATTTAGAAGTCAAAACATCGCGATCGGGCGGAGCAGGTGGTCAGAATGTGAACAAGGTAGAAACCGCAGTGCGAATTACCCACTTACCGACGGGAATTTCTGTGCGGTGTACTCAGGAGCGATCGCAGCTACAAAATAAAGAAAAAGCCATGGCTTTATTAAAGTCCAAGCTTCTGGTTATCGCCCAAGAACAACGCACCCAAGCCATTGCTGACATTCGTGGCGACATGGTTGAAGCTGCTTGGGGCAACCAAATTCGCAACTATGTTTTTCATCCCTATCAAATGGTGAAAGACCTGCGTACTAACATAGAAACAACCGCCGTCTCTGATGTCATGGACGGCGACTTAGAAGCCTTTACACAGGCTTACCTCCGCCAAGAAAATCAGATGGTTGCAGAAAGCACAGTCTAGGGAGAAACCATTAGAATGTCCATGACTGTTTGATCACGACTATAATTTCTAGACTCAATGCACCAAACTCAATGCACCAAACTCAATGTACCAAATAAGTTTCTAGCCGATATAGTCCTGGTATGCAGTCCTTGAGAAAGAGCCCTTGAGAAAGAGTCCTTGAGAAATAGCCTTTAAGAAAGAGTCCTTGAGAAAGAGCGACGAAGTAATGACCCATGACAAATTGATAGCGACAGAAGAAACGTTAAAAAACTCTGCCTCTAACCTCAATGAACCCCCTCCTAGCTATGTGAAGTTAGCGATGCGAAACATGGTCAAGAAAGGGGGAAAGTCGCTCTATCACTTTTTCCTGTCATCTGTAGCGCTGCTAACGCTTTTTATTGGCTTGGCCTACCTCACCCGATAAGCTACTCACTTTAATAAATTATGACTTCTAGAGGCCAAGCAACCGTTCAGCCCATAGCTGAAGCAAAAGCTGAAGCAAACATAGCCGACAAAGCAGCTCAGCAGCCGATTCAGGTAGAAGCATTTGTAGAAGGTATAGCCGTTGATCAGGTGCCGGGGGTAGCGATCGCCCAATACAAAATCTGGCTAGAGACCTGGCTAAACGAATTAGCACCCGAACTATCCCCTATTAATGCCTATGAAGTGAGTCTACGACTAACCAACGATGCCGAAATTCAGCAGCTCAATACAGACTATCGTCAGCAAGCTAAGCCAACAGACGTGCTCTCTTTTGCCGCATTAGAAACAGAGGTGCCACAGGTCAGCGACATACTAGAGAAGCAGCCCATCTACCTAGGGGACATTGTTATTTCAGTAGAAACAGCGGCTCGACAGGCACCGGCGGGCAACCATTCCCTACCACAAGAAATGGCCTGGCTCACAGCTCACGGACTCCTTCACCTGCTAGGCTGGGATCATCCGGATGATGAGAGCTTGACGAGAATGCTAGATAAACAAACTCAGCTCATTAACCTCATAAATGTATAGGGGTATTTAGAGGCATTTTCAACTTGGTTATCCCACGAGCATCTCGCTCACCCGATATCTAACCAGTTGGCGTCTTGCTTAACTAGCTAGCATCTCAGTATTGGAATTAGTCCAAGTTACGTTAGCTTAATAACTGGGTAATGTTTAGAGTCAAGGTGAGCTTAGCAAGGCCAAATCGCGAAATTTAAATCATCACTTTAAACTAAAAGGTCAGACTACAAAGCAGTTCTAACGCCCAGCCCTGCCTATAGCCAACGGTTTACAGCGATATAAGTTCACAGCCAATTGCTAACCGTATCATCGCCAACTCGCTGCTAACTCATAGCGAAGCAACAGGACATATCTGCGCATGTTTTCTCGTGATAGCCAGTTCTCCCGACATAACAAGGCCGTCCGCAACGCTGAGAGCGATCGCGACAATTCTTCTTCTCGTCATAACGGCCAGCTATCCCCAACCAAAGCAACTCACCATAGCAGTCCTAAAGTAGCGCCCCTGCTGCCTTCTTCGCCCCCCGCCTCTGAGAGATTACCCATTGGCACAGAAGCCATTGAGCCAGCGGCTGAGCGATCGCTCTCCTGGCAAGTTGCACCCAACCTTTTTATCAGCTTCAAATACGCTTGGGCTGGCATCTCATACGCCTTTACCACCCAGCGTAATTTTAGAATTCACACCGGCATTGGCATCACTGCAATACTGCTCTGCTGGGCACTCAAGGTTAGCACCGTTGAAGTCGCCGTCATTTGCTTAACCATTGGCGCAGTACTGGTTATGGAGATTCTCAATACAGCGCTAGAGTCCCTGGTAGATCTCACCGTGGGTCAGACCTATCACGATCTGGCCAAAATCGCCAAAGACTGTGCAGCCGGTGCGGTCTTGATGGCCGCAATCGTAGCGATGCTGATCGCCGCACTCATTTTTGTCCCGCCGCTTTGGGCACTTCTTCTGAGATAATTTAGCCACCGCTTCTACCTAGGCCGCCTTACCGTTTGCCATCATGATTCTGGTCATTGATAACTACGACAGCTTTACCTACAACCTGGTGCAGTACTTGGGCGAGTTAGGGCAAACCATATCCGTCGCCAAAGACATCCAAGTATTTCGTAACGATCAGATCACCCTGGCCGAAATTCAGGCCAAAAAACCCGACGGCATTGTCATTTCACCAGGCCCTGGCACCCCAGATGATGCAGGCATTTCATTGCAGGTCATTAAAGAACTAGGCCCTCAAACACCGATACTTGGCGTTTGCTTAGGCCACCAAAGCATTGGGCAAGTATACGGCGGCAAAGTCATCTGTGCAGCCGAACTGATGCATGGCAAAACATCACCCGTACGCCACAACAATACAGGGGTGTTTGCAGGGCTCGCCGACCCCCTCACCGCCACCCGCTACCATAGCCTGGTGATAGAAAAAGAAACCTGTCCGCCAGTTTTAGAAATTACCGCTTGGGTAGAGGACGGCACCATTATGGGCGTTCGTCACCGCGACTATCCGCATATTCAGGGCGTGCAGTTTCATCCAGAGAGTGTCCTGACCCAGTCGGGCAAAGCACTCCTAAAGAATTTTTTGACGACCCTCGGCTAGCTGCCGTCTCTGTCCCCTATGTGGCCATCCACTATCTATCTAGCCATCACTATCTATCCATCACTATCTATTCATGGTGACAAACTGTCCTACCTCAGCTGTGCTGAATGTCACACCATACGGCAGGATAGATAGCAATGTGGAAAAGTGACTTATAAACATCATGAAACGGCGACAACTGCTGCAATATGCAAGTGCGAGCTTTATCGGAACCTTGGGACTCGGCTTAGTTTCTAGCTATCAAACCCTTCAGGCCCAGAGTGGATCTTTAACCATTACGTCGTTGGGTCATACCGCTTTTTTATTCACCGGGGGCGGACAGCGCATATTAGTCAATCCGTTTAAGGCAGCCGGTTGCACAGCGGGCTACGCAGAACCAACAGCCAGCGCCGACCTCATCCTGCTCAGCAGCCGCCTGTTTGACGAAGGCTTTTTAACCAATCAATACGCCAACACTCAGGTTCTTGAAAATCCAGGTGACTATACAATCAATGGACTCACCGTCCGAGGGGTGAGCATGCCGCATGATCGGCTAGGCGGGCGTCGATTTGGCACTAACAATGCCTGGGTCTGGAGCCAAGCGGGCGTTAAGGTTGTCCACCTAGGCGGTGCAGCAGCCCCCCTTTCACTAGAGCACAAAATTCTATTGGGCCGCCCTGACATCTTACTGGTTCCAGTGGGTGGAGGCCCAAAAGCCTACACGCCCGAAGAAGCCGCTGAGGCCATCAGAGAGCTGACGCCCAAGGTGGTGATTCCAACGCATTACCGCACTGAAGCAGCAGATGCTAACTGCGATTTAGTTGGGGTAGGCGATTTTATTTCCCTAATGTCGGGAACACCAGTCACTCAGGGGGATAACACACTCAGCATCAGCGCAGATAGTCTCCCAAGTAGCGGGATGCGGATTGAAGTTTTAGGCTATGCTTTCTAAAGTTCAGGCCCATTCACACAGCTGTTAGCAACACATATGCAGAGCGAGTATCGTCAACGTCGGCAAGCTGTGCTAGAGGCTATTGGAGGAGGCACGGCGATTTTTTGCAGTGCGCCAACAGCTGTCATGCACAACGATGTGGATCATTTATTTCGGCAAGATAGCGACTTTTTCTACCTAACGGGATTTAATGAACCCAATGCGGTAGCCGTGCTCTCGCCCTGGCATGACGAGCATCAGTTTGTGCTGTTTGTGCGGCCTAAGGACTTTGATAAGGAAACCTGGAGCGGTACTCGAACAGGTATTGAGGCTGCCAAAGAACGCTATGGAGCGGATGAAGCTTACTCGATTAATGATCTGGGCAAAAAGCTAACCCAGTATGTTGAAAAGGCGGATCGACTGTATTATCACTTTGGCCACAACAGTGAGTTTAATGGGCGAATCATTCGGCTGTGGCAGCAACTGCTAGCCAAAATGACGAAACAAGGAACAGGCCCAGTCGCGATTGAAGATTCTAAGCTGCTGATGCAGCAGTTTCGGCGGGTGAAGAGTCCTTTCGAGCTAGAGAAGATTAGACGGGCGATCGCCATCAGTGTAGAAGCTCATAACGTCGCTCGCGAAATGGCGCAGCCTGGCGTTTACGAATACGAAATTCAGGCGGCGATAGAAAATGTGTTTCGCCGATCAGGGGCAATGGGACCAGCCTATCCTTCGATTGTGGCCACTGGAGAAAACGCCTGCATTTTGCATTACGTAGAAAATAACCAGCAACTGGCAGAAGGCGATTTGCTGTTGATTGATGCGGGCTGTGCTTACGACTACTACAACGCAGATATCACCCGGACATTACCAGTTGGCAACCGCTTGTCCGAAGAGCAGAAAATTTTGTACGACTTGGTACTGCAAGCTCAGCTAGCGGCCATTGAGCAAGTGCAACCAGGCAAGCCATTCAACGCCTTTCACGATGCGGCCACACGCACTATCACCGCAGGATTAGTTGAGCTAGGGCTGTTAGTGGGCGAAGTAGATCAATTGATTGAAGAAAAGAAGCACAAAGCCTTTTTCATGCACGGCACAGGGCATTTTCTAGGGTTAGACGTGCATGACACAGGCATTTTGCGAAACATGGACAAAAGTTGGAAGCCTTTTGCGCCCAATAACATTGTCACAGTCGAGCCTGGAATTTATATTTCGCCACGCTATAAGCCAGCAGAAGGGCAACCAGCAGTTGAAGACCGCTGGAAAGGTATTGGTATTCGAATAGAAGACGACGTGCTGGTAACCGAGACCAGCAACGAAGTATTAACCTCAGCAGTCCCTAAAACGTTGAATTTACCTGTATTAGTGCATTAGTCAATGTGTCCTGACATACGGGACAGATTGAGGCTATACACATCACGCCCATACAGACAACGACTATTAGAAACTCAGTCATGCTACGGGAATGAAGTTTGAAGATCGCAACAACTTTGCGAATAGTTGTTTGCGGCTTTTGAACAAAACAGTAGGATGCACCAGAGACTATATATAAGCTGAAATTGTTATGTAATTCCAGTTAGCGGGCAGCCTAATAGCCGAACAATAAAAAGGTGTATCAAAAGCTCGCTTGTTTATAGCGTCTTATACCCAATGAGTCAGTTTTTGAAGAATTCAGTCAAAATGTTGCGAGCAGCCTCGGACAAACGATTCGTTCATTCAATTAACTCTAACTAACTCCATTTGTGGGACACACTTCTATATTTACAAAGTGCTGATAAACCCTCACAGTGTTTAAGTATTTAACGGCGTGAAAGAGAATGAACATATCCAGCTCGTGCATTCGGTATTGAGGAAACCCATTGTGAGATTGAATCGTCTACTGCCCGGTCTGGCTTTATCAGGAGCGCTATTGATGGCGCTCCCTGTGGAAGCAGCTAGGCTAGAGTTCTGGCGGTTTGATACCGAAAAGAACCAGCTGATTTTTACCACAGACGATAATATTCAGCCGACTGCGCAACTGCTCTCAAACCCAACGCGGCTGGTGATTGATATGCCAGGGACAACCCTGTCTAGCCCTGAGTCGCTTTCATACGATGGCGCTATCAAAGCAGTGCGTCTAGGTGCGTTAGATGCTGAAACCACTCGTCTTGTGGTGGAATACCATGCTGGTTATACCATTGACCCTAATCAGGTACAGGTTAGGGGGGAAAGTTCTAGGCAATGGACAGTGCAGCTGCCTGAAGCGACAGAGATAGTGGCCTCAAGAGTGGCTCAATTACAAAATAGTAGACTGGGGACTAGCGAGCCAGAAAATTCGGGCGTCGGCGAGAATGAACAGGCAAACGCCCCAGCTAACGCGCAGGATAGAAATCGAGTGAGCAATCGTCCTGTACAAGGTGCGCGTACTCGTATCCAGGGCGTCACGGCTACCGCTGATGGATTCTTTATTCGGACGTTGGGAGATCAGGCCAATATAGAGGTCTTACGCGAAGAAAAGAATGGTCAACGCACTATTACCCTGGCAATTGACCAAGCGGCAGTAGCACTAGGCGTAACTAGCGCTAGGCTACCGCTCAATCGCTACAGTATTGAAGGCTGGCAAGTAGATCAGGTCTCGGCGAATCCGGCTAGAGCCGAGATTACGTTGGTATTAGGAGAAGAGAGTCCTGATTGGGATATTGCGGTCAATGATGGCGGTATTGTGGTGTTGCCTAAGGATGTTTCTATTAGCAGCATTCCGGATGTAGGTGGCAACGCCGCTAGAGAGGCTTCGGCCAGGGTTGTTAGCGAGGCTCGTCAGCCAGCGGCAAACCGTCAGGAGACTGCGGGTGAGCTACCCAGGTTACCCAACGGGCGCTTTACGGTAGTCATCGATCCTGGTCATGGTGGGCGTGATCCGGGCGCCGTTGGCATCAACGGGCTTCAGGAAAAGCAGGTGGTCAATGATATTGCACCTCGGGTGGCCGCTATTTTGCGCCAGCAGGGCGCCAATGTGGTGATGACGCGCGATAGCGATATTGAAGTTGATCTACAGCCTCGCGTCCAAACTGCTGAAAGAGTGAATGCTTCAATCTTTGTGAGCATTCATGCCAACGCGATTAGCATGAGCCGCCCGGATGTCAACGGGTTAGAAACCTTTTACGCCTCAGATGCTGGACGACGGCTAGCGGATACGGTACATGCCACGGTGCTCAGAGCGATGAGAATGCGCGATCGCCGTGTGCGAGCCGCGAGGTTCTACGTTATTCGCCAAACCTCAATGCCTGCTATTTTGATCGAGACAGGCTTTGTTACGGGTGCAGAAGATGCCCCCAACCTCGCAAATCCTGATTGGAGAGAGCAGATGGCCGAGGCGATCGCCGAAGGAATTTTGTTGCATTTGCAGCGAGGTTTGTAATCTAATTCGTTTAGCCCTCGCCCTACTTCTCGCAGGCGACTACTTTCTCGCAGGCAACCACTTTACAGACTATTTTTTCTCAGGATGCTGAACAGCTTCACAAGAAACACCTAGCTTGCCGAGATAGCGGATCATTTGATTGAGTCGGCCTGCATCTCTTTGGTTGAAATGAAGGGCAATTCGGGGCAACCGCTCAGATTCATCGCCAAGCTCAACCTCAAACGCGGACACTTCTCGAATGGTGCCTTCACTCAAAAGGTCGGAAAACTCGGCGTTGAGACGATCAATCCCGCCCGCACACAGCGGTGCTTTTAAGCGAATAACCAGCTGCCCTCGCACATAGCGGCTAGAATGGTACATCCGATAAAAGTTGGCAATATATTCCAACGCATCGTCGAGGCTGTCGGTAAGGTGATAAAGGCTCGTATCGTCAGGACTAATTAAACCTTGGTCTAATATGCGGTTACGCACATAGTAGTCCCAGCTCTTCCAATAGTTGCCACCGGGTCTATCAATCAGAACTAGGGGCAGCGGATCTGCTTTGCCGGTTTGAATCAACGTGAGTGCTTCAAAGGCTTCGTCTTGGGTGCCAAACCCACCGGGGAATAGCGCGATCGCATCGCTTTCCTTCAGGAAAAACAGCTTTCGCGTAAAAAAGTACTTAAAATCCAGCAGCTTGGGATCGCCCGTAATGGTGGCATTCGCGCCCTGCTCAAACGGCAGCTGAATATTGAGACCAAAGGAATTGTCGCGACCTGCGCCTTCGTTTCCGGCCTGCATGATGCCGCCGCCTGCACCGGTCATCACCATGAAGCCCTGTTTGACCACCCGACGAGCAAACTCGGCAGCCATCTGATACTCCGGGCGATCGCTGGGCGTACGAGCCGAGCCAAAAATCGTAATCTTACGAGTATGACGGTAGGGATAAAAAGACTTAAAGCCTTCCTCCATATCCAATAGCGAGTGGCTCAAAATTTTCCAATCTAGGCGTTTGGCTTCCTGCCCTGACATCCTTACAAATGTCTCCAAAATTTGTGCCATAAGCTCTCCATGCTCCATGCTCGGCAGCTGATGTAAAAGCTGCATCAGGCGCTCACGTAGCTGCGCATCTAGCGGCGAACCCGAAACCTGGCTTGAGCTTTGACGGGAACCGTCAAAAGGAGAAGCATTCATAACCTGCACAAATAAAAGGAATCAAACTTTACTAACGGGCATATTTTAATCTGGCGGTGCCCCACTCCACATCTTTCCTGCAAATCTTGGCCGCATCAGCACATTGAAGGCGCATTATATCGGCACTACATGTTGTTCACTTGTTTACAAAACTATAAATGTGATCTAAAAGCGCAATCGAAAAACGCAACCCAATCTAGCGCAGGTCGCCAAGATGAGCCGACTGAAAAAGGCTCTCGCAAGTGATGCCAGAGCCTTTTTCGAAATATGTCTCAGTATGTTTTAGTTAGTATGTCTTGCTTAGTATGCCTTGAGGATATATCAACCATGTCCTAAGACATGAAGCATCAGCGTTTTAAGACCTTAACGCTGTGTTCCAGTTTCTAGATGCAAGCGTCGTACAAAAGTCACGTAAACATACGATACATTAACGATTTGCATAAAATGAACGCTTTGCAGATAAACCTTTACAGGTACTTCTCTAGGGTGTTGGCTAGCGTTGTTTTAGGAACCGCGCCGACCACCATGTCCACTCGCTGACCACCCTTGAAAATCATTAGGGTAGGAATGCTGCGAATGCCGTATTGACTCGCAACACTAGGGTTTTCATCAGTATTGACCTTAACGACTTTAACCTGGCCATCGTACTGTTCAGAAATTTCGTCTACAACGGGGGCAACCATTCGGCATGGGCCACACCAAGGGGCCCAAAAATCTACCAATACTGGCATTTCGTTGTCCAAAACTTCTTGCTTAAATGTCGAATCGGTAACCTGTGCGGCTGACATCCTTTAAAACCCTTGTCACTCATGTGTATCGATCTTACCATAGTCAATCGCTGCACCCAATCACGAGCATCTACAGATTTTTTACTGACTGTGACATTCTCCGCGCTCATGACTGCCGAACATGAGAGGATAAAACTAAGCAATATTCGGTCAAGACCATGAAAGAGTTGATTCAGGGGCTCCGCGAGTTTCAGAGCAACTATGTGCCTCAAAATAAGAAACTGCTCCAGGAGCTTGCGCGAGGACAACACCCTCGCGTCCTTTTTATTACCTGCTCCGACTCCCGAGTGCAGCCTGAGCTGATCACGCAGTCAGACCTAGGCGATCTGTTTGTGATTCGCAATGCGGGCAACATTATTCCGCCCTATGGCGCAACGAATGGTGGCGAAGGGGCCACGATTGAATACGCCATCAAGTCTTTAGATATTCAGCACATTATTATTTGCGGCCATACGACCTGCGGTGCCATGAAGGGACTGCTACAGGTAGGCGAGCTAGAACAAAAGATGCCGCTGGTGTACAACTGGCTCAAACATACCGAAGCTACGCGTGAGCTTGTTGAAGAAAACTACAGTCATTTGGGCAAAGAGGAAAAACTCTCTACGCTAGTGGCCGAAAATGTCCTCACACAAATTGAGAACCTAAGAACCTATCCTTCGGTGCGATCGCACCTACATAAGGGCGAAATCGTCATCCACGGCTGGATCTACAACATTGAAGACGGTTCTGTACTCACCTACGACCGCGCCAACCATGCTTTTGTCTTGCCTTTTGGCGGCCCAGAAAATTCAGTCGCCGTCAGCCCAAAACCTGACAATCAATTTAATGGCAGCCGTCAGGGTTCTTCTAGGATTTCTCCGGCACAGCGCGATCGCATCTACCAAGGCTCTCCCGCTTTCTACAACCGCTAGAAAAGTGCCCCGTCTGTAGGCGTCCTTCTAGCCAGGTAATCGCTAGAAGGAACGTCTGAACGGCTAGACTAAATCAGATAACCGCATCACACCAAGGCCATTTTTTGAGTACGTTTCGGCCCGCCCGAACACACCTCACCCCGACCCACATCCAGCGTGATGATGGTGCCATTGCGAATAATTTCAGTCGCCCTCTCAACACCCACAATCACAGGAATGCCCAAGCGCAGTCCTAACACCGCTGCGTGGCTGGTCATGCTGTCATCTTCGGTGATAATACCGCCTGCTCGCCGAATCGCGTCGATATAGTCCGCACTAGTGCGCGGCACCACCAAAATCTCACCCGTGTGAAAGTCTTTAACGGCAGCCGTGTCATGCGCGATTCTGGCGCGCCCGCTCACAGACCCTTCACCCACGCCTCGGCCATGACCCAGCACAGCCGTAACCACTTCTACCTTAATTAAGTCTGTAGAGCCCGAGACGCCCTGCTGCGTACCGGCAGTCATCACAACCAAATCGCCATCTCTGACCAACTCACTCTCTTGAGCGACATTCATCGCCGCCTGAAAAGTCTGCCGGGTTGAAGGCAAGTCAACCACCAACAGCGGATTAACGCCCCACACCAGCTGTAGCTGCCGGGAGACATCCACCAAAGGCGTCACGGCCAAAATAGGGGCTTTAGGTCGAAACTTAGAGACATTACGAGCCGTAGCCCCACTGCGGGTCATCGTCATAATGGCCGCTGCACCTAATTGCGCCGAAATTTGCCCCACTGCCTGAGAGATTGCATTCGGAATCGTGTGACTTTTACTAAACTCCTCGGTGACGCGCTTGAGCTGCTCTTTTTCGGTGCGCTTAGCAATTCGCGCCATGGTCGCCACCGCCTCTACCGGAAACTGGCCAACGGCCGTCTCATTCGAGAGCATCACTGCGTCTGTCCCGTCAAAGATAGCGTTAGCAACATCAGAGACTTCAGCCCTAGTCGGACGCGGACTGTCTACCATGCTGTCTAACATTTGGGTGGCCGTAATCACGGGAATACCCATACGATTAGCGGTTGCAATCAACCGCTTTTGTAGCACCGGCACATCCTCAGCAGGCAGTTCTACCCCCAAGTCGCCTCTAGCTACCATCACACCATCTGACAGCGACAAAATTGCTTCCATTTGCTCAATGGCTTCGTGCTTTTCAATCTTGACGATGACCGGCACACGACGGCTGGTCGCATTTTGAATCAGCTCTTTAATCTCTAAAACGTCTTGAGGATTGCGTACAAAACTCAGCGCCACCCAATCGACGTTTTGATTGAGACCAAACATCAAATCTTTGCGGTCTTTTTCTGTCAACGCCTTAATGGACAGATATACGCCTGGGAAGTTCACACCCTTGCTGTTGGAGAGCGTTCCACCGACGACAACTTCACAAATGAGGTTGCGCTGTGCCATCTCTTTCCCGACAACCTTCATTTCTACCTTGCCATCATCAAGCAAAATAGTGGCCCCTTCGGGCACTTCCTCAACCAGCGGCCCGTAGGTGACCGAGCTTTCAGTTTGAGTGCCGGGGATCTCACGGCTGGTGAGAATGAATCGATCGCCATTGGCAAGTTTTATAGGGCCATCTGCAAACTTACCCAGGCGAATCTTAGGCCCCTGCAAGTCCTGCAAGATGCCCACAGGCTGGTTAAGTTCAAAAGAAACTTGACGAATAAGCTTGATATTTTTCTGGTGGTTTTCTTGATCACCATGAGAAAAATTCAGTCGTAGTGTCGTTGCGCCTGCTTCAATCAGGGCTCGCAGCGTATCTGGATTTTCGGTAGCAGGACCAATGGTCGCAACAATTTTAGTGCGGCGCAGGGCGGGGCGCGTTCTCATACGCTTTATCAACTAAGCAACTTTAAGGTCAACAGACAAAAAATATCTGCTCAAACGATACCATTTTGTCGTCTATCCAAAGGACTCAACATGACTCAACATACACAGCCACGCTTCAAGAAAAATTATCTAAAGGATTATGAGGCGATCGCCTATGACAATGCTAATGTCACAGGCAAGCAAATAAACAGGTGAATCATGAGGTCAACTGAGTTAAGGTCAATTAAGTGAATTCGATTTAAGTGAGATCAGCTGAGATCAACACCTTAAAGAACGTCACAAAACTTTATTATTCGTCTTAGGTAGCGTATACTACCGAAGAACGTGGTATGTAGGAGCGTATGTAATGGTGTCGGTGGCAGTAGAGCCCCTGGCAGTTACCCGGAGAGTCCCTAAGCGGTTTCTAGATGCAGATGGTGGTTTCAGCCCCAATTTGCTTATTTTTTTCGGGGCTGTCTCGCTCGTTATTATTTCGACAATTGGATATTTCGTTTGGTACTGGCCCAGCTGGTGCTGTTTTGCGTTTAATACATTGGCTTTGCATTTAGTCGGAACTGTCATTCACGACGCTTCGCACAAGTCGGCTCATAGCAATCCTATTATCAATGCAGCATTGGGCCACGGCAGCGCTTTAATGCTGGGGTTTACTTTTCCCGTATTTACAAGGGTGCATCTACAGCATCACGCCCATGTTAATGACCCTGAAAACGATCCTGACCACTTTGTTTCGACCGGAGGCCCACTTTGGCTGATTGCGGCCCGTTTTTTCTATCATGAGATTTACTTTTTTCAGCGTCGGCTGTGGAAAAAGTATGAACTCCTAGAATGGTTCTTAAGCCGTTTGGCGGTTGGGCTCTTTGTCTATGCGGCCTGTTATTTTGGCTACATTGACTACCTTTTTAACTTCTGGTTTTCTCCAGCGCTAGTTGTGGGTTTAGCACTGGGCTTATTTTTTGACTATTTGCCGCATCGCCCATTTAAGACTCAGCACCGCTGGAAAAATGCGCGGGTTTATCCCGGTCGCGTGCTCAATTTTTTGATCATGGGTCAGAACTATCATTTGATACATCATTTGTGGCCTTCTATTCCCTGGTACAAGTACAAGCCAACCTATGAGGTCATGAAGCCTTTACTGGACGAAAAAGGCTCGCCTCAGTCTTTAGGGCTGATGCAGACTCAAGACTTTTTGGGCTTCATGTACGACTTGTTCTTGGGCATTCGGTTTCATCACAAGCCAAAAAAGAGTGACTAGATCCTGAAAAGAATTTAGCAAGTTTAAAAAAGCAGATTCTTCAAAAGCAAATTCCAAAACCATAAAACGCCCCTTGGATTCTCCAAAGGGCGTTTTGCTTTGATATGAAGGCATCTCAAGATAGGTTTACTGAGCGCTCATATCTAGCGTGGCTACTGTGCGCCCATATCTAGCACGGCATGGCGTAGCACCGTAATTTGCGCATTAAAGTCAAGCGCGGCTAGGTTGTTAAACACTTTGGCAGCCTCTGAAGATAGCTCATAGCCCTCGGGCATAGGAACCACCGTTCCAGCCGCCATTTCTTCGGCCAACTGATACCAAAACAGCAGCTTATTATCTTCGGTGTAGCCGCCATACATTTTGGTTTTCTCAGTGGCGGTCTTTTGCACTAAGTCACGCATAAAGGCTAGCTGATCTGAGTGCTCCATGGCCTTTACATCTTCTAGCAATCGCTGGGTAAATTGCGCTTCGGCAGCACCGGGAGCAGCGGGCGTAATGGACTCGCCCATGTGCTCATAGAGCACCCATAGCAAACCTAACTGTTCATCTGTACTGAGCGCTTTGAAAGCAGAAAGCTCAGGATGGTTTTGGTTGCTAGAATTTTTACTTTGTAGTCCTGAAGTCATACAGAATATGTCCTTACGTAACTTGTTACAGCAAGCCAATCGTAAGTTTTAGACAGGGCTGAACGACTCTCCTAAAGAGAGGACTTACCCTCACGCTAGCTCTTTCAAAGGGTTAGTTATGGCTGCTTAATCAGAGGTCAGGCAAAGATCGGGGCGTAAGTCGCGAGCGCCTCGTAGGTAGGAATGTCTGACTTTGTCCTGACAAACTGCCATAGGCGCATATATCATGAGCCGAATGCAGCGAGGCAGGGCGCCTTCTACATGCATTTGCTGGACGTCTAGCAATGGCACACAGTCCCATTTGGGGCGAGAACGGGCGATCGCAGCTGGGAAAATAGCGTCCAAATCACGAGTGACTGAAAACGTAGCACTGATAATTTGGGTTGGATCGAGCTGATTAGATTGCTCCATAGCGTCTAACATTTCGGTGACGGCCCCGGCAATTGCCTCTGCCGAATTTTCTGGAACGGTTGTCGCTCCTCGAATAGCTCGTATCTGCCAGTCCACGGCTTTTGCTTCCTTTGCTATCTCACGTTGTCTCATTTAACCACTGCATTTGGCGATTCGTCCTAGCTGCCTTAATATTCCATCTGCATCGTCATATCTAAATCAATCTGCATCAAAATCAATCTGTATCAAATTCTGCATCATCTGCATCAATGGGGCTAAATGCTAGGCGGCTGATACATCCATAGGGGAACACCATTGGTAGCCACCTCAAAGTCTATCCGCGCTAGCGTAGCGGGCAAATGAGCGGGGAGTAGCGCCCAAGGCGATCGCGACGGTGCAGTAATATCAAAGCGACTGCCTGGAAGCAAGCGGCTCAGCAGAGGCTTTTTCTCTTCAAAGGTGTAGCATTCTGCTTTTTCAGGATCTAAACCGCCTAGCTCTGCGGCCCAACGGCGAGCTTCTTCTTCACTGCCGAGCCGATCTACGACGCCTAGGGCTAGTGCCTGCTCCCCAGTAAAGACTCGACCATCAGCAAACTGTCTGACAGTCTCCTCTGGGAGGTTTCGCCCTTCGGCAACAGTGCGGACAAACTGACCGTAGCTCACATCAATTAGCTCTTGTAAAATCGTTTCTTCCGCTGAGGTCAGCGGTCGATCAAACGACAAAATATCCTTATAGGGACCTGACTTAATGACCTTAAAAGATACGCCCACTCGATCTAGCAGCTTCTCTAAATTATTGCCGCGTAAAATCACGCCGATAGAGCCCGTGATAGTGCCAGGGTTAGACACAATATGCTGAGCACCGACGCCAATATACACGCCGCCCGAGGCCGAAATATTGCCGAAACTAGCCACAATTTTGACCTTTTCTTGCAGCTTTCTCAAGGCGCTGTAAATTTCTTGAGAGTCGGCTACCGTGCCGCCAGGACTGTCAATTCGCAGCAGCAGTGCCGGAAACTTCTTTTCTTCAACTTCTTTGAGGGCTTCCAATACGCGCTTGCGGGTAGCCCCTGCGATCGCCCCGGTAATTTCAATCCGAGCAATTTGTTTGCGATAGCGAGGCTTAAAAGGCCAAATCATATAAATCTCTTAAAGTGCATCTGGAACGCACCAGACCTTACATTACTTTAGATTAAGTATACGACCTGTCATACCTCCACCCAAATACCTTGCCAACAGCCCGATTCTGACTTGTCCATTCCAGCACCGTTCATTCCAGCACCCTTGCGCTTCCTTCACCGCCTTTATAGCTGCCGTCATACATGGATTCCCGCCCTTCTTCCCCATCCTTACCCGATAACAACGATAGCCCCAAAGCAGACAGCCCCAAAACAGATAGATCTAGAGCAGTTCGCAATGCGCCTCGCCTGCCAATGCCACAACCGCTCTCAAACCTGGCCACTAACCCCTTATTTTTAATATCCCCCTTCTTTTTATGGGGAACGGCCATGGTCGCGATGAAAGGGGTCATGAATGAAACGACGCCCCTCTTTTTAGCAGGGATTCGACTACTACCGGCAGGACTGCTGGTGGTTTTGGTTTCTGTGCTCTTAGGACGCGAGCAGCCTAAGGGTTGGCGGGCTTGGCTATGGATTGGGCTATTTGCGTTGATAGATGGGACCTTATTTCAGGGCTTTTTAGCCAAGGGACTAGAGCGTACCGGTGCAGGACTTGGCTCGGTGATGATTGACTCACAGCCGCTAGCCGTAGCGATTATGGCTCGCTTTCTATTTCAGGAATGGATCGGGCCGTTGGGCTGGTTAGGATTATTGGTTGGACTCATTGGTATTAGCTTTATTGGCCTTCCGGATGAATGGGTTTTGACCTTTTTTCAGGGGCAGTGGCTCAACCTAGAGCCTGTAATTACTTTTAAGCAAGAAGTTTTGTCCGTTTTGTTTCAGCAGGGAGAATGGCTGATGCTGATGGCAGCGCTCTCAATGGCAGCGGGCACTATTTTGATTCGGTACGTTGCACGGTGGGCCGATCCGGTGGCAGCCACTGGCTGGCATATGGTGATAGGCGGAACGCCGCTAATCGTCGCGTCGCTAGCTGAAACTGTGGGATCTCAGAGCGCTGGAAGCTTACCCTGGCAAGGGCTTTCACTACCTGGAATATTAGAAATCAGCTACGCCACTATTTTTGGCAGTGCGATCGCCTATGGTGTGTTCTTTTATATCGCTGCCCAAGGCAACCTGACTAGCCTCAGCGCACTGACTTTTTTAACCCCTGTCTTTGCCCTACTCTTTAGCACGCTGCTGCTCTCAGAAAGTCTTAGCCATTTGCAGTGGAGCGGCGTCCTGTTGACGCTACTCAGCATTTATCTGATCAATCAGCGATTTTTCCTAGCCAATTGGATCTCCGCCAAATTTCCAGCAGCCTTCTCACCAAGGCTAGCATCCTGGCTATCGCCCACCGATATTAAAACTTCATCAACCCATAAGGCATCTGACTAAAGCATCAATGTTACGGCCATACCTGAATCAGAAGTCAGTAGATTTGGGGGAAGACACCGCAACTTTTTCTAGCAATACCAAAACAGTTAAGTAAACTTACGGACAATAACTATAAAGAACTCAAAAACTCAGGATCCTTACAGGCTTTGCCTTGAAATGTTTACGATAGGATGTGCTTAATTCTAAAAGACACATCTAGAAACCGTATCCATTAACGCTGCTTTCCATGCCTTAATGGCCATATATTTGCGATAGTTGTGCGTTATTACATCTTACGAATTTGTGCTACTAGCACGCAAAAGACTCGCATAGCGAGCTCCCAATCGGGCACCCTAGCCTTTGAGTGAGGTGATCTTCACCGGTTTGTCACAGTTTTTCAGCGGGCTGTTTAGAAGCCTTATTATTTCTTCGTCCGACTATTAGCTTCCCTAGGGTGTAGGTTCGTTGATAAGCCAATAGAAATCAACCAATAGAAAATAGACGCTCCAGATTACTGTCAAAACGCTATAAGGAATAAGGGTTAGGCACCATTCTTGAATTGAGTTGACAGGTAACCGAAAAGACGAACCGAAAAGACGAACCGAAAAGAATAGATTAGGCAAGATAGCAATGATTCGGCGTTCTACTTTAGTATTTTTAACCTGTTTGGCGGCTGTGGGTATCCCGGCCATGCGAACAAAGAGCGCTGCATCTGCGGTGAGTTTTTCACAACCCTTTTTAGATTCTTCGGAGAGTCATTCAAGACAACACCCATCGGTGTCTCAGCCCCTGCTGATTGCTCAAGCCTCTGGTGGAATCAGTGCTGGCAATTTAGACATCAATTCAAAGGGTGAAGCAGTCAAAGCCCTTCAGGTACGGTTGCAGCAAGCAGGATACTACAGCGGCGCTATTGATGGCCTATATGGATTTGACACCCAACGGGCGGTCATCGCGTTTCAAGCCGATGCAGGACTAGAACAAACAGGTAGCCTGAACGATGAGACCTACCAAAAGCTTCGCGAACAGTCAGCGCTGCTCCCTAATTCCATCAATTCAGGGCCGAGTTCAGAGTCAAGTCCCGATTCTTCCAGCGCAGATGCGTCTAATCCAGTCCTAGAGCCGACTGCCAGTGAACTTCCAGCAGTGGATGCAGAGGAAGACACCATCGTAGCGGGTGATAGTCAGGCAGGTGGGCTAGGTAGGCTATTTGGGTTTGGGCTGGGCATTGCGGCAATGCTAGCGAGCTTTGGGGTGGGCTTTTATGTTGCCAATCGCGACCAAGCCGATAAAGAAGGTGAAGGTGAGTGGGGTGAACTTGAAACCAATGGAGGGTTAGCTCGGTCAGAGCGATCGCTGGCTGGTGGGTCTGCTAATGGGGGAATGCAGCCATCAAATACAGCAACTCAAACAGGAAGAAATCGGCAAAATATCGGAACGGCTGCGTCCAGCAGCGGCATGATAGCTGGTTCAATCTCTCCGGTATCTCAATCGCTGAGCACCAATAATCAGATGGGTGCTCAGATGGGTGGCCAGATGGGTGGTCAGATAGGCGAAACGGCTCCGATGGCTCAAATGGATGTGATTGATGGCCTCATTGGGGATTTGCGAAATCCTGATCCGGCCCGCAGACGTAAGGCGATTTGGGAACTAGGTCAGCGAGGTAATTCGTTGGCCATGCAGCCTCTGGTTAATTCTATGGTAGATGCAGACTCTAAAGAGAAGAGTCTGGTGTTGGCAGCGCTTTCAGAAATCGGCATTCGTTCACTTAAACCCATGAGTCGGGCACTGGCGATCGCCCTACAAGATGACAACCCCGAAGTTCGTAAAAACGCGATTCGTGATCTCACTCGCGTATACGAGTTGGTCGTACAAATCAGCCAAATGCTAAGCCACGCGACAGAAGATGAAGATTCCGAAGTACGGCAGACTGCGACTTGGGCCCTCGAACAACTCAATCGAATTCGTCGCGGACATGATGAAGATCCGGCCATGCGTGCTTTTTCAGGCGGCAGTGGCGGCGGTGGCATTGGCGGCGGTAGCGGATCTCCACCGATAGATTTACTGGCCAGTGAAGCTTCTTTACGCCGATCGCAGCAAGGCTTCTAGGCTATTTAGCCTAAGCTATGTCTAAGCGGTGTTTAAGCTATTTAGATTGATTGATCGATTGAACCTTGGCAATTTTGCCCTTGATACCGCCTCAAAAAACACCTCTACGACTCCTGCTGCTTTCTACACCCGTCGGGCCTTTAGGGTCTGGCTTGGGCGGCGGCGTTGAGGCAAGCGTCGTTAATCTAGCGCGGGTTCTTGGCCAACGAGGCCATCGCATCACCATCGTGGCGCCTTTGGGTTCTGTGCTGCCCGACCACAGCCAGGTTGAGCTGGTTCAGATGGTTGGGAGCTTTCAGCCCACGGCTCAGACTCAGCCCAGATTGCAGCCATCTGAACCATTCCCAGTCGCAAATTCAGCCTTGGCGAATGCCTGCGAGTATGTGCAGGCTGAGCAGGCACGGTACGACCTAATTGTGAATTTTGCCTACGACTGGCAACCGTTTCAGCTCACGGCGATGCTCGAAACACCGCTGGCCCATTTTGTCACCATGGGATCGTTACTAGATGTGATGGATCAGGTGATTGCGCAAACCGCCCTTCAATTCCCAAATCGGTTAGGCGCCTATACGCGATCGCAAGCTGAAACCTTTAGACAAACATCTTTGAGCGATTGGCAAATTTTGGGCAGTGCGATAGACCTTCAGCAGTATGACTACTGCGATGAGCCTGAAGGCTCGCTAGGTTGGGTTGGGCGGATTTCGCCAGAGAAAGGATTAGAAGATGCGATCGCAGCCTCAGCTAGCGCCCGCCGCCCGCTCAAAATTTTTGGCAAGATAGAAGATGCTGCGTACTGGCAAAGTCTTACCAAGCAAATCAATGAAGCGCCTGCACCGGTCAATTATTGTGGCTTTTTATCCACACCTGAACTCCAAAAAGCATTAGGGTCTACTCAGGCGCTTTTAATGACGCCAAAATGGATCGAAGCCTTTGGTATGGTAGCGATAGAAGCGATGGCCTGCGGGGTGCCGGTCATTGCCTACCGTCGAGGTGGGCCGGCTGAGATTGTGCGCGACGGCCAGACAGGTTGGCTAGTACAGCCGGATAATATTGAAGCGTTAGTGAGTGCGATCGCCCGTATTGGCGAAATAGATCGCCGTCAGTGCCGTCAGGACGCGGCGGATCTGTATTCTTTGACGGCTTGGGGCGATCGCTTTGAGCGGTGGTTTTATCAGATCGTTTCCGGTATGATGAGCAGCTAAGAAAAGATTGATCGCTTTTAATGATTGCTTTAACACCTGAAGAAATTGCTCAGTTCAGAGCCCGCCTTGCCGACTACCCTGAAGCCTTAGCAGCACTGCAAGAAATTGAAGACTGTGACGGTGATATTGAAGATGCCGCAATTTCTTTATCCTTGAAGGCCAACCAAGAGCCAGATACCAACGAGGAATGGCTCGCTGGGTTTAGCAAACGCTATCGGCATATCGTTTGTCGAGCAGAGTTTCGAGAAGCGATCGCCGCCGGACAGCTCAGCACGCTCATTCATGCCCTTACGACAGAAACCGACTGTCCGCCGCTGATAGCTCTGCCAGTTGCACTCTACGCGCATAAGGCTGAGGTCGCTACATTCTGCTATAGCTTTGACCACAGCCGAGTTGTGAGCAATTCTTAAGAAATCGGCTAAAGACCTGAGCTTTTCAACCGGTAGAACTAACCTTCTAAATTGGCTAGCTGGTAGAAGTCGAGATTGATCTCGCGCCATAGCGCTTGGTTGTTAGGGTCAGTTCGCAGCGCTTTTGTAAGGTAGATGCGAGCCTTTTGGGGTTGGCCTGCTTTAATCAACCTTCTGCCCCACCGCTGATATACGATAGCTTGCCACTGAACGATTTCGGTATCGGTAGGCATACGGTGGGCCAAGCCTTCTACGAGTGCGATCGCCCTAGGAAATTTTTGCTGCCTCAACAGCTCCTTGAGCTGTCCGTAGGCTTCTAGCTTTAGATCCTCTTCTTGCCCAGAGAGCGGATGCAATGACTGCCGAGAAACTCCCAACTGTGCTTTTTTTGGCAGCTGGGAGTCAATGGCTTTTTGAGCATTTCTATGAGCGCTGCCACTGTCGGCAATCGTTTCGTAGGTCTCAGCATTATGAGCTGGTGCCCCAATCGCGGCTTCTGCTATAGCTGACTCGCTCGCAGTAGCCTTTGGCGTATCAGTTAGGCTACCAAAACCCATCTTTTCTAACGTCTGGATTAGATTGCTGAGCGTATTGTCTAAGCCAAAGCCGCCTGCATGGGATTGCACATCAGGCCCTGCCGTCTTCGCCTCGCGAGCGTGATCAGCCGCTAACAAAACGGTATAAGCATCGTTGATTTTAATAAATTGCTCAATCGCTGCCTTATCCGGATTGATATCGGGATGATACTGTCGCACTAGCTTTCGATAAGCAGCTTTCACAGCTTGAGCCGAGGCCCCTCGGTGCAATCCTAATGTGTGATAGTGGGAGGCCAGGTTCATATCAGCTTGTTTTGATATGCAGAAGATATGGCGTACACCAGCCCAATTGCATCCGTAATATCACATGAGTGAGGGTGCTTAATAGAACTCATCGTCTAATATTTATTGCGGCTATTTATTGCGGCTATTTATTGCGGCTATTTATTGCGGCTATGACAGCTATGCAGGCAACCGCTCTTCAATCACTCGGTCAATCAAGCCGTACTCTTTAGCCTCTGCCGCCGACATAAAAAAGTCGCGATCGCTGTCCTTCTCAATTTTCTCTACAGACTGTCCCGAATGCTGCGCCATTAGCTCATTGAGGTCCTGCCGTACCTTCACAATCCGCGCCGCCTCAATCTCAATATCGGTCGCCTGCGAGCGGCCCACCCCACCCGAAGGCTGGTGAATCATAATTCGCGAATGCGGCAGCGCCAGTCGCTTGCCCTTCGCACCCGCATTCAGCAAAAACGCACCCATACTGGCCGCTAAGCCCACACAAATAGTCACCACTTCAGACTTGATGTACTGCATCGTGTCATAAATCGCCATACCCGCTGTGACCGAGCCCCCTGGCGAGTTGATGTATAGGTAAATCGGCTTCGTTGAGTCTTCTGAGTCAAGGTAAAGCATGTAAGCCACAATCGCGTTTGCAATACCGTCATCAACTTCTTCAGTCAAAAAGATAATGCGCTCACGAAACAATCGCTCGTAGATACCGATCCACTGTTCGTAAGTGCCGCCAGGAAGGCGATAGGGGACGCTAGGAGTTCCGATAGGCATGGGATTAATTCAGTGGAAGGTGGACACTTGAAAATGGGTGAGAAAAATGGGTGAGAAAAATGGGTGAGAAAAATGGGTGAGAAAAATGGGTGAGAAAAATGGGTGAGAAAAATGGGTGAGAAAAATGGGTGAGAAAAATGGGTGAGAAAAATGGGTGAGAAAAATGGGCGGAAAAAATGGGTGGGCATTGACAACCGGCCCAGGCGCTATGCCTCAAAACGCTAGAATCAAACCTCTACGGCCGCATCTGCCGTTACGTTCGCTGCCGGATTCTCAATGACCCGATCAATTAAGCCATAGGTTTTAGCTTCTTCTGGCGATAGATAAAACATCCGCTCCATATCTCGCTTAATCTTATCGACGCTCTGGCCTGTATTGTTAGCCAATATCTGCTGAATGAGCTGCCTTTTCTCTAGCACTTGCTCTGCTTCTATCTCAATGTCAGTCGCTTGCCCGCGAGTCAGCGTTTGGGGATGCGTCAGGGCGATGCTCGTATGAGGTAGGGCAGCTCGCTTACCCTTAGCACCTGCCGAGAGCAAAACGGCTGCCATCCCGTAAGCAGTCCCCATACAAATAGTCACCACTTCGGACTTGATATAAGCAATCGTATCGTATACGGCGAGTCCAGCTCTAATTGAAACCATTCCCGCTGAAGAATCGGCTTGCCCTGTCATAACGGGGTCGCCAACAGAGTTGATATACAGATAAATCGGCTTGGTGTTGTCATCGGATTCTAAATAGAGCAACGCCGAGACAATTGAGTTAGCAACCCCATCCGTCAGTGGCTGATTAATAAACAAAATACGCTCTTGGCTCATGCGAGTGTATACACTCACCCATTGCCATGAGCGACTGCCGGGTAGATTGTACGGAACGCGCAGGATGCCATCGACAGACATAAGAAGAAGCAAGGGGGAGGGAACAGCAAGGAGCGAAACAATGAATTACATAACGCAAAAAACTACATAACGCCAGCTGGAATCGCGGTGGGCAGCTCCTTGGTGCTACTTAACACGCGATCAATTAGGCCGTACTCTTTAGCTTCTTCAGGCGTTAGGTAAAACATTCGGTCAGTATCTTTATCGAGCTTTTCAGTCGTCTGACCGGTGTTAGTAGACAAAATATCCAGAAAAGAAGCCTTATTCGCCAGGACTTCTTCTGCGCGAATTTGAATGTCTGTCGCCTGACCTCGGGCGCCTGAGCGAGCCTGATTAAGCACAATCGTGGCATGAGGTAAGCTGGCGCGTGAGCCTTTGGCACCAGAGGATAAAATCATGGCAGCAGTGCCCATTGCCTGACCTAAGCAAATGGTGTGAACCGGTGGCTTGATATATTTAAGCGTGTCGCAAATGGCAAAAGCTTCGGTCTCAAAGCCCACAGAGTCGCCCGTGTACCAAGATGTCCCTGTAGAGTTGATGTAAAAGAAAATGGGCTTGTCGGGATCGTCAAATTCTAGATACAGGAGCTGGGCAATGATGAGCTTAGTAACATCTACGCCCATCTGACGCTTAAAGTCATCAGATGAGACAAGGGGGGTACCCAGATACACAATGCGCTCTTTGAGCAGCAAAGAAGGCAGGTCAGGTGGGGGAGTCTTGTAGGCCATGGCGCCTCCACCGTAGGGAGCTTGTATTGCCTTGATGGGAGAACTCATAGATAGCTCAGCGGGTGCGTTCAATTAATATGCTTTCCATAGTAGCTCGCAAGCGAACTTGGTGGACTGCGATCGCCCGTCCGTTTTTGACCGGTTTCTAGCCTGTTTTTGGCGGATAACCTCACTCCTCACTCCGCATTTCACGACCTTTTGGCGATGCCATATGGAATTGATATGGAATTGATCCCAACCGAGCTGATGTTAGATCTTCAGATCTGATAAAACATGTCTTAGCAAATGCTTTTGACCTATTTCCTTGGACCGACTGTTGGCCTATTGTTTAGGGGCATCTTGTTTAGGCGCATTGTTTAAGTTGGTTAGTGTTCAAGTCAGTTGGTTACAACGTTAGGAGCTAGGCTAAGCATGAAAGTTGGTTTAAAGTGGGCACTCAGCGATGCGCATGTCCCTACAGGGCAAGACAACAGTCAGCGTCAGCTGTCGGTCTCACTGTCGGCCAGTGGAGAGGGCTCCCAAGCGCCGATTAACCTGTGTTTTGTGCTCGATTGCAGTGGTTCAATGGGCGGCATCCCCTTAAAGACAGTGAAGCAGGCGGCTAGTCGGTTGATTGATCGAATGACGGCGCGCGATCGCATCTCAATTATCACCTTCAACCACAAGGCCAAAATCCTAGTCGAGAACCAACCCGCGACGGATTTAGAAAACATCAAGCGCAAAATTGACGGACTCAAAGCCAGCGGCGGCACTTGCATAGACGACGGGCTAAAAGCAGGCATTGAGCAGCTTGCCAGCGGCAAAGAAGGTCGAATATCGCAGCTATTGCTGCTCACAGATGGTGAAAATGAGCATGGTGACAATGCTCGCGCGGTAAAGCTCGCCAACGTTGCGGTGGGCTACAACCTAACCATCAGCACACTGGGCTTTGGTGACCATTGGAATCAAGATGTATTAGAACAAATTGCCGATGCGGGTGGCGGCTCGCTGAACTACATTCAGCATGCTGAAGAAGCCGTGGGCATTTTTGGGCGGCTGTTCACTCGCATTCAATCAGTTGGGCTGACCAATGCGTTTCTAAACATTGAGCTAGCCGATGGCACCCGCCTTGCAGACCTTAAGCCCGTGGCCCAAGTTGCGCCCGAAACCGTAGAGCTACCAGTCGTGCAGCAAGGCAATGAAGCCATTGTGCGAATTGGCGATTTAATGAAGGATCAGCCGCGCGTGGTTTTACTGAACTTATATGTACCGCGACTAACGGCAAGCACAGCCGTCATTGCACAGCTCCAGGTCACTTATGACGACCCCGTGATAGAAGCCACAGCCCAATCTACCGAAAAGTTTGCGGTTAACATTGAGGCGCAAGATGCTTATGTACCTGCGGTGGACGCTGGCGTTCAGCAAAACATTTTGGCACTCGCGAAGTACCGACAAACACAGATTGCTGAGGAAAAGCTGAAGGCAGGCGATCGCAAAGGAGCCGTTACCATGCTTCAGTCGGCGGCAAATACCGCCATCCAGATGGGCGATACCCATGCGGCAACAGTACTGCAAGAAAATGCGACAGTGCTGCAAACGGGGAATGAGCTGTCAAAGAGCGATCAAAAGAAGACCCGCATCGCCTCTAAAACTCAGCTGAGGTAGCCCACCAACTGCATGCATATTCACATTGAACCATTCACAGTTCACAAGCGAGTGCCTTTAACGATCAGCCGTGGCACGACAGCAGGCTCTACGAACTTATGGGTACGAATTGAAGCAGATGGCATTGATGGGTGGGGCGAGGCTTCGCCTTTTTCGATTGGATCACAGACTCAAACGACTGAACAAATTACAGCCGATTTAGAAGCGCTTGCACTTTGGCTGTCTGCATATCATCCGTTTCAGCAGCAAGCGATTGAGGCGAGGCTGACTGAGTCAGGTGTTTGTTCGGCAGCGCGAGCAGCGATAGATGTGGCGCTGCATGATTGGCTAGGTAAGCAGGTAGGGCTGCCATTGTGGCAGCTATGGGGCTTAGACTTGGCAAAAATTAGCCCCACAGCAGTCACCGTGGGTATTAGCTCACCGGAAGGCGCAGCGGATAGACTGCAAAAATGGTGCGATCAGCAGCCAGTTGCTTCTGTAAAAGTAAAACTAGGCAATCCAACCGGGATTGAAGCCGATCAGGCCATGTTTGAAGCAGTGCTAGCCGAAGTGCCCGCAGGCGCTAAAGTCAGTATTGATGCCAACGGCGGCTGGAACTTACCCGATGCTTTGACGATGGCCCATTGGCTGGCAGATCGGGGCGTTACTTACTTGGAGCAGCCTTTATCTGTCGCGGATGACGGCCTATTACCACAGCTCTATGAACGGTCACCTTTGCCCATTTTTATCGATGAAAGCTGCTTCACGGGCGCCGATATTCCCCGCTTAGCACACTGCATTCATGGCATTAATATTAAGCTAATGAAGGCGGGAGGCTTAAGCGAGGCAAGGCGGATGATTCATACCGCTAGAGCCTGTGGTTTGGGCGTGATGTTTGGCTGCTATTCAGATAGCGCGATCGCTAACACTGCCTTATCCCATCTCTCGCCTTTGGCCGACCATCTCGATCTCGATAGCCACTTCAATTTAAAAGACGATCCGTTCCAAGGCGCTCAGCTCCAAAACGGTGCGTTAATACCTAACAATCACTCTGGACTCGGACTCTCTCGCCATGCTAGCTCCTGATGATCACATCGCGATTCTCATGCACGGTGGCCTTAAAGGGGCCAAAGGCAAAACTGGCATTTCTCTGCTGCGCTACAGCCAAAACCCGATCGTCTGCGTTATTGACGAAACTGCTGAGGGCGAGTCAGTTGCATCGCTCACTGGTATAGACCGTCATATTCCCATTGTGTCCTCGTTAGAGGATGCATTGGCACTTAATCCAACTGTACTTGCGATTGGCCTTGCACCTTCGGGCGGCCAACTGCCCGAGCCCTGGTACGCCCAGGTTAAGCAAGGCGTTAGAGCTGGGCTTTCGGTCATGAATGGACTGCACACTCAGATGAATGAGGATTCAGAGGTTGCCAGCAATATTCAACCGGGAAGATGGGTTTGGGATGTTCGGCGAGAGCCCATAGGGCTCAGTGTGGGTGGGGGCCTAGCGAGGCTATTAGCATGCGATCGCGTCCTAACCGTTGGCACCGACATGGGCGTCGGCAAAATGTCTACCAGCATCGAACTCAACCGTGCTGCCAAAGCCCAAAGGTTGCGATCTAAACTCATCGCCACGGGGCAAACCGGCTTAATGCTTGGCGAAGATGGCGTAGCCCTAGACGCGGTTCGGGTTGACTATGCGTCAGGCGCAGTTGAACAGTGCTTACTCAGGAATGGTGAAGACCACGATATTTTGTTTGTAGAAGGTCAAGGTTCTTTGCTCAATCCGGCTTCTACCGCAACGCTGCCGCTAATTAGAGGGTCACAGCCAACGCATTTAATTTTGGTGCATAAGGCAAACCTGAGCCATATTCAGCACTTTCCAGATTTTAAGATTCCGCCGCTGCATGAGGTGATCCAGCTATATGAGTCGGTAGCAACAGCAGCAGGGACATTTGCGCCTGCAAAGGTGGTTGGAATTGCGCTGAATACGTTCGGATTGAGTGCGGAGGAGGGGTTGCGTGCGATCGCAGAGACCGCTCAAAAGACAGGACTGCCCTGCACCGATGTCGTTCGTTTCGGCGGCGATCCGTTACTCGCTAGCATCAGAAATATTGCTTAAACCGAATGCTTAAACCGGATTGAACCGCTCGCACTCAAATAGCGATGTTTTTGTAGCGATGTTTTTGTAGCGATGTTTTTTGAAGGGTTTTCGAACATCAGTTCACTTCAGCGCTGGCGCTCTACCAAAACAAAACACATAACCAAGATACCGTTCAAGGCCCTAGCTATGTGCTGCTTAATTCTTTAAGGATGTTATTAAGACCTACATCAAGAGACCTACACTTAGCGGGGCTTCTTGAGGCGGTAGGTGATGCGGCCTTTAGTCAGGTCATAGGGAGTAAGTTCTACTTTGACGCGATCGCCCGGCAGAATCTTAATATAGTTTCGTCGAATCTTACCCGAAATATGGGCAAGTACGTTAAACCCATTATCTAGGTCAACCCGAAACATTGCGTTGGGAAGCGACTCAGTAATCGTCCCTTCCATCTCAATCAAATCTTGCTTAGACAACTAACCGTTCCTCTCTTTTTCGCTCACAAATAAAACACATACTTTAAAATCCTAACAAAACCCTAAATAATGCCAAACCGGAAACCCGACCCTATAGAGGAAGATTCCCGGTCATCTTACTATCATCAATTGACGTAAGCTCAATCTTGTTACAAGAAAACGTCAACCCTCAGTAAGCACCGTAGTAGGCACCCTTTAGTTACTTACGCTAATCGGCTTATACAGCAGGCTCAGCCCCTACAACACCAGCATTATCAATCAGCAGTAGCATTAACATCAGGCTTGTCAACAATGGCCCTCAGCGCATCCGTTACGTTACTCAATGCTTGATTGCCATCCACAGAGCGCAGCAGCCCTTGGGCTTGGTAAAAAGCAATCAACGGCTCAGTTTGCGCTCGATAAACTTCTAGACGATTTCGGATCACATCTTCTTTATCATCCGCCCGTCCACGTTCCAGCATTCTGGAAACCAACACATCATCAGGAACTTCCAAATTAATCACAGAGTCACAGCGCTGCTCGATCTCATCAAGCAGCGCTGTCAAAAACTCCGCCTGCTCCACGTTTCGAGGAAACCCATCTAAAAGCCAGCCATGAGCGGTATCTTCCGAGCTAAGTCGCTCGCCAATCAAGTCCAACATCAGATCATCAGGCACCAACTCGCCCGCGCTCATATAGCCTTCTGCCTTTTGGCCGAGCGTCGTCTCAGCCTTGACGGCCGCCCGCAAAATGTCACCCGTCGAGATATGAGGCACCTTACAACGCTCAGAGAGCACTTTTGCTTGAGTTCCTTTACCAGCACCAGGTGGGCCTAAAAAGATAAGTCTGGTCATTAGCTTTTCACCATGCCCTCATAGCGCTGGGAGATTACATAGGTTTGAATTTGCTTCGCCGTATCAATGGCCACACCCACCAGAATCAGCAGGGAAGTAGCTCCAAACCCTTGAAAGGTCTGTACGCGAGTTGCACTCTCAACAAGGCTAGGTACAACAGCAACCAAACCTAAGAAAATAGCGCCCAAAAAGGTCAACCGGTTCAATACCTTGCCAATATAGTCCGTCGTTGCTCTACCCGGACGAATGCCTGGAATGCTCGCACCCATTTTTTTCAGGTTTCGAGACATATCTTCAGGATTTACCACCAGCGACGCATAGAAGTAGCTAAAGAAGACAATCATTACCAGATACACCAAAATGTATAGTGGCGAAGTCGGGCTAAAGTTCTGCGTCATAAACCGCGAAAAGGCAGGATTTTGGATAAAGCCCACTAGCGACAGCGGCAAAATCAGCATCGACGAGGCAAAAATAATCGGCATCACACCACCCTGATTGAGGCGAAGAGGCAAATAGTTGCTTTTCTCTAGGTACAGCTTTCTGCCAACCTGACGACGGGCCGACACAATCGGAATGCGACGTGTGCCCTCTTGAACAAAGACAATACCAACGATAGTTGCAATAAAGACCAAAAAGAGGATGACAATACCCCCAATGGTACTGCGATCGCCCGTTTGAGCCAAATCCACCGTCTCGCCCAACACTCGAGGCAGCGAAGAAACAATGTTCAAGAAAATCAACAGCGACGCCCCATTCCCTAGCCCTCGCTCAGTAATTAACTCGCCCACCCACATCACAAACATCGAACCAGCCGTCAGCGCCAGCACGGTTTCAACCACAAAGGGCACACCAAAGTCGTAAGCAAAGTCTCTAAGCAAAAAGCACGAGAGCATCGTACTTTGCAAAATCGTCCAGCCAAAAGCCACATAACGAGTCACCTGCGAAATTTTTCGCCGACCCGCCTCGCCCTCATTCTTCTGCAAATCTTCTAGCGCCGGAATCGCTGCAGTCAGCAGCTGCATAATAATTGAGGCATTAATAAAGGGCAAAATGCCCAACGCAAAAATACCCACCAGCGACAGACCGCCGCCGCCGATAATATCTAAAAAGCTTAAGACGCCGCCTGCACCACCTTGATTAACAAAAGTAGAAAACGCCTCTCTGTTAATACCCGGCACAGGAATATAAATTCCCAATCGCACCAGAATTAATAGACCCACCGTCACCAGCAGCCGACTTCGCAGCCCAGCGGCCTGAGCCATCTGTAAAAATGTCTCCTGAGCGCTGGGCGACTTTCCTTGACTCATCACCATATCTAAATCCCAATAAACACTGCGCTGATTGCCTTTTGCCTTTACTCAACTGGCCTTTACTCAATAATAAAGGGAGCAGGGAGTCCTGGTAAGAAAAAGGTACTCTCTGCTCCCCAATTATTTGACACTTTACTTTGACACTTTACATTTGTGGATACTGCTGACTAAGCTACCCGGCCCTATAGGAGGAGCAAGCAAAGGGAGCAAGTAGAACAAACAACGTAAAACAAATCAATCAAAGCAACCAGGCCAAGGCAAACAAGCCTAAACGATTTCGCAGCTACCACCCGCTGCTTCAATTTTTTCCTTGGCCGACTTAGTAAATGCAGCTGCCTTCACATTCAACGCAACCGAAAGTTCACCATCGCCTAAGACTTTTAAGGGGCCATCGTTAGACGTAATGATGCCAGCATCCATCAGTGAAACTAGCGTGACTTCGCTCTTCGCTGGCAAATCAGCCAAGCCCTTAACGTTGAGCACAGTGTAGACATTCTGATTGACTATCTCAAAATGCTTTAGCTTAGGAATCCGTCGGTAAAGAGGCAGCTGTCCCCCTTCAAAACCAGGACGAGTCCCACTACCCGAACGAGACTTTTGGCCTCGCATTCCAAACCCACAGCTAGCACCTTGGCCAGCAGCAATACCCCGACCTTTGCGCTTTTTACTTCTTTTTGAGCCTGCTTTAGGCTTTACATCTGTTAATTTCATGAGGAACCTATGCGTAAAGTTTTTCCACAGGGATGCCGCGCTCTTCAGCCACACTGCCCAGGGTTCTCAATGACTCAAGCGCTTCAGCTGCTGCACGAGCATTGTTAAGTGGGTTATCAGAGCCGAGCTGTTTCGCCAAAATATTGCGAATGCCCGCAAGTTCTAGCACAATCCGCACAGCACCACCAGCAATTACACCCGTACCTGGCGAAGCTGGTCGCATAAACACTCGCGCCCCACCGGCTCTGCCTGTAGAAGGATGAGGAATGGAATAGGCTTTGTTCAAAGGCACTTCTACCAAGTGCTTTTTACCATCGGCCACGCCTTTTTTAACCGCGCCAATCACATCACTCGCTTTACCGACACCGACGCCGACTTGACCTTTCTCATTACCAATCACCACGATGGCTCTGAAGCTGAGCTTTTTACCCCCTTTTACCACCTTGGTAACACGGCGAATTTGAACGACGCGCTCTTGCCATTCCGACTCTTTCTCGCGGTTCTTATTGCCTTTTTTCCGGCGATTATCTTTATCTCTGTTGTCTGCCATGTTTCTAGCTGTTAGATGTATGCGTAAGTGATGTGTTGTCTTAAGTTCAAAAGGAGCGCTTTAAAACTTCAGACCAGCTTCACGGGCCGCATCAGCTAAAGCTGCTACTCGACCGTGATAGAGTTTGCCGCCGCGATCAAAGACGACCTGTGAAATGTCGTTTGCCAAAGAACGTTCTGCAATTAGCTTACCTACTGTAGCAGCCGCTTCAGCAGTTGATCCGGTTTTTAAGTCAGCCTCTTTGTCTAAAGTGGAGGCCGACACCAGGGTTTTATGCTCGGTGTCGTCAATCACCTGAGCGTAAATATGCTGATTGGAGCGAAAAATAGCGAGCCTCGGACGCTCGGCGCTGCCTTTTACCCGACGGCGAACACGCGCATGGCGACGACGGGTAGATTCTCGACGGGTTGCTTTCATAATTTAACGACCTCTTACTTACCTGCCTTACCGGCTTTACGTCTAACTTGTTCACCTGCATAGCGCACGCCTTTACCCTTGTAGGGCTCGGGGGGTCTTGCAGCACGGACTCTCGCTGCGGTGTTGCCCACAACTTCTTTATCAATACCGGTTACCGTCACATTGGTGTTGCCTTCAACCCCAAACTGAATACCCATAGGTGGCTCAAATTCTACGGGATGGCTGTAGCCTAGTGCCATCACCAGCTTCTGGCCTTGGAGAGAAGCTCGGTAGCCTACCCCTTGAATTTCCAGCTTTTTTTGATAGCCGTTAGAGACCCCTTCTACCATATTGGCAATCAGGGTGCGAACCAAACCGTGTCGCTGCCTGGCATTGCGTGATTCGTTGCGGCGAGTCACGACAATTTCTTCACCTTCTTGGACAAAGGCAATCTCAGGTGGGAGCTCTCGTGATAGCTCGCCCTTTGGGCCTTTAACCGTGACGTTTTGGCCTTCAATGGTGACGGTCACAGCCTTGGGGACTGGCACAGGCTGTTTGCCAATTCTAGACATTTTCTCTTTCCTACTTTATTCCTACTTTAGAAGGGATGCTTCGGCGAATGGGGGGCAATAGCTTAACAGCTTAATAAATGTAGCAAAGGACTTCTCCACCAATGCCCTGTCGCCTTGCGTCGCGGTCAGTCATGACGCCGCTGGAGGTAGAGATAATTGCAATGCCAATGCCACCAAGCACCCGAGGAAGCTCTTTGCGGTTGGAGTATACGCGCAGTCCTGGCTTGCTGACACGGGTCAGGTTGCGAATAATGGACTGACGCTGCTTGCCTTTGTACTTAAGCGTTAGGGTGATTTTACTCTCAATGCCTTCACCCTTTTCTTCGGTCTCGCCGACAAAGCCTTCTTCTTTAAGAACGCTAGCAATACTGCGAGTCATTTTTGTCGATGGGATATCGACTGTTTGATGATGCGCAAGGGTAGCATTCCGAATGCGCGTCAGCATATCTGAAATCGTGTCGTTAGACGCCATAATCCTCTTTTTTGCCGTCGGCCTCAGTTATCTCGGAAGGGCATTCCCAATTCCTTCAGAAGGGCACGCCCTTCTTCATCGGAGTTCGCAGTGGTGACAATAGTGATGTCCATACCGCGAATTTGGTCAACGCTGTCGTATTCAACTTCTGGGAAAATCAGCTGCTCACGCAGGCCCAGGGTGTAGTTGCCTCGGCCATCAAAGCTGCGAGGGCTAACGCCCCTGAAGTCTCGGATGCGGGGCAGGGTTAAATTAATTAGGCGGTTCGTGAACGCATACATCCGGTCTGCTCGAAGCGTCACTTTGACGCCGACTGGCATACCTTCACGAATCTTAAAGCCTGCGATCGCCTTTTTGGCTCTCGTGACCACCGGACGTTGCCCAGTGATGTTTGCCAGTTCGCTGATAGAAGACTCAAGCGCTTTGGCATTGTTAGATGCTTCTCCCAGACCACGGTTAACCGTGACCTTGGTAAGCTTTGGAACTTGATGAGGGTTAGTGTATCCAAACTCTTCAGTGAGCTTGGGCACCACTTTCTCTAAATAGAGGGTCTTAAGTGAGTCGGCCATTGTTTCCTTTTAAAAAGTAATCCCTGGGCTTTGTCAGGGCGTTGATTCATCAAACAGGCAAGCTAGTCTAGGATTTCTCCAGTCTTTTTCAACATGCGTACCTTACGACCATCTTCAGTTAAGGTATGAGCCACGCGGCTAGCGACCTTTTGCTTAGTGGAGTAAAGCATGACATTAGAGCTGTGAATGGGAAATTCTTTGGTTAGAATTTGGCCCGACTCACCTTCTGCCTGGGGCTTAACATGCTTGGTTCGCATATTGACACCCTGCACAATCACCTGAGACTTTTTGGCGTTAATGGCCACAATTTCGCCAATTACGCCTTTATCTCTACCGGAGATTACCTGAACGGTATCTCCTTTTTTGACATGCATCTTATGACGCACGACTTTTTTTTGTTTGGTCAACATCTAGAGCACCTCCGGCGCTAAAGAAACAATTTTGGTAAATCCCTTATCACGCAGCTCACGGGCAACCGGGCCAAACACCCGAGTACCTCTGGGGTTGCTGCCGTCTTGCGTGATAATCACAGCCGCATTGTCATCAAAGCGAATACTCATGCCACTGTTACGGCTAATGCCTTTGCGGGTGCGAACGACAACGGCTTTGACCACATCGGATTTTTTGACGCCCATGTTAGGCAACGCGTCTTTAACAACGGCAACGATGACATCACCAACCCCGGCGTACTGCTTACGACCACCCAGCACTCGAATGCACATGATTTTTCGAGCGCCGCTGTTGTCGGCTACGTTTAAATAAGTCTCTTGCTGAATCACTGAATTATCCTCGCCTTAGCTGTGATGCCTTAATCTTGTGAAGAACTGAGGATGTCAGCGACGATCCATCGCTTGGTTTTGCTTAGCGGGCGAGTTTCGCTGATTTTTACGCGATCGCCAACCTTACAATTATTTTCCTCATCATGCGCTTTGTAGCGCTGAGTACGCACCATAATTTTGTCGTACTTTTTGTGCTGTACACGGGTTTCTACCGCAACCACCACCGTCTTATCCATTTTGTCGCTGACCACTTGGCCAATTCTTTCTTTCGTTGTCATCGCTCGTTAAGCATCCTCTGGTGTAGCTGTCGCTGTAGTCGAGACTTTTCCACTGGCTTTAGCACTCAGTTGAAGCGCTCTTTTACGTTCATTTTCAATAGTCATGAGCTGAGCTAGCTTACGGCGAGTATGCCGAAACTCATGAAACCCTGTCTCCATCTGGCGAGTGGCCTTCTTAAACCGAAGGTCAAACAAATCACGCTTAATCTTGGCGATTTCGGCTGTAATTTCTTCGTCACTCAGCGCTCTCAATTCACTTGCTTTTGACAGTGCCATCTGTGATTAAACCTCCTCGCTATCTTTGGCAATAAACTTAGTCTTAAACGGCAGCTTAAAAGAGGCCAACCGCATCGCCTCACGAGCTATTTCTTCAGATACGCCCGCAATTTCAAAAACCACTCGTCCCGGCTTGATCACCGCAACCCAAAATTCGGGATTACCTTTACCAGAACCCATTCGAGTTTCAGCAGCTCGCATAGTGACAGACTTATCCGGAAAAACCCGAATCCAGATCTTTCCGCCACGCTTGATATATCGGGTCATTGCCCGTCTAGCCGCCTCAATTTGGCGAGACGTCATCCAGCAGCACTCGGTAGCCTGAAGGGCAAACTGACCAAAGTTGATCTCGTTACCTCGGTGGGCCATACCGCGCATCCGACCGCGATGCTGCTTCCTAAATTTGGTTCTTCTTGGGCTTAACATGATGGATCACAAAAAAAGTAGAGTTGAGAGTTCACAGCAGCAGATCTCTGTTATGAATCATCGGCTATGAATCGTTGGAGCGGTCTTCAAACTGCTGGCGACGGCGAGGTTGACGACGGCGGGGTTGAGCAGCTGCCTCTTCAGGCTGATTTTCTTGCCCTGGGATGATCTCACCTTTAAACACCCAGGTTTTAACCCCTAAAATGCCGTAGGTTGTTTGCGCAGTACGATAGGCGTAATCAATATTGGCTCTGAGCGTATGCAGGGGTACACGGCCCTCACGGGTCCATTCAGTTCGAGCAATTTCAGCCCCATTGAGTCGGCCACTGACCTGAATTTTGATTCCTTCCACACCAGCTCGCTGGGCGCGTTGAATCGCTTGGCGAACAACCCGACGGAACGAAACTCGGCGCTCTAACTGCTGGGTAATATACTCACAAATCAATCCAGCATCAGCATCAACCCGAGCCACTTCAACCACATTGATTCTGATTTGGCGAGAGTCGTCTTTAATCTCTTTTTGTAATCCAACGCGCAATGCCTCAATACCTGCGCCACCTCGACCCACAACCACGCCCGGACGAGCCGTCCGAACTTCCAAATCAATTTGGTCTGCCTTTCTTTCAATATGAACATCTGAAATTCCTGCATTAGCCAGGTTTTTCTCAACATATTGACGAATTTCGTAATCCTCTTTCAATAGCTCAGGATAACGGTTTTTGTCGGCATACCAGCGGGAGCGATGCTCCTGGGTGATGCCAAGACGAAGCCCTATTGGGTGAATCTTCTGTCCCACTGATGTACTCCTTAGAAATGTTTGCAGTTGGGCGATGGATAGCGAAAAATAAACAGAGAAACGGCTCACAACGATGAACCATTCAGGAAATAAACCATTAAAGGCTCAAAAAAAGCGCTACTCTTCGGTGCCAGGCGCTACTGAAATAGCAATATGGCAAGTCGGCTTTTTAATTTGGTAAGCTCGGCCCTGCGCCCGAGGGCGAAAGCGCTTCAACGTAGGTCCTTGATCAGCATAGGCTTCACTCACGTATAGCCCGACCGGATCAAGCCCATTGTTGTGCTCAGCATTTGCCACTGCCGAGCGAAGCACTTTAAGGATAGGCTCACAAGCTTTGTAAGGCATAAACTCAAGCATAATCAGGGCTTCTCGATAGGAACGACCCCGAATTTGATCAAGTACACGGCGCACTTTAATGGGAGACATGCGAACAAACTTAGCTGTCGCTTTTACCTGTAAATCTGAATCAATTGTGACTGTCATAGTTTTATGCTCCTTAGCGACGTGCCTTTTTATCGCTCTTAGCATGGCCTCGGAAAGTTCGCGTTGGCGCAAACTCACCGAGCTTATGGCCGACCATCTGCTCGTTGATAAATACGGGCACATGCTGGCGGCCGTTATGCACAGCAACGGTATGACCAATAAACTGAGGAATAATGGTCGAAGCACGAGACCAGGTTTTGATGACCTGCTTTTCGTTCTTTGCGTTGAGTTTTTCGATTTTGGTGAGAAGGTGATCCGCCACGAATGGCCCCTTCTTTAGGGAACGAGACATTTTGTTTTCCTAGGAGAACAGAGCTTTAAGAAAAAGTAGAACCTCAGCAGAGGATGCTTTAAGCGTTGCGACCGCCGCGACCGCGCTTAGAAGAAGACCGACGACGACGCACAATCAGGGAGTCACTGCCTTTCTTCTTCTTGCGGGTTTTGTAACCCAGAGCAGGCTTACCCCAAGGCGTAACCGGACCACTACGCCCAATCGGCGCACGACCTTCACCCCCACCATGGGGGTGATCAACCGGGTTCATCACACTACCGCGGACTTCGGGGCGACGACCGGCCCAACGTTTGCGCCCTGCTTTACCCAGTGTCAGGTTTCTATGCTCTACGTTACCAACTTGGCCAATAGTGGCGTAGCACTCACGGCGAACCATGCGAACTTCACTAGAAGGCAGCTTGAGTGTGACGTAGCCGCCTTCTTTAGCAACAAGTTGAGCGCCTGCGCCTGCAGCGCGAACCATCTGACCACCTTTTCCAGCAACCAGTTCGACGTTATGAACGGTAGTACCTAGAGGAATCCGATGGAGCGGCAGGGCGTTGCCTACTTCGTAGGGCGCGTCTTCGCTGGCGATAATAGTGGTGCCAACCTCTAGTCCAATAGGATGAAGAATGTATCGCTTTTCACCATCTGCGTAGTTGACCAAGGCAATGCGAGCATTGCGGTTGGGGTCGTACTCAATGGTGGCAACCTTCGCAGGCATGTTGCGCTTATCGCGCTTGAAATCGATCTGACGATATAGGCGTTTGTGACCACCGCCACGATGTCGGCAGGTGATAACGCCCCGGTTGTTACGCCCTTTGGGACGGTGAACCGAGTAAGTGAGTGACTTCTCAGGCTTATCTGTCGTAATGGCAGAGAAGTCGGAGACGGTACGCTCGCGCGTGCCGGGAGTTAGGGGTCTGTAAGAGCGAATGCCCATGGCTTTACTTCGTCGCTTTGGTTACGTCTGATGTGCTGATCTAACGGTCTACTGGCTTAATGTTGGTGACTTAATGTTGGTAGCTTAATGTTGATGGCTTAATGCTGGCTTCAACACAGGGATTTATACATCTGGGAAGAGCGTAATGGAATCACCTTCAGCGAGGGTGACAACAGCTCGCTTATAAGCAGCTTTGTACCCAATGAACTGGCCAACACGCCGTTTTTTCCGAGGCGGGTTTTGAGTGCTGATGCCTGTAACCTTTACCTCAAAGAGCGACTCAATGGCTGAGATAATTTGGGGTTTGGTCGCTTTGGGATCAACATCAAAGGTGTATTGGTTGTTCTCTAAAGCGATTGTGGCTTTTTCTGTAATGAGCGGCTTGCGAATAATGTCAGGCAGCTCATGCGATTGAACAAGTTTACTCACCGTATACCTCCTGGATTTTTTCGAGGGCCGATGCCGTGACAACTAAGCTGTCGGCGTTCAAGATGTCATAGATATTGAGGCTAGTTGCCTGAATCAGCTTGACATTGGGCAGGTTGCGAACAGAGCGCTCAACGATGTCATTTTTCTCAGCCGTCACCATCAAAATTTTGCTGTCGGCGTCAACTCCCCAACGACCCAAAGCAGAGATAATTTCTTTGGTTTTGGGCTGGGATAGTTCATTGACGAAGTCTTGAACGACGATCATCCCTTCAGAGCAGGCTTGAAACGCAGTTCGAAGCGCTAAGCGACGCTCCTTCCGGTTCATTTTGGTGGTGTAGTCTCGGGGCTTGGGGCCAAAGATTACACCACCACCACGCCATAATGGGGAGCGAATAGAACCGGCTCTGGCACGACCTGTGCCTTTTTGCCGCCAGGGCTTGCGTCCGCCACCGCGCACTTCGGCGCGAGTTTTGGAAGAAGCGTTACCTTGACGACCATTGTTTACTTGACGCACGAGGGCCCGGTGGACGATGTGCGACGCATTTTCTTCGCTGGCTACTTTGAGGTCTAGCGTCGCGGTGCCTGCCGCTTCGCCTTGCCAATCTTTAACTACACAATCAACCATGATCTATCCTTTGGTCTGGTCTTTTTTCGCCTAACAATTCTTTGGGGGTTGCCGCTTGAGTCGCGACGGCTAACCAATAATTAGCCAACCTATTTTTATTGCTAAACCTACTGTTGCCCAACAATGGTTGCAGGCGTAATGCTCAAAAGCGAACCGGCCTTACCGGGGACACCGCCTTTGACTAGAATGAGGTTGCGATCGCTATCTACCCGAACCACGCTGAGCTTGCGCACGGTCACTTTTTCGTTACCCATTTGACCGGCCATTTTTTTACCGGGATACACTCGGCCGGGTGTTGTACCAGGACCAATAGAACCGGGCTGCTTATGGTTCTTAGAACCGTGAGACATGGGGCCACGCCTAAAGTTGTTACGCTTTTGGTTGCCCGCGAAACCTTTACCGATGCTAATACCGCTAACATCAATCAGCTGGCCAGATTCAAAGCGATCAGTAGATAGCGATTGTCCCACTTCGAACGCACCGTCTTTTTCGGTGGTGCGATATTCACGCAGATAACGAACTGGAGAAGTTCCAGATTTTTTTAGATGACCAAGCTTAGGGCGATTGAGCGCCTTTTCCTTGCAGTCACCAAATCCGATCTGTACAGACGAGTAGCCATCTGTCTTTTCTGTTTTTACCTGCGTCACTGTGCAGGGGCCAGCCTGAATGACGGTCACTGGAATTGCGATTCCAGTTTCATCAAACACCTGGGTCATGCCAAGCTTGGTACCCAAAATTCCAACAGACACTTAATCTCGACTCCGCTTCATAACGCCACCTTGGAAACCGACGACCGTTCTAATCTTTGGAATCCAAAGACCGAGAAAAGGCCATCTACTCGCAGGTTTTTTGAACATACCAGCTAGTTGCAGAAGCGCCCGCACACTAACATCCAGAGCCTACAAGTTAAGCTCTGGCTTAGCAAGCGGCAAAGCGACTTAATCTGCTTAGCCACACTGGAAAACAATTGATAGGGCTTTTTATGTTGAGAGCTTCAACCAAGGGTGTAAACCCTTTTGGGAGCTGCAAAACTTACCTTACCTTTTCGCCTTTTTAGACTTGGAGGATGCGCTCACAAACAGTTCTCACAACCAGAGTGTCCACAATTAAAGTTGGAAGCCATTAGCCACACAGAATTCTTTGCATAAAGACTTAAGATCTAGAGATCTAGTTAAGTCAACAAAGAGCTTTTAGCGTTTTTAGCAATGGCCGTTCTGGCAGCTGAACGCTGCGATCAAACCTGCGTTCCTCTAGTTTCCGTTAAACGGCGACAGTCTTTAATAATACATGTTTTTCTTGCTATGTCTACAAGGTTTTAAGCAAAAAGATCGGACTTTTATTTTGATTCCTTTTTTTGCTTAAAGATGTAGACACAGTTTTGAAATAGCCTGCATCTTAGCGAAAATGTATCATACCTTACTATTTCGCCTCTTGAACCTAAAAATTGATTTTTAAAGGTCGCTCACCAGTTTACTCACTTGTATCAGGAATTTTTCGTTTAGGGAGTTTTGTCCTCAAGACGGCAAGTCATTAAGATGAGTCGTAGGGATTATTTTTTGAGCGCGTCTTATTTTTAAAGTAATATTTGACTAGATATATTACCCGACGCTATTTCGACCTGTCGTCTTTATTACGCCGTAAATTCTTATGGGACTAATCGCATTTAATTCATTTACCCGTGACCTTGAAAAAGCGGGTGCGCTAGGCGTGCGAGTGCCTTTGGAGGGCGGACACGAAGGGCGCTATCGGCGGCGGGCACGCGCTGCGGGCTACGAATGTACGCATATGACGGCGAGAGGACTGGGTGATTTGTCGGCTTATTTACTCGATATTCACGGGGTGCGACCACCTCATCTGGGCAAAAAGAATCTGGATGATTCGGCGACAGGCGATCGCTATTTCATCCCCCCAATTGTCAGTTATCGTTTGAAGAGTCTCGCGCCTAAGTCAAAAGGGCTTTTGCTCTGGTTGATTGAGGGCCATATACTGTCTAGCCAAGAAATCAAATTTTTGACGACGCTGCCATCGCTAGAGCCTCAAGTAAAAGTGGTAGTAGAAGTTGGCGGCGATCGCGCCTTCACCTGGTTTCCTCTTACAGAAGCGATTGCTGCCTAACCCCAAACTGCCTAACCTCAAACTGTCTAACCCTCAACAAAGAGCACCCTTACTCAAACCCTCTCCTCTGCGATCGCTTCAGTCAGGCAGCTGGTTCAAGCTGATTTGTGGTGCGAGCTATCAGGATTTGCCAGCGGTGAGGAATTTGACCCTGGCCTATGCCCTAGCAGGCGCTGACTGCATTGATGTAGCCGCCGATTTAGCGGTGATCTCAGCGGCTAAAGAGGGACTAGAAGTCGCAAAACAGCTGGCAAAGGCGCACTCACGTCCGTATCAGCAGCCATGGCTCATGGTCAGCATGAGCGCGGGGGAAGATCCACACTTTCGTAAAGCCTGGTTTGATCCGAAGGTATGTCCGGCTGACTGCCCCCGGCCCTGCGAAAACATTTGTCCGGCTAGTGCGATCGCATCGACAGGCGGCATTATTCGCGATCGCTGCTATGGCTGCGGGCGGTGTTTGCCGGTGTGTCCATTGGGATTAATTGAGGCGCGATCGCAGCCAACCACGATAGATGCGATTGCCCGCCAAGTACTCACCCAGGCAGACGCCCTAGAAATTCATACCCAGGTCGGCCAGCTTGCAGCCGTCAAAACCCTGTGGCAGTCGATTGCCGCACATACTACGCATCTTCAACTAATGTCTGTGAGCTGCCCCGATTCAGCAGGTTACATCAGTTACTTAAAAGATTTGCAGCAGTTAATGGGTATATCGCCTGAGATATCGCCGTCCAAGCCATTCTTTGGCCTGAGCTCCCATCAGAATGTTCAGAATGTTATGTGGCAGACAGACGGCAGGCCAATGAGCGGCGACATTGGCAAGGGAACCACTCACGCAGCCATTCGGCTAGCACAAAAAGTAATTGAGTCCGATGTAGTGGGTTTTATTCAGCTCGCAGGTGGGACAAACCAGTACACCGTACAAAAGTTAAAGAAACTTGGGTTGCTTGGCCGATCTTCTGAAAATGTCCAAAACGGCTACAAAATTGGGGATCGCGTCGTCTCCGGCATAGCCTATGGCAGCTTCGCCAGGCATCTACTCATGCCCATTATCAGTGAAACCCTTTATCTTGAAGAAGTATCCCCGATGTTATGGAAGGCGGTGGCGATCGCCGAATCCTTGGTGAAGCCGTTAAAACAGTCGGTCGTATCGAAGTAAATCTGCCGGACTCGTTGTACTAGTCGTGATGGCTTGTTGGACTAGTCGCTAAGAGGTTTACTAAGCCCAACGCTGGCTGATGTCTTTGATGACACTATCCCTTCGTTTGTAAAATTAGTTCTCTATGCCGAGTTTTGACGACGACTTGTTTGAAAGGAGTCCTTCAGCGGAGCCTAACCAGGACACTTCCGCCAAAACGCCTCAGTCCCCACACACACAGAACGCCTCACAGAATTTACAAAATTCAGCGGCAGCCGCGTCGCCAGCGATTGAATCTGCGGCTGAATCCACTGCCATCACAGATGACTTACCGCAGCTGTTGGCCATTCTTCCGGCTTACATTCGCACCGTTCTGACAGATCATCCAAAACGCAACCAACTGATTGAAATCATTTTGGATCTGGGCCGCAAGCCCGAAGCCAGGTTTTCTGAATCAGTAGAATACCTCTCTGAAACGCCTGTTTCTAAAGCCGACTTACAGCACTGCATCGACCGCGTTGGTCATTTTGGTGGAGATAATCGCGCCGGTCTAGAAAAAACATTGCACCGCATTAGTGCCATTCGGAACCGAGCCGGTGAAGTCATTGGCTTGACCTGCCGCGTCGGTAGAGCCGTGTTTGGCACTATCGGCATGATTCGAGACCTAGTTGAAACCGGCGGATCTATTTTGATGCTAGGTCGGCCTGGCGTTGGCAAAACAACCGCACTTAGAGAGATTGCTCGGGTGCTCGCTGACGATCTAATGAAACGGGTGGTCATTATTGACACTTCTAACGAAATTGCGGGGGATGGAGATATTCCACATCCGGCAATCGGTCGCGCCCGGCGGATGCAGGTTGCCAAGCCTGAAAATCAGCATCAGGTGATGATTGAGGCCGTGGAAAACCACATGCCAGAAGTGATTGTGATTGATGAGATTGGGACCGAGCTGGAGGCGATCGCAGCTCGAACCATCGCTGAGCGAGGCGTACAGCTAGTGGGCACAGCTCACGGCAACCGATTAGAAAACCTGATCAAAAATCCGACCCTATGTGACTTGGTAGGCGGCATTCAATCGGTCACGCTAGGCGATGATGAAGCCCGCCGTCGCGGTAGCCAAAAGAGCGTCCTAGAACGCAAAGCCCCGCCAACGTTTGATATCGCCGTAGAAATGCACGAGCGACAGCGCTGGGTCATTCATGAAGATGTTGCCAACACGGTGGATTTTCTGCTGCGCGGACGAGTGCCCGGTCAGCAAATTAGAGAAATTGACGTCAACAATCAAATGGTCGTCACCAACGAGCCGCCACAGCATTCTGGCCTGGTGACCCCAGCCATTCGGTCTGACCGTCGGGGACAACTGAGAACAGGTAGCCTGAGGGGAGGCGCAGGCCAAGCCAGCACCGACGGCTGGAGAGCTTCAGGCAAAATGCGACCCCTTGGGTCTGATTCGTTTGGCAAGCGGGCCAGTCGCCCTGCCATCGTGATCGATGATCAGCAGAGAACTCAAGCGCTGCTCAACGACACGCTCGTGCAGTTACCGCTATCACCCAATCGCATGGCGCAGGTTAGCAGCCCTGAGTTTGAGTCAGATGAGTTGGAGTTGGAGGCGGCGGACGATGATCGCACGCGCATCTATGCCTATGGCATCAGTCGTCAACAGCTAGATCATGTCGTCCGCACGCTGGAGCTGCCCGTATCATTTACCAAGGATTTGGGATCGGCAGATGCTGTTTTGGCGCTGCGATCGCATCTCAAAAACCACTCTAAACTCAAGCAGGTTGCCCAAGCTCGTCAGGTGCCAATCTACACCGTTAAATCCAACAGCATCCCTCAAATCACCCGTTCTTTGCGACGAGTACTCGATTTAGACGACGACGGCGAAACCATAGAGGCGATCAATCTAGATCTGTTTACCCACAGCGGCGCAGATGATGAGTTAGAAGCGCTAGAAGAAGCAAGGCTAGCCGTTGAGCAAATTGTGATTCCAAAAAGCCAGCCGGTAGAACTATTGCCGCGATCGCCTAAAATTCGCAAGATGCAGCATGAGCTAGCCGAGCACTATCGGCTAAAATCACTCAGCTTTGGAGATGAACCCAACCGACGGCTGAGGATTTTTCCTGCCTAAAAAAATCCTGCCTAAAAAAGCCTAAAAAATAGGCTGCTCCAATTCCCTCCTGATTCAATTAAATACACGCGGTTGAATCAGGGGGATCGCTCTCTCTTAGGGACTATTCTCGAAGTCCCCCGTCAGATTAAGATACTAACTGGTTAAGATACTAACTGGACTAAAGCTACTGTTCGCCAACCTTCCGTTCTTTTATGAAAAGCCTATTATCTCGAATATTTGCGCTCATGCTGGTCGCCGTCATTGGCCTGACTGGCGGCCTAACCGGCTGTAGTGCAGTTGGCCCTAGCGATGGCCTCACTGGCAACTACAGTGATGACACCATCGCCATGATCGACAGCCTCAGAGAATCGATTGCCCTCCCCAAAGACGCACCTAACAAAATAGAGTTGCAAAATGAAGCCAAGCAAAAAATCAATGACTTTGCCTCCCGCTATCGGCGTGACACCAATGTCTCTAACCTAAGCTCTTTCGCCACCATGCGAACTGCGCTCAACGCCTTGGCTGGCCACTACAGCGCCTACCCCAATCGCCCCGTCCCTCCCAAGCTTCAGGAGCGGTTAGAGCAGGAATTTAAGCAGGTAGAAGCAGCCCTTCGCCGAGGCGCTTAGGCCCACTTTCACCCAGCCCTAATTCAAGCTCTAATTTAAGAATCTCTCAAAGATCTGCAAATCTGTCTGAGACTTGTCTTGCTCAGATGTGCAGATCTTTGTTAGCATTATGAACCTGTTTAGTAAAATAAAAACTTTGGGACATGAAAGTCCGCGCATCTGTACGAAAAATGTGTGAAAAATGCCGAGTTATTCGCCGTCGCGGTCGGGTAATGGTCATTTGTTCTAACCCCAAGCACAAGCAGCGCCAGGGTTAGACTCAATTGGCTTCGGCATCAGAAGTATCAAAGACCAACTTCGGCATTAGCCAAGTTATTGAGATACTGAGATATCCAGACAAAGATTCAGATAACAAGACCAGATAACGGCAGAGAGCAAAACAACTGCCATAGTTCATGATTTTCGTTCGCGCAATTAGGCGAACAGGCAAGCGAGGGAGAAATAATCGGTGGCACGGATTGCGGGCGTTGACCTGCCAAGAGACAAACGGATAGAAATCGGCCTAACCTACATCTATGGTGTGGGTTTAAGCCGGGCTCAAGAAATTATCGAGAAAACCGGCGTCAACCCTGACGTTCGGGTAAAAGATCTTGAAGACGCTGATGTCATCAAGCTCAGAGAGACTGTCGAAGGCGATTACCTAATTGAAGGTGATTTGCGTCGTCAGGTAAATATGAACATCAAGCGACTGATGGACATCGGTTGCTATCGAGGGCGTCGTCATCGTGTGGGCCTACCCGTACGTGGACAGCGAACTCGCACCAATAGCCGCACTCGTCGCAGTGGTAAGCGAACGATTGCAGGTAAGAAAAAGGCACCACGCAAGTAAATTGCAGTGAGCTCTAGCCGCTGATTAGCCGTTTTTTCGGTTTACGCAGCCGTTAGATGACAGGGGCGCGACTGATGTTTGGTCAGTTCGCGTTTTTGCGTGAAATTCTAGAAGTGAAGCTAAGCATGTCTTCTAGTGAACGCGACCTAATCCATATGACGTAAGCATTACTTTGAACACCTCGGATACCTAGACCCAATGGCAAAACCGATTCGTAAGACCGGACCCCGTAAGCAGAAAAAAAACATTCCTAACGGAGTCGCCCATATTCAGTCCACTTTTAACAACACCATCGTGACCATCACCGATGCTACCGGTAACGCGGTATCTTGGGCTTCGGCAGGTTCGAGTGGCTTCAAAGGCGCAAAGAAAGGAACCCCCTTTGCAGCCCAAACAGCGGCTGATAGCGCGGCTCGTCGTGCCATTGATCAGGGCATGCGGCAGTGCGAAGTTCAGGTCAGTGGCCCTGGCTCAGGTAGAGAAACGGCGATTCGGGCACTACAAGGTGCCGGCCTTGAAATTACCCTCATTCGAGATGTGACGCCGATTCCTCACAATGGTTGCCGCCCCCCTAAGCGACGCAGAGTTTAAAACCGATTTTGCCTAAGCATAGGCCTAGGTCAAGACAGCTACAGATAAAGACAGCTACAGAGCAAAGAGAGAGGTTGGTGAATGGCATTTCAAGTTGATTGCGTAGAGTCCATTGTTGAAAATGACCAAAGTCAGTACAGTCGGTTTGTCATTGAGCCGTTAGAGCGCAGTCAGGGAACAACGGTGGGTAACGCCCTCCGTCGAGTTTTGCTTTCTAACTTAGAAGGTACGGCTGTGACATCGGTGAGAATTGCAGGCGCAAGTCATGAATTTTCTACGATTCCGGGTGTACGAGAAGATGTGCTAGACATCTTGCTCAACATGAAGGAAACAGTGCTAAAGAGCTATGCAAATCAGCCCCAGATTGGTCGCCTGATTGTGCAAGGCCCTGCTAAGGTAACGGCGGCTAATTTTGATTTACCCTCAGAGGTAGAGCTCATTAGCACCGATCGCTACATTGCATCTGTTTCGGCAGGACATACGCTGGAAATGGAGTTTCGGATCGAGAAAGGCAAGGGCTATCGTGCCATTGACCGCAGTCGAGAAGAAACGGGCGGCGTTGATTTCATGCAAATTGACGCGGTATTTATGCCGATTCGCAAGGTTAACTACAGCGTAGAGAACTATCTGGACCCTACGGGCGATCGCAAAGACCGCCTAGTAATGGAGATTTGGACAAACGGCAGCCTCACCGCTCAACAGGCCATGAGCGAAGCAGCGGCGCTGCTAGTAGATATGTTCAGTCCGCTCAAGGATGTCACCCTTGAGCCTAAGCGCGACGAAGATGTCAAAGAAGAAGATCCTACCTATCAAATTCCCATTGAGGAGTTGCAGCTGTCGGTTCGCGCCTACAACTGTTTAAAGCGAGCGCAAATTAACGCTGTTTCAGATCTGCTCGACTACAGCCAAGAAGATTTGCTAGAGATCAAAAACTTTGGTCAAAAATCGGCTGAGGAAGTCGTTGAGGCGCTTCGGGTTCACCTCGGTATTATGCTGCCGTTAGAGAAACCGGCCAAGTCTGTATAGCGCCTTATTTTTTTTAAGAACACAGTTAGGAAGGGAGAAAAACAATGCGACATGGTTGTCGTACACCAAAATTAGGTAAGGCTGCTGACCAGCGTAAAGCCTTGATGAGAGCACTGACCACTGAGCTCATTCGCAACGGTCGGATCAAAACGACTGAAGTGCGTGCCAAAGCCATTCGGGCCGAAGCAGACCGGATGGTCACCTTGGCCAAAGATGGCTCGCTGTCTGCGCGTCGTAAAGCCATGGGATATATATACGATAAGCAGCTAGTTCACGCTTTGTTTGACCAAGCACCCGAGCGCTATGCTGATCGTAAGGGTGGCTATACACGCATTGTACGGACGGTTAGCCGTCGTGGTGACAATGCCCGGATGGCCATTATTGAGCTGACTTAAAGCTGACTTAAATAAACGACTCTGAATCTAGACTCTGAATCCATCTGAATCTATCTGAATCCATCTGAATCCATTGGTGATTTCTAACCAGCTAGCGAACTTGCCTCAGAATAAGCAAAGTACTCACCGAGTTGCATTGATTATTCAGTATAAGGGCACTGAGTTTCACGGTTGGCAGCGCCAGCGCAAAGAGCGAACTGTGCAAGCTGAGATCGAAGCAGTGATCGCATCGGTCTTGGGCTATCACACCTCGCTTCAAGGCGCAGGTAGAACCGATAGGGGCGTTCATGCAGCCGCACAGGCCGCGCATTTTGAAGCCCCAAAGGCGATCCCCGCTAAGCGGTGGGCGACTATCATCAATAACCGACTGCTCAATGACATTGTTATTAGAGCCTCCGCTGCTGTTCCAGACGACTGGCACGCTCAGTTTTCAGCCCAATGGCGGCGCTACCGCTATACGATTTATACCGGCAAGTATCCCAACCTGTTTGTGATGCCTTACGTGTGGCACTACTACCACCAGTTATTAGACGAAAGCCTAATGCTGGCCGCGTTGACCCCCCTAGTGGGTTATCATAATTTAGCCGCATTTCATCGTGCAGGTTCAGACAGGGCTCACTCGTGGGTAGAAATGCAGGACATACAGTGCCATCGCTTTGGCCAGTTTGTCCAGGTAGAGCTTCAAGCCAAAGGTTTCTTGTACGGCATGGTTCGCTTAATCATGGGTCTCGTTGTTGAGGTAGGGCAGTCACAACTAACGCCTGAGGCATTCACGGCTATTTGGCGTAATCAGCACCGTGATTTGGTAAAATATTCAGCTCCCCCCCAAGGGCTTTGTCTTTTGCGAGTCGGCTATCCCCATTTTCCTTTCCCAGCCGAGGCTTGGGTCGATACTCAGCCCCAATTTTCACTCCCTTCTTAAATTTCTCTGATCGATTACTCTTCCAGTTCACACCTCAAGTTCACACCTCAATATGGCTACTAAAACTACCCTTACTCCTGTTAAAGAAATCGAACGCGATTGGTATGTGGTAGATGCCGCTGACCAGCGTTTGGGTCGCTTCGCCAGTGCAGTCGCACAGGTGCTGCGGGGCAAAAACAAGCCCAACTATGCACCTCATATGGACACTGGAGATTTTGTCATTGTTATCAATGCCGATAAAATTACCGTTACTGGCAACAAAAACTCTCAAAAGCTCTACCGTCGTCATTCAGGTCGGCCTGGTGGTATGAAAACAGAGACCTTTGACCAGCTTCAGGCGCGCATTCCTGAGCGCATTGTGGAAAAAGCCGTTAAAGGCATGCTCCCCAAAAATGCGTTGGGTCGTAAGTTGTTCACCAAGCTCAAAGTATACGCTGGCCCTGAACATCCCCATGCGTCTCAAAACCCACAATCAATGACTGTAAACACTACTCCCGGAAATAAATAAAACCATGGCTGATTCTGATCGCGCTGTATATTGGGGCACTGGCCGTCGCAAGTCCTCTGTCGCCAGAGTCCGTCTGGTTCCTGGCAGTGGCAACATGACTATTAACAAAAAGCCTGGAGAAGAATATCTTCAAGCGAATGCCGCCTATATTACTTCGGCTAAAGCACCGCTAGAGACGTTAGGACTTGAAGGTGAATACGACATTCTAGTGAATGTTCGCGGTGGCGGCCTCACGGGTCAAGCTGACTCTATTAAGCTAGGCGTTGCTCGTGCCCTATGTGAACTTGATCCTGACAACCGGATGCCTTTAAAGACAGAAGGCTATCTCACTCGCGACCCTCGCCAAAAAGAGCGTAAGAAGTACGGTTTGAAGAAAGCCCGCAAGGCCGGTCAGTTCTCGAAGCGTTAACTTCGACTGTATTATTCATTCCCTCACTCGTTTCCCTGTAGAGACACAGCATGCTATGTCTCTGCGCAACATTCTTTTGATGACATTCCCCCTCTAAACCCATGCCAAAAGCTGATATCCATCCCAAGTGGTACCCCGAAGCCAAAGTATTCTGCAATGGCGAACAGGTCATGACTGTAGGATCAACCAAGCCTGAGCTAAGCGTTGATGTATGGTCGGGTAACCACCCTTTTTATACAGGTACGCAAAAGATTATTGACACTGAAGGTCGCGTAGAGCGGTTCTTACGGAAGTACGGTATGTCTTCTGAAACAGCTGAAACAACTGATGCTAAAGCAGCTGATAGCGAAGCGAAAAAGTAGCGACGATAGTTTTATCTAAAATATTCCGAGCAGCATACCTGATGGGTGAGCGGCTCGGAATATTTTTTTGGTACTACATTTTTGGATACTACACTTTTAGGCTTTTTTGAAGCAATTGAACATTTTTCTTGCAAACCTATTTTTGTATCAGCACGCAGGTAAATAACCAGGAAAACAACGATGACTGAACCTTACTTACTCAAAAAGCTGGCGTCTGTAGAACAGACCTTTGAGGAATTAACTCGTCGAATGGCTGACCCAGATGTGGCCAAAGATCCTGACGAGTTTCAAAAAATCGCTAAGATGCGGGCGTCTTTAGAAGAAACTGTGACCACCTACCACGAATGGCAGCAGGTGCAAGAGGAACTAAAAGGCGCTCAAGAAATATATAAGGAGGCCGCTAACGACTCTGAAATGTATGAGATGGCGGCGATGGAAGTCGATGAGCTAGAAGATCGTGAGCAGAGGCTAGAAGATCGGCTCAAGGTGCTGCTGCTACCGAGAGATCCGAACGATGATAAAAATATTATGTTAGAGATTCGGGCTGGGACAGGCGGTGATGAAGCGGGTATTTGGGCCGGTGATCTGATGCGGCTTTACAGTCGATATGCCGAGACGCAGGGCTGGAAGGCGAGCTTGCTGAGTGAGTCGCGAGCAGATATGGGCGGTGTAAAAGAAGCCGTGATTGAGGTAAAGGGCGATCAGGTCTATAGCAAACTAAAGTTTGAGTCGGGCGTGCATCGAGTACAGCGGGTGCCGCTCACCGAGTCAGGCGGACGGGTACATACCTCTACGGCGACGGTGGCGATTATGCCAGAGGTAGATGATGTGGAAATTCATATCGATCCGAAGGATATCACCATGACGACGGCTCGGTCTGGCGGAGCGGGCGGTCAAAATGTGAACAAAGTAGAGACGGCGGTGGATTTGATTCATAAGCCGACAGGAATTCGGGTGTTTTGCACGGAGGAGCGATCGCAGCTCCAAAACCGCGAACGGGCCATGCAGATTCTGCGAGCCAAACTATATGAGGCCAAGCTACAAGAGCAAAAAGACGAAGTTAGCTCAATGAGAAAATCTCAGGTTGGCTCCGGCTCGCGTTCTGAAAAAATTCGTACCTACAACTACAAAGACAACCGAGTCACCGATCACCGACTCAATCAAAACTTCTCCCTTAACAGCATCTTAGAAGGCGATATTGAAACCGTCATACAGTCTTGCATCACGCAAGATCAGCAGGAGCGCTTAGAGGAATTGGCAGCATCTACCACAGAAGTCGTTTAGCCGAGGCTACGTCATTGATTCTGAGGCTGTTAAAGCAAGTCTTTCTGGCCCAGATGGCTCAATCTTATTTACGTGAGTTCGTCGGTAGAATACTGCGATCGCGCCATTGAGTAGATGACCACCGAGTACATGACCACCGAGTACATGAGTTAACGAGTAGATTAATCAATAAGATTAGCCCAGAAGTAAGAGCAGCCCAGAAGATTGAGGTTCATAGCTACAGCCCTTCAAAGGTGAATACACCGACAAGATTACGGACAAAATAACCATGCCCAAATTTCTTCATATCTCTGATATTCACCTCGGGTTTGATCGCTACGACAGTAAGACAAGAACGCTGGACTTTTTCTACGCCTTGCAAGACGTGCTGGAAAAATATGCAGTCGGTGAATCAGTGGATTTTGTAATTGTTGGTGGCGACCTATTTGAGCATCGCAACATTCAGCCTGCGATTCTCAATCAGGCGCAAATTTGCTTTCGGCTATTACAAGAGGCGGATATTCCAGTTTTGGCGATTGAGGGCAATCACGACAATGCGCCCTATGGGACTAAGTCGAGCTGGCTGCGGTATCTCTCTGACTGGGGGCTGCTAAAGCTACTAGAACCGGGAGATATTGGTAAGGGTGAACCGTTTTATACGCATTGGAACGAAGACACCCAGCGAGGGGGCTATATTGATCTTGACTGTGGTGTGCGGGTGCTGGGCTCTAGCTGGTACGGGGCAGCAGCACCCCGAGCTATTGAACAAATTGCTGAAGCGCTTAGCGATCTGCCAGCCGCACCAGGGCCGTCTATTTTGCTGTTTCATCATGGCCTAGAAGGACAAATTTCTCGCTATTCGGGGGCGCTACGCTACAAAGAGATGCTACCGCTCAAAAAAGCAGGGATTGATTATTTAGCGCTAGGCCATATTCACAAAAACTATGAAGAAGATGGCTGGATATTCAATCCGGGCTCGCTAGAAGCGAACAATGTAGAAGAGAGCCAGTTTGATCGAGGTGCGTATTTGGTTGAAATTGATGCCGATGGTATTAAAGCAACGCTAAAGCAGGACTACTATCAGCGATCGATTGTAAGGCTTCAGCTACAGATGAGAACCCAGGATGCCATTGAAAAAGTCACCGAAGAAGCGATCGCACTCATCCAAAAATCTCTCAAAGCCAAAACCATCATTCCTGCCGATCAGCCCATCGTAGAACTTCGCATTCACGGCACCGTCGGCTTTGACCGCTTAGAGCTTAATACCAAAGCCCTTCAAAAGCAGCTGCAAGAACAGTGCAATGCACTTATCTTTTTACTGCGATATGACGTTGACGAAGCCGCCTATGCCTCACCCATTGCTGATGAAGCCAGCCGCCTGGAAGTAGAGCAGGAAGTTTTTACCGACTTGCTCAGTGCCAACAACAACTACAAAAAGCGAGCAGCTCATCTAGCACGAGGCTTAATTGACCTTAAAGACAGACAAATCGCAGGCGAAAGTGAAGAGCGCCTATACGAACTCGTTGAAAATATTTTAGAGAAAGAGGATTAATGCGCAAATAACTGGTGCGCAAATAACTGGTGCGCAAATAACTGGTGCGTAAGTAACTAATGCGCGAACATAGCGCGTTGCTGCCAAAGCATCCATACGCCGCTCACCCCAATAAAGCCAACAACAGCAACCTGAAACTGTTCAGCGCTCATTTTCTCTAGCACCTGACGACCTAGCCAGTTAGCCGGAAAAGCAGCACAGCCGACAATCAAACCATAGCCAATGAGCGCTGGAGACAGCACGCCTAGCAAGGCATAGGTCACAATTTTGACCATATGGGTCAGTGTTAAAATAGCCGCCCGAGTAGCGACCATCTGCTCTTTTTCTAGGCCGTAGCTAAGGTAAGCCGGGTTGAGGATGGGGCCTGTGCTGCCAATGAGACCAGAAGCAATTGCATTGCAAAAGCCCAATGGCAAAAAGTGCCATGCCTGTACGGCAACCGACGGAAGATTGATGCGATCGCGCAACAGAGAATGCGCCACCATATATAAGAGGGCGATCGCAATAAAAAACTGTAGCCCTTCTGCCTCAACTTGCGTAAACGCATAGGCACCGAGCACCGAGCCCGCAATCACACCTGGCACCTGCCAAAGCACCAGTGACCAGTCAATATGCGCCCATAGCAGCGCAGCTCGCTGCATATTACCCATCACGCTACCCACCGTCAGCACAGGCGCCACCGACTGAGCGCCCAACAGCAACGTGACCAGGGGAATGAGTATCAGCGGACTGCCACCCCCCACTAACATGCTGATAAACCAGGCGAAAAAGCTAACTAAAGCAAGCAGACAAAAGAGGATAGCGGTAGGCATACGAGCAGTAAGTCAGAGAAGACAAAAAGCCAAGAACCAATAGTTAACCCTTAGTATGCCTCTTCGTTAAAGTTTGTTAACTATTCCTTAATCATACCGTAACCCCCAAGCAGTAGTCTCCCTAGTCTTATCAAGGAAGTTATATATTTGGTCAATTTGCGTACCCTTAACCAACGGACGCTACTGATGAAAACCTATGTCAGCCAATGCAACGGAACTCGAACAGCTTGAAAGGCTGTTCAAGGCAGGAACAGCTGCCTACCAAACAGGCGACTACGCAAAGGCTCAAAAACTTCTCTTCAAACTAAGCCAATGCTCTAGCCAAACCTATCAAGCTAAGGCAAACATGGGCCTAGTGCATATCTACATGGCCCGACGGCAGTGGGCAGACGCCAAAACCCTTTGCCAAAAATTTAGTAAAAGCGCCAAACCTTCCTTTCAGCAATGGGGACAAGCTACCCTACAAAAAATCGAAGCACACAGCAACGGCTTTCAAGCGTTATCAGTCGCCAAGCCTACAGCTTCAATAAACAGCGGATTTCAGCCCCTAACACCATCGTCTCGACCACGAGCTGACGCTGAAGGCGACATTCATGATGAGTCTAAGTCTGATCTTCAAAATCTTTCCACTAACCTATTCGACAAACCAGCCAGTCAATCAGCCAATCAACCAGCCAATCAACCAGCTAGCCCCCCAGCCATTCAACCAGGCGATCCAAAAACCTATGAATGGCCCCATGCAGGCAGACTAGATCAGGGCCGTCGGCTCGGGAAAATGAAGCGATCGCCCCTCTGGCTGGCCCAAGCCTTTGGGATAACAACGCTCTTTGCTATCAGCCTTTATTTGGGGCGGATAGTGGCGATAGAAAGCAACAAATTCCTGAATTTGATGCACCGTTTTTTACCTTTTAGGCTGCTGAGTGGCCTGAGCTATATTCCTGAGAACTATCGCTACCTCGCGCCAAGGATAGCCGTTGTGCTGCTGGTTGTGGCGATCGCCTCTCCCTGGTTATGGGATTTATGGCTACGCTTCACCGCCAGCCGTCAACCGTTCTCCATCCAAAAGCTGCGGGCCATATCCCCCGAAGCCGCTACTCGACTCAACAGCCATTGTCAGCAAAAACAATGGCCATTTCCCCAACTATGGAAACTACCTACCGACATACCGCTCATTTTTTCTTACGGCTGGCTACCGCGCAATGCGCGGCTAGTGATCAGCGAAGGCTTATTAAGCCAGCTAACCGCCGATGAAATCGCCACGCTAGTCAGCTACGAAATATCGCATTGGCAGACCGGATACTGGGCTTTTCTGTCAGTGCAAAACTTGATTCTTCAGCTGTTTCACCAAAGCTACTGGGTGCTATCGCTATGGGGAAACCATCAAGCTAAACCTGTTCAATGGCTCATCGGGGTGCTCGCTAGTATTAGCTACAGCCTGTTTTGGCTGCTCAGACTTCCAGGACTATGGATGAGCCGAGTGCGGACCTATTATGGCGATCGCGCAGCCACAGAATCGACCGGAAATCCCAACGCCCTAACCAGGGCGCTCGCCAAACTCTCCTTCGGCCTCGCTGAGCGCGTTTCCGCCCAGGGTTATACCCCACCACTAGTCGAAAGCTTAGCGCTTTTACTGCCGACTAGCACCGACCTTATCCGCCAATCGCTATATGGGCACATGCCCCTCAACAACCTATTTGTCTGGGATAGCCTCAATCCACTGCGCAGCTGGATGAGCCTGAGCGACACCCATCCGCCGCTGGGCGATCGCCTGCGTCTGATCATGGCCTACGCCCACCATTGGCAGCTTGATCTAGAAGTTCCCCTCACTGCGCCGCCGCGTCGAGAAAAAGCGCTATCTCAGGCCGAATGGGCCATACTCATTCGTCAGAGCCTACCCTTTTTTGGCGTTGCTTGTGGGCTATTAACCGGATTAACACTCCTGCTAGTCGGCGCAGTTGGCGCTTGGGGGCAATGGTTAGTCATTGCCTGGATGCACCGAGACACACAACTTTTTTGGGGCTGTGTGCTGATGGGAGGCGGAATATGTAGCCTACTGCGCATCAACCGATTCTTTCCCGATTTGTCTTTTCAAATGCTCGCTTCACACACGCTGCCACACTGGATTGAAGATCCGAGCCTGCTGCCAGTCAACAGCCTACCGGCAAAATTTTCTGGCATCCTCATTGGCAGACCCGGCATCGCCAACTGGCTAGGACAAGACCTTATCCTCAAAACTACAAACCACCATCTCTTAAAGCTTCACTTTTTTACCGCAATAGGGCCTTTCGGCAATCTTATTAGCCTACAAACAAAGCCATCGGCGCTCATCGGCAACAGCGTACAGGTACTAGGATGGTTTCGCCGAGGCAATCAGCCCTGGATAGATATTGATCAGCTTCGCGCCGCCAGCGGAAATCGGTTGCAGGCCGCTCACCCAATTCACGCGCTACTCATATCGTTGATCGCAATACTCTATGCACTTTGGTTACTAGGCTTCGGTCAACTCTTTGAAGAAGTCACCAATCAGCTTAGCTAGACTTTCAGCTTGATCTGATTAGAACTATTGATTTCACTAGGCTATTGATTTAATTAGACCATTCATTTAATCAGGTTACAGAACCAGCCTGAATCAGCAGAGCAGCCAGATCAACCGTTCCTCAGAATGCAAGACATCAAGAAATGTTGCGAAATTTATCAAATGATGTTAGATTTCTCGCAAGGACTTGACCTGTACATCGATATTGGCAAGCAGTACTTTACTGCAATTCACGATCGGCGTTTAGGCACGGGTTCTCCTACTCTCAACACAGCATCTAGGCCAGTCGGTTTTCCGACTGGTTTTTATTTTGCTTAAACCACTGCTTAAAAACACCTTTCAAAATCAGGTGAAAGTTCTTGTATTCAGCTTGGTCTGACTACAGACATCGTGATACTTTAAAAGAAGATAAAACAGGGTAATCATTCGGTTGCGCAAGCACCGAACTCGCGTTCCCAAGCGAAAAAAGCCTTGTTGCATAGGACCTATCGGCTAGAGCATCAGCAGTCAAGAAAAGCAGCTAAGCGCATCAGCCAGCAAAGCGATTAGATCGAAAGTTTTTCATATCTCACATCTCCTTTCACATCTCCACAAATAGAGCACACAAGCGCCTTATCTTTTAAGCGCTTTTGGCGCTTGTAATTGAATTTAAAAGTTAGAGGTCTTGATAAATGTCAGTTCGTTTGTACTTTGGCAATTTGCCTAGGGATTTAGAGCGCGAAGCCTTTGAAGCTATTTTCACTGAAGACACCGACAATCTAGTCTCTGTAAAACTAATCTCTGATCGAAAAACAGGAAAATGTCGTGGTTTTGGCTTTGTAACCGCCAAAACTGATGAAATCGCAGACGCGCTAGTTGAAAAATATAACGGCTTTTCGCTGCAAGAGTCGACGCTAAAGGTTGAGAAGGCAATGCCTCGGACTGAAAAAGAGGAGGATGCTACCCCTCGTGAAAGCAGTGGAGCGAGCGACAACCAACGTAACAAATCTAAAAAAGGCGGTAGCCGTCGCGGTGGAAACACTACAGTTGTCTCGGAGACTCAGACAGCAGCCGCTGAGCCCGATCCTCGCTGGGCTCAAGATTTAGCCAAGCTCAAAGAAATGCTAGCTGCGCAAACAACACCTTCTTAAGTTAGATAATTGATCTCATCAGTTAGATTTCTGATCTCATCATCTACTCATCACAACAAAATGCCGTCTATATTTTCTATATAGACGGCATTTTGTTGTAGTTATACCAGGCTAAAGCTCAGAAAAATTGATGAATGGCCTATGAAATCCGGGCTCGAATCAGCGCCTTGGGCAAACACAAAAACTTACGTCTTTTAGGCACAAATGCTCGACGATTAAATACGTCATAGTCGTTCTCAACAATGACGTCTAGAATTTTGCGATAAAGCATCAATGCTGTCCAAACGGGCCAGCGAGCATCTGGATGAAGACGACTGATGCCGCTTTCAGCTTCTTGGTAGTACTTAAGCGCGCGCTGAATTTGGAAGCGCATTAATGCCCGCCAACGATCGTCAATGACGCCGTTAAATAGGTCTTCCTGAGTGTAGTCAAAGAGGGCCAAATCTTCTAAGGGAAGATAAATGCGATCGCGCTGAGCATCTTCACCCACATCTCTTAAAATGTTTGTAAGTTGGTTGGCCATACCCAAAGAAACCGCCTCTGGAATCGGTGGCTGCACAGGACTAGCCTTTCGCCAGGGAGCCGTATTGACGCTGCCATCCATCCCCATAACCGTGGTAGACATCAGCCCCACCGTACCTGCAACCCTGTAGCAGTAAAGCTTAAGCTCCTCAAAGGTCTCATAGCGAGAGCGATGTAGATCCATCCTTTGCCCTGAGATCATGTCTTTAAAGGGCTGAATATCCAGCTCAAAATGCGACAGCGTATCAACCAAAGCAACATCTAAATCATCCTTAGGATGGCCCAGAAATATCGACTCTAGCTGAGACTCCCAATGATCGAGCGTGCTCTCAGTTGTAAACTTGGCCTGAGGTCCATCAATGAGTTCATCGGTGCGCCGACACCATACATAAATAGCCCAAATGGCTCGACGTTTGGCCTCGGGCATAAGCAACGTTCCCATATAGAACGTTTTTGAGTACTCTGCCGTAATCTGACGACATCGCTCATATGACTCCTCAAGATGGGCAAAAGCAGGAGCAGCAGCGGTCGTAGTTGAAGGATGAGTCAGTTGCAGCATCAATGCCTCAAACTGGAGAAAAATGAACAGCGGCAAGTCGCTAATTTAGTCAATAGCATCGACCAAGTATTTGGCTTAATTGAATGAAATTAATTAAATAAAGGGTTGCGCTCCCTGCCAAGGGTTGAATAAACACTTTCACTACTCTATACGCCAACAGTGCCACCGGGCTAGCTCTATTCCTTCACTACCTTCACTAACGGTTGCTTCACTATGGGGTTACAACATGGTTACAACCCAAGTTACAAACGATGCAAGTGACATTAGTGAATGTCATTTGTTGATGGCAAATTAGTGACAAACAGGCGGCGCAGCAGCTTGCAGCGACCCAAAAGAGCGCTGAAACAATGTGATTAGTCTTTCTATTATAGGTTTCAAAGCGTTACATTTTGACATGAACATCCGGTTCTTCCTCTCATTTATTGAGTTTGTTGAGATCTATCCGACGTTCGTATCAGATTTCATTCTGTTCATTCATAGAAGTTATGAGCGATCGCGAATAGGTTGGGGGTAGCAAAGCGTTATCATAAGAACCTTCTATCAACCCCATATGTCGTCGAACCTATCCCTGTCAGATCAGTGCCAGATCACTGTTAGATAAAGGCGATTAGGCAAAGGCGATCAGAATAAAGACTATAGAAGTGAGAGCGCTCAGGTTCTGGAAAAAAGACAGGTTCTGAAAAAAGACAGGGCGCAAAATAGGAAAAGTAAAGTTTGTTTGTCGTTGATGTGACCTAAGGATCGAGTAGATGACCCAGCCAAATATCGATTTTTTGCAGCAAAATGACCCAGAAATAGCTGCCATTGTTAGCAAAGAACTCAACCGGCAGCAAACCCACTTAGAGCTGATTGCCAGTGAGAACTTTACCTCTCCAGCGGTCATGGCAGCTCAGGGATCTGTGCTGACCAACAAATACGCGGAAGGACTCCCTAGTAAACGCTACTACGGGGGCTGTGAGTTCGTTGACCAGGTAGAACAGCTTGCGATTGATCGGGTCAAGTCGCTGTTTGGCGCAGCGCATGCCAATGTGCAACCTCACTCAGGCGCACAGGCTAACTTTGCGGTTTTTTTGGCTTTGCTTGAGCCCGGTGACACCATTATGGGCATGGATTTATCTCACGGTGGGCATTTGACCCATGGCTCGCCGGTTAACTTTTCGGGCAAGTGGTTCAACGTGGTGCAGTACGGTGTAAACCGCGAAACTGAGCAGTTAGACTTTGATGAAATTCGGGCGATCGCCCTAGAGCACAAGCCGAAGCTCATCATCTGCGGCTATTCGGCCTATCCCCGCGTGATTGACTTTGAAAAGTTCCGGGCGATCGCAGATGAAGTCGGCGCCTATCTCATGGCCGACATTGCCCATATTGCGGGCTTAGTCGCAACCGATCAGCATCCCAACCCTTTACCTCACTGCGATGTAGTCACCACCACCACTCACAAAACCTTGCGAGGCCCGCGTGGTGGATTGATCATGACCCGCGATCTAGAGTTAGGCAAAAAGTTTGACAAGGCGGTCTTTCCTGGTAGTCAAGGCGGGCCTTTAGAGCACGTGATTGCAGCGAAAGCGGTGGCTTTTGGAGAAGCACTCCAGCCTGAGTTTATGGACTACTGTAAGCAAGTGGTCAAAAATGCTCAGGCACTGGCCGCTCAGCTTCAGGCACGCAAGATTAAAGTCGTCTCTGACGGTACCGACAACCACTTGGTACTGATGGATTTGCGATCTATTCAGATGACGGGCAAAATTGCCGACGCGTTAGTCAGCGAAGTTAACATCACCGCGAATAAAAACACCGTTCCCTTCGATCCGGAATCTCCCTTTGTCACTAGTGGCCTGCGTTTGGGCACTCCCGCCATGACCACGCGTGGCTTGGGCGAACCAGAGTTTGTGGAAATTGCCAACATCCTCGCCGACCGACTCACAAACCCTGAAGATAGCGCGATAGAAGCTGACTGCAAAAAGCGAGTGCTGGCTCTGTGCGATCGCTTCCCGCTATATCCCCATCTCAGAGTCGCCGAGCCTGCCCTAGTATAAAAATCTAGGCAACCAGCCTAGTCATATGCCTCGAACACGCTATATCTCGAACAGGCCTTATAAATGCCTCACAAGCGTGTTTGAGGCTGTTTTATACCAGCTAATACAAGTCGGATAGACTATCCAAAATACTTCACCAAAAGTATATGAGGAATTGTTGATATTTTTCGCACTTTAGGTAGATTGTAAAGGGGTATACTGTCGCCGAGTCCCCCTTGCCAACCCTACATAACCTTTCCTGATGGAGTTTCCGTTCTATCACGTTGCCGCGTTTGTCATTTCAGCAGTCATCGTGCTGGTACTAACCCCTCTTGTTAGAAAAATAGGGATCGCCAGCGGCAGAGTAGATATGCCCGGTGATAGAAAAGTTCACAGCCAGCCCATGGTTCGGTTAGGGGGCGTTGCCATCTTTTCAGGTGTCTTAGTCGCGCTATTAGTCGTGTGGTTTACCGGCGGATTTTTAGGCGCCGATGGACTGCCGCTCGATCCGGTGACTGATCACTCTATATGGGGCGTTACGCTGGGGGGCGTTGCCTTTTTTGCCATTGGCCTATTAGACGATCTGTTTGGCTTATCTGCCATTAGTCGGCTCATCATGCAAATTATCGTTGCCTCCATGGCCTGGTATGTTGGCGTGGATATCGCATTTTTAAATCTGCCTTGGTCAGAAACGGGCATTACCCAGCTACCGGACGTTATCAGCTGGGTAGTGACTATTTTTTGGTTGGTGGGTATGGCCAATGCCATCAACTGGATTGACGGCTTAGATGGCCTAGCCGCTGGGGTCTCTGGCATTGCAGCGGTCGTCATGACAGTGGTTGCGCTTTACATGCAGCAGCCGGCTGCCGCGCTGGTTGCCGCTGCGCTGGCCGGCGCATCTCTCAGTTTTTTACGCTACAACTTCAACCCAGCACAAATATTTATGGGCGATGGTGGCGCCTATTTTATTGGGTTTACGCTTGCAGGCGTTGGCATTATTGGCTTAGTCAAAGGGGTCACCACCGTCGCGGTTCTTCTTCCTTCGCTGACACTGGCCATTCCAATTTTAGATATGTCAACAGTTATTGTGCTGCGACTTAGAAAGGGGCTTTCACCATTTGTAGCCGACAAGCGCCATCTGCATCACCGTTTGCTGAAGGCTGGTTTCTCCCATCGGTTCACGGTGTTGTTTATCTATGCGTTGGCGCTGTGGGTGGGCAGTTTAGCCATGGCTTTCTCAGGCCTGCGAGCGGGCATTCCTTTTGTATTGGCATCTACCGCACTGCTCAGCTACACCGGTTGGCGAGCAATCCATCATGCTCGCTAGTGCGGGTTATTCGTCTAAGTGAGAGGTGATCGCACGCTGCTAGTAGGGATAGGGATAGGGCTTTATCATCCGATGGGCCCGGTACAGGTAAAACGTCTCTGTCACAGCGTTTCCACGCTTAATATCGACAGTGTCAATCAGCGTGACTGACTGAAAGTAAGGGAAAATTTCATCAACCACGACGCTTTGATCAAAATCAGCCAAACTTAAAAACAGCGCATTTTTCCCTATCCAGTCTGGCGGAGAAAACCAAAAGGCATGACCTCGCGGATCTTCAGTAAAGGCGCTGACAGGGAGATCGACTAAAGGCGGCAAGGCCATCGCCACATATCCACTTAACCAAAACTCGTGGGTCAGCACAAAGTCAGTGGTGGCGATCGCCTCCCCAAAAGCCTCCAACTCACTTAGCTGCCTGCGTAGTGCCATCACATCAATCAGCGCCGTTGAAGGATCTTGCTGGGGCGCCACAAATCCGCCAAATAAAGCGTACTGACCCGGCTTTTGCAGCGTACCGAGCGTAATATGCGTGAGCGCAAAAAGCAAAAGAGTTCCCACCAATAGTCCAGTGCCTTGTAACCATCGTCGCACCCTGGGCTTGGGCCAGCGCATTGCCGCCTGACCTAGCAGCAGCGTCAGACACCATAGTCCGGGTGCGGGCCAAGCCGGATAGATATGCGTTAGGCCCCCGATCAGCGTAAATCCAAGTGCTGTCGGCAGCCCAGTCCACAATACAAACTGCACCTGTGCGCGCTGGCGCTGCGTTGTTCGAAACGCTGTCAGTGTCACCCACCAAAGCGGTAAACCGATGGTCGGAAATAAAAATCCTATTTCGGCCAAGGACACCCCTAGCAAATTTGTCAGTGAATACTCAGTAAGCGCTGAAAATACCGAGGCTCCAGACGCTAAAGCAAAGCGATCGCCTAGCTGAAATCGAAACGAGATCCAGTCGTGCTGAGCGTTCCAATACAAAATAGGCACCCAGCAAAGGCCAAACAAAAATACACTCAGTAGCATCCATCGCGATCGCAGCGCTCGCCAACGACTAAACCCACAAAAACCCACTAGGCCGAGCCCTAGCAGCACACCGTGATATTTACTTAAGCAGGCAAGCCCTACCGTAAGGCCCAGCCAAGCAATTCGTGAGGTTGGTTTATACGGCCCTTCGTAATCTGGAAAAAACTCACGAGCGCCTAAATACAGCGTCAGCGTCCAACAAAAAATCAGCGCATTATCCGGCGCGCTCAAGGTTCCAAAGGTCAATAAAAAGAGCGGAGAAAGAGAGGCTACCACAGCGCTCAACCAGCCTGCGCGATCGCCAAACAGCCAGCACCCCGTTCGATACAGCAACCACAGGCTAGCGGTAAACAATCCCAGCGCACCCAGCCGCAGGGTAAACGGCGAAACAATGCCCGTCAGCCAGAGGCCCATTCCAGTTGAGAAAGCAACCGCTAGCGGATGGTCAAAATAGCTCCAGTCAAGATGTTGGGCGTATAAAAAGTAGTAAGCTTCGTCAAATCCAGGGGGCAAAAAACAGGCAATTACACTGCGAAAAACGAGTCCGCTGGCTAGCAACCACCCAACAGCCCCTCCGACAGCCCCTCCGACAAAGCACCGCAGCCGAAAACAAGCCAGCTTAAAGCAATTAAGCGACCTCTGCAAAGCTATAATGCACACTTTCATATCGGCGTTATAAGTAAAGGCGCAGAAACAAGGAAGCCAGAAGTGAAAAGCGCAAAGTTCAAAAGCACAGCAGCCAGAAACGCAGAAATTAGAAGCGCAGAAATCATTTGCGTCGGCACCGAACTGTTGCTGGGAGATATTGTAAACGGCAATGCGCGTTACCTGGCCCAGCAGCTAGCCAGCTTGGGCATTGCCCACCATTATCAAACGGTAGTAGGTGACAATCCGCTCCGCATTCAGCGGGCAGTTGCGATCGCCTGCGAAAGAGCCCGTCTTATTATCTTTACCGGTGGCCTTGGCCCCACGCCCGACGACCTCACCATGGCAAGTTTGGCCGAATTTTTCGATGCGCCCCTCGTCGAAAATCCCGCAGTTGTTGTGGACTTAGAAGCAAAATTCGCTCGCCGAGGTCGTCAGCTCAACGCAGCTAGCCGTCGGCAGGCCCAGCTGCCCGCAGAGGCCGATGTTTTACCCAATCCGGTTGGCACCGCGCCTGGCGTCATCTGGGAAGCGAGACCAGGCCTTTTGATTATGACCTTTCCGGGGGTACCCCACGAAATGAAAGCCATGTGGCAAGCAACAGCGGCCCCCTACCTGCACAACAACGGCTGGGCCAAGGGCGTCATTCACAGCCAAACGCTCAAATTTTGGGGGATTGGAGAAGAGACATTGGCCAGCAAAGTGCGGCCCCTGCTGGATTTAGAAAATCCGACTGTAGCGCCCTATGCGGGCGAGGGTGAAGTCAAGCTCCGTATTTCAGCCAAGGCTGAGTCGGTAGCGGCAGCGAATGCACTGATCGATCCGGTCGCTAGAGAAATTAGGAAAATTAGCGGCAACGATTGCTACGGCGCCGACGATGACACATTGGCGAGCACAGTGGGCGAGTTGCTACAGCAAAAATCAATGACATTAAGCGTCGCCGAGTCCTGCACGGGGGGTGGACTAGGAGAGTACATCACGGCCACGCCAGGCAGCTCTCGCTACTTTTGGGGTGGCATTATTTCTTACGACAACCGAGTAAAGCAGGGCTTGTTAGGGGTCGATGCGCGGGTTCTAGAACGCTGCGGTGCGGTGAGTGCTGAAGTCGCTACGGCCATGGCACAAGGCGTGCGCGATCGCCTCGGGACTGACTGGGGCATCAGCATTACAGGCATTGCAGGCCCAGACGGCGGAAGCCCAGAAAAACCTGTAGGCCTGGTCTATATCGGCTTGGCTTCAGCAGCAGGCGTGCAAACTCAAAAACATTTGTTTGGCAGCGATCGCTCGCGCGATCGCATTCGCCAGCAAAGTGCGCTGAGTGCTCTAAATTGGCTGAGATTACAGCTGTTAGAACAGAGATAACAGACCATTAGAACCCACCGTTTTCATGGCTTTCTAGGTATGTTAAAGGCTGCCTACTTCTAAAGAAATACAGGAAATTATGTAAATTCTCCCCTTTCACACCTTGATCATTCCGCTTAATTGGTTATCATAAATACATTAAGCGAGCGTTTTTTCATTCGCACTCATGCCAACGATTGGCGGCCTGCGAGAAGAATATCGCTAAGTTCTAAGGGCAAAGTCTTAAAATTTACATTAGGCTCCTATCCACAAGAACTGTTGCAAGAGTATGAGAGGGAGCAATCTAGCTCATGGACTACATCGATAAGGTTCTAGAAAAGCTTAGAGAATGGGTTGAAAAAGTGGTAGATGCTTTATTAGGCCCTCAGACACAGCCTGAGCATGAGCCCATTCCAATCCCGGTGGATGATCGCGGCAGCCGTCGCGGTCGATAGTTATACATCGGCATTCAATGTATCGATTCAATATGTTGATTTAATATGTTGATTTAATGTGTCGATTTAATCGGTAGCGGATTTAGTCGGTAGCGATGGAACCGCAATCAGCCGTAACCGTACATAGCATAGAAACAACGTAAACATAACGTAGCGACAAAGCAGCCTTGTTCAAGCTGCTTTAATCAAAAGGTAAATTTGCTCAGTATCCTTGTATTGAACGGGCCCAATCTTAATATGTTGGGCAAGCGAGAGCCCACTGTATACGGCTCCCAAACGCTTCAAGACATTAGTAATGACTTATGGATAACGGCTGAAAAGTTAGGCATAAGCCTTGATTTTTTTCAATCTAATCATGAAGGTGCCCTAGTGGACAAGATTCAAAGCTGTTTGAATCTCCACCAGGGCATTTTGATTAATCCAGGTGCCTATACCCACACTAGCGTAGCCATTCGTGACGCCGTGGCCGCAGTAGCCATTCCGACCGTAGAAGTTCATCTGAGCAATATTCATCAGAGAGAAACCTTTCGCCATCACTCATACCTAGCACCGGTTGCGGTTGGCCAAATTAGTGGCTTTGGTGCAGATAGCTATCGTCTAGGTCTTGAAGGCTTAGTAGCGCACTTACGCCGGTGTTCACACTGATAAGTTTTACCATCTAAAATATTTGCGCTCAATTCAACAATGGTCAGAACGTCTCTATGCCCTCTGCTGCACTATCGCCGTCTCAGCCGCCAACTATCAAGTTTTTAAAAACACCAACTTCCCAGGCTTGGGTGGCTCAGGCGATCGCCAACATAGATATTATTTTGCTGGACCATGCTCAGTGCGAACGCAAAGCCGCTGGCACTGCGATTCAGATGATGTCGCGCTATCCTTCGAGCGATAAGTTGGTTAGGGAATTAACGGCGATCGCCCAGGAAGAACTCAGTCACTACGAACAGGTCAACCAGTGGCTAGACAAACGGGGCATTCCGCTACAGCCAGTAGCCCCTCCGCCCTATGGCGCAGAACTCAAAAAACATGTGCGCCGACAAGAACCCGACCGCATGTTGGATTTGCTGCTGGTTTCTGCGCTGATAGAAGCCCGTAGCCATGAGCGACTTGGGCTCATTGCAGCGCATTGCCCAGACCAACCGCTAGCCAAGTTTTACCGGTCACTCATGGCCTCAGAAGCACGGCATTATGGCAGCTACTGGCTGTTAGCCACTACTTACTTCAACGCCAATCTCGTGAATGAACGATTGACTGAGCTGGCTGAGCAAGAAAGCAAAATACTCAACACGCTGCACCCAGAGCCGAGGATTCATAGCTAATTGTCTGGAATCTTGCCTTCTTGAATCTTGCCTTCTTGAATTGATAGAACAACTACACCACAAGCCAGCGATATATTTTGTGGAAAGCTAGAGTGAACGCTGGGAGAAAGAGAATGCAGGTTAGGTTTAAGGACTTTTTGATTCGAGATTGGGAGACGAGCGATCGCACCGCTGCTGCTGACGTAATCAAAACTGTTTTGGCTGAATATGGCCTAGGCTGGGAGGTTAACTGTGGCGGCTGTAGTGACCAAGATGCCGTAGAAGTAGAAAAATACTATCTGCAAACAGGTGGTGAGTTTTGGGTGGTTGAAAAAAACAGCCAAATTGTCGGCACAGGCGGCTATCATCCGATTGAACGCGGCCAAAATGCCGTGGAAATTCGCAAAATGTATTTACTTGTTGAAGCCCGTGGTCAGGGTTTAGGTCGGTACTTATTAACGCAGCTAGAGCAGTCGGCAGCGACTCATGGTTTTCAAGAAGTATGGATCGAAACGGCCAGTGTTCTCAAAGAAGCCGTACAGCTATATGAGCGCAACGGCTATATACCCATGAGTGGCGTTGAGACAGAACGGTGCGATAAAGCATATCGCAAGCAGTTATGAAACTGCACAGTTGTGAAACCGACATTCCGCCCTTTCAACCGTCACAATCAGAATAAAGTCAGAGTCAACATAGCAAGTAGTACTCCTGAGCGGCA